>Ga0100388_10000565_pt1 | contig 34069 bp, 35 predicted proteins | sample CryGeymeta201512_FD_81536 | JGI IMG/M metagenome (GOLD analysis project Ga0100388, IMG submission 81536) | Groundwater microbial communities from Crystal Geyser aquifers in Utah, USA - Crystal Geyser metaG 2015-12 | ecosystem: Environmental > Aquatic > Deep subsurface > Groundwater | place... | reverse complement strand
TATGGATAATCTTGAAGGAATTTGGTTTGACTTATGACAGGGTTGACAGGAAGGCTGGATTTTTGTAAACTACTCGCATTCAAAAACCCCTATGTTTGCAGTAATAAAGACCGGAGGAAAACAATATCTCGTCCAAGAAGGCGATGTGTTAAAAGTGGAAAAACTCGATGCCGCAAAAGGCGATACCGTCGAGATGGAGCTGCTTTTGACGGCTGATGGCGACAAGCTCGACATCGGAATGCCGTTGCTTGCAAGAAAAGTACAGGCGGAAATCCTTGATGAAGGCCGAGCAAAAAAGGTGGAGGTTGTTCACTATAAGGCAAAGAGCCGCTACACAAAACGTTCCGGTCACCGCCAACCTTTCACCACAATCAAAATTGCAAAAATTTCCTAATAAAAAAAGAAGCCTGAAACGGCTTCTTTTTTTTTGCATGTTATTTGTTATGATTCTCGCCGATTCTTTACCGCATTTGCAAGTGTCATGGAATCTGCGTATTCGAGTGCTGCGCCCGTTGGCAGGCCGCGAGCAAGGCGCGTAACTTTTAATTGAAGAGGTTCGAGCTGCTGTTTTAGGTACAAAGCAGTAACGTCTCCCGGAACATCCGTGTTCAACGCAAGGATGACTTCGGTTACCCGATCCGAAGAGGCTTGAATTCTTTTGAGAAGTTTTTGGATGGAAAGCGTGTCCGGTGTTCGTCCTTCAATCGGGTCCAGGGTTCCGCCGAGTACGTGATAGCGTCCCTTGAATGCGCCGGTGTCTTCGATGCTTTGTACATCGGGGCTTGTCGCAACGACGCAGAGAACGGAAGTATTTCGTTCCGTGTTTGTGCAGATAGCGCACACGGAACGGTCGGACCATTGTCCGCATTCCGTGCAAATGGTCAAGCCTTCAGCTAAATCCTGAACGCTGCGGGCAAATCTTCCGATCGCTTCTTTCGGTTGTGTGACGAGCCAGTGTGCATAACGCAAAGCCGCCCGAGGCCCAACGCCCGGCAAGGTATCGAATGCGGCCGCGGCATTTCGTATTGAATCGGGGAGCTGAGGCATGAATAATTTACTTCTTCATAATGTCACTAAACTCAGAGGCAAGATCAAGACCGCCCACATCTTTGAGCTTCCTCGCCATGATTTGCTGAATTTTTTTCACGCCATCATTCATTGCTTCGCGAATCCATTGTTCGAGTTTCGTTTTGTCGTTGAGAGCTTCCGGATCTATGGTCACGGAAAGCACTTGCTGATTTCCATCAATTTTTACCTTCACCTTTCCCCAGCCGCCTGTTCCTTCTGCGGATTCTTGTGCGAGTGTACTTTGAATATCTTTCGCCCGGGTTTTGAGGTCTTTGAATTGTTTGAGCTTGTTAAACATTGAAGTCATATCTTTGTATGATTTTAGCAAAATAATGAAGGATTGTCATGTTTAGAACGGTGCGGATGAGCCTTGACCCGCAGGGCTTGGAAATCCTGAGGGTGTAGGCATTGGCGCCTCTGGAGCTTTAATGCCCGGCGGTGGCAGAGGCGCGCCTGGAGTGGCTTTTTGGAGATTGCGGAACGAGGCACGCGGGGCATCAAAGAAAAGCTTCACGACGCCCACGGGACCATTACGATGTTTTGAAATGTGAATTTCCGCTACATGCTGTTCTTCCGGAGACAAATCTTCCGGACGGTAGTTTTTGTCGGCGGCTTTTCTATAAATAAACATCACAACATCGGCGTCTTGCTCAATCGATCCGGATTCTCGGAGGTGAGCGAGGCGCGGGATGGCTGGTTTTTGCAGTTCCACGGAACGCGATAACTGGGAAAGAGCGAGAACCGGAATATTTAATTCGCGCGCGATGGACTTAAGACCACGGGTAATTTCAGCGACTTCTTGAACGCGGTTTTCGGAACTGTTTCGACTTTCCATGAGCTGTAAGTAGTCGATAACAAGAAGGCCGAGGCCATGTTCCATTTGAAGACGGCGTGCCTTTGTTCGGATTTCCATGATATTCGCATTTGCGGAATCATCAATATAGATCTGCGCTTCCGAAAGGACGCCGAGCGCATGACCGATGCGGGGGAATTCATCATTTGGACCTCCCTCTTGAAGGCGTCCGGTACGCATACGCCAGAGATCAACGTTCGCTTCTGAACAAATCATACGATCTACGAGCTGCTCCTTGCTCATTTCAAGCGAAAAGAGACCAACGGACACTTTTCCTTTTACGGCGGCGTGGCGCGCAATATCGAGCGCAAGAGCCGTCTTTCCGCAGGAAGGACGCGCAGCGAGGATCACAAGGTCGCTTTTTTGAAGACCTCCGAGGATATTATCCAGCTCTGTGTATCCGGTGGCGATACCGCGCAGCTTGCCTTTTTCACGATGCAATTCATCGATGCGCTCAAAGGCGGTTGTAAGGACATCGCTGATGGCTGTGAAACTTCTTTTGAGAAAACGTTGAGAAACATTAAAGAGCTTGCTCTCCGCTTCATCCATGATCTTTTCCACGTCCTCCGCCTCATCGTATCCAAGGGCCGTTATTTCGCCGGCGGCTTGCAAGAGGCGGCGGAGGGTCGCTTTTTTCTGAATGATATTTCCATAATGAACGATGTGGCTTGCGGTCGGAACGGCGTTCGATAGAGCGATAAGTTCTGCACGTCCACCGATGGTTTCGAGTTCGCTTTTTTCTTGAAGTCTGTTTCCAAGGGAAAGAAGATCAATCGGTTCATTGCGTCGATACAGATCAATCATGGCTTCAAAAATGCGGCGATGATTGTCGATGTAAAAATCATCCGGATGAAGCGCATCGGCAACGCGTACCATGGCGTCTTTATCGAGGAGAAGAGAACCGAGGAAAGATTGTTCCGCTTCAATGTTTTGGGGGGTCAGACGTTCCATATTTGCCATATGCTCGCATCTTAGCAGGACGCGTGCAGGACACAAGGACATGATCTGTTTGGGAACTGGCGACAGGGTGTGGAAAAGAGGAGTCGGAGAACTCGGAAGCGCGTTTTCCACTGTTATTTCGTTTTACGACGCAAGATATATAGGGAAGTCTGCTATAATTCGAACATGGCATCGAAAAGCCGTTCTTTCGGAAAAGCAATCCTTACCATGACCGGCACCATTATCGGTGCCGGCATTATTGCTTTACCTGCAACGTTTTCTCGCGTCGGTTTTTGGCCGGGAACTTTTTTGTTTTTTTTCTTGTCCGCCGTCGTTATCGTCACGCATTTGTTGTATGTCGAAGTTATTCTTGCGAGTAAGAAGAATCTTCGCCTTCCCGGCTATGTGCGCGAAGGGCTCGGGGATATTGGTTTTCGCGCAGCAACAATGAGCTATCCGCTGCAGATCATCGGTTCAAATGTGGCTTATATTATTTTAGGCGGTGAATTTTTTGCCATTCTTGCGCGACATGCGGGTCTTACAATTCCAACTTCTATTTGGCAGCTTACGTTTTGGCTTGTTGGGGCTTTAACCGTTTTATTCGGTTTACGGTTTGTTGCAGCGGTTGAATTCTATGCAACGGGGCTTCTCTTATTGGGATTGATACTTGCGGGAGTTGTTGTGAGCCCATTTGTGGACGTGTCGCTTATTCAAATTGGTTCTCCAACGGGCTGGCTTCTTCCGTTCGGCGTGTTTCTCTTCTCTTTGAGCGGTCTTTCCATTATTTCAGAAGTGGTGGAACTCACCGGACGAAAACGAAGTTTATCCTACGGAGCTGTGACGCTTGGCACGGGGATTGCGGCACTCTTTTCTTGGGGATTTGGCGTCATAATGTATCTTGCAGCACGCGGATATCCGATTCGAACAAGTGCAGAACTTATTTCCGTTTTACCAAGCATGTGGACTTGGCTCATCCCATTATTAGGATTCTTAGCGGTTGCGACTTCCTATATTACGACGGCAAAAGATTTGGAAGCTGCGCTGCGCAGTGACTATAAACTAAGCTTGCATGAATCGACGGCGATCGCTCTTTTGACGCCGCTCGCGCTCTTTATTTTGATCGCGCGCGATTTTCTTTCTACCATCGGTTTTGTTGGAGCGGTGTTTATCGGCATGAATTGTATTATGGTCTCTTTGCTGGCTTTGAAAGAATTTCATAAGCTGCGCCGCCGGCTTCCGCGTCTTTTGGGTTCAATCTTGACGGTTTTCATGATATCAGTATATCTATTCGGTATTTTTCAAAAATTGTTTAGCCGAGAAAGCCTATGATCAAATTTATTTTCCGCGTGTTCTATATCGCGCTTGTGCGATTTTTTGTGCTTACGACCTTGTTGACCTCGCTTCGCTATTTTGATGCGAGCCCTCTTCCGCAACAAGCGAGCGTAATCACACTTTCCTATCTCTTCCATGCTTTAATTACCTTCTTGTTTGCTAAATGGGTATTTGTAAAACGAACCTCGCCCACATGGACCGAAACTGGGATTGCGGCTGGAGTATTCGTCGTTATTGAAATTGTATTTGAACTTAGTTTATGGGCCGTGATTACGAGAGGTTCTTTTATCGGCGCGCTTCAAAACTTCACTTGGCAGAGCCTGGTGATTATCCTGATTTATATTCTCGCGGTTTATGCAGCCGCTTGGCGGACGCGTGTCAGTCGTGCGCGTCGAGCGAATCCTTCGGGGATGGAAATGTAACTTAGGCTCTCGACTTCGCGATTTTCAATACATTTTTTAAAAGCAAGGCAATGGTCATGGGGCCGGCGCCGCCCGGGACAGGTGTAATCCAAACGTCCGTGTTTTCAAACGCTTTTAGGTTTGCATCGCCTTGAGTTTTCCCTTCTCTTGTTTTGTTGGTTCCGATGTCAATAATAACCGCATTATCGCGAACCATATCCGGTTTAAGGAAATTGAGTTTTCCTACAGCGCTAACAACGAGATCAGCTTCCTTAAGCTGCTCTTCGTCAATTTCATCTGGAGGCATCACCTCAATACTCATTCCGGCTGTTTCAAGAAGGCGCTGAAGCGGTGCGGCAAAGGTTTCTGACTTGGAAAGAATAATGCCTTGCGCGCCGGCGAGTTTCAGTGGCGTTTCATTGATCAAACGAAGAATTCCTTCATGTACCGGCGGAAGGATTGTGATTTTTCCTTGGTTTAATGCTTCAAAGTGTGATGGGTGAAATCCATCCGCATCTTTTTCCGGAGAGATGGATTTTGTGAGTTCATCTTGATTATGTTCATCCGGGAGCGGAACTTGAATGAGAATGCCATCAACATTCGGATCTTGATTCCAAGATTCAACCAAATCGAAAAGCTGTTCATCCGGCGTATCGGCCAGCAAATGATGGATGTTTACCGTGACGCCCGCTTCTTCTCCCGCCTTTTGCTTTAAATGGACATACAGCTTCGAAGCCGGGTCTTCTCCTACGAGCAAGACATTCAAAACAGGCACTTTTTTAAGCGTTTGCACCTCTTTTTTAACTTCTTCGCGGATGGTTTGAGCGAGTTGTTTTCCATCGATACGTTGCATGGGCGTCAGAATACGCAGTTTTATTGCTTTTGTCCATGGATCTAGCTATTTATCCTATTTATCCGCATTGACCGAAGAGGAAAAAATCCCTATCCTAACAACATTATGTCCGATCAGTCAGAAGCGGTGGTCCGTCACGTGGCCATGATTATGGACGGTAACCGCCGATGGGCGCGCGAGCAGGGGCTCTCGGTCGTCGAGGGTCATCGTGAGGGTTATGAAAACATGAAGCGCATCGGCGACTGGTGTCTTGAAAGAGGCGTCTTGTCACTGAGCGTTTTTGCGTTCTCAACGGAAAACTGGAAACGGAGCGAAACGGAGGTGAATTTTCTCATGGCCATTCTTGAGCAGGCGCTCGGAAAAGAATTAAATTATTTTATTGAACGAAAAGTGCGGCTGCGCGTCTTAGGGAGAAAAGAAGGTTTTTCAAAAAAGATTCAGAAGTTAATTAACGATGCGGAAGAAGCGACCAAAGATTTTGATCGCATGACATTTGGAATTTGTTTGAATTATGGCGGGCGATTCGAACTCGTTGATGCGGTGAAGTCGCTGATGGCAGCGGGCGTCTCGGCGGATTCTATAGATGAAAGCACAATTGCGAAACATTTATATTGGCCGGACATGCCGGATCCGGATCTTGTGATTCGAACTTCGGGAGAACGGAGGCTTTCCGGATTTTTGACCTGGCAAACCGTTTACAGTGAATTGTATTTCACGGATGTGTATTGGCCGGCGTTTGATGAAAAGGGATTGGATAAGGCCTTTGAGGTGTTCAAAACGCGGCAGAGACGCTTTGGAAAATAGCACTAAAAATAAGGAAAGATTAGTTTTTTGCGAGACGATTTTAAATGCGGTATGATGCTCGGGTTATGAATTGTCGTCGAACATATATCTTTATTGCCGGTGGAGTTATGTCGGGAGTCGGCAAGGGAATCGCGTCCGCATCTTTGGGCGCGATTTTGAAATCTCGCGGACTCAAAGTAACTGCGGTAAAAATTGATCCGTATATCAATGTTGATGCCGGAACCATGAATCCAGTGGAACATGGAGAAGTCTTCGTGACAAAAGACGGAGATGAAACGGATCAGGATATTGGAAACTATGAGCGCTTCTTGGACGAAGACATCGTCAAAATAAATTACATGACAACGGGGCGCGTGTATCTTTCCGTGATTGAACGCGAGCGCGCGCTCGGCTATGGCGGAAAAACGGTGGAAGTCGTTCCGCATGTTCCTCAGGAAGTTATTCAACGTATAAAAGATGCAGCTGAATTTCACGATGCGGATGTGACGCTTATTGAAATCGGCGGAACCGTCGGTGAATATCAAAATGTTTTGTTTCTTGAAGCGGCGCGTATGATGCGGCTTGATACGCCGGATGACGTGCTGGTTGGACTTGTGAGCTATCTCCCTATCCCAGGAGCGCTTGGAGAAATGAAGACCAAGCCGACGCAGTATGCGGTGCGCACGCTCAATTCCACCGGATTACAGCCGGATTTCATTATTTGCCGCGGTTCGCAACCGCTTGATCTTCCAAGAAAACAAAAACTCGCTACACATTGCAATGTGCGGCAAGAATATATTATTAGCGCTCCGGACTTGCTGACGGTGTACGCAGTGCCGGAAGTTTTTGAAAAAGAGGGGATTGGCGAGCTTGTGATGAAGAAACTTCATTTGAAAGCAAAGCATGATCCGGAAATGAATGCGTGGCAGACGCTTTCCAAAAAAGCGCAGGATGGCGGCGAGCCAGTGCGCATTGCCATTATTGGAAAATATGCGGAGAGCGGAGATTTTTCTCTTTCGGATGCGTATCTTTCTGTTGTGGAGGCTGTGAAACATGCAGCGTGGAAACTCAATCGCAAGCCGGAAATCGTTTGGGTGAGCGCCCGTCAAATTAAAAAAACGCCAAAACAATTAGCCAAACTTCTTAAAGGCGTGGATGGCGTTATTGTTCCGGGCGGGTTTGGAAAACGCGACGTTGAAGGAAAAATGTTGGCTATTCAATATGCGCGAGAAAAAGGCATTCCGTTTCTCGGGATTTGTTACGGAGCACAGCTCGCCGTTGTGGAATTCGCGCGTCATGTCCTCGGCCTCGAAGACGCGAATTCCACAGAAATAAATTCGAAAACAAAAGAGCCGGTTATTCATCTTATGAATGAACAGGTGGAGCGGATGCAGGATAAGAACTATGGCGGGACAATGCGTCTTGGCGAATATCCTTGCTTGCTCGCAAAGGGGAGTCGTGTGCGTGCCTTGTATGGAGCGGATCAAGTTATGGAACGGCATCGCCATCGTTTTGAATGTAATTCGGATTATCGTGCGCGGCTGGAGGCTGACGGATTATTGCATAGTGGCCTTTCTCCCGATGGGAGCTTGGCGGAAATGGTGGAGTTGAAGGAACACCCATATTTTATAGGAACGCAAGCGCATCCGGAATTTCTTTCACGCCCATTTCGACCGCATCCGCTTTTTCTTGGTTTAATCAAAGCAGCGGCAAGCTCGTAGCGTGAAGCCGGGATACAAATAAACCACCTCGTTAAATCTGTTGTAAGGTGGTTTTTTTTATAACTCAAGGGGCACTGTGCTCTTGTTCCCATCGGTCGTTTGCCCTTGCTTAGTGGTGGACTGTTCAAAAAGAACTTGTCGATATAACAAAAAAGAGCTCGGAGGTAGTTTTATTTGTAAAAGTTGCTCAACAAACTTTGCAGACAAACGAAAGGGCTTTGAAGAAAATATTTTTAACGAAGCACAGCAAGGAACACCGATAAATATTCATATGAAAATTGTAGAATATGGTCAATATTTGAGGTATGGAGTCGAGAAATTTATCAAAAACGATTTATTGCTTTGGGATGCTGATAGTCAATTTTCAAAAGCTATTAACGGTATAAAAAAGAGGAGAAATAATATTCGCTACAATGATTTAGATAAAATCAATACACTATATCAGTTCTGTAACTGGACAACCGCACATGTTGATGTTGGAGACGCGTATCAGAAGATTCGTAGGCATAAAACAACTCCTGCCTTTTGCATTTGGTCCAGCAGATTTAGGCATCTCTTTAAAGTAAAGGCACAGCTCGCAGGAACGTGTATCAAAAAAACTCCGCCATGAGGCGGAGTTTTTTTATTTGGTTTCGATGGGTTCGATATTCACGAACTTTTTCATCTTGAACTTTCCGGTAAAGGAACGCATACGACGATCCATGAAGCGCACGATTCCAGTTGTGGTTGCGAAAAGGGTATCGTCTTTTCCGCGCATAACATTCTTACCGGCGTTGATTGCCGTTCCGCGCTGACGGACAAGAATATTGCCGGACTTGGCGTATTCGCCTCCGTATTTTTTCACACCAAGGCGTTGACCTTGAGAATCGCGGCCATTGGATGTAGAGCCGCCTGCTTTTTTGTGTGCCATAGGGTCGAAGAGTTAATAACGAAGAATGGCAGTAGAATAGGCGTTTTTCGCCTGCTTGTCAAGTGCGCTCATCCAGGGTAGTTTTTTGGCTATATGGAGCAGCAAACAAAGGAAAAATTTATGGAAGAGATTGAGCGCGTGCTTCGAGTTGTTCGCGAAGGGTTGGCGATGCACGGCGGGAATATCGAGCTTGTTGACTGCGACGCAGACACCGGGAAGGTGTCCTTACGCCTACAGGGGGCCTGTGTTGGCTGTCCGATGTCTGAAATGACTTTTAAGGCGGGAATAGAAGAAGCTTTATTTGAAATGGTCCCCCGTGTGAAGGAAGTTATTCAGGTTGATTAAGCGCTGGTTCGCTTTTTTGACGAGGTTATTTTGGAGTCGTATTATGCTTACATGACGGCAAACGGATGGTTGTTTTCAGCAAAGCTCGCTTGGAGCAATCAAGTCTTTCGATGGGCGTCTATTTTAGCCGTTGCATCTGCGCTCGCGATGAGCGGATTTTTTTTATGGCATGTGTTTCCGGCGGCGCGCCAGAATGGAGCCTTCATTTTGCATTACAATGTATATCTCGGCATTGACGAGGTGAGGAGCTGGATGTGGGTCTTTCTTCCTCCCTTGGTGTGGCTTGGTCTTACGCTTTTCGATGTTGTTTTAGCCTTGGGTATTTATCGAGCGGATGCATTTTTTGCCTGGAGCCTCCTTGTATTGGCGGTTGCCTGGGCGTTTCCTTGGTCCGTTGCTTTGTTCTTTCTTACTTACATTAACGTATGATATACGACCCCTTTATGATCGCATGGCCTCTTGTTATTGCTGCGTTAACGTTTTTTTTATCCGCGTTGTTTACGCCGATGCTGATTCGAATTCTCCGAAAATTTAAAATGGGGAAAACAATTCGTGATGCGAGCGCTGCGCCTGTGATGGCGGCCATGCACGGGAAAAAAGCCGGAACGCCCACCATGGGAGGTATCGTGATTTGGGGGACGGTTCTCGCGGTTGTTCTTGGGCTTGCAAGTCTTTGCGGACTTTTTGGAGAACCTTGGTGCCGCGCTTCTTTTCTTTCGCGCGGACAAACTTGGCTCCCGATTGGTCTCATGGTTGGAGCTGCGCTCATCGGTTTGCTTGATGACTTTTTGAATATTCGGCGCGTAGGTCCAAAGGGTGGCGGCTTGCGTGAAAGGCATCGCCTTCTTTCTTACGGCCTTATTGCCGTTGTTGGGGCTTGGTGGTTTTACACAAAACTTCAGTGGGATCAGTTGCATATTCCTTTTGTCGGTACCTATGAAATTGGATTTTGGTATGTCTTCTTTTTCATTCTCGTTATTATTGCAACGTCGCATTCAGTAAATGTGACCGATGGACTTGACGGTCTTGCTGGAGGAACGCTTCTTTCTGCTTTTATTGCCTATGCCATTATTGCTTGGTCGCAGGGAAGATTTGACTTGGCTGTTTTGTGCGCGGCTATTGTCGGGGCGCTTATCGGCTTCCTTTGGTTCAATGTGAACCCGGCGGATCTTTTTATGGGGGATACGGGCGCCATGTCCCTTGGCACGGTTTTAGGGGTCGTGGCGCTGATGACAAATCAGCCGCTTCTTTTGATTCTTATTGGACTTCCCTTTGTTATTGAAAGTCTCTCCGTTATTTTTCAAGTAGCGAGTAAGAAACTTCGAAATGGAAAAAAACTTTTGAAGAGCGCGCCATTGCATCATCATTTGGAAGCGATCGGTTGGGGTGAGCCGCGAATTGTTATGCGCTTCTGGCTCATGAGTTTCGTTTTGGCGGGCGTGGGTGTTGTCCTCGCGCTTATCGACGCTGTGTAATCATGCCGCTTAAGCTCAAAGAACGTATTACAAGATTGGATCCCGTCATTTTAATGATGACGGCCGGTCTTGTTGTCTTTGGGCTTATTGCTCTCATGTCCGCAACGGGGCCAATTGCCTTTCAGCGTACAGGCGACAGTCTTTATTTCGTCAAACGACAAATCCTTCTTGGCGTTCTACCGGGATTGGTTCTTTTCGCCTTTTTTGCCGTCATTGAATATAAGAGATGGAAATCGCTTGCCGGGTTTCTTCTCATTGCAACCTTCGCCTTGCTTCTTCTTGTCTATCTTCCGGGCATCGGATTTACCATTGGCGGATCGCGGAGCTGGGCAGCGCTTGGTCCGATACGCTTTCAGCCATCGGAATTTGTGAAGCTTACGTTTCTCATTTATTTAGCCGCCTGGCTGGCGGAACGAAAAGAAAAAGCGTATTCCTTAAAAGAGGGCGCACTTCCTTTTGCCGGCCTTCTTGGCGCTGTTGTTTTGTTTCTTGTTCTTCAGCCGGACACCGGAACCATGGTCGTGCTCGCCGGTACTTCGGTGATGATGTATCTCGCGAACGGTGCGCCGCTTTTGTGGTTTGCAACGCTTTCACTTTCGGGCATCGGTCTGGTGGCGCTTCTCATTAAAATCTCTCCCTATCGTGCGGCGCGTTTCATGACATTCTTACATCCAGAACTGGATCCAAAGGGAATTGGATATCATATTAACCAAGCCATTTTAGCGATTGGTTCCGGAGGGTTTTTCGGTCTCGGCTATGGAAATTCGCGGCAAAAGTTTCTCTATCTGCCGGAAGTTGAGGCGGACTCAATTTTTGCCATTATCGCTGAGGAAATGGGCTTCGTTGTTGTTCTTTTTCTGTTGGCCGCGTATGCCTCTCTTGTCTTTCGTTGTTTTAAGATTGCAAAAGAAGCGGATGATGCGTTCGGCGCCTTAATAGCGGTAGGGGTTGGTTCCTGGGTTGGAATTCAGCTTTTAATCAATGTGATGTCCATGACGGGACTTATGCCAATGACAGGCGTTACATTGCCATTCATTTCTCATGGAGGAACATCTATGGTTGTGTTGCTTGGAGCCATGGGGCTTGTTGCGGGGATTCCTCGTCATACAAAAAAACGTATACATGTATGAAAATAGTTTTTACGGGTGGAGGAACGCTCGGGCCGGTTACGCCGCTTTTGGCGACGGCAAAGGCGATTCAAAAAACAGCGCCGCAAGCTGAGTTTGTTTGGTATGGAACGCCAAATGGTCCGGAACAATTTACGGTTAAAGAGGCGGGGATTCCGTTCCGTTCTATTTCAGTAGCGAAAATTCCGCGTTATTTCAGTTTTCGTTTATTTCGTTTTCCTTTTGATTATGCACGAGCGCGCATGCAAGCGGGAAAATTCCTTCGTGAAGATCAGCCGGATTTAATCGTTTCTGCAGGAGGCTTTACCGCTGTCCCCGTTATGCGCGCTGGATTTAGCAGACATATTCCGTGCGCGATTCATCAGCTCGATAAGATCCCGGGACTTTCAAATAAAATGGTTGCGAAAATCTGTACTTTGGTTACCACGTCATTTCCCTATCAGACGCCGCCTTTTGGCGTAGAGGTGAAAACAGTTGCGATCGCAACTCCGGTACGTTTTTCTGTGAAACAACTCCCCATGCGAGAAAATGCGGCAAAGAAGTTTGGTCTTGATCCGCAAAAGCTGATTGTATTACTTGTAGGAGGCGGAACAGGTGCACAAGCTTTAAATGAAGCTGTATGGATGCATTTGGAAGAGTTGCTTAAAACAACACAGATTATTCATATAACCGGACAAGGGAAGGGGAATGGCCTGCATTTGGAAGGCTATGCTCAGCGCGACCTCTTGGGTGCTGAGGAAATGTTACAAGCTTATGCGGCTGCTGATATGGTGTTGTCGCGCGCCGGGATGGGAGCTATTTCAGAACTAGCTGCTTTGAAAAAGCCAACGATTCTTATTCCGATTCCGCATAGTCATCAAGAAGTGAATGCGAAGACGCTCGCGGAGACGCGCGCCTGTATACTACTCGACCAGTCGGATGCGGATTTTTCCGACCTCCTTCTTCAAACAGGAAAAGATCTCCTTGCGGATGAAGGGGCGCGAACAAAAATGGGGGAGCGGCTTCATTCCATTTTTCCAACGGATGATGGAACACAGCTCGCCGAGCAGCTTCTCAAACTTGTGTGATAGACTTATCTCATGGATATCGTCTCGTTTAAAAAGCGTTTTGACCCGTTTTTGCGGGCGCAGATGGATGCGTTTGTTCGACGAGCATCCGGTCAAGTTTCGGATATCTTTTTGCGCAACCTGATTCATCATCCGGAAACCATTACGCTTTCCGGAGGAAAACGCTTGCGCCCATACATAGCCTTTCTTGGCTACAAAGTTTTTAACGGAAAAAAGGACGCAGCGGCGCTTCGTCTTTTTGCGGCGCTTGAGCTGTTTCATACCTTTGCACTTATTCACGACGATATTATCGATCGTGGAAATAAACGCCATGGGAAAGAAACGACGCATCGGTTTGCGGCGCGGCGGTTGCATGCACTAAAACGAAGAGGAGAACTTAATCGTATTGCGGAGTCACAGGCAATTCTCGTTGGTGACCTGCTTCTCTCTTGGTCTTTTGAATCTTTGGAGCAGGGGTTGGTAAAAGAGGGGGAAAGCGTTTCCAAAACAGTCCGTCGCGTGTATCACAAAATGATAGAGGAAGTGATTCTCGGTCAAATGATCGATGTGGATTTAACAACGCGACGGCGAGCGAATACTGAACTTATTTATCAAAAAATGCGCATGAAGACGGCCGGTTATAGTTTTGTGCGTCCGCTTATGATCGGAGCGGCATTTGCCGGTGGAGGAAAGTCGGTTGAATTTTTTTCAAAGGCATTCGGTGAACCGCTTGGCGTTGCTTTTCAAATACAAGATGATTTGTTTGATTTAATGTCATCTGCAATGGCGATACAAAAAAATGTCATGACAGATTTAGCGGAGCATCAGCACACGGTGTTTACACAGTATGTTTTTGAACATGGAACGGCCGCGGAGAAAAAACGCTTGCAAAGTCTTATGGGCTCTTCTTTGACGAAAAAAGACTGTGAAGCTGCGCGGCGGCTCTTTGAAGAAACGGGAGCCATCATCTATGGAAAAACGCGCATAGAAGCGGAGTTGAATGCTTGTGAGCGCGTTTTGTCGCGCGCATCTTTTTCAAAAAAACAAGCTCAACCGCTCTATGACCTTGTGGAACTTATCCGCGCTCGGAAGGCATAGGGCTTTGGTCATCATGGACGGATGTGTAGAATAGACGGTGCTATGCGTTTTCCTTCTTTTGATTCTCTTTGGTTTATTGTCGCGGGGAGTCTTCTTGCGCTCCTTTTTGTTTCATTTTTTTACACGATTCCTTCTGAAGTCGTTGCGCTCGGATTTTTTCTGGCCGCTTTGCCAACCATGTCTGCGTTTGTACATAATAATAGAAGCACGCGCGGCATGGCTACAGCGGCGCTGCTTCTCTTTGTTGTTTATGGCATATACGCCGTTGCTGTAAGTACAGGATTTCCTTTTGGAAAAATATTACTTGGCGATGCCTTCGGGGCAAAATTGTATCGAGGCGTTCCGTGGAGCTTCCCTTTTATTTGGGCGCCGGTTTTGATCGCGGTCTCGTCCGTGTCGGCTCATGTATTTCGTTCTCCTCTTGTTCGTTTTTTTGGAGCGGCGGCATTCGTTGTCCTCTTTGATTTGCTTGTAGATCCTGTTGCGGTACGGATGGGCTTATGGTCATTCGGTTCCGTATTAGCGGGGGTACCATTATTCAATTATTTCGGATGGGCCCTGGTTGGACTTTTTTCATCCGGGATACTCTTTTTCGCGCTTGGCCATGACTGGTTTGATCTTGGCAAATCTTCGGATGAATATGTGAAAAGTCTGCTTATCTCTGGTCCGTTTTTTTCTTTATTGGCTATCGAATTTCATCTCGTTTTTTCGGCGCTTGTTGGCCTGTTTTTATGCATGGTCCTGCTCGCTCTTACGTATACAAAAGAGAAAAGCATCCTTGAAACGGCCCCAGAGGTTATTTTTCGAAGAAAGGCGTGATGCCTCTTGATTTTCTCGGCTAGATTCGTTAGTATCTCGGCACAATCGTGGGACCGTAGCTCAGCTGGTAGAGCAGCGGCCTTTTAAGCCGACGGTCGTGGGTCCGAGCCCCACCGGTCCCACCATGAAAAAACCTCGATCGTATTTCGAGGTTTTTTTCTTTTCTGCGGTTCGAGTTAGACCTTTTATGCTACTATTCCGATAATGATGCGTATTTACATGATCGGGACAAAAGGACTCCCGTCCGCCACGGTTGCTGGTGCGGGCGGCGTTGAGCGTCATGTAGAACAAATTTCCACGCGCCTCGCGAAAGATGGAAATGATGTTTTTGCGTATGTGCGTTCGCGGGCAAAGGATGAACATCGAGCACAGTTTCAAGGTGTCCACCTGATTCATCTTCCGAGCATTCCAACCAAAAATCTTGATACGATTTCGCATACGTTTCTTGCGACGCTCCATGTTTTATTTCAGCCGGCGGATATTATTCACTATCATGGCGTGGGTCCGTCAACACTGGCTTGGATTCCGCGTCTCTTTAAACCGAGGTCGCGCGTGGTGTGTACGTTCCACAGCCGGGATTGGCAAGACGCGAAATGGGGCTGGTTTGCAAAACTATTTCTCAAGTTCGGAGCGTGGGCGGCGGTTCATATTCCGCATAAAACGATTGTGGTTTCCCATGTTCTTCAGGTTGAAATTCGCAAGCAATGGAAGAAAGAGGTTGATTATATTCCAAATGGAGCTGAAATTTTTGGCCCTCAAGGGACGGAGGAGTTGAAGCCATTCGGTTTGCAACCGGGGAAATATCTTCTCGGAGTTGGCCGGCTTGTTCCGAATAAGGCATTTGAAATTGCGATCAAGGCATATAAAAAAGTGAAAAGCGACTTTACGCTGGTTATTGTCGGTCGGGATTATCATGCATCTGTGTATGGAAAAGAGCTGCATGCCTTGGCAAAAGAAGATATGCGCGTGAAGCTGGTTGGGTATCAATCCGGGCGCGCCCTTCACCAGCTCTTTGCGCATTGCTATGCTTTTATCCATCCTTCGCGCTCGGAAGGTTTATCGGTTACAATCATTGAGGCCATGGCAGCTGGAAAACTGGTAATCATGTCAGACATTCGAGAAAATTTGGAGCTTATCGATCATAGCGGGATCGCATATCCGGTGGATGACATCGACCAGCTAGCCAGGACGATTGACTTCGTTTTATCGGATCCTGCAATGGCGAGCGAACGCGGACGTCGCGCACGAGAAGTGGTGAGAAAAGATTATTCTTGGAGTTCGGTGACGTCTCGTTTAGAGACGCTTTATAAAAATCTTCTACAGGAACGCCTATGATCGATAAAACGTATATCAAAAAGCTTCTTTCGGAAGCAGCTGCCGTTGACAATGGACGTCGCACATTGTCAGCGCTTGCCTCGGAAGCTCTCAGTGACAGCAAGCGCGCTATTTTTGCGATGCATCGCACGGATGCTCCGGCGGCAGCGCGTCAGCTTCAAAAAGCGGAACATGCTTTAAAGCGAGGAAATACTTTGGTGAAGAAACTTCCGCGTCTTGCGCAAGAAGGATTCTGGCGGGCCGCACAGGAAGAATTTGCGGAGGCGGTTTTGTTTCAGCAGTACGTGGAGCATGGAAAGATTAAGCACGTGGAACAGATTACAGATCCGGATATTTATTTGGGAGCGCTTTCCGATTTCACAGGGGAGCTCGTGCGTTTGGCTACGCTTATTGCCGCGGAAGGGGAACAAGATGGCGTTCTTTATATTTATGCCGATGTAGAAGAGGCGGTTTCCGTTTTATTGCAAATTGATGCCACAGGTTCGCTGCGAACAAAAATAGATCAGGCGCGGAAAAACCTCAAAAAACTTGAAGAGATGCGCTACGAATTGTCTTTACGACGTTAGGATGAAAATTCTTATTCTCGGTTTGGGTAAATATCCAAAAGGAAGCGGCATTTCCGCGGCGCTTTATTTTGCAAAGCACGGCGACGAGGTAGCCGTTACGGATTTGAAAACCGAGAAAGAACTTGCCGGAAATGTGAAGCAGCTTAAAAAATATAAAAATGTTCGCTTTGTTCTTGGGCGCCACCGGCTTGAAGATATACGCAAAGCGGATCTCATTGTTCGAAATCCGGATATCCGAAAGAACACGCGCGAGCTCATGGAAGCGCGTAAGTGCGGTATTCCTTTGGCGTCGGATATCACTCTTTTTCTTAAACGGTGCCCGGTTCCGGTTGTGGGTATTACAGGAACGCGCGGGAAGAGTACGACCTCAACGCTTCTTGCGGATATTTTAACGGCTTCGGGCAAGTATCGCCGCGTTTGGCTTGGAGGAAATATTTTGGTTTCGCCGCTTACATTTCTTTCGCAGGTGAAGAAAGGCGACATTGTCGTGCTTGAACTTTCAAGCTGGCAGCTTGAAAGTACAGGCGAAGCCGGCATCTCTCCGTCGATAGCCCTTTGGACGAATCTGATGCGCGATCATCTCAATACCTACGAGGATATGGCTGAATACGCGGAAGCAAAGGCGCAAATTTTTCGCCATCAGAAGCCGGAGGATCTTGTTCTTCTTCCTTCCGATAAAAGCTTCAATGCATATGCGGAGAGCACGGCTGGAAATGTCTATCGTTGGGGCACGTCCAGAAGTCTTGAACACAAAATCGTGAAGAGTGTTTCCTTGAAAATTTTAGGTGCGCATAATGAGAAAAACGCGGAAGCGGCTGTAGCGGTAGCCCTTCAATTGAACGTGTCTCAGACAGCGATAAAAAAAGCTCTGAGACAATTTACGGGAATAGCAAACCGACAAGAGCTGGTTGCAACCGTGCGCGGTGTGAAGTTTATAAATGACACAACGGCAACAACGCCGGATGCAACAATTGCAGCTATAAAGGCCTTCGCGAAGCAGGGGAAGATTCATCTTATTTTCGGCGGAGCGGATAAAGAGCTAGATTTTACGGAGGTTGCGGGCGTGCTGAAAAGAGCACGGGTTGACGTGGTTGTACTTCCTGGTACGGCTCATGCTAAAATCGTGAAGGTTTTTTCTGCCAAGAAGGTTTCTTTCCAAGACGTGGATTCGTTGCGCGAGGCTGTACGGACATTATTCGCCCGGGCAAAAAAAGACGATGTTATTTTGCTCTCTCCCGGCTGCGCGAGCTTCGGCCTATTTAAGAACGAATTCGATCGAGGAGAGCAATTTCAGAAAATTCTCAAAACAATACGGTAGACTCATCATTCGCATGAAGGCGAAAATCCAAACGAGCGACGGATTTTCGGCTTCGTATGGCTGAGCGAGTTGTTTCGGCAAGCATATTTAATGTGCCGATTGAAGGCGAGAATGTACAGACGATTCTCGATCAAGTTTCGCATACGAAGCGTGGTCTTTGGATCATTACCGCCAATCCGGAAATATTATTGGAAGCGCGCCGCAATGCGCGCTACAAAGAAATTATTCGACAAGCCGACACCCGAACGGTTGATGGTTTTGGATTACTGCTTGCATTAAAAATGTTACGGCGACCCGTTTCAAGATTAACGGGTGTGGAACTTGCGGAGCATCTTTTGCAATACGCTTGGCAACAGGGCCTTCGCGTCGGGTTCTTCGGCGGTGCACAGGGTGAAGCTTTGGAAGCCGCAAAAGAGATTCAAAAAAGCTATGAGGGATTACAACTCCATGTGGAAGAAGGAGGGCGCGTATCTCTCGAAGGAGAAGAAGATGCGGCTACGGAAGAAGCGCGTATGCGCATGATGCAATTCGGTCCGGACATTCTGCTCGTTGCGCTTGGAGCGCCGCGGCAAGAATTCTGGATTGCAAATCATCGACAAGACTTCCCTGAATTGAAAGCAATCGTCGGCATCGGTGGAACCTTTACGTTTTGGGCGGGACGCATTCAGCGCGCTCCGCTATGGATGCGTTCATTCGGTCTCGAGTGGCTTTGGAGACTCATACAAGAACCCCGTCGCTGGCGGCGTATTTGGAATGCGGCGATTGTGTTTCCGCTCCGCTTTTTTCATGACAAAATTTTGAAATGGCGCTAAGCTTCCCCTGACTATGACATCAAAAAAGGTTCGCGTACGATTTGCGCCCAGTCCGACTGGGTTTCTTCATATTGGTAGCTTACGGACAGCGCTTTATAACTGGCTCTTTGCTCGCAAGCACGCTGGAACCTTTATTTTGCGCGTAGAAGACACGGATCGATCGCGCTACGTCGAGGGATCGATTGAGAACATGTATGAAGCTCTTATCAAGCTGGATATTAAGCCCGACGAAGGTGTTTCAATTGAAGGTGGGAAGCTTGTGGATAACGGATCCTTCGGCCCCTATCTTCAATCAGAACGTCGAGAGAAACACCTTGCATATGCTTATGAGCTGATTGAAAAGGGTGCAGCATATTATTGCTTTTGTACAACAGAACGACTTGATGAACTTGCGGATCTTAATCGCGGACTTGGAAAACCAACCATGTATGACGGACATTGCCGCGACTGTTCCAAGGCTGAAGCGGAAAGCAGAGCGGTTGCCGGAGAAAAGCACGTCATTCGTCTAAAAGTGCCGCGCGAGGGGAAAATCGCCATGCAAGATTTAATTCGAGGAAAAGTTGAGATTCCTTGGGCGCAAATTGATGATCAGGTCATCATCAAGTCAGATGGATTTCCTACCTATCATCTCGCGGCAACTTGTGATGATCATGATATGGAAATTTCTCATGTCATTCGCGGAGAAGAATGGCTCTCAAGTCTTCCGAAACATATTTTCATTTATGAAACGATGGGCTGGGACGTGCCGGAGTTTGCGCATCTTCCGCTGCTTTTGAATGCAGACCGATCCAAACTCTCAAAACGCCAGGGCGACGTTGCAGTAGAAGATTATCTGAAAAAAGGATATGTGCCTGAAGCGCTTGTAAACTTCGTAGCATTACTTGGCTGGAATCCGACGGCAGATCGCGAAATCTTTAGCAAAGAAGAATTGGCGGGAGTTTTTCAAATTGAAAAGGTAAATAAAGCCGGTGCCGTTTTCAACACCGAAAAACTTGATTGGTTGAATGGAGAATATTTGCAAAAGATGCCGGCGGAAGCGTTTAAAGAAACTGCAGAGCTTTTTGTTGCGGACCTTCCGGCGGATGCAGATATGAAATCGCGCGCGGTACTTATTTTTCAAGATCGAATTAAAACTTTTTCCGAGCTGCCGGCATTTGTAGAAGAAGTTACCGGAGCGCTTCCGGAATATTTAGCCGTCATTCTTCCTTGGAAAAAATCTTCCGTGGAAGAAGCGCGGGAGCGTTTAATCGGCGCGCGCGCGCTGGTCGACAGTTTTGATCAAGAACAATTTCAATCAGTGGGAACACTTGAGGCGGCCGTGCTAACGTATATCCGAGATAAAGGCTGGGGAAACGGGGATATGCTTTGGCCTCTTCGCGTTGCCTTGTCAGGAAAAGAGCGCTCTCCAAGCCCATTTGAACTGCTTTTTGTGCTGCAAAAGGAGGAATCTTTACGGCGTATCGACGAAGCACTAGCAAAGCTGGCATAATGAACGTAATGAAGTATTCACGAACGCTTTTTATTGCGCTTCTGATCGGCCTCGCTGTTTGGGGGCCTTCTCAAGCTGTCTTTGCGGACACGGGAGCTGCAAGCTCTGTGAGCGATGCGGCTGTTGGACAGGCGAAACAGCAGGTTGATGATATTAGCGCGCAAGTCAAGGCAAAACAGCAAACCTTGAAAGAGCTCGATGCTGTTATCGGCAAATACAAAGACAGAATTCAAGAGCAGGCGAATGCGCAAGCGACTTTACAAAATGAAGTGGGTCTTCTTGATAACCGCATTCAAGAGCGACAGCTTGCCGTTGAGCGAACAAAAGCTCAAATTGATTTAGCCCTGCTTGAACAGCAAAGAGTTGAAGCACAGATTTCCCTGGCGGAGCAGCAATTTTCCAGAAAGAAAGGAACGCTTGGCTCCATTCTAGGCGAGTTGCAGGATGCGCAAGGCGTAAGCCTCTTTGAAGCGTTTCTTTCGAATCCTTCGCTCTCCGAGTTTTTTGCGCGTGTTGAGCAACTAAACTTTATCGAAACGGATGTTACGGATGCGGTGACGGATTTAAAGACCTTGAGTTCAGAGTTAAACCAAAAGAAGGCGGAGCTTGAAACCTATCGAACGCAGCTTGAAACGCAGCGAGCTGACCTTGAAAAGGTACAGATGCAGCTTGAAGGAGAACGTTCCGCAAAAACTTCTTTGTTAGCGGAGACCTCGCAGCAGGAAAGCGAGTTTCAGCGTATTTTGTATGAATTACGCCAGCAGCAGCAAGAAGAAGCGAATGCGGCCGCAAGTCTTGAAGAAAAGTTGAAAGCGAAGCTTGATACTATCGATAGCGCTTTAGCTCGCGGCGATGTCCTTCTTAACTGGCCGGTTCCGCATAGCCGTATTACGACGGAATTCCATGATCCAGATTATCCTTTTCGTAAACTCTTTGAGCATCCTGGAATTGATATAGCTGTACCAAGGGGAACGCCCGTTCATGCGGCTGCCGGAGGGTATATTGCGTTTACGCGAACAGGAACACAATACGGGAATTATATTATGATCGTACACTCGGGCGGAGTAGCCACCGTCTATGCACACTTATCAAAGTTTAATGTGAAACCGGATACCTATGTCGAGCGAGGCGATGTGATTGGATACTCGGGCGGTGTTCCGGGAGATCAAGGGGCGGGGCTTTCAACGGGTGCTCACTTGCACTTTGAAGTGAGACAAAATGGTATTCCAACAAATCCCCGTCAATTCTTGCCGAGTGCCTAAAACGGCTTAAAGTTTTGCTATGAAAAAAGACCCTGGAGAGGGGGTCTTTTCTAAAGAAGTGCGCGTTTTAAGGTCTATGAGGTTAAAAGGTCTCAGTTATTGGTCCGGGGGCTTCGCAGCGGGAACAGGCGTGCGCGTCCGCTGTTGGACAGTGCCCTTCTTCCGCGCGTCATCGTGGGCATCGAAGTGGGTTTTACGGAGCGGAATCGTGCGGAGCGTTGTTCCGCACGCTCGCGTACGGAAATGAATGGGCTGTATCGTTGGATGATGGCAAGCGCAGCTTGGTCCTCGATTTGCAGTACGGCAACGAGGGCAAAATCTACGTCATACTCACCGAGCGAACAGCGAAGCAGGATGGTTGGATTCTTGATGCGGCCGAGCGCCGACAATCGGAGCGTTCTCGGGTTTGAACTGTCGCGCATACGCTTGATCAGCTCGATGTCGCTTTTGATCTCGCGAATATCCTCCTTGACTTGATTCGGGATGTTGCTGAAGACCAGCTTGGCCTCATCGACAACCCCTTGAGCGGCCGCGACTGCGACAGCGGACATGAACTTAAACAACGTACGCACAACGAACCTCTTTTCTGTAAATGAACCGGTACGAAAAATACTATAAGACGCTTTATTTGTCAATCCTTTGAGAGTAGGGCCTTCTTTTTTTATGAAATGGAATCCAATATCTCATTTACTTCCGCAAGCGTGTTTACGCGAACGAGTTTCGAACGAAGATCTTTCCAGCCTGTCATGTGTTTAAAATACCAAGGGAGATGTTTACGAAGTTTAATCAGGCCGCGTTCGCCATAATGTTCGACTTGAAGCGCAGCGTGTTTTTTTACAATACGAACACGTTCTTTTATATCAGGATCCGGAAGTTTTGCTCCCGTTTCCAAGTAATGCAAAACTTGCTTTGCAAGCCAAGGGTTTCCCAGCATACCGCGAGCCATTAAGACGCCGTCTGCTCCTGTGACTTCCAGAGCGTCTTTTGCAAGTTCCGGTGTTGTAATATCGCCGTTCGCCAAGAAGGGGATTTGTGGAACATTCCGACGAGCTTCGCCGATGCGTTCCCAATTTGATGAGCCTGAATATCCCTGCTCACGCGTTCTTCCATGCATGGAAATTAAATCCGCACCGGCGTCGGCGATAACTTTTACAAACTCAAGACAATCCGTGTCCTGCTTCCAGCCCGTTCGCGTCTTTACAGAAATGGGGCAGGGAACCGCTTTTTTTATTGCACGCACAATGGCAGCCGCTTTCTCCGGTTCTTTCATTAAAGCGGCACCATTAAAATTTGAAACTAGGTTGTATACCGGGCAGCCCATATTGATATCAATGGCATCCGGTTTGTATTTTTCGTAAATAATTCTTGCCGCTTCCGCCATCACATCTGGATTCGCGCCGAATATTTGCTGAACAAGAGGACGTTCGCGTTCATCAAAGCTCGCTATCTTGAGCGTCTTTGGATTGAATCGTACAACGGCTTCCGAACTCACCATTTCGCGGAACAAAAAAGGCGTGCCCTCTTCTTTGCAGACGAGGCAGAATGGAAGGTCGCTCATGTCGGCCATGGGAGCCAAAGCGACGATTGGTCTCGCAACCGTTTTCCAGTCGATCATGTGGCGGAGTATACTGAAAATGGAAGAAGAAACAAGCCTAAAACACCTTTTCGCTTCTCGACGCTTGGGGTCGTGCTGGGCAAAAAAACGTGATAGGCTTCGGTGGATCCGCTTCCTATTTTGCCAAAATGTCCAACAAATTCAGTTTACAATCAAAATACAAACCCTCCGGTGATCAGCCGGAGGCGATTTTGCAATTGACGGATGGATTGGGGGAACAGGATCGTTTTCAGACGCTTTTGGGTGCAACGGGTACCGGAAAAACGTTTACGATTGCGAATGTGATTCAGAATGTGCAGAAACCGACATTGGTTATTGCACATAACAAAACGCTTGCGGCTCAGCTCTGTAATGAGTTTCGTCATTTCTTTCCTGATAATGCCGTGGAATATTTTGTTTCCTATTACGACTATTATCAACCGGAGGCCTACATCGCGCGCACGGACACCTATATAGAAAAGGAAGCGATGATCAATCAAGAAATTGATCGGCTTCGCCATAGTGCAACGCAGGCTTTGCTTACGCGGGAAGACGTAATCATTTGCGCATCCGTTTCTTGTATTTATGGTCTTGGTGCGCCGGAAGAATATCAGCGCATGGTTTTGCATATAGAAACAGGCGAGGACATGACGCGTGCGGACACGCTCCAGCGGCTTATTGATTTGCATTTCACGCGAACGAATGCGGATTTATTGCGCGGAACATTTCGTGCGCTTGGTGAAGTATTGGAAATCATGCCGGTGAATGAAGAATGTATTTATCGTATTGAAGCGCCGCGCGGTGTGATTACGCGCATTGAGCGGCTTGATCCGGTTACAAGAAAAGTGCTTCGTGAACAGGCGGATTTGTGGATTTTTCCCGCAAAACATTTTGTGACAAGCGAAAAAAATCGGAAGCGTGCCGTGAAGCTGATTCGCGAAGAATTAAAAGGACAACTTGCAAAATTTGAGAAAGAAGGAAAACCATTGGAAGCGGAGCGCCTGGAACGAAGAACAAAGTATGATATTGAAATGATTGAAGCGGTTGGTTTTTGTAATGGAATAGAAAACTATTCCCAGCCGCTCTCTGGAAGAAAACGCGGCGAACCGCCCGACACATTGCTTTCCTATTTCCCGGATGATTTTCTTACGGTTATTGATGAGTCACATGTCACGATTCCGCAAATCGGCGGCATGTATTATGGAGATCAAGCGCGCAAAGCTTCGTTGGTTGAACATGGGTTTAGGTTGCCTTCCGCTGCGGATAATCGTCCGCTTACGTTTGATGAGTTTACGGAGCGTGTTGGACAGGCTGTTTTTGTTTCCGCGACGCCGGCGAAATATGAGTTTGAACATTCCGCGCATATCGTGGAACAGATTATTCGTCCGACCGGTCTTGTCGATCCGGAAGTTGTCGTTCTCCCTGTTTCCGTTGGGAAAAAGCCGTCGGTGAAAACCATGTCGGATACAAAAGAAAAAACCTATTCAGATTGGAAGACCTATCCCGGCCAAGTCGAGGATTTGCTCACGCATCGCATCACGCCTGTGATTAAGCGCAAGGAGCGCGTCCTTGTGACGACGCTCACAAAAAAGATGGCGGAAGATCTCACGGATTTCATGAAAGAGCGGAAATTTAAAGTTCAATATTTGCATTCCGGCATCGATACGGTTGAGCGTCTTGAAATTCTTTCTGAGTTTCGTAAAGGAACGTATGACGTGATTGTCGGTGTGAACTTGCTTCGTGAAGGCCTCGATCTTCCGGAAGTCTCACTTGTTTCCATTATGGATGCCGATAAAGAAGGTTTTCTTCGTTCGGAAACGGCTCTTATTCAAACCATCGGACGCGCGGCGCGTAATGTGCGCGGGCAAGTTATTTTATATGCGGACAATATGACGAGTTCTATGAAACGCGCTATTGCAGAAACGGAACGCCGTCGAACAAAGCAACGGGCGTATAATGAAAAACACCATATTACACCGAGGACGATTTTGAAGGCACAAGATGATTTACGTACAATGCTCGGGCTTGAAATGAAAGAAAAAGATGTGAAGGAAATTTTGAAACTTGAATTGCAAGCGGAAACCCATAGTTTGGAAGCGGTGAAGAAGCGCAAAGAAAAAGAAATGAAAGAAGCAGCAAAAAATCTTGAGTTCGAACTTGCGGCTATTTTACGCGATGAAGTTTTGCAGTTGGAAAAAGAAATGCGAAAGCGTTCAAGGAAATCCGCCTTGCCGGAGAAAGAGGGGAAGAAGGTCGAAAGAAAATTACGACACGGGAGAACGAAATAAAAATTGGATGTTAAAGAACCCCTCCGACAGTGTTCGAATCCAACGCAGTATTGGATTCGACAAGCTGCCGAAGGGGTAGGTGAGGAGCGTGCTGAACTACTTTGGCGTGAAAAGGATGAAAACGCCTCCGCTGTAAAGCCGACTCCTCCTTGATTCAGGAGGGGCGAAGTATCAGGCGATGGGGGCTTAATGGTTGTCTCCAGCGCAAGAACTTCTTTTGTCTTGTTCTATTTCTAGCGAGAACCGGGGGTGTTTGTCAAGGGGAAGACATCGAAGACTCGTTTGGATTTAAAGTACCCCTCCGACAGCGAGTTGAATCCAATGGGCATTGGATTCATCAAGCTGCCGAAGGGGCAGGGAGTAGCGCGTCGAAAGGATGGAGGAGGTCCGATCGAAGGCTTCGGGGGTGGGAGTCTCCGCGAGGACGAACCTTTCGCTGTGCTGTCTTCTTTATAGCAAGGCACCCGTTTTTTTGTCAATGGTCTTTGCAAAGATTTTATTGGTAAAAAACGCCCCCGATGGTGAGTCGGGGGAAAGGAGATTTTAAAGCTAGTCTTGAAAAGGTTCAGACTCAGCTCCGGGGTCGACCCTGAGATGAGTGAAAAGGATGATGAACTTGAGCACGAGCAGAGCCATCGCTAAGGCTATGTCGGGGCCAAATGTTTCCTTGATCGACGGAATGACGAGTAGAAGATCGAAGGCGATATAGAAGAGAATAATGACGGCCCACTTGAGCTGGATCTCATGTCTGGGCCGTCGCTCTTCTTTTTTCAAGTACCTCTCTTGGAACGCTGCATAGTCATTCCAATGAGTGGGAATGAACACGCTGTACAAGACAGGAAGGTGCAGTAGCAGATAGATGTTTAGGGAAAATTCGTCCATTTCCAACTCCTTTGCCTCATATAGTTTGGTCGAATTGGAAAAAAAGTCAATATGGGTACAACGGTTGACAAAAACGCTAATACGGTGTTGAGTTGAGACGTTCGTATTTGGTAGGAGAAGAAAACATGCGTACGTTTCAGCTCGAAGCTCTGACGGCTAAACTTGTACTGCCAAGTTGGTGCCGTGAGGCGCTAGAGAAGAGATGCTTTCGCGGCGTTGACATCGCAGAAGCCGGAAACTTCAATCGTTGGTCAAATTTCATCGACATGATTTATGACCGTAAGTTCACAGACCCCCTCATGGAAATCGTTCAAGATATTATCGAGGAGCGGGAAGCTGACCTCGATCAAGGTTTTACAGAGGCGTTCACGGTGCCATTTACCGAGCCCGTTGCCTGGACTTCAATCCTTCCTGCTGATCTGCTTCCGAACGAGGATCTGCGCCAGACGGAAACAGGGGCGAGATGGTCCGCCTTGTTCGTTGTGAACCAGGCCGTGCTCGCGCCGCAGACTTCGCTCGTTTCCATGACGCTTAAGATCTGCCGCGATCATCTGAAACATGTGGACATCGCTTGCCTCGTCAAGGATTTGCGACCCGGCCCTTTGCCAAATGCGCGATTCCGCGGCGACATGACCGAGAAAACCGGGTATGCTTGGTTCGACCTTCATCATCCCGGCGGGCGGGACTATCTCGAGATCGAGCTCTGAGGCTCGCCCGATAACAACCCTTTCCACTCCCGTTTCTAGCAATAGAGATGGGGGTGTTTTATTTTTTTATGGTGTTTTTATGGCTTCCCCGGCTTTTCGTGAAAATTTCTGCGAGGCGTGAGATGTGGGGCATGACAAGGCCATGCATTTGCGCTTAGATACGAATATGGATGCCCCGGAGGAGATAAAATCTCGGCTGGATATTGCTGAGCTTATCGGTGAGTATTTACCGCTCAAACCGGCCGGGAGCGGAGCTTTTAAGACTCTCTGTCCTTTTCATCAGGAGAAGACGCCCTCGTTCTATATTTCGCGTACACGGCAAACTTGGCATTGCTTTGGCTGCGATGAGGGTGGAGATGTTTTTACCTTTGTCGAAAAGCTGGAGGGAATGGAATTCCGGGAAGCGCTGGAATTTCTTGCGCAAAAAGTCGGTGTAACTTTGCCGAAGTTTGATGGACAAAAAGCTTCGTATAAAAAACGCGTGTACGAAGTAAATGATCTGGCGATGCGCTTTTTTCGTTCGGCGCTAGCCTCACTTCCGCAGGCGGAACATGCACGTGTCTATCTTAAAAAACGCGGCGTGGATGATTTGACTGCTGACCTGTTCGGACTCGGTTACGCTCCCAATGGCTGGGATTCATTAACGAATGCTTTGCTTAAAAAGAACATTACTTCTGAAGAGATGCTGCAAGCCGGGCTTGTAGGGAAGCGTGAACAAGGAACGGGCGTCTATGATCGTTTTCGCGATCGCCTCATGTTTCCTATTGCGGATGTGCACGGCAATATCGTTGGATTTACGGGAAGAATTTTGAATGATCAAAACAAGGAAGCAAAATACGTAAACACGCCGGAAACGCAGGCATATCGAAAGTCCGCCGTCTTATATGGCCTGGATAAAGCGAAAGGCGCCATTCGAAACACAGATCTTGCTGTGATCGTTGAAGGAAATATGGATGTGGTTGCATCGCATCAATTTGAAGTTCTACCGGTTGTCGCTTCAAGCGGAACGGCGCTTACGGCGGAACAGCTTACCTTGTTAAAGCGGTTTACAAAAAACTTGGCCATCGCATTTGATCAAGATAATGCAGGAAAGGCAGCAACGCTTCGCGGTTTGGATTTGGCGCGCGGGCAAGATTTTAATATAAAAATTATTTCTCTTCCGCCTGAGCTTGGGAAAGATCCCGACGATGTCATTCGCAAAGATCCGGCCCTTTGGAAAAAAGCAATTGAGAATGCGGAGAGTATTATGGATTGGATTTATAAAAATGCTTTCCGTGATCGTCATGCGCACCAACCGGAAGATAAAAAATTGATCGCAAAAGATGTTTTGGAAGAAGCGCAGAGAATTGCGGATCCGATTGAGCGCGATCATTGGATGAAGAAACTCGCTACGGATTTAAATACAAGTGAGCATGCGATTCGCGAAGCGTTTGATCGTATTGTCTCTTCAAAGAAGCCGGGAGCTTCTCGGAACGTGAATAGACAGCCGAGAGTCTCTTCTCCCGATTCCGGTTCTCCGGCGGAAAATGAGGCGAATGCGTTTCAAGCGAAGCTCGGTACGGACATGCGCATGGAGCGCCGCGTTCTTGCTTCCATCATTGCTCGGGACGGACTTTTTTTGCCAAGCTTTGAGGAGTTTGGGCTTGAAAGCAGCAACTTTCGCTCAAAAGAGTTGGAAATGCTTTACGAAATTTTAAAAAAAGCATACAATTCGGGTGAATTCTCAAATCAAGCTCTCGGTGCAGGGCATACCATCCGCCCCCCGGTTCATCTCCAACCGGAGGAGGCGAAGACCTTTGATGCGATCGCGTTCATTGCAGAGCGTGAATTCGCGGGGATGACCGTTGGAGAAATCAAATCCGAACAAAAGCAAGGAATTGAGCAGCTTAAATCACGCCACTCAAAACGCTTGCGTACGTCCATTGAAGAAGAGATGCGAGAAGCGGAGCGCCTCGGAGATGAGGAAAAAATCTGCAAGCTTCTTAAACGTTTTGAAGAATTAACCTGACTGCGTCCTGGGAGCATGACCCGGACCGCGGCCCACCTATGCCAAAAAAAGCTTCGAAGAAAAAGACGACCGTAAAAAAGAAGCCTGTTGCCAAAAAAGCGGCTTCGACGACAAAGAAGACAACGCGCACAAGAAAGAAGCCTGCAGCTTCTTCTGCGAAAAAAACAACAACGCGCAAAAAAACCGCGGCACCGAAAAAAACCGTTAGAAAGAGCACGGAAAAAAAGACGCCGTATAAAAAGACGCCTCCTCCCACTGTAGAGCAAATTGATCGGCTTTATGAGAAAGCTAGAAATCGAAGTTTTTTAACTGAGAACGAAGTTTTATACGCCTTTCCGGAGGTGGAAGATTATATCGACGTCTATGAGGCCTTTTTAGACCGCATGGAAGCCGCCGGTATTGCCATCATCGAACAAAAAGAGGGGATTTTGGGACGTCAAAGAGAACGTCGTCAAATCCTGCAGGATTTGCATAGTACGGATGAGCGGCGCGGAAAAGCCGATCCGTTTGATTTAACGGCGGACTCTATTCAAATGTATTTGCGTGAGATTGGAAAAATTCCTCTCTTAACGGCGGACGAAGAAGTTGCTCTTGCAAAACGAAAAGAAAAGAATGACAAAGAAGCCGAGAAGGCGCTGATTACCGCGAACTTGCGTTTGGTGGTTTCCATCGCAAAAAAGTTTACGGGAAAATCTTTGTCGCTTCTTGATTTGATTCAAGAGGGGAATATTGGCTTATTCCGCGCGGTGAAGAAATTCGAATATCGAAAAGGATTCAAATTCTCCACCTATGCAACTTGGTGGATCCGCCAAGCCATTACGCGTGCGCTCGCGGATCAAAGCCGCACCATTCGTATTCCGGTTCACATGGTTGAAACGATTAACAAATTTCAACAAATTCAGCGTTCGCTTATTCAGGAGCTCGGCCGCGAGCCACTTCCGGAAGAAATTGCCGCAGAAATGGGCCAGCCGGTAGACAAGGTGCGCCATATCATCAAGATTTCTCAAGATACGGTTTCGCTTGAAGTTTCCGTCGGTGATGACGATGACGATTCAACGCTGGAAGATTTCATCGAAGACATGAAGAATGTCACGCCGGATCGTGCGGCGGCGCTCGAACTTTTGAGCGATTATGTTCGCGACGTGATCAAAGATTTGAATCCGCGTGAACAAAAGATTCTTGAAATGCGCTTCGGGCTCGTGGATGGCGTATCACATACGCTTGAAGAAGTCGGAAAAGAATTCGATGTTACGCGTGAGCGTATTCGTCAAATCGAAGCGAAGTCGTTGGAAAAAATCCAGCAACATCCCATGATCAAGAAACTCGCGGATTACTAAAAGAATTAAAAAAACTCCCGCCGATTGGCGGGAGTTTTTGTTATGGGTAAAAATGCTTTTCTCTTGACAAAAACGCCCAATTCCTCTATATAGTTAGCTCCTTAAACTGTTCATGTGTTGAACTATTATGCCCCAGTCATCTAATAAAGAAATCATGAAATTGATTGGTGATATTCATCGCGGGATGCGTCGTTCTCACGCCGCCATTCATTGCGATTTGAAAGATATTACCTTGCTTCAGTTACATACGATTGGCATCGTCTATGATCGCAAACGGGTCCGTATGGGCGAGTTGAGCGAAGCGCTTGGTATTGCGAAAGCGTCCGTGACGGCGCTTGTACGGCGTTTGGTTTCTTCCGGATGGCTTATGCGCGAAATGCAGGGAGATGATCGTCGCATGGTGTATCTTCGGCTGACGCCGCATGGACGTATGAGTTTTCGTAAATTGCGAGATCGGAAGGCGCGGACATTTGAGAGCATCATTGACGGACTCGGACCCACGAATAAAAAGCAGTTGCTTTTTATTCTTCGCGAATTAAAAAACCAATTTTAGCATTCCTCATTATGACGCCTTTCATACCGGCTTGAGTCTTTTACCTATATCGCTTTCGCTTTTGGTTGTTTCTCCGCTCAGTGCCATGCTCGGACGTAAAGTCGAACCGAAACTCCTTGTTCATCTCGGACTTCTTGTAAATGCTTCGGCATATCTTGTGCTTCGTCAAATGCTCACGGTTGATAGTGGTCCTTGGCAGCTTGCTCCAGGTCTCGCGCTCTTCGGTATCGGTATGGGACTTGTCATGTCGCAAATCAGTGATATGACGCTCTCAGCGGTTTCTCGCAAAGATGCCAGTGAAGCTTCTGGTATTAATAGCGCGATGCGCCAAGTCGGTGCGTCTTTCGGCTCGGCAATTATCGGAAGTATTTTGATCTCGGTGCTTTCCATAAGTCTTGCCACCGGTGTGACAAACAGCCAGGTTCTCCCGGAAGCGATGAAGCCGATGCTTGCGCAGCAATTTTCCAACAATGTTTCTGAAGTGGAATTTGGAAATGAAAAACAACAGGGGAAGGAAATTCCTGTTGTGATACAAGAAGAAATTGCGCATATCGCAGCTGAATCCACTGTTGAAGCAAATCGCGCTGCGATGGCTTTTGGCGCTGGCTTTACCATGTTGGGATTCTTGGTTTCTTTTGCTTTACCGAAGCGCGCAAAAGAAGAAGGAGAAGAGGAGGAAATAACGGAACTTGGTCTTGTGAGCCAAATGGAAATCAATATTCAGCCAAATGCTAGTCAGGAACGCCTAACAATTGACTTGATTGGAGAGCTGATTACCATTGAGCAAACGCGTCTTATGCGCGGCTATCCCGGTATTCAGGCGGAAGTGCGCGCGCTGGTAGATCGGTTAAAAGCATAGGAAACAAGTCTCAAAGCGGATATTTGACACTGGCTTGTCAATTTTTAAAAAAACGGGTAGTCTGAGCGAGTATTCCGAGGGGATTCCCCTGAGGAATATGTTGTTCCGGGGTAGCTCAGTGGTAGAGCAGTTGGCTGTGGCACATCGTTGTCTTGTTATGTGCTAAACATATGACAGATAAACGAACCTACGCCGATCGCGCTGAATACCTCAAAAAGGCAGTAACGATACATCGTAAAAAGATCCGTGATCAAGCGATTGACTGCCTCGGTGGTCGATGTCAGATCTGCGGGTATGAACGAGGTAAGAATGCGTTAGATTTTCATCACAAGAATCCGAAAGAGAAATATTTCGGCATCTCACAAAGTGCATGTACCAGGGCTTGGCTTCTGGTCAAATCTGAAGTACAGAATTGTGTGTTAATTTGCGCAAACTGTCATCGAGAGGTTCACGCAGGCATTACGCAGCTTCCGATGGAGACATCGGAATGAAAAGAGGGTGAATTGCTGGAAGCCTTCATTCGAAAGAATATGGTAATCAGCAGCCAAGTCCCGTGCGCGGGAAAGGTTCAGAGACTATCCGCAAGGAGTACTGATCGGCAAGCCGATTGGGAAGCGCCCTCCGTCCTTCAAGGATGATGATATAGTCCACCCTTCTAGGAAACTAGAAGATAACGTGTAACCAATTGGTCGTGGGTTCGAGCCCCACCCCCGGAGCCAAGAAACTAGATACGAACTCAAATTTTGAAGACGAGAGGGTTCGCTCGCCCAGCCCCGCCAATGGCGGGGCTGGGCTTCGCTTCGCGAGGGCAACGCCCTCGCTTTGGCGGGAAATGAAGCGGATTTTAATACTTTCGGGGGAGTAAAAAATGTTTGAAAGAAATCTTTTTACAAAAAGATTTCTTTCAATTCCTTTCGTGGTTTTGAGGCCAGAGAGGAAAAATTTTAGAGTGTCCGAAAGGTTTTCGGTGGAAAATTTAGAGCATCCGTCCGTTAGTTCGTATCCAGCGCGGAGGGGTGTTTGATTGTCGTTATTGAGACGAAAAACAAGATTTTCAATATAGTTTTTATCAACCGAAATGCGCTCTAAATTTTCCAAACAAAAATCTTCCAATCGTTCGGCGGACACTTGTTTTACCGAACACGCTTGCCAGTCGTGTTTCATCGTGGCAGTGCAACGATAGTAATAATATCGATTTAATTTTCCAGCGATATATTTGTTGGTAAAACAAGAAGTCATATTTGAGCCGCACTCCTCGCATTTTATAAGTCCGCCGAACAGAAAATTTTTGTACACTCTAAATTTTTTCTGCTTTTCCTTATGAATTTTTTGAGCAAGGGCAAAAATTTCTTCCGAAATTATCGGCTGGTGAATACCCTGATAATTTTCGCCATTGTGCAAAACCTTGCCTATGTAGATAACATTTCGCAAAATATGGCCGATATTCGTTTTGGAGAAATTTTTGCCTAACTTATTTTTGACTCCTTTATCTTTCAACATTTGATAGGTTTTCGTCGTTGAACCGCTTTCAACATAAGTTTCAAAAATTGATTTTATTTCCTCCGCTTCTTTCGGATGCGGGATAAGTTTCTTGTCTTGTCGGATATAACCGAAAGGAGTAAGCCCGCCGTTCGCTAGCCCCTTTTTTGCACGCTCTAACATTTTGTCTTTTGTTCTCTCGCTGGTTAGTTCTCTTTCAAACTGCGAAAAAGTGAGCATAATGTTGCGAAGCAATCTTCCGGCGGGCGTGGAAGTGTCAAATCTTTCCGTAATGGAAATAAAATCAATTTTTGCTTGCTCAAAAAAATCAATCAGTTGGTAAAAATCTTTTGGCGAACGAGTGAGCTGATCAATTTTGTAGACCAAAACCACATCAATTTTTTCTTTTTTCAAATTTGAAAGTAGCTCTTGCAAAGCTGGTCGTTCTAAAATTGCGCCTGAATATCCAGCGTCATTATAAATCTTGAAAACTTGCCAATCATTTTGACTAGCGATAAACGACCTTATTTTCTGTTCCTGCGCTTCGCAAGACGAAAATTCTTTTTCTGCTTGGTTATCGGTTGAAACGCGAGTATAAATGGCACAATTTTTGATATTCATAAATTTTTATTGTTAATTCTTAAAAAGAAAAAATTGAATTCCCCCGAAAGCATTAAAATCCGCTTCATTTCCCGCCAAAGCGAGGGCGTTGCCCTCGCGAAGCGAAGCCCAGCCCCGCCATTGGCGGGGCTGGGCGAGCGAACCCTCTCGTCTTCAAAATTTGAGTTTGTATCTAGTTTCTTGGCTCCC
>Ga0100388_10000558_pt1 | contig 34285 bp, 29 predicted proteins | sample CryGeymeta201512_FD_81536 | JGI IMG/M metagenome (GOLD analysis project Ga0100388, IMG submission 81536) | Groundwater microbial communities from Crystal Geyser aquifers in Utah, USA - Crystal Geyser metaG 2015-12 | ecosystem: Environmental > Aquatic > Deep subsurface > Groundwater | place... | reverse complement strand
CGGGCCAGTTGGTCCCGTTGAACTCTTTTGAGACCGCGAGCCGGCTCTCGTATTTCCTTTGGGGCTCGATGCCCGACGAGGAATTGCTCGAAGCCGCAGCCAAAGACGAATTGGCCACGGCCGACCAAATAAGCGTTCAAGCCCGGCGGATGCTCGAAAAGCCCGCGGCTCGTGCCCTGATCAACGATTTTTATCGGCAGTGGTTGGGCCTCGACGCCTTGGACTCGATGGTCAAGGACAACACGGCCTACCCAGAATGGACGCCTGAGATGACTCAGGAATGGCGAGACAGCCTTTACGCGTTTATCGACCACGTCCATTTCGACCAGAAAGGCGACTTGAACGACCTGATGACTTCCCCCGAAGTCTTTCTCTCAGAATCGTTGGCCCCCGTGTACGGATTTGAAGCGACAAAAACAGGCATGAACGCATTCGTAGCCCCGTCCTCTGAGCGAGCCGGGCTTCTGACTCAGCCCGCTGTGATGGCGCTGCTTGCTTATCCCGCGCAGGGTTCCCCGATTCATCGCGGCATCTTCGTGCGCGAACGGCTGCTCTGTCAGAAATTGCCTCCGCCTCCGAACAACTTGGTGATCAAGCCTCCAGACCCCGATCCCAACGCGACGACGCGCCAGATTTTTGAAGAACATGCAAATGATTCCGCATGCGCTGGATGCCACTTGCTGATCGACCCGATTGGTCTAGGCTTCGAGAATTACGACGGAATTGGGCGCTATCGCGTGGTCGAAAACGGGCAGGCCGTCGATGCCACAGGAACATTGGGATACACGTCCGATCCCACCATCGAAGGCGATTTCGACGGCGCTGTGTCGCTCTCAGGCATGCTCGCCGAAGCCCGCCAGGTCGAAGATTGCGTCGCTGACCATTGGTACACGTTCGCGATGGGGCATCCCGAAACGCCCTCCGACATGTGTGCCGCAGACCAAATCCGCACCAAATTTGCGGCCACCGAGGGCTCGTTTGAAGACCTGCTGGTCGCCATCGCAACCTCAGATGCGTTCCGATACCGCACCGTTCAGGTTCCCGTGCAAGGAGACCCGTAATGAACCCGTTTCGCGGCCTATCAAGACGCTCATTCCTTCGAGGCTTAGCCGGTACGGCGATCTCGTTGCCCCTATTGGAAGCCGGGCTTGGACGTCAGGCGATCGCACAATCCACGCCAGGGATCCTGAGCGCGGATGGTTTTCCAAAACGGTTCATCTATTTTTTCCATCCCAATGGCACGCAACAAAACGTGTTCTGGCCCACGGCGGGCGCCTCAAGCAAAGACTTCCAGCTGAGCCAAATTCTTTCGCCTCTCGAAGGGTTCAAGAATAAGCTCATCATTCCCAAGGGAATCGAGCTGAAGTCTGGCGCAGGTGCCGCGGGACCTGGAGAACCGCATCAGCGTGGAATGGGAACGGTGCTCACAGGGCATCCATTGCAGACTGGGGATTTTGTCGGTGGTGATGGCTCGCTCGCAGGATGGGGCGCAGGCATTTCTCTTGACCAAGTGCTGGCTCAACATATTGGTGAAAACACATCGCTTGGCAGCCTTCAGCTGGGCATTCGTGCTGATACGACGGCCCCAACCGCTGAAGTTCGCACAAGACTCTCCTATCTTGGTGCGGCCCAACCACTTCCGCCTCAAAACGACCCCAAGAACGTCTTTGACCAGATTTTTTCGGATTTCATGACCGAGCCTGCGGAGCTCGTGGAACTTCGCGAACGACGCAAATCCGTACTGGACGGCGTGATCGACCAGTTCGCGGTCCTGAACCGTCGCGCGGGTTACGCAGACCGGCAACGACTCGAATCCCATCTCGCGCTTGTGCGTGACTTGGAACAACGCCTCGAAAACGACCGCGTCACGGGAGCCGCATGTTACGCCCCCGCGGATCCAGGCGTTCAGGAGCCCGACAGCGAAGATTCGATGCCGGACATCGCGCGCCTTCAAATCGACCTTTTGGTGATGGCATTTGCCTGCGATATCACGCGGGTGGGCGGCCTTCAGTTCTCGAATGCGAAAAACCATATTCGATTTCCCTGGCTTGAAAGCCTTGGCGATGGCCACCAACTTAGCCATGCGGGCCCAAGTGATTCAGCGTCATTCAACCAGTGGGTCGCACGCGACACCTGGTTTGCTGAGCAATTTGCTTACCTCTTGACGGCCCTTGATTCGGTTCCCGAAGGCTCGGGCTCTATGCTCGATAACACGGTGGTGCTTTGGATCAACGAGCTCTCTCAGGGGAACACGCACAGTCAAGTCGACATGCCATTTGTGATGGCCGGCAGTGGCGGCGGCTACTTCGACACGGGTCAATTCTTGGAACTCGACAACGTGGCGCACTCAGACCTTTTGGTTTCGATTCAAAACGCCTTTGGCATCGAGTCGCCGACATTCGGTGATCCTCAGTTCTGCACAGGACCACTTAGCGGAATCACGCGTTAATTAGCGTATTCCGAACCTTGGACGATCGGCCTGATTCCTTGGATTTCAGGGACAGATTCAGGTATAGGTGCCGCGTTCGTTGTCCTACTTCATTACGACCCGTGAGGGATGGTTTTGGCATACATTGAAGGCAGAAACGGCAGCGAAGGAGCCCAGGTGGTTCCGCTCGCTTTAGCCCGCCTTGAAAAACTCATTGAAGCACGTCTAGCTGACGTACTGCCCGAACATCAGGACATCGAACAATTTGTCCGCGTGAAGGTTCTCGAACCCACCAATGGCCAGAGTTTCCCCGTTGACGGTGAGTTCTACGACGGGCTGATTGACCGCATCATGGAATCACTCACGGAAGCACTTTTTGAAGAGGCCGAAAACCAAGGTTTGGAAGACGATTCCGACGAATTTCAAATGCCTTCAACGTTTGAAGGCGAAGTCGCGACACACCCAGGCAACTGCGACTTCTTTGTCGGCAAGATGCGCTGTCAGCACTGCAAAAAGATCTCGGCAAACGACACTTCGACGCATTGCGAAACCTTCCTTCGTGACGTCCCAGATGGCTCTACGCTTGGTCTTGGCGACTACGTAGGGTCGGTCGATGTCCACAAACGGCCAGACTACTACCAGCCCCAACACGAACAAGAGGGCAGCGACCTCCATGTTTTGGAAGGCTGGGAATGCGCCCACTGCCATCAGGTAAATTGGGCCGAAGTCGTCGTCCGTGATGAGCACGTGGCGAGCGTTTGGTCGATCAAGTTGTCGCGCGAAACGCTGATGCGCGCTCACTTGATCTCGTCTGAGTGCGTGGAGTTGGCCTCCAAGCTGTCGGGTAAACAACCCTGGGAGCTGTTTGAAGCCGACATTGTTTCCGTCCTACTCGAATATATCTAATGCTATCACGCGTTGCTAAACGTATTTTGATCGTCGGAGCCGGCGCGGTTGGGCAAGTGTATGGCCGACATCTCACCCTTGCGGGTTGTGATGTCAGCGTTCTTGTGAAGCCCAAATACGCCAAAGACGCCAAAGATGGCTTCTGGCTTCATCACCACCGACTTCGTCGCACCGACCCAATCGTTCAGTTCAAGCCCGATCAGGTCTACAGTGATATCCCTTCGGCGCGCGGAATCTGGCACCAGATCTGGATTTGCGTGCCCACACCGGCGGTCTACGAGCCGTGGATCGACGAGCTCGCTCGTTACATGACCGGCGAATCGACGATCGTTACGTTCCAGCCCGGACTCGACGAATACGAGCATATCTGCACTAAATTCGACCGCGAGCGCGTCGTACAGGGCATGGTCGGCATGATTTCATATCAGGCCCCCCTTCCCGGAGAACACCTTGAGCCGGGCGTGGCGTATTTGTTTCCTCCCTTCGCGCCGTCGACGTTTGGTGGCCAGCGCGAGCGGGCAACCTCCGTGGTCGAACTCCTGCATAAGGGTGGATGCCCGGCGGCGGTGCGAATGGATGCCAACGAGCAAGCCATGCTCGGAACCTCCATGCTCACGCCCATGATCGCGGCTTTGGAAGTCGCCAACTGGAATTTCAAGACCTTCACCTCGAGCCCGCTGCTCCCCCTTGCTCTGGATGCAAGTGCAGAGGCGGCCACGGTCGTCGAAGCCAAATCGGGCGCTAAGTCGTGGTTGATGCCAAAGCTTCGTCGCCCCTTTGTGTTCAAGACGCTGCTGCCGCTGGCCGAGTCGTTGACCCCATTTCCGCTGCAAAAGTACCTGCAATATCATTTTTCTAAGGTGCGCCCGCAGACCATCGGGAACATGCGACAATTCCTCGAATACGGCACCAGCTATGGGACTTCGACGGTTGCCCTGAAGGAACTCGCTGACCATTGGTACGACGAACTCACTTCGGCGCACAGCACATCTATGGCGGTGCTCGCCGACCTGCCCGACCCGATGGACGACATGGTGTATCCGATCCCGGGTGAGCCGTATGTCGAACCTCCGGCTGCGGTCCCAAGCGTGAGCGCGAGCTTTGCAGCCGTGAACACGCCCGTCCTCGCCGCCCCCATCGTGACCGACGAGGAAGAGGTTCTGGATGCTACGCCGCTGCCTGCGGGAATTGTCCACGCCGAAACCGTCGCAGCGGTCCTGATTCCTGCGCCAAAACTGGCGATCATCGCAGACGAGCCCTTGCATGACATCCAGGACGACCACACGCCGCTCCCAGGCTCCGATACATGAGTGAACGACCCGCGATACTCAACACGGACCCACAGTTCAGAGGCTGGACAAAACCCGGGCCTCTGCCCGATTTGGATGCTGGGTACGACCGACTCGAAGACGAAACCGTCGACGCATTGAGCGGCCATTTTCGGATCTGGCAGTTGCGCAACGGACACCGGTTTTCGACCGACGATATCCTGACCGCCTGGTACGGCACCGTCTGCGCGCCCTCGCCAGAGCGTGCGCTCGACCTCGGGAGTGGACTTTCTTCGGTCGCGATGACTGCCGCCTGGCGCTTACGCCACGTGCAATTCGTGACGATCGAGGCCCAAGAACGAAGCTTTGCGCTCGCGCAAAAGAGCGTCCGCTATAATGGACTCAGCGACCGCTTTGACATGCGGCTTGGGGATTTCCGCACCGATATCTTGGGCGAAGACGAAAAGTTTGACCTGATTTTTGGCAGCCCACCCTACTGGCCTCCAGAAAACGGCGTTCTCTCAGAACACCCTCAAAAGGTCGCCTGTCGATTTGAGATGCGCGGGGACGTCGCAGACTACGCGACCACCGCCGCGACGCACCTGACGCCAGGAGGCCTCTTTGCATGCGTGTTCCCCGGGGACCAACGCGAGCGAGTGGAAGCCGCGGCAGCTGCGGCGGGCCTGAAAATCATCCGCCGAAAAGCCGTTCACTTTCGTGAGGGCGATCCTCCGCGAATTGACCTATACGCGATGCACTTAGCTCAGGACCTTCCTGACGATTTCCAGACGCATTTCGAAGAACCGTTGATCATTCGACGGCTCGACGGAAGCATCGACACTGCATACGCAGCCATCAAGCTGTCGTTCGGCTTCCCTCCTTAGGCTCTACCCATGATTGTACTGACGACTTTTACCGCGAAGTACATTCATGCGGCCTTCGGCCTACGCTACCTGCAAGCCAATATGGACGAGCTTCAGGCCGATACGACCCTGCTTGAATTCACAATCCATACGCGGCCCATCGACGCTCTCGAAGAAATACTCGCCCTAAACCCAAAGGTTCTTGGTCTGGGCGTGTACATCTGGAATATCCGAGAATCTCTCGATTTTGTGCACCTGATCAAGAAGGTCCGACCGGACATCATCGTGGTGTTGGGCGGCCCCGAGGTCTCGCACGAAACCGACGGACAGGCGATCGTGGAAGCCGCCGATTTTGTGATCACAGGCAATGCTGACCACGAATTCCGCGAGTTATGCAGGCTGCTCTTGCGCGGTGAAACGCCCGTTTCAAAAATCATTCATGCCGCTCCCGCAGACCCAGCCACCTTAAAACTGCCTTATGACCTCTACAACGCAGACGATATCGCCAATCGTATTGTCTATGTCGAAGCCTCACGAGGTTGCCCATTCAAATGCGAGTTCTGCCTCTCGTCGTTGGATAAATCCGTACGAACCTTCGATATGGAAGTCTTTCTAAACGAAATGGAAAAACTCTGGGATCGCGGGCTTCGACAATTCAAATTTGTGGACCGCACATTTAATTTGAGAGTCGATTTTAGCACCGCAATTCTGAACTTTTTTCTGGCAAGATTGGATGCCGAGACTTTCATCCATTTCGAGATGGTTCCCGATCGGATGCCCGAAGAACTGCGGGAATTAGTTCGACAATTCCCACCAGGTTCGTTGCAATTCGAGGTCGGTATTCAGACCTTCGATGTCGAAACCGCGGCGCGGATTTCCCGACGACAAAACTACGAAAAACTCGAAGACAATTTCCACTTTTTGGCGACCGAAACGGGCGTTCATGTGCATGCTGACTTGATCGTCGGCCTGCCCGGCGAGTCCATGGAGTCCTTTGGCCGCGGCTTCGATCGCCTGCTCGCCATGAACCCTCAAGAGATTCAGGTCGGGATTTTAAAGCGCCTGCGTGGCACCCCAATTATCCGCCATGACGCTGAATATAAAATGGTTTGGTCAGACTCGGCGCCCTACGAAATCCTGTCCAATAGTACGATTGATTTTGCGACCCTTCAGGTTCTGCGTCGTTTTGCACGGTATTGGGACTTAGTGGGAAATTCCGGAAACTTCCCACAAAGCCTTCCGCTGATGTGGCAAGAAGGCTCGGCTTTCGAGAGCTTTTTGCATTTTTCGGTCTGGTTGCACGACCGCACACAGACCGCCCACGGCATCTCGCTCAAACGACTTGTCGATCTATTATTCGAATATTTTGTGGACGTGAAGGGGCTCGACAAAGACAAAGTCGCCCTCGCCCTGCTCGCCGATTGGCGTCGCGGCCGCCGCTATAATACGCCCGATTTGCTCAAGCCCTGGACCGACCAAATCAAGGTCGTCGAGGAAGTCGAATCAACTCTGCCTCAACGCCAACAACGCCACATGGAGTGAGCAGTGAGCGGTGAGCAGTGAGCAGCGAGCAGTTTGATGCCAACGCTGGAGCCGACTCGGTGATTTGTGATGGGTCCGCCGGGCTCCAGCCTGGCATTGAGACTCTGTGACGTCCGCCGGGCTCCAGCCCGGCATTACGATTGACTCCAGATTCTTCGAATCAAAATGACGATACCTTGCCCTGAGTTCACACTGTGTAAACCTATCTCATTGTAAATAGTCACCATTCCATTGGAAAAATTTCCGTTTTTTTTACCATGATGAACGCCACCAATCATGGCCGGTGGGCTTCAGAAATGAAGAAACCAAATAGCAGATTCCAGATATGACATCTGAGGTTTTGGCCGTTATTTGTGCTTGGAAATCGATGAAAGAACTCACAAAAATCGCTCCGATGATCCTGTTGTTGGCCTCGTGCGTCGGCGAGGATTTGCCGACCGTGACTCATCAGGAAGAGGTGTTGGAGAAACTAGGCTCGGCCCTTCGTTCAGATGGGGATGTAATCGCGTCGATCAGCCCTCATGTGGTTTCTGGCTGCATGGTGGGCGCTTGGCGGATGGTCGGTTCATCACTGGGCTCTACGACCGCGCAAAGCCAGATATTGGTCGGAAATCAATGCGACCAGCCGTTCACAATCATGAATCGACACGAAAACGTGGGTGACGTCATCGCGCGCTTTGAAACTTCGGTCGGCACTGCCACGTGGTGTGGATGGTTCCCGGAGTTTACGAATTGGGTGGCTGTGGAGATTCAACCCGGCGAGATTGTCACGCTCTACGCACCCATGGATGGCGTGAAGCTTGATACCGAGGATGACTTAAGGACTGCCGTGTCACTGTTATGGCCTAGGCCAGACGGCCTAGCGCCGGAAACCTGTTGCAGCCTCGAATGTGATTCTAAAACCCGGATTATCGAGCGTTTCGAAATCAACCTCAGCCCGCAAAGCGAGGAGTATCTGACGGCAGAGTTACTCAGGAAACAACGATCAGAACTCTAATTTTGCTGGCACTGCTGGGATTTTGTGGATGCAGTGACTCCAATGATTCCTCGAATAACAAGACTTCGAAAGATGCCGAAAATCTCAGCGATGCACACCTGAATACCGAGTCCGACGCCGCCAATGGCGTCGACGCCGAAAACGACGAAGGGACCGACTCAGGGGAAGCCGACACAGCCGATATGGCACCGGAGGCCTTTTGTATCAGCGGAGACCCGGGCACTTTGAACGACTGCAATGCCGTCTGGGAAAGCGCTGGTTTTTTTGTGTGAAGAAGGGACAACCCTCTTCGATGGCGGTGGACTTCGGGCAGACTACGACGACGATTCAATCACAGCTCGGCAGCCTGGCGGACCCATCACAGGCCAGGCTGGCGGACCCATCACAACTTCGAGTCGACTCCAGCGTCGGCATCAAACCGCTCACTGCTCACTGCTCACCGCTCACTGCTCACTGCTCACCGCTCACCGCTCACTGCTCACTGCTCACTGCTCACCGCTCACTGCTCACTGCTCACCGCTCGCGGCCAACAGCGTTGGGAAGTCGTCGACCAGGTTGGCGGCCAAAGCCAGCGGCACCTCGACGGCTCCCCGCGTGAAATTCGACTGCACAAACCACTTTTCGCCGCCATCGGTCGAGGGCGTCTTGAAGAATTTAATCTGAGTGATTTTACCTTCTGAACTCGCTTTTAATTCCAGGACTTCAACGGCGTCGCCGATCGAATCAGGAGAGCCAATCGAGCGCACGCGAAGGAATTTATCGAGCCAGGTTTTGGCGCTCAGGTTGGCGTCTTCCGTGCCTTCCGAGGCCCAGAATGCAGCGCCTTGATCCGACGCATTTTTCTGGACAAAAGTGGCCGATTTTTCTCCGTTAGAAATCGTGACTTTTTCGATCTTGGCCATGTCGGGTTCAAGCAAACGACGCTCAGGAAGACGCTCGTCGGCACGCATCAAAGGACGCAAAAGCCCGCCGTCGACCAGGAAGACCTTCTTAGACTCAACATCGCGCACGTAGGTGTTGCGATGGCCATAACCTTCTTCGCCCACATCAAAGACGCGCGTCTTGCCTTTGCTGACAACTTCAAGCTTGCCTCGCGGCTCGTCCAATCCGAACTCCTTGAGTCGCTCGGGGGTCGTTTCCATCGCACGTAGGGCGATAAAGGGCGTCAACATCGCAAAAACTGGATCGACCGTCATGCCGGCTTTGAAAGCCTTTTTGACGGTCTTTGTCTCGCCCACCTTGATGTCCGCGGCGTCAGGCAACGCATGAGGATCTGCAGGCGGAACGATTGTCGGAGTTTCACGACTCGTCTCGACCCAGACGTAGTCGCCCAGATCATCGTTTTTTCGCGTGATGGAAACGCTAAAATCCTTGGTTGAATAACGGATTTCACTAAGATCTTTCTCGGCGAGGTCCAACACCAAGACTCCATCCTTAAGGCGGGGATTCTCTTCGTGCGTCCAGCTGAAGTAGGAACCTACAAGTGCGATGACCAGCAGGGCTGAATAAATGGCGACCGTTCGATTCATTGTGCACCTCGGACGCGACGTCGAGTTCGGATCAACCCAATCACCATCAATATTGCCGGGAAGCCCAGAACGGTGGTGTAGAACCAACCGGCCTGACCTTCTTTTGTATGCTGAATCCGCACGTCTTCTTCGTTTTCTTTGGTGCCCGAATAAGCTTCGGTTCTGGCCAACCAATTGGTCGTATCCGCCATGAACTGCTGATTACCCCGCACCACGGCCGCCAAATCCGAGAACATCGTCGCATCGCCTGTCACGACTGCCCGCCAGCTCTTTTTACCGCTGCCAGTCGAGGCAATCACCACGGGCCGCGCCTTTTTGGATTCAGTGTCCTGATCAAATTCGAGGTTCTGGTTCATGTCTTCCCAGGTCTGGTCGGTCGTACGAACGGTGACGATGGGATTGCCAGTGGTGCCTGGCATCAGGTCGATGCCTGCCGCCATGGACATCATCATACCGCTCGGTTCAGCCGCCAAAACGACCGTCGATGGATGAGTCGAAAACGTCCCGATCGTGATGTTCACGCGGTCGTACTTCCCGCCCGAAATCGAGACAATTTGCTGCTCAGAAGCCAAAATACCGGCGTCTTTTTTGACTCCGATAAAACTCAGAAGGTCGGCAAGCCCGTCTTTTGATTCGATGATTTGCCCAGGCATCGTGGGCTCAAGCGCAAGAATCAACGAGCCGCCTCGTTCCAGATAGCGTGTGATTGCGGCGATTTCCGCCGGCAAGAAAGGTTTTTCTGGTCCCAGAATAATCAGCATGTCCGCATCTTGAGGAATCTCTTCTGCAAGACCGTCCGCCATGCCGATCGTCTTTAGGCTGATGTTGAAATACTCCATCAATTGTTTGAAACCTCCGAGCGCTCTCTGTGGAGGCTCATTACGGTCCCAGGTGAGCTCGCCGTGGCCTCGAGTGACGTAGGCCTTCAGTTCGCCCCGCGCCATGCTCAAGAATGCCTTACCGACGATTTCATCGAGTTTACGCAGGTTGCGACGGGCATCCTTCATGTCCGCGCCAACATTAACCAGCTGCGTGTTGAGCGGTTTGCCCCCGGCTTCCGGATTTTCTTCGCTGATCGCGATGAAACCGTTATTTCGGACCTTCAGATCCTGAGCAAGTTTAGGTTCTTCAGCTTGATCGACGATTTCGACCGAAAGCGTGGGCCCTTCGAGGGGCTCAAAATACTTGATGAGGTCCGGCAACACATCCGACGAAGTCGGCTGGAAAATCCGAACCACGACCGGCTTTTTGAGCGACTTCACAATCGCGGCGGTCGTCGTGCCGGGCTGAGACGTCTTAAAATACGAGAAATCCCAGACCGTTGAATGACGCGAAGCGATGAAATTGATCGGGAAGACCAACGAAATCCCCAGCGCTGCAATCAGACCGTAGCTCATCGCCTGTTGAACACGACGAGTGGGCATCATCACCGGAGACGTCTCGATCGCGCGGTCAACGGTGAAGAGAGGAAGCGTTCCGCAAAGCCAGATAATGGGCCAAAGGGCGCCGAACACGCCCTGCCAGCGTGATTTCATCACATCTTCAAGGCCAACAAGATCCGCAAAACCATCGGTTGAAATCGCATAAATAATCAAGGCGACCGACGCGATGGCGGCCATCACTAAGGCTCGAGTATGCGCCAAACGAACGCCGGCATCGTCGGATGCAGCACGGTCACGGGTGCGCAGATAGGCCGAAAGCCCAATCGCGACCAGGCCCGCAAAATCCGCAATCCATCGCACAGCATCGTAAGAGCCGAGCAGACGCTCTCCCGCAAAGAATGCCGCCATTCCGAAAAAATAAGCCATCAATGAAACGCTCATTTCCACCTCCTCGCCCCAAAGACCCGCGTGGCGAGCATCAGGAATCCGAAGGTGAGCGAGAGCAGGTAGACGACGTCTTTGGTGTCGATTCGCCCTTCCATAAACGTTGTTCGGAAATGCCGATCGAAAAGGCTCATGTACGACAGGACAGAATCCAGCGGCGCGTCAGCCACCTTGGCCAACAACCACGAGATCAACAAAAATACCGTCAGAACGCTGCCGATCACCGCGGCAACAAGCTGAGACCTCGACAGGGTCGAGGCGAACGTGCCAATGGCCGTCACCGCCGAGCCGATCAAAATCAGCCCCAGATACCCCGACATCACATGGCCCATCGAGACTTTGCCGTTCACCATGATCATGGCCGGCATATAGGCCGTCGCCAAAATAAGCAGCGTCAAAAACATCAAGGCCGACAGGAATTTCCCACCGATAATTTGCCAGTCGGTAAGCGGAGACGAGTCCAACAAAACAATCGTATTATTTTGTTTTTCTTCAGCCACCAGACGCATCGTGAGCAAAATCGCCGCGATCGTTGTTGTCCCAAACGAAAAATAATAAAAGTCTCGAAGAACCTCGAAGCTCAATCGAGGCCGGTCGGTCAGCGCAAAAGCATTAAATAAAAGGCCGTCGATGATCAGAATCACAGCGGCTACGATATAGCCCCAAATCGAGTTAAAATAAGAAGACAGCTCGCGGCGTGTCACCAGCCATAATGCGTTCACGCGGCCTCCACTTCTTCAGGTTTTGGCATGTCAGGCGTTTCCCGAGTCAAACCAATAAATACAGACTCAAGCTCGCTCGACGAGTGGTCGGCCATGCCGCGTAATCCCAACCCTTTTTCGACAAATGCCTTCGCAAGGTCTTCACGCGCATCGCCTGAAAACTCCACATGCGCAAAAATCAAATCATTTTCGGCGCGTACACTGTGGTTATCGAGTCCCGGATGGCCGCTCAACACCGACTCAACGACCTCTTGTTCACCACGCAGAATGAACTCGACCGCGAGCTTGCCGCGTAGTCGGTCCCGCAATTCCGTTTCGCTTCCTTCGGCGACAATCTTACCGTCGTGCAGGACCATGAGCCTGTCGCAGGTCTGAGAAATTTCCGAAAGAATATGCGAACTCACCAAGACCGTGCACGTGGTTTTGAGCGCCTTGAGGACCTCACGCATCTCGACAATCTGTACCGGATCGAGCCCAGAAATCGGCTCATCCAAAATCACCAATTTGGGTCGGTGAATGATCGCCTGAGCAATTCCAACACGCTTCTTATAACCATGAGACAGCTCATGAATCACGCGATCAGCCACATGCGTGAGCTGGCATATTTTCAGGACTTCGGGCAGGCGTTTGTCGACATCCCCTTTGGACATGCCTCGAATCTGCCCACACCACCGCAGGAAATCATTGACGCGCATCTCTTTGTAGAGGGGTGGCTCTTCGGGCAAATACCCAATCGCCGCGCGGGCGGAATCCGGTGCCTCAAGAACATCGACGCCGTTGATTCGAACGACGCCGGCGCTGGGCATCAATAATCCGGCAAGTACTTTCAAAACGGTCGATTTCCCCGCGCCGTTCAGGCCAAGAAAACCAACAATCATGTTCTCTCCGACGTTGAATGACACGTCGCGAACGGCCGGAAAATCCCCGTAATACCGGGTCAATCCCTTCACTTCGATCATGATTGGCTCCACACAAGAACGCAGAAAAAGATGCACGCCCGAACCTTTGTTCTGGCGATTTTATTCACACACCGAGGATTTCTTTTGATTGCTCAACATCGATCGCCATCTGGGCAACCAACGCTTCCGCTGATTCGTAGCGCATATCCGCACGAACCCGTCCCACAAACTCGACCACCACATCGTGTTCGTAAAGGTCCACAGGCCCCTCGGCATTCAGGATGAACGACTCGATTCGGCGGTCAGAACCGTCAAAGGTCGGACGAGTGCCGACGTAGGTCGCAGAAGGATACCTGGATTGGTCGTCGTAGAGCCAGGTCGCATAGATGCCATCTGGGGGCAGCAACCGGTCTTCGGTCTGAACATTAGCGGTCGGATAACCTAAATCACGCCCACGAGCGTCGCCATGAACCACTTTGCCGCTGACCACAAAATTTCGGCCAAGTAACTCTCGCACAACGTCGAAGTCCGCCTCGCGCACCGCGTCACGGATCCGGGTCGAACTCACGACCACACCGTCAATCTGAGCCAATCCAACGACGTAAACGGCCACACCACGCGCGGCACACAGGTCGGTCAGGATTTTGGTATCACCGGCCTGCCCTTTGCCAAATCGGAAGCCCTCACCGACCAAAACCTGCGACGCATCGATGCCGCCCACCAAGAACTCGTCGACAAATTCCTTGGGACTTTTCGAAGACAGCTCAGCATCAAAATTCAACGCAACCAGATGCTCGACGCCCAAGAGCCCAAGCAAGATGGCCCGCTCCTCCAAGGTCGTCAGGGCAAACTCGGGTGTGGTGGGCTTAAAAAATCTTACGGGATGCGGATCAAAGGTCAAAACGGCAGCAGACACCCCGGCTTCACGCGCCAATTTCAACGCGAAGTCAAGCACATGGCGGTGGCCCGCGTGGATGCCATCAAAATTCCCAATCGCAATGACTGACCTGGGGGCGGCCTTTCGGAAGGCCTCTATGTCTCGAAATAATGCCATGGCGCAATAAGTACAGGCAGGCGAGGCGCAACCGCAAGTCGCGAGCCCTTATTTCCGCGCAAGCTTGGGCGACTCGACCGAAAGACTCGAAACATTCTGCTTGCTCTCGACCTCGGGAACCACGCCCCATTTGCCCAGCTTCGCGGGCATTTTGAGCGGTATGTCCAGGAGTTCTCCGCCATAAAGGGCAGAATACGTGATGTACGAAGTCATCACTTTGCGCACGTAACCACGGGCTTCCTGGTAGGTGATGGACTCGACAAACGCATCGACATCACGGTCTCCATAACGCTTAAACCACGATTCAAGCGCGCCAGCGCCAGCGTTGTATCCAGCCAACGCCAAAGAGACCTGATTCATGCTGTGAGCCGTGTGCACTCGAATATACATCGAGCCCAATCGAACGTTCTTTTCTGGGTCCAGCAGGTCATTTCTCTTAAACGTCGAGGATTCCATAAACGTCTTTGCGGTCCAGTTCGCGGTGCCTGGCATCAGCTGCATCAGGCCCACAGCGCCGGCCCAGCTCTTGACGCCCGCACGAAATCCCGACTCCTGCCGCATGATGGCCTGAACCAAAAATGGGGAGACACCGGCCTTCACACCGTAACGATGCGCCAATTCCATGTAAGCCAACGGGAACGCTGTGCCCCAATCCCGCAATGTCATCTCGTTGGGGCCGGCTTCATCGATGAACTTCTTCATCGCCCAATGCGCGCTCGACGCGTCACCACGGGCCAGATGGACTGCCGCCAACATCTTATTGGCTCCCTCGGGGACCGGATGAACCGCAACCTGTGTACGAAGCTCTTTTAATGCTTCTTGGAAGAACCCAAGCCGAACCAAGAGTCCCGCCGTCTCCAGTCGAGGATTCTCAGGAACCATCAACGATCCGAGGTCTTCTAGGTCACTGGCGGTCAGTTGCCCTTCTGGCATTCTGACGTCTGGTTTCCAGCCTTCCGCCTTCATGCGCGAGGCGGCGAGCCGACCGTACCAAGTCAGCATGCCCTGATTGATCGTGTCTTGGAGCACGCGGCGTGCCTGATCGCGTTCGCCCGCCTTCAAATGAGCGACACCGATCCAGTAGGTGGCCTTCAAGCCAAGGGTCAGCTCGGATTCATCCCGCAAATCGCCGAAATCCTTTCGGAGGCGTTCCAAATTCGTAATCGAACTCGCCCAGTTGCCCGTCAAATAGTGGCTGAATGCGCTTCGCCAAAGGGCGTCCGCGACAAATCCACCATCACGATCGGCCTTGATGACCGCAGAGAATTTCACCAACGCCGCTTCGTGTTTGTCTTGATATTGCAGCAAGCGCCCTGCTTCGTAGGTCGACTCTTCACAAAGATCCATATCCGGATATTCAACGCAAAGACGCTCGTAGAGCGAGATGGCGTCCGTATCATGATTGGTGCGGCGCAGGGCTCGCGCCCAGCCGAAGTAGATTCGCGGACGAACCTCTGGGTCTTTGACGAGCCGATCGGCTTCCTCAAAAAGCTTCACCGATTTCGTACGGTCTTTTTCACGTTCGGCCTGAAGAGCCATACGGAATTTTGTCCAACCTGCGACCTCTTTGCCGCCGACTCTGCGAATCTTCGCGTTCTCGATACTGACCTGTTTGGCTTCCTTATAACGCCCACGGGCCACCAGATGCCGCATGCGGTCGATCCGCTCTCCGAAACTCAGAAACGACTTTTTATGTTTGCGTTCCAAAGTCTCGATTCGATCTTCAATCGTGTCGTTGACCTTCCATCCACTGGTCTTGCGATAGAGATCCAGGTAAGCCGCTCCGGCCTCATCGATTCGATTCGATGACTCCAGGATTTCCGCCTGTGCCAAACGAACTCGATATTTGTCCCAGGGCACCTTCAGAGTGTCATGAAGCAAATCAAGCTCAGTCAGAGCCCCGTCGAGGTTCTTCTTAGAGTGTGCCTTGGCGGCTGTAAGGAGCTGCGAGAGGTACTGACCTTCTTCCTCATCAAGCGTCGCTTTGATCTCACTTTCGTCTTTCAGACCCAGACGAGCCCGCGCAACCATTGCCACAACGCCCTTGCCTGTGGCCAATTCCTGAAGGGCCTTTCGACCCTCTGCGGACGCCCCGCCACACATCTGCATGCGGGCAACCCCGTAACGCGCCTCGGCACTTTCAAGAGCTTCAGCAGGAATCTCCTTGATGGCCGTAAGTGCGTCTTTGCATTTTCCACTTTCAAAAAGGCCAACAGCGGTCGACCACGCGGGGTCCGAGACCACCGGGCGCAACTCCATCATGCCTTCTCGTGAAAACACCACACGATGACGCTTCGCGCTTGGAACAAGGGCCTCGAGCTTGCCGATGGAATCTCTGGCCTGAGCCTGAAGGGTGGCGACGACTTCCAAGTCGCGAAGTCGGCTGACAAAATCCCGAAACTGAGCCTGGCGCTCGGCCGTCTCAAGGTCCGTGGGAACCGCAGCGACCTCGGTCTGATCAAGGTCTGCCTCGAGGCGACCCATCTCGATAAGTTCCTCGGCACTTGGCAGCCGGGAGTCTCCAAGCACGGCACTTGGCGTTTCGGTTGGGTCGTCTTGGGCTTCTTCGTCGTTTCGCAATTCATCAAAGTCATTCTCGGCGCGTTTTGCCAGCTCAGCGCTGAGCATCTCGCCCGCGATATCGCGTTCGGCATCTTCAACGGCCTCAACAATCTCTTCTTCGGCCGCAGCTGATTGCGTCGTGGCGACGACCTCACTGGGTACTTCCACCACCTTGGCTGCAGATACGGGCTCCGTATTCAGACTCTTAGGCGGCTCGTGTTGGGCGAAAGCAGGGGCCGAAAAGAACCCCGCCAACAAAATCAAAATGCACGAACGCATAACGCCTCTCAAATCTTGAACATCCTTGTTCACACCGTGAGTATACGCGTCTGTCCCACACGGGCAAATAATGTCGGGTTTCGTGCACGTGACAGAGTGTCAGGTTCTGTGTCAGGGTCGGAAATTCGACAAGATAGACACTTGGTTGCGGCAATTTTTGGACTTGTGGCAAGGATCTCGAGCTCTGGAATCTCCCATGGAATCACTCGCACCGCTGCTGATGACCTCGATTGTGGTCTGCATCCTGATGGGCGGCGTCTTGCTTTACCTGCGGGGCCGCAACGGGGCTCGGTATCTGACATATTGGGGCGCTTCGTTTTTCCTCATCGGCTTCCAACACAGTTTTGCAATCTGGGCAGCCTTCCAAGCCCCCCACCCCATCTACGGGGCTTTCCTAAACCTCACGACGCTCTTCGCGGGCAGCCTCGTTTTGGTAGGAACGTATGCACTCCTAAAACGCCGCCCTCCAATAATCTGGTTCGTTCCCGCCCTGTTGATTGCGATCTGGACACTCGTATCGCCGTTCTGGGGCGTGAGTTTCCTGGCTGCCACTGCGCCCGCATTTTGGTTCCGCGGACTCACCGACATGTTCGCTGGGATCATTATCCTTGGCCAACGACGCGAAGGGGCTGGCCATAAAATCGCCGCCTGGGGGCTGATTCTCTGGGGGGCACACCAGCTCGACTACCCCCTTCTTCGAAACGTCGAATGGATCGCTCCCTGGGGCTTTGCGCTGGGTATGGTCCTCGGATTTGTGGTCGGCGTTGGGCTGATGATGGCCCACTACGAAATCGCGCGGCGAGAATTAGCCACAAGCGAAGACGAATTTCGTAGCCTCTTCGAAAATTCGTTCGACGGCATCTTCAGGGCAGACGAAAACGGCAAACTTATCCGGGTCAATCCGGCGCTCGAGGCCATTCTTGGATATGAGAATGGCGGATTAGAAGGACTCAGCCGCCACGACCTAACGGCCAATTATGTCACTGAAGCCGTCGACGCGAGCGATAGCGAAGGTGTCGAGCAAATCTGGAACAGAGCAGACGGCCGACAGGTCCACGTGATTCTTCGAACCCGAGAAACTTCGTCCAGCAACGGCAAGATCATCGAGGGTTCGGTCCGAGACATCACACAAACTCAAATGTTGCAGGAGCAATTGAACCTTGCCCGTCGAATGGACTCGTTGGGACGACTTGCCGGCGGTATCGCTCATGATTTCAATAATATATTGACCGCAATTTTGGGCTCTGTGGATCTGGTGGAAATGGAGCTCCAGGCCAAACAATCGCCCACCAAAACTCTAGAAATGATGCGGATGTCGACGCTCAAAGCCGCTGAACTTTCGTCCCAACTCCTTGCTTTCACACGTCAGCGGACGGGAGAAGCGGCGCCTTCACTGGTCAGAACCTCCGTCGAAAATACCGAGTCGATGCTCCGGCGTTTATTACCCGACACCATCTCGCTTTTGGTCAAAAACGAAGCCCCAGAAGTCTACTGCTTGGCCGAACCAGGGCAGTTGGCACGAGTCATCCTGAATCTCGCTATAAATGCCCAAGACGCGATGCCTGACGGTGGCGTCTTGGAAATCAAGGTGAGCCTCGCTGAGCCCCAAAAAGTGCTGTTGGAAGTGAGCGATACCGGAGTCGGAATCGATCCCGACATCCTTCAACAAATCTTTGAACCGTTTTTCTCGACCAAAGGCGCAGGAACAGGGCTCGGACTCGCCAACGTATTCATGTTGGTCGAATCGATGGGCGGCGAGGTCACGGTGGAAAGTGCGATGGGCAAAGGCTCAAAATTCAGAGTCATACTCCCAATCACTGCACCGCCGGAAACCGTCAAAGTCGTCGCGAGCCAGAACAAGACTCCAACGGTGAGCGACGGTCCGCGGATCCTCCTGGTGGAGGACCGCGACTTGGTCCGCAAGAGCATTCAAGCAACGCTCGAACATGCTGGGTATGTGGTGGTTTGCGCCAATAACGGCGCCGTGGGCCTCCAAGTCATGAAGGAACAGGGCGACCAGATCGATCTGGTCCTGACTGACGTGTTGATGCCAGTCATGAGTGGACCCGCGCTCATCGACGAGCTGCTGATTCTTCGTCCAAACCTGAAATTCTTGATGATTTCAGGTCATCCAGACGACGAACTTGCTCAATTTGGGCTGCTCGACCGGCACTTCCTCGCCAAGCCGTTTTCCGCCACCGAACTCCTCGAAAAACTCAAAGCGATCCGTGAGTCTTAGTCTTCGAGTGAGAACTCTGCGCGACGGTTCTTCGCCCACACGCCTTCGCCTGTTCCCGTCACGGCCGGACGCTCTTCACCGTAGCTGATGATGTTGAGCTGTTTGTCGGAAATCCCGTATCGGATGAGTTGCTTCTTAACCGTGACTGCGCGGCGCTCACCCAGCGCGAGGTTGAACTCGGTACCGCCACGCTCGTCGCAATGCCCTTCGATCAGAACTTTTGCGCTTGGGTCGGCTTGAAGCGTCTTGGCAAGGTTATCCACATTGTCGGTGTACTCGCTGTCGAGCGCGTCTGAATTGTATCCAAAATAAACGGTCTTGAGGCTGCGTTCACCCTCGGCGCGCGCTGGAGCTTCTTTGGTTGCCGGGGCGCTGTTCTGAGCGAGGCTAGTGTCCTCGATGGGCATCTGAACTTGTTTTTTGGCTGTCGCACAACCAACACCACCAACCATAAGAACCACTACCAACATGCCCTTCGTATTCATTTTGTGCTCCGTAGAAATGCGACTCAATGCCGCGTCTGCATAAGTTTAATCCAACTTACGTGCCAACTTGTAATGTGGCTATTTCAGGGCACTTGCGGGGCATCGCGTGGATTTGGAGCGCAGGACTCGTGCAGAATGCAAGTCGAGGTGTTGCAAAATGCAAGACTTACATGGATTTCTCGCGCCGATGCAGAGTTGAGGCGTCGATTCCCAGGATTTCCGCCGCGCGGGTCTTATTCCCCTGACAGCGTTCGAGGACGTAGCGGATATATTCGCTCTCCATTTCTCTTAACGTTTTGAGTTCACTACGAAAATCGAAACCATCAGGCGTTCCAGGCGACGAACTCAGGGCCTCCTCGCCCAGGAATCTGAAGCGCTGCACGACATTTTCAAGTTCCCGTACATTTCCTGGCCATTCCTGACGTTCAAGCGTCTTCAAAAAGCCTGGGGTCAGCTCGACATCGAATTTCTTGGCAAAATGCTCGGCAAGCCCGGCGATGTCTTCTCGGCGCTCGCGTAAAGGCGGCAACATGATGCTCAACACATCGAGCCGAAACATCAGGTCCTGACGAAAACGCCCTTCCTTAACCCTAACCTCTAGAGGCTGGTGGGTGGCCGCAATCACCCGCACATCCACACTCCGGGTGACATCCGAGCCCACGGGTCGAATCTCTCGTTCCTGCAAAACCCTCAACAGCTTGGACTGAAGCTCAGGCGGCATATCGCCGATCTCATCCAAGAAAAGTGTGCCTCCGTCTGCTTCCACAAAAAGCCCACGCCGTGCGTTCGCCGCACCGGTAAAAGCCCCGCGGGTGTGGCCAAAGAGTTCGCTTTCCAGCAACTCAGCGGGCAATGACGTGCAATTGATTGCAACAAAAGGCTTCTTCGCACGCGCTCCCGAGTCATGAATCAAGCGCGCTACGATTTCCTTGCCCGTGCCTGATTCACCCCGAACCAGCACCGGCACGTCGGCCTGTGTCACGCGTCGGATCAGCTCTTTGACCTTCGACATCGCGGGCCCGTTGCCCACCAACACATCGGAACCGACCGGAGCCACTGCTCTGAGCCGTCGATTTTCGTCGCGCAGGGTGCGGTCTTCGAGTGCACGCTCCACCCAGAGAACCACCTCGTCCAATTTGAACGGTTTCGTAAAATAATGAGATGCACCAAGCCGGATCGCCTCGACCGCGGTATCGACGGCACCAAACGCCGTCATGATCAGAACGGGAACCGTCGGGTCCAACTTCTTGATCCCGGCAAGGACGTCAAAACCATCCGTACCGCGCATTCGCAGATCGGTGATCACCACGTCCGGAAGTCGCCGCTCAGCGAGCTTCAGTGCCGTGGCGCCGTCCGTCGAGACCTCGACGTCATAAGCAAGGTCACGCAGTTGATCTGCGAGCAACTCGACCATTTCTTCATGGTCATCGATCACCAGAACTCGAATTCGATCACGGCGCATTTGAGCGCTCCTTTGCAATGAAGAGAGGCCAAGTGACTTCAAATCGCGTGCCAATCCCTGGCTCACTAAATACGTCGACCTTGCCGCGGTGGTTCCGAATGATCTGAGACACCACCGCCAACCCAAGCCCCGTCCCGGCTCCACGTTTTTTCGTCGAAAAAAACGGGTCAAATACACGCTGCAAATGTTCAGCGGCGATGCCCGTTCCCGTGTCCTCAATCGTGATGATCGCGTTGGTGTCGCGCACCACCGCTCGAATGGTCACGACATGAGGCGCTGGAGCGCCCTCCATGGCATCGCGCGCGTTAACGACCAGGTTGACCAAGACCTGCTCAAGCCGATCGATATCCGCGGCGAGCAGCGGAAATCCTGCGGGTATCTCAGTCTTAAATTCTACATCGCCATTGGCGAGCTCCACCCGCAGAAGCTCACGGACTTTTTCGGTCACCAGCCCCAGATCGACTTTCTCGGTGCGGGCGACATCGACCCTCGAAAAATCCAGGAGTTCTTGAATAATTCGGCTCACACGATCGATTTGCTCGATGATCACATTCAAACCACGCGCATTCGAACTCTCGGCCTCGACCTTCTGCAGAATATACTCCGCACGTCCGCGAACGACGCCCAGTGGTGTACCGATCTCGTGGGCGATGCCCGCCGCCAAAACACCCACTGTGGCCAGTTTTTCGGCGCGCAAGAGCTGAGCCTCAAGTTTACGAGTGGTCGAAATGTCCTCGACCACCACCAGCGCCCGCGCATCGGCAGACGAGGGCTCAAAAGGCACCAGATAGACGTGGAAGCTACCCTCGTGGCCAAAAAGTGTGTCGTCCTCCAGAAAATACTCGGACTCTTCGCCCTGCTCGATCGCGGCACGAAGCTTGGTATCCAGCTCCACCGACTCAGGGTCCACGGTCAACGAGCTACCACGGCGCAGATGCGACCAACGCATCCCCCACGCGGCGTTGGCGTCCGACACCAACCCACCGTCGCCCAAAACACACACTGCAAGCGGCATCGTTTGCAGCACCGTATCCGCCTTCTGATGCAAGTGGGCCAATTCGCTCGCCGAAGCTAGACGTTCCTTCAAAACCGCCGTTCGGCGAGTCGCTACCGCCAAATAGAGCCCAAAACCGGCGAGCAACATGGCAACGAAGGTGGCGAACCCGAAGAGCCTGGTCGTCAACGCTGCCTCATGACTGCGAATCGCGCTCAGCGACGTCAACGTCGCCACCGACCAATGCACCCCAGGCAACGCGTCCACGCGTCTAAAAGCCACCACGACATCACCGCGTTCAAACCCGGTCCACCCCGCCAAACGCCATGGGATTCGATACGAGCCGTGTTCGGTGGCAGCCATCTTGGTAAGCAAGCCCTTCAACTCCTCGGGAGCGGTGTCGTTTTCGAATTGCTCAAGAATCGTACTGGACGTCGTCGGCGCGAATTGGCCCTGTGGCCCAAGAACCACAACCAAGGTCTGAGGATCCGCCGAAAGCACATTCAGGCTCTCCATGAAGGTGCGGGTATCAACCAACAACACGAACGCGCCCTCACCGGACGGAACAACCTGCGAGAATGCCCGAAACCACGAGTCTTCACCGTCGCCAATTCGGGGTGAAACATAGGTCCCCTCGGCCATGGCCCGCCTTCCCGCCTCAAGAATAGCTTCCCGCGATACGTTCGAGATTTCGTCTTCCCAGCGTGGATCTGAAATCAGTTTCAGCTGACCGAGGGAGTCCACCAATCCGGCGGCGCGGTAGGCGCGCACGGCACCAAGCAACGACATGATGATGGCATCTTGCTGCTCAGGGTAGACGTTATAGGCCAAGCGCGCCGTGAGCTCGAGGTCGTCATGGATATCGTCGAACTCGGCCTCCACACCCGTGGCCACGTTCGTCAGCTGCACTTCTTTTTCGGCTTCAAAACGTTCGATCAGCTCGGTGCGATCCGACTGGATCACCGCATACGTGCCAACGACAACTCCAAGAAGAAGCAACACCAAGAACGCGGTTCCGGCGCGAAGTCCGAAATTCGTGCTGGTCTCGTGCATGTGTTCTTTGATGAGGCCTTGAGTGTCCATCGCGCGACTCTAGCGCGGGGATTGTCAGTTGACCACGAGCGCGCTGTCTGGCAGCACTTTCAGGCTGAAAGCGACTTATCGCTGGCGGAGAATCCCACATGAGCACTTATGTTTTCGGCGACGTTCACGGAAGAGCAGAGGCGCTTCGGGCGCTGCTGAAACGCATCGATTTCGGCCCCTCGGATATGGCTTTTTTTGTGGGAGATCTGGTCAATGTCGGCCAACACTCCGCTGAAGTGCTCCGTACGGTCAGTGGCCTGGGCGACCAAGCCACCACGGTGTTGGGAAATCACGACCTGCACATGCTCGCTGTGCTCCTTGGTGGGCAATCCATGCGGTCCAAAGACACTTTTCAAGACGTGATCGATGCGCCCGACCGCGCGAAGCTGGTTGATTGGTTGCTCACTCAGCCCTTGGCCACCCAAAGCGGAGACGCGCTGATTGTACACGCAGGAGTGCTCCCAGAATGGGACGTCGCGTCGACTCTCAGCATTGCCAAAGACATCGAAACCGCACTTCAAAATGACCCGGCCTCACTCTTCAAGACCATGTACGGCAACGAACCCGCAAAATGGCACGAAGGCCTCGACGCCGACGACCGACTCCGAATCGGCATCAACGCGCTGACTCGCACTCGGGTTATTGCAGACACCGGACACTTGGAGTTCAAATTCAAAGGCATGTACGCCGATATTCCCAGCGGACACTCGCCTTGGTTTGAGCTGACTTCGATCAAAACTCCGCTCTTTTTCGGTCATTGGTCGGCGCTCGGACTCAAAAAATACGACAACGCTTTCGCCCTCGACTCAGGCGCCGCCTGGGGCCGTGAACTCTCGTGTGTTCGCCTCGATGACGGGCAGGTTTTTCAAGAAAAGGTCAGAGTATGAACATCATCGAAATCACCAGAAACCTGTCGGACGAAGTCGAAAAACTGCCATTCTCGGAACCCGTCACCCACGTCTACAACCCGCTTAATTACGCGCGTGAGATGCAAGAGAACTACTTGAATCGATTTGCCGATCGAGGAGCTAAGATCCTGCTATTAGGCATGAACCCTGGCCCGTGGGGCATGGCGCAAACAGGTGTTCCGTTCGGGGAAGTCGGATTTGTTCGGGATTGGCTTAAGCTTGAGGGATCGGTCGAAAAACCGGTCAACGAACACCCCAAGCGTTTGATCGAAGGGCTTGAGTGCAAACGAAGCGAGGTCAGCGGAGCCCGACTCTGGGGTTGGGCAAAAAACCGTTTTGAAAAACCCGAGGCCTTTTTCGACCGCTTTTTTGTCTGGAATTATTGCCCGTTGAGCTTCATGGAAGAAAGCGGCCGCAATCGAACACCCGACAAATTGCCGATCGACGAACGAACGGCCCTCTTTGACGTCTGCGATAAAGCGTTGGCTCAAGTCGTCGAAGCGCTTCAGGTCGACTGGGTTGTGGGTGTGGGAGCATTTGCCGAGAAACGGGCAAAGCTGGCCATCGACTCGGACATCAAATTCGGCAGAATTCTGCATCCCAGCCCCGCGAGCCCGAAGGCCAACGCGGGTTGGGAAGAGGCCATCGAAGCCGAATTTGAGGCCATGGGGATCTCACTTAAATCGTGAGGAAATCCACGTATTCGCCGTGGGTAAGGCAATGGGCCCAGATGCGAATGGTGTCGCCTTTTTTCAGGCCAGCAGGCAACGCAGCCAGATAGACCGTGTTTTTACCGCTGTCGGCAGTGATGTCGCCGCCGCCTGAAACAGCGTAGGCGCCGTTATCGCCGGCCTCTGTGCCAGGCCAATTCGTATAAACCGACTTCAATTCCTCGGCTTCGCCGTCGATCGCTTTTCGGATTTTGATCGAATTATACCAATGACCTGTTGGATTGGCTTCGCTCTTTGGAGCGTTCGGGTGTTTGGCTCGGCCCAGCTCGGGATCGCCCCACATGATGGCCAGGAATCCCGCAGGAACCATCGCGGCATCAATTTTGGGCTGGTAGGGCAGGTGCTTTCCAACATGCTTGAGCGGGCCGTCTGGGCCGTTCACATCGGGCAAGTAGGTGTCAGGGATGAATCCCATATTTCCACGAGCCGTATTGTAGGCGATTGGCTCCCAACCCTCTGGCTTGGTCATAGGCACTGCCGTCGCATCCGCGACCACTTCCTTGACTGCGGTGTCAACCTCTGGCTCTGGCATGGCTTCAACCACGGGCGGGGTGGTCCCACACGAAATCACGTAAGGCATCAAGACGACGCCTCCGGTGATCATGGCCAAATTCTTCAAAAATACTCGTCTTTCTTGTTGTCCTTGCATTGTTTTCTCCTGCAATGAAATAAAAAATCACTTTGAAATCGACCTTTTGTAGCGCCTGATGAAATCCGCCGCAACCTAGGTAAGGTCTGCGCGCCTCGGCATGCGCCCCCAAACATCTTCGGCGAAATCCAATTGCCGAAATTCCGAAAATTCCAGCACCAAGTTTTCCCCTTCTTTCGCCGAAACTTCACCCTTCAAAGATTTAACAAATCCGGCATCAAGGTCGCTTTGATTCACCCGGACCTGCCCTCTGGTTGCGGCTCGTAAAAGCTCAAACCAATGCATGCGGTTCATCCACTTTTTTTGCCGCCAACCCACCAGAACACGACGTGTGAGAATCAATATCACCACGAAAAAAATGGTGTAAATCGCCAAAATCAACGCGGCGCGCGGCCCAGAACCCCAGCCGCGCCATACATATTCCGCAGCGCGTCGGGTGCCTTCGTATTTCTGGAGCGTCAGGTACACGTAGGGCACCACGCCAGCGACCACCAACACCACCATTGCGATATCAAGGCGTCGAGCGCGCTCGTCGAACACCAATCGAGGCTCTCGTTCTCGTTTCCAGATGGGATTTGGGGCCAGCGGCACCCCGTCGCAAAGTGTCGGAAAATCGAACCAAATTCGCCCATAATCATCCACCAGGACCTCACCGCCATGCTCGACCAGAAGCCTCTGCATCTCGGCAAAAGACTTTTTAATGTTCCAACCGTGAAGCACGCATAAATCAGCCAGAACCACGCGGCCGCCTCGCGCTCGGGTGAGCTGAACAAAGAGCCGTTCATTTTCCAGAGCATCGCCTGTGTCCCGACCAAAATTGAACAAAAAACGAACGTGGTTCCAGGCGCGCTCGGTCAGTCTTTTTCCGATCGACCACATAAAAGGCAGCCCAAACCAGACCACAGCCGTCACGGGCACCAATGCAAATCCGGCGCGCCATTCGCCATAAAAAATCGCGACGACAGCCAGTACTGGAAGGCCCAGAGCAAAAAGTAAGGTGATTGCCGGCATCACAAAAAGAACCACGATGCCCAGACACAACGCCGCCAATCCAGTCGCGATCTTGGCGCCATTTGGAAAGACCTCGATGATCACGGCCAGATAAGTCGCGCTAAGACCACATAGCGCGGTCGCGGTAAGCGCCAGGGCCATCAGCGGCCATAAAGCATGCATCACCCCGCGCATCCTCACCCAGACCTTGAGCACCCACGGTGGCAAAAAATACACGGAGATCCGCGGAAGTCGGCCAAACGACAACATCAACCGCGATTGTGAGGTGTAAAGACGCACGCCCGAATCTGCAGCAAGAAATACAAATCCAGCACGCACGCTCTCCTGCGGCAATCCGGTCCAAGCCATCCCTTGGACCTCAGAAATATCGAACACGCCCTCCCCGCGCATCGCTACAAGCACGGCGCGAGCTGCCGCATATGCCTGAAAGCTTCCTTTCTCGATCCGAATCGGCTGCAAATTAATCCTCGAACTAAAGTCTGGGCTCGCCTGTGCCGATGGACAATCTATGCGCTGGACACCATCTGGCGCAATCATTCTAGTGGAGTCCGGCATGTTACGATTTTTAGGCATCACCTCTTTTTGTTTCGCTGTCGCCACCATGAGTTCAGCCTGTTTTTTCCAGTTTGATGTCGGTTGTGTCGAGGACGACGAGTGTCCTCAGGGCTCAACCTGTGACGAGAGTGGACAATGCCAGCCTGATCCAGAGGCAGCGGGCGCGACAGGCACCAACGGCGCGGCGAACGACGCACCAGCCGACGACAATAAAGGCGACGCGTGGTCAGTTGCCGAAGTAAGCGTCGCGGCTGCTACAGCCGGCGCTGGGCAATCGTGCAACACCTGGTGGGATTGCCCCCATGACCAAATATGCAGCGGCGTCAGAAGCGCAGCCGTATGCGTGGCCCCAGAAAACTGCACGCTTTCATTCGAAAACTTCGGTGAAGGCGCGTGCTCAGGTTCGCTGCGATGCTCCGAGGTTGCCGCGGCCATTGAGTGCACCTACGACGGAAATATCAGCACGTGCTCCTCGCTACGCGAGGACGGCCAACTGAATGAGTTTGTCGCCGGCGGCGTGATTTGCGAGGATGCGGCACGCCTGTTTGACCAGGTGAACACCCATGCCAGCACCCGAGTCTTCCCCAATGACGCCAGATGAATTCAGAACCCACGCTCATGAACTCGTAGATTGGATGGCCGATTACCTGTCGGCCACGGATTATCAAGTCGTTCCACCAACAAAACCCGGTGATGTTCGGCGACTTCTTCCAGCCTCGGCACCTGAAAATGGAGAATCTTTCCAGAGTATTTTCGAGGACTTTAGACAATTAATCGTCCCCAATATGACGCACTGGAATCATCCCGGTTGGTTTGCCTATTTTCCCGCCAATAATTCTCCACCGTCGATCCTGGCAGAAATGCTCACCGCGACGCTCGGTGCGCAATGCATGTCATGGCAAACCTCGCCCGCAGCGACAGAGCTCGAAGAGGTCGTCATGGCTTGGCTGGCCGAGGCCTGTGGCTTGCCTTCAACCTTCCGCGGCGTGATCCAAGATACGGCTTCCACGGCGACGCTTGTCGCCCTGATTACAGCCAGGGAACTCCACAGCGCGGGGCAGATAGGGCTTTCAGGGAAAACAGAAAAGAGCCTCCGAGTTTATGCGTCTGATCAGGCGCATTCGTCGATCGACAAGGCCGTAAAAATTGCCGGATTTGGTCTGGAAAACCTGGTTCGAATTCCAACCGATTCCGATTTTGCGATGGACCCCGTCGCGCTTCGAGCTGCCATCTTGGCCGATATTGCCGCAGGCCTTACCCCTTGTGCCGTCTGCGCCACGGTCGGCACGACGTCTTCGACGGCCATCGATCCCATTCGTATGATTGGCGAAATCTGTCAGGAATTCAACGTATGGTTTCACGTCGATGCCGCCTACGCCGGAACCGCCACTTTGCTGCCGGAATTACGATGGATGATCGACGGGGTTGAGTTGGCAGATTCCTACGTTTTTAATCCGCATAAATGGATGCTCACCAACTTTGATTGCACCGCCTATTTTGTAAAAGACCCGTCGTCTTTGCTCGCGGCCTTTGAGCTCACACCGGAATACCTTCGAACGACCTACGATGCCGAGGTGCCCAATTTTCGTGATTGGGGCATCCAGCTTGGACGCCGATTTCGCGCGCTCAAGCTCTGGTTTGTTCTACGAAGTTACGGCGTGTCGGGCATCCAAGCGTTGTTACGAGACCATATTCAAATGGCGTCGGCATTGCGGGAAAAAGTTCGCCTCTCGCCCGATTTTGAACTCGTCACCGAGGGTGTCTTGGGCCTGGTCTGTTTGCGGGCAAATCCCGCGTGGGCCCAAGAAGCTGAGCTGAACGCTCTGAATCAGGATTTGATGGCTGCTGTGAATGCAGAAGGCCACTCCTACATGACCCACACGCGCCTGAGAGACGTTTATACGATTCGGGTCAGCATCGGGCAGTGGAGAACGCGCGAAGAGCATGTCGACGTTCTGTGGGACGCTCTCAATCGATCACTTCAAAATCTGTCGGCCGATCGTTCGATTTGAACTTAACCACCGAGCCCGACGCCTTGCGGCGAACCATCGAGGCGTCAACGCGGTCGACGATCAGATAGGCCTGGATGCTGATGGGCCCCCCCTGAAATTTCGGAAATTTCCGTTCAGAAAGTTGTTCCACCAAACAGGACCGAACCTCTTCGGGTGCCGAATCGTCGGACGTCTCGTAGCGCAGGATCTCGGCGCTGAAGAGCTGCCCTTCCGTGTGGTCGAATCGGACCTCAATATGGCCCTTTCCTGGCTCTTTGGACTTCCAGACGGTGGGCTGACATCGCTGCACGACTTTTTCGAGGATGCTGGTCGCCTGATCGACCATCTTGTCGCGCAGGACCTGCATCTTGTAGCGGGTCTTCTTGTTGACCCCGTATTGCGGCGTTTCAGCAAGATTCAACATCACCGGAGAAATCGGCTCGTAGCTGAGCTCTCGGGTTCCCATGCAGGTCGAGGCGTAGGTTTTCTTTTTCTCTTTCTCGATAAAAACCAGGTATTTTTTCCCCGGTTCAAAATTCGAAAAATCGCATTTATTGCGGGGTTCAGAAAGCTTCTGTTTTTTCTTCCACCGACCTTTGTACCGCTGAATCACCTTGAATTTAGCGCCGTCGTCGTTTTCGAGTGCTTCGCCATAAAACACGATATCCGCGCGGTCGACGGCATCACCTGCCGACAACTCTTGGCACTCGCAGGCCAAAGCGGCCGCAGGAACAAAGCTCAATAACAGTGCTGTAAAAATCCACTTCATCTCATCCTCCAACTTGTTGGGTGATCGGTCCCGGCACTGCATCCACACAATCGTGAACGCCATGGCCCGAGTCCCACGCCGCGAGCAGCAGGTCGGTGGTTTTACCCCACACAACCTTGCCGTCTCTTGAAATCGCGATCGCTCCTAGCATTCGGCCTCGTTTCACCGAGTCCTGCATGCTCTTTTCCATCGCTTGAACCAGTGTCATGCCATCTTCGACCCGGACCGCGACACGCACAGCTAAACCCTCATCCAAAATATCCTCGCCGATCCCAGTGCAAGAGATTCCGACGTTTTGGGTCGCGTAATTTCCGGCTGGCGTACCGGAATCGCTTACTCGTCCGACCCGTTCAAAACCACGTCCACCGGTGGATGTCCCGGCGGCAATCCGCCCCTGAGTGTCCATCGCAACCACACCGATCGTGCCGGTTCTGTGGTCGCTCGCAACCACTTGCGCTGGATCCGAAGTGAACCCACGATCGCGTTCATCCACCCATTCGCGCAAGCGCTTGTTGGTGCGAGGGTCGTAGATATCCAAACCAAGTTCTCTGGCCAAAAGACTGGCGCCGGCGCCCGCGATGACACGGTCAGGTTCACTATTTAGAACATGCGCCATCGCAATTGGATGTTGAACCTGCTCAACATTTACCACCCCCGAAAACGCTTGCCGTCCCCCATCCATGATGGCAGCAGTCATTCGAATTTGACCGTCCGATTGCAAAACCGAACCCGTTCCGGCGTTGAAATTCACGTCGTCTTCCAGCAACTCACATCCAAGCCGAACGGCTTCCATCGCCGACAACCCCTCGTTCAAACGAGCGTAGACCTGCTCACAGGTGGCCCTCAACGCCGACCGCACGATGGGTCCGCGCGCAGGGTCCTTAAGTGCCTTTCCCGCCCCGCCATGGATGATAAGCAAAGGCGTCATTAAGCCCCTTGCAGCATGATGGAGTAGGCACCTGAGTCGCCAAGTTCGCCGTCAACAATCAGGTAATAATCCGTGTCCGCTATGGCATCGAAAGTCACAGACTCCTGCACACCCTCGCCATTAAGAACCGTTCCGGTTACGCAGACCAGGCTTGCGCAGTCTAAGCGCACGTAGATAGCCGGATCGAACGACGCTTCCGGAACCACCGTAACGCGGAAATTACCGGCCACCGGCGAATTGAAGAGGTACACTCGGTCACGGCCACTGGCGACATTATTAGGGCAGCCCTCATCACGAGCGCGGGCCTCGTAATCATCGGTGGCGCCAACGGTCGTCTGATTATCGATCGTCTGGCCAGCCGAGATCGGAATCGCCGTTGCGCACAAATCCCCGTCTGAACCTGGACCAAGATCGGCCATGGCATCGACCTCCATGTCTTGGCCAACATCCATCCCCATATCTGCCACATTATTAGTCGTGGCATTATTGGTGGCATTATTCAGCGCATTATTGGTCGGGTTGTTCGTCGCGTTATTCGTGCTGGAATTATTCGTCTGATTATTCATCAGGTTATTCGACGCATTCCCTGTCGAATTATTCGTTTTGTTATTCGAATTATTCGCGCCATTTTGGGGTTCGTCGGTCGCACAAGCGGCCAAAACACAAACAAAGAGAACAAAAAAGCGCTTCATTTATGGTCTCCCAAATTGATTCCAAAGGACGTCCCCACAGCTGCCGCAGCGCTAAGAAGTGGATCATCGATCGGCACCTTGCGTGTCTTATTGGCGACTTCATTCAAACCAACCGAGGTCAATTTGCCATTCTGCAACGCAACCATTCGGTCGAATTGCCCAAGGCGTACAAGCTCCGCAGCGTGCGCACCGTATCGGGTCGATAAAATACGATCCGAAGCGGTCGGTGTGCCCCCCCGCTGAACATGACCCAAAACGGTGGTTCGAATCTCGGAATCCACGAGTTCTTCGAGCTGCTGGCGAAGCACATTCCCCACGCCGCCCAGACGAATCGGGTCCGGTGAGCTGTCGATCGTCTCACGTACCGTCATGCTGCCATGTTTTGGCGCTGCACCTTCGGCGATCACGATGATCGTGAAACGCTGACGATTCTCGCGGCTCTTCACCATTTCGACGATATGATCGAGCTCGTAGGGGATCTCAGGAATCAAGATGATATCTGCACCACCGGCGATGCCAGCCTCGAGTGCAATCCAACCTGTGTAGCGCCCCATGGTCTCAAGAATCATCACGCGTTGGTGCGACTGGCCGGTGGTCTGCAACCGGTCGATGGCCTCCGTGGCGATCGACACGGCTGTATCGAACCCAAAGGTCCGATCGGTCGCCATCAAATCGTTGTCGATGGTTTTGGGCACTCCGACAATATTCATGCCCTTTTGCTGCATGGCGTGGGCAATCGACATCGTGCCGTCGCCGCCAATCACCACCAGACCATCAAGCTTGAGCTCGTTGTAGTACGCGACACATTCGTCGGTCACATCTGCGCCCCCACGCTCATGGTATTTGAGCGGGTTCGCTTTGTTATTCGTCCCAAGGATGGTCCCGCCCTGCGCCAAAATTCCGCTGACGTCGCGATACGAAAGGTCACGGCTGCGACGCTCAATCAAACCTAAAAAACCATCCTCGAATCCCACGACGCTGGCTCCGCAATTGAGCATCAGCGACTTCGAAACCGCACGAATCACAGCATTGAGGCCTGGACAATCGCCTCCACCAGTCAGAACACCCACACGCATCAGACACCTCTAAGGCTGGTTGAAAATCCACACGATAGGTCTACTTCAAGCTGGTCTGTAGGACCAGCAAGGACCACAAACGCCAAAGCTCATCTCAATCGAACGCCGAGAGCGGGTCTTCGTCATCTCGCAAGAAGAACGCAAATGTGGCCAAATATATGGCCGCCATGGTCGCCCAAACCGCGATCTCACCGAGCCCAAATGCGGCAAAAACCCTAAAGATGGAGCCTGCATTTTTGTAATCTTTACCCGGGAGAACGGCAGGCAATACGAGGGCAGACAAGATGGAAATTCGATAGAAATTTCCCAGGCCATTCACAAAAACTGCCTAAAGTAAGCCGAACAGAATGGTCTCAACAGGGCGTTCTTTCACAACTCAGAAACCTAAGTTCAGTCGAACGCGGACATCACATCTTCGCCGAGTTCAAGGTAGGCATTTCCGGGTTCAGCAATGCGGTCATACATGATCACCAAGGCACCGGTGGCGATGGCGGTGGTCACAAAAACCCCGACACAGCAGGCTAAAACTCCGGCAAAATTTAACAACCCAAGCAAGATCACCAGGACCAATAACTCCCACTTATGACCACTGGTCATACGCCAGCTCGCCTTGAGCGCATCGACGTAATGCAGGTTCTTATCCAGAACGACCAAGCCGACGAACTGAAACCCGAGCGTCAACATGATGCCAGGAATAATCAGCGCCAAATACCCACCCATGATGATGAACCACATCAGCAAATTCGTGAAAATCAGCGGTATCAAAAGGGGAATCACCCGACCGGCATGACTCAGTTCCGCGTCTTGACCGCGCACCAAACGCAACCAAAAAAGCTGCGCGCCGCCTTGAATACCCGCCTGCAACACCAACACGAAGGCAAAAACCAGAACAAAAACCACGATCAAAATCGCGATAATGGCCAGTTCGCCGCCCGCGATTCCAAAAAGACCGCCCACAACGCCCAGGATTGAATCTGCATTATCGTACTCATTTCCGGTGCCACCGCCCGGGTTTGCCAGATCGGTAAGCCCACTCGGATTGAAACAACTCGAGCCACCTCCTCCAAAGAGGGTCTGCAGAAAACCAAAGAGGATCGTCTCGCCGGGTCGATCTTTCACGAATTGAAACGCGGCACTGATAACGCCCCCAGCGGGCTCGACTGGAGCGTCGTCTCGGACGAGCTTCACTTCATCGACGCTAAGGGTTTCGTCGTCGTTACGATGCGACGGTAATTCGTGCCAATCAGACATGTCCGCTCCAAGAAAATTATTGGAGCAGACTACAACAGCCGGCGGCAGAAGGCACGCGATGTGTGGGACTTAAGAGAGGCCCGACGCAGGACGCGTCGGGCATGAAGCACTTAGAATGCTGTTTGACCGACGTTCAACAGACCAAAGGTCGCCGTGGTCTGCAGAAGCGTCCAATCCGACTTGTCGTTGAGGTCGGCGTCGTTGATGCGCTGCAAAGAGTCGGGAAGGGTCGAATCTGCCAGTCCTAAGACTGCATTTGCACAGAAAACAGCATCAACATATCCGCCCGCCGGCACGGTGCCATCGGTGTTTTGCCATTGTCCAGCCGCTGCCAAAGTCGCTGCTCCAGCCTCCGACCCATTGGCAGTGGTCAATGCCGTAATACATCCAACCAATACCCCATCCTGAATCGTTCCTACGTTGTCATACACAGTGAAGACGTTATCAGTCGAAGTTATCCCGTTATCATCACTGTAAAAATCCCAAGCGGTGTCGTAGTTGGCCACGTGGGTCGCATTCGGAAACTCAGTGATTGAGGCCGTTTCATTGGCGATCGACGTATAATTACATTTGCTATCACCAGAGT
>Ga0100388_10000529_pt1 | contig 35440 bp, 42 predicted proteins | sample CryGeymeta201512_FD_81536 | JGI IMG/M metagenome (GOLD analysis project Ga0100388, IMG submission 81536) | Groundwater microbial communities from Crystal Geyser aquifers in Utah, USA - Crystal Geyser metaG 2015-12 | ecosystem: Environmental > Aquatic > Deep subsurface > Groundwater | place... | reverse complement strand
ACCGCTCACCGCTCACCGCTCACCGCTCACCGCTCACCGCTCCGCCAAAAAAAAAAGCCCGGCGTTGGCCGGGCTTTCTTGAGCATCATCAACGATTAACGTCGTCGTTTGCGTGAGATGGCAAGGAAGCCGAGTGCGGCAATCATCCATGACATGTCGGTAGGGGCGCCATCGGCCGAGTTACATGCGCAACCTGATCCCTTCAACTCCGCGGTTGGGCCACTCACGTCCGCTTCAGCGTCGGCTGCCATGTCGGCGACACCCGTATCTGCACCTGCATCACCGGTATCATTGCCTGCATCGTCGCCGGTATCGCTACCAGCATCGCCAACATCGCTGCCCGCGTCGCCGGTATCGTTGCCCATGTCTTCACCAACGGGCTCAAGGCACTCGCTGTTGCGACATTCGAATCCATCTTGGCAATCCGCAGTGTCTACACAGGCCGTCTGACACGCAGCTGAGTCACAACGGTACGGAGCACAATCGATTGCCCCTGTGACTTCGGGAGTACACGTACCCGTCGCATCACATGCACCGGCGAGGACACTGAGTCCGTCGGCTGAACACGCGGTCAATGGGCAAGCAGTTCCCACGGCAGCATTTGAGTAGTCGGCGTCGTCGGTGGCCGAGTCACAGATACGGCAGCTTGCGTTTGGATCCAGGTCTCCATCTGCAACACAGGTATTGGTGATCAAACATCCGGTAGCCAGTGTGTTTTCGCAGACGCCAGCATTGCAGGCATCAGTAGTACAACTCAGCGCGTCGTCGGTGCAGGCACTTCCGTCAGCGAGAGGGGTGAAGACACACCCAAGTGTCGGATCACAGGTGTCTCCTGAACACGAATTACCGTCGTCACAGACGACTGCAGCCGTTCCAGCACATACGCCGGCGGCACATAGATCGATGTCGGTACATGCGTCCGCGTCATCACAAGCTCCGCCCTCGTTGACCGGTGAGGTTCCACACGCCCCAGTGGTCGCGTCACAAACACCGACAACACAGGCTGAGTTCAAACCACTGCAATCAACCGCAGTTCCGCCGCAAGATCCGGCGGTGCAGGTGTCTCCTGAAGTGCAGGCAACGCCGTCATCACAACCGGTTCCATCGAGTCGATTGACCGCAGCGCAAGACCCGTCAGTCAGGTCACAAACACCAACGGTGCACTCGGTATCAAACTGTGCACACGAGACCGCCATGCCGGTGCAGATGCCGCCGCCATTACACATCCCGTTATTCGTGCAGAGATCTCCACCACATGCCGTGCCCTGTGGCTCAGGATTCGCTGGGATACAAACGTCGTTGGCCTCGTCGCATGCCGTGCCCGAGAAACACTCGGTGGCAGCGCTGGAACAATCCAATGGCGCTCCGCCGCAGGTCCCGGCACCGTCACAGGTGTCGCCGGTGGTGCAGAAGAGCCCGTCATTACATGCCGTGGTTGCAGCCACCGCCGACCAGTCAGTCTGATCGCTTGCTGCATTACACACTTCACACGAATTCGCGGGATTCAATGTCCCGTCGGGGTAACAGGTGTTGCTGATCAAACAGCCTGCAACAGCAGCCTGCGCACAGACCCCTGACTGACACGAATTCGTGACACACGCCGGTCCAATGATCGTACAAGCTGCACCTTCTCGAGGCACCGAATCGAACTCACAGGCACCAGTGGTGGTGTTGCAAGTGTCGGCGGTGCATTGGTTTCCATCTGAACAGACGGTGGTGGTTGTTGGTGTACAAACACCGGCCTGACAGGTGTCGGTCAACGTACATGCGTTTCCGTCATTACAAGCCGTCCCATTGGAAATCGGCGACCAAGCCGTCGTCGAAAGTGTGAGGTTGCACACCTCACACGCGTTCGCGGGGTTGGCCGCACCGGCGGGGTAAAAAACACCGCCAATATTGCAGTCACGCACGCCAGCAAACGCAAACACGGCACCCACAGCGGCAGGCGACGAATCTGGATACCCAAATCCTGCGGCCAGCACGTCATCGATACCGTCTCCGTTCAGGTCCGCGCCGCTTGCCACCGCATAACCTAAATAGGCGCCAAGAGCGTTGGATTCAAAAGTCGAGATGCTCGTGGTCGCAATGCCAGCGGCCGTGCCTTGAAAAATCTGAATCCGGCCTTCGTTGACTTCAGGATTTGTATATTGATAGGCACCAACGATGATATCATTAAAACCGTCACCATTTAGATCTCCAGCTGCCACCGCAGTCCCAGCGCGACTGTTAGCTTGGCCGCCTCCTACGATGGTTGGAACGATTTGAAGACCGGTTGCGGATCCGTAATAAACAAAAGCCCCGCCTTCTTGACTAAGCGTGCCGGTGTAAAAACTGGTCCCAACAACAATGTCGGTAAAGCCGTCATTATTGATGTCGCCAGCATTTGCTAACGCGCTACCCATTCGGGCATTCGTCGATCCGCTCGAAATCCGTTGCGGCACTCCAATTCCGGCTGCGCCCCCTAGGTAAATGTTGAGCGCTCCCTGATTTGCAGTGGGCACATCATATGATGATGAGGCAATTATCAGATCGTCACAGCCACTAATTCCGACCACGTCACTATTGATGTTGGCCATCGTAACCGCTGAACCGAAATTTTCGGCGCTACCCAATCCGCCACTCAAGATGGTGGACGGTATGATCGGGAGCCCAGTCGCTGAATTGAGATAAACACGAACCTTACCGTCTCCACTGCTTTCGTTGACGGACGCAATCACGACGTCGTTAAGACCATCGCAATTCAAGTCTCCAACGCTCGAAATCTGACTGCCAAAACCATTCACTACAGTTCCTTCAACATCCCAAATCGGTGTTGTAGGAGGCAAATCTCCACCCGCAAAAATGACAACGCGCCCCACATTTGATCCCGCGACACCATCCCACGTGGCTGAGGACGTCGCAAAATCGTCGATCCCATCGTTATTAATATCCCCCACGATTCGCAGCGCCGTCCCAAGCGAAGCAGCACTTTGATTGGATTCATACCCCCAAGTTGCAGTTGACTCGATTCCTGTAGGGGTTCCTTTAAATAGGAGTATTCGACCCTCTTGGGATTCAATATTACCATAGCGTTGCTGTGCAACCAGAACATCCGCGAGCGCATCTCCGGTGACGTCTCCTGCTTGGACCTTAAATCCAAATCGACCTCCGGTTTGGTCTCCGAACTGCAGCCAAAATGGCGTCGTGGCAATGGGGTCGATCGTAATCGGATATATTGCGTTGGAGTCGTCGACTTCCATCTTGAACGAGTCGCCCTCGGCTTTTACCGAGATCGGAAGTGCCTTTCGATTGGCATCCCAGGCTTGGAAGGTATTCCATTGAAAACGATAATCCTTTCCGGTCGAAACCAAGACCGTTCCGTCTTTCAACACGTGGTCATGGCCCTTGGACCGCAACGTGAGTGTGATCGGGTCGTTGCCGGTTGGGCGAGCCTTGAGAACAAAGCTCAAAGCCATCCCGTCCGGACGATGTGTGAATCGCTGTTTCACGTCTTTCCGGTTCAACCATAAGTCCGATCCAAGTCGCGTGACCTGACTTGCCCCCATCTCAATATCTTTACCATCGCGAGATAATCGCGGTGAAACCTGATACTCAAATTTTGAGTCCGACGAGGCACCTTGAACAAAAGAAAACCCGCCATCCCAGCCAATTCGAATATCATAACCAAGGCCCAGTACGGTGGCGGTGGCGTGATCCTCAAAAATATCAAAGCTGCGTAGGTCGATGGAGTCAACGCCTCGTTCCATATGAACTGTTTTTTCAACGGCTTGGATGGTGGTTCTTGCGGTGGAGGTCTCGTCCTCGCCACAGCCTGCAATAAAAAACAAACCAACTATCGATAAGACACACAAAAAAGAATTTTGATTCACCACTGATTCCTCACCAAAACTAATCGCGGAATGCTTGCTCCGGCACCGCTCGCATGTTCACATAGAATCGGTGTTTTTTGCAACTGATTGAGTGATTCCATGGATTTCCTTATTAGCTGGACGCTAGGCGATCAAGCGTCCTCCAAACTTCCAAACGCCCCCGCCGGCATTAGCCTTGATGTGTTTGCATCCCCACAGGCCGGCGATGTCTTGTTGGAGATAGGCAGCTTGGAGTCTTCCAATGCGGGAGTCTGGTGGGACCCAAACACGCTAGAACTTTGTGTTCGCCGTGATCTCTTGGGCCGTTATCCCATGGCTTGGTGCCTTCACGAAGGCACTCTTTTTGTCGCAAGCGATGTGACGCTTTTACCCGAAGGTCGTCTGTTCAATTGGAGCCGAATCTCAAAATGGCTCGAAAACACGAACGACGCCGGCATCGACGACTTTTTCGAAGGCACTTTTCGAATACTGCCTGGTGCGACTATTCGTTGGAAAAGCCCACAGAATTACACTCTGACCGAACAAAGAATAGAGTTCGGGACCTGTCTTGATGTTCTTGAACTCGAAAAAATGGTCGTTGAGGCTCTTGAAATAACTTTGAGCGAGGTCTCAAACCCCGCTCTCATGCTCTCGGATGGCCTCGACTCAAATCTGATCGCGGCGTTTTTGCGAAAACACGGCCCATTTGTATCCTCGACGATGACGAGTGGACTAGACGGCGTCTGCCGCAACGACCTTTTACATCTATTAGCGGGCCACCTAGATATCCCACTATACTTTTTTGATATTGATCCGTTTATGCCCTTTTTAGAGTCATCGCCTTGGACCGATGCTCCTCGTTCAGGCGTGACTCAATACCCGGGCAAGGCATACGAAAAGCCTTATGCTGATGATCTTCAGGCACGTTTTTCACCCGATGTGATCCTAAGCGGATTTGGCGCGGACCAATTTTTCTATCGGACGCCCCACATGCTTGTTCGATGGGGAATCGCGCATGCGGATGAAGCCGCCATCGAAAGTGGCATTGCAGCGCTTTCAAAAAGACAAACCGCGGCGCTTCCCTTTCTACAATCAACCTTCTGGCGTCGTCTTCGTTTCAGAGAACGAAATTCATGGGATTCTCCTGTGGCGTTTCTCAAGAGTCCGGTGTTTGAACGCCACGAACCTTATTTTCTTTTGACCTGGTCTTGGGAGGCTGCCATGAGGTCGTTGCGAGAAAGCGAGCGATCAGTCGACTGTTCTACCATTCTGCCGCTTGCCAACGAACGAATGTTTGAAGTTATTCGAGGTTTCAGCAATGCTCTACATTTTGGTCGAATCAACAAGCCAGTTTTGCGCAGAGTCGCCTCGAAAGTACTGCCAAAACATATCGCAGCGGCTCCGAAAAGCACTTCGTTCACCCCTCTATTTGACTTTGCTATGAGATACATTAGTCAGAAACACATCATGGCGTCCTTAGGCCCTCTCGACAAAATCATAAAATCAACAGCGGCCATTTCCCATTTTTCTGAACAGGGTGCAATCTTTCGGAAAACACGATACCTTGTAACAGGCGAGGTCGTTCTCAACACGATCTGAACATAATTAGGAGACATAATATGGAGTCGTTTGAAGTCCTTCCAACGCCACCCACAAAACAACGTTATGAGTCGCCCAAAGTTTGTAGTTTGGGTCAATTAAACACACTCATTCGTGGTAGTGGTTCAAGTGATTTTGACAGTAATGCACCAAGCGGCCCGCCTTCGTGCGGCGGAGGAAACGAAATAGATTTAAATGGTGATTGTCTGTGATGAGGCGCGCGTCTCATCTTCATCTGGAAGCCTTTGAGAGTGGAGCCCTGCTCGTAGACCTTAAAGGAAATCAGCTGCACGAGACGAACCGAGTTGGCCGACGAATTTTCGAGCTTTTAGAGGTTCGTCGAACACGCGAAGAAATTATCATGACTTTAACATCAGAATTTGACGTGAATGACACTCTTCTGACCGCTGATGTCGACGGGTTCCTAGAAATTCTGTCCCAAAACGATTGGTTAGAATTCCCGTGAGTTTTTTTGGGGTCGATTGGGATTTAACTTCTCGGAATCCCCTCGCGCGTATTGATGTCACGCTCCAAGACATCCTCTCGGACACCAGTGATCCACAAAACCTTCTTCATTACGCCGCTGAACCCACTGGCGAATACCTGACGATAAAAGGTACAGAAAGTGGTTTTTGCTGGCAGATGGGGGCCCATCTTGCGCAGTCACACAACGATAGCTTAACCATAAGTTCGGCGGCGTTTGAATCCCCCTTTTTTGAACGTGCGGTCATCCCCACCATCGCGCTCCTAAAATCAGAGACCACGTTTGCTCTTCACGGCTCCGCCGTTGGCCAAACCAATTCCGTGGTGTTTATCGGTGAAAGCGGGGCGGGTAAGTCGTCTACGGCTCACGCGATCGCCTCCAAATTCAAGGCCGACCTTTTGGCCGACGACATCACGCTCATTGATACGTCGGGAACCATCCACCCCGGCCCCTCATGGGTCTGGTTATGGCAGCCAGGCATTAAGGAAAAGCAGCGGGTGCAGATCGTGCGTGAGTCGTCAGATTCTCGTCCCGTCGCCGTGATCGTGTACCTGTCGCGCGGCGCCCCCATCGCTAGGCAGCTTTCGCCGATCGAAGGCGCAACACGCGTTCTTGGAAGCCTGTTTCGCTTCTCTCACCACCCAACAAGCACCAAACGCTTCCTGACCGGTGCAGCCCAATTGGCTCGGACCACTCCGATCTGGCATTTCCAGTTTACGACCGACGATTCTGGTGAGCCCGTGCATGTGGACACCCTCTTTGAGCTGATCAAAGAGTGGTTATGATCCGCCTCCACCTCGCAGTGGCTATCCTTGCGGGTTATTTCCACCTCCGCCTCGCCTCATGCACTCTTCTAGAAGCGCTCGCCGAGATCCCGACCTTGTCGTCTTCGCCGGGTGAAATCGAACTCGGCGAGTTAGAACGTGCCTGTTTACGTATACGATCGCGCTTGGGACTTCCCTGTCTGCCCACCGCGATGGCTGCCCGCTCCATCCTAGCGATGTCTGGGCAATCCTGCCGGCTTGTGATGGGGGTAGATCCGGGTAATGTGATGGACGGTCACGCATGGCTCGTCATCGGCGATCAAGAAATCCTCAGAGGTACCCGGCAATGGCGACAGGTTTGGCAGGAAGAGTAGATCGCTTTCGTGCTCTCCCAACCGCGATCATCGACGCTCGTTTGACTCGCCAGTTGGCGACGACCCGACCCACACTCGACGAGACTCTGCGTTGGGCGGTGCAACTCAACGTCACAAAGGTGCTCTTAGACCTCTTTCCAGAGGCGTTGATCCTGAAAGGACAGCCGCTGGCTGTGCTCAGTGTGCCGAATCCCCCAACACGTTGGATGTCCGACATCGATTTCCTGATCGACGAACAAGACGTCGACGCAGCCATTCTAAAACTAGAAGGCATCGGCTTTGTTCAAGCTTCAGAAGTGACCACGTGGGCCTATAACCAAATCATGTTCACTCATCCCCAGTGGAACACGACGGTCGAGCTGCACTGGCGCCTGGCCATGCCCATGTTCCCCTGTCCTTCTTATCAAGAGCTAAGCAGCAGAAAGGCCACGATCAAGATCGGTGACGTTGCGGTCCCCACGCTGAGCCTGGAGGACACGGTGATCCACCTAGGTCTGCATCTTATTCAGCATCTGGGCGAACCGCGTATTGCGATCGACCTAGCTGGTCTCCTCGATCGGCATTCAGACAAGTTAGACTTCTTCCGACTCAGAACCATCGCTGCGCACTACGGCTTGGAACGGATCGTCGAGCTCGCAATGGCCACCGCAGATCCCGATCACCCTACAGACGATGTTATGGCGCGATCCATCGCCAGATCGCTGTGGGAGCTTTGGCGCGAAGGTTCGGTTCGAACACCCCATAAAGCCACCGACTACCCACTCCAAATGGCCACAGGCCTACTCCTGACGCGAGATAGAGGCCGTGCGATGGCAGTGGGCGTCATCACAGGCTTCTACCGCGTTGGAAATAATCACGGCCCCACACTCGCCAGATTCCTTCATTTAAATGTTAAAGGCTTGACACTCCACTGACCCTCATTATACTCCCGCGCTCCACAGAGTACTCATTGTGCCTCTGGACAAGCATTTCCGCGTTATGCGGTTAGATCGAAATAACACTGGCCCCTCACGGGGCGAATTGCAGGGTAAACATGCCAACGATCAATCAGCTCGTTCGCAAATCGCGCGTCAGAGCGAAAGATAAAACCGACGCACCGGCACTTAAAGCGTGCCCACAAAAACGTGGCGTTTGTACTCGTGTGTACACAACGACCCCTAAAAAGCCGAACTCGGCCCTTCGTAAGGTGGCACGTGTCCGTCTTTCGAATGGTATGGAAGTTACGAGCTACATCCCGGGAGAGGGACATAACCTTCAGGAACACAGCGTCGTGCTGATTCGTGGTGGACGTGTCAAAGACCTTCCTGGTGTTCGTTACCACATCATCCGCGGCACGCTCGATGCTATCGGCGTTCAAAAGCGTCGCCAGGCACGAAGCAAGTACGGAACGAAGAAGCCACGCTAAAGTCATCATTGGCTGTACGCGGCTAAACACTTGAGAGCTCAAAATGCCAAGACGTAGAGAAGTTGCCAAGCGCCCGATCATTCCCGATCCGAAGTACCACGACAAACTCGTGACCACGTTCGTGAACGCGATGATGAAGGGTGGCAAGAAGTCCATCGCCGAGTCGATCCTTTATCGGACGCTCGACATCATCGAAGAGCGCACTGCTGAAGATCCCTTGAAGATCTTCAAGAAGGGCCTCGACAACTGCCGTCCTTCGGTTGAAGTACGTTCACGCCGCGTCGGTGGGTCAACCTATCAGGTTCCCGTCGAAGTGCGTCCAGAGCGTCGTACAGCACTCGCCATTCGTTGGTTGCTCTCCGCTTCACGCGGTCGCGCCGAGAAGACGATGGTCGAGCGTCTTGCGAACGAATTGATTGACGCTACGAATAATCGCGGAAACGCCATTCGTAAGCGTGAAGAAATTCACCGTATGGCAGAAGCTAACAAAGCGTTCGCTCACTACCGCTGGTGATCAGATGGCCGGGCTTTTGTCCGGTCAATCTCGTCTAAGTCCGGTCGGTACAATTCGAACTTGATCGACATCCCCGTCTGCCTCGTGTATGCGGGGATGACTTGTTTCTAAAGGCAGGTGCATCGTGGCACGGACGACCCCAGTTAAACGTGTTCGTAATATCGGTATCATGGCTCATATTGACGCCGGGAAAACCACTACGACCGAACGCATTCTCTACTACACCGGAAAGTCTCATAAGATCGGCGAAGTGCACGATGGTGCCACCGAAATGGACTGGATGGACCAGGAACGTGAGCGCGGGATTACGATCACCAGCGCGGCCACCACGTGTTTCTGGACCCACGGAAAAGAAAGTCACCGTATCAACATCATCGATACTCCCGGCCACGTCGACTTCACGATGGAAGTCGAACGTTCATTGCGGGTGCTCGACGGTGCGATCGGTGTGTTTGACGCCGTTGCGGGCGTGGAGCCTCAATCCGAAACCGTTTGGCGTCAGGCCAATCGATACAACGTTCCGCGGATCGCTTTCATCAATAAGATGGACCGAATCGGCGCCGACTACGAAAACTGCATTCAAATGATGATCGATCGTCTCAAGACGCGTCCGGTCAAAATGCAGATTCCTGTCGGTTTGGAATCGGATTTCCTGGGTGTGATCGACCTTCTCGAAATGAAGTCGATCATCTGGAGAGACGAGACGCTCGGCGCGCAATTCGACTTGGAAGACATCCCCGAAGAGTATTTGGACGAAGCGCAAGCGGCTCGAGAAGAACTGATCGAAGCGGCCGCCGAATACGACGACGCGATCATGGAAGCCTTCCTGGAAGGCGCCGACGTCAGCTCCGACGTCCTGCGAGCCGCGATCCGAAAAGGGACGTTGACCCTGGAAATCGTGCCCGTATTTTGCGGCTCAGCTTTCAAGAATAAGGGAGTTCAACCTTTGTTGGACGCCGTTGTGCTTTATCTGCCATCGCCCGAAGACGTCGCGCAGATTCGCGGAGTCACGGTGGCCGCGGCTCAACGAGTCTCGGAAGTTAAAGGCGACTTCGTTGAAGGCGACTTCATCTACCGCCAATTCAAAGACAAAGAGCCGTTCTCGGCACTCGCTTTTAAGATCATGACCGACCCCTACGTGGGAAATCTCACGTTTTTGCGCGTCTACTCAGGCGTATTGGAATCGGGTGATCACGTCTTTAATGCGACCAAAGGCAAGCGTGAACGGATCGGCCGACTCCTGCAGATGCACGCGAATAAGCGCGAAGACATCTCGGAAGTACGGGCGGGAGACATCGCCGCTGCGGTGGGCCTTCGTCTCACCACGACCGGCGACACGCTCTGCGACGAGACGCATCCAATCGTGCTCGAGCGCATGGATTTCCCAGATCCGGTGATCCAGATCGCGGTTGAACCAATGACTAAGGCCGATCAGAACAAATTGGCTGAGTCTCTTCAGAAGCTCGCGATCGAAGATCCGAGTTTCCGCGTCACGACCGATGAAGAATCAGGGCAGACGATCATCGCGGGCCAGGGCGAGCTTCATCTGGAGATCATCGTTGATCGCTTGATGCGCGAGTTCAAAGTCGAGGCCCATGTCGGCAAGCCACAGGTGGCGTTCCGCGAAACGATCGTCGGAAAAGCTACGCATACTGAGAAGCTTGTGAAGCAAACCGGTGGCAAAGGCATGTTTGCTGAGGTCACGCTTCGAGTTGAGCCCGCTGAGCGCGGATCAGGCGTTCATTTCTCCGAAGAGATCAAAGGCGGCGTGATCCCCAAAGAATTCTTCTCGGCGATTGAAAAGGGGGCTCGAGATGCCGCAGATGCCGGTGTTCTCGCGGGATTCTCCATGATCGACTTCAAGATCACTCTCATCGATGGCGCTTTTCATGAGGTCGATTCCAACGAGATCGCTTTCAAAATAGCCGCATCTATGGGGCTACGGGCAGCTCTTCGTGAGGCAAAACCCTCAATCCTTGAGCCTCTTATGGAGGTTGAGGTCGTCACTCCTGAGGATTTCATGGGTGATGTGATCGGCGATCTGAACAGTCGAAGGGGATCCGTACAGGGAATGGCGCAGAGATCGGGGGCTCAGGTGATCACGGCCCTGGTTCCTTTGATGGAGATGTTTGGTTACTCGACTAACCTCAGAAGTCGCACTCAGGGGCGAGCAACCTACTCCATGAAATTCTCGAACTACGAGGTCGTGCCCAAGAACATTGGGGATGAGATAGTTCAGAAGGCCGGCGGCTACGTGATGTAGGGCTCTTTTTTCCGAGAAAATCGCCGGCATCGCCGGCTTTTTTTTTGCGGAATCCGAGCTGGTTTCGTTCTGACGTAAGATTTAACAAAATGAACTTGATCTCCCCAATCCGCTCTTGTATGGTCCCGGTCCGTTTCGGCGGCCGTAGACCCGCGTGTTAGAACACGCATCGGTCGGATTTATGCGGCGAAGCCGTAATTTGGATGTTGAGTAAGAAGCTGACGATGAAGTCAGTAGGAGCACTGCATGGCAACGGACAAAATTCGCATTAAGCTAAAGGCATACGACTACAAACTGCTCGATGCCTCGGCTGCGGAGATCGTGGAAACAGCAAAGCGCACTGGCGCTAAAGTTGCTGGACCGATTCCGTTGCCGACACGCATCAGTCGCTGGACGGTACTTCGGTCTCCGTTCATCGATAAGAAGTCGCGTGAACAATTCGAAATGCGTACACACAAGCGTCTTCTCGATATCCTCGACCCGACCCCACAGACCGTCGATGCGCTTATGCGCCTCGACCTCTCGGCCGGCGTTGATATCGAGATCAAGGCCTGACCTAAACAGTCGAGCCATTTACTAGGACTCTTTCGCCCGTCCACGCAGTAAACAGGGCGGCGCAGGAGACAAAAATGAAAACAGATGTTTTCGATCTAAAAAACAAGAAGACCGGTACCGTCGAACTCGACGATACGGTATTTGGCACCGAAGTCAGGGAACACCTCTTTTACGAGGTTATCAACTGGCAGCGTGCTCGTCGTCGTGCGGGAACGCACAAGACCAAAGGCCGTTCGGAAGTACGTGGTGGCGGACGCAAGCCGTTCAAGCAGAAGGGAACCGGACGAGCACGTCAGGGTACTTCTCGCGCACCCAACATGCCAGGTGGTGGTACCGTTCACGGTCCAACCCCTCGCGACTACAGTTACGCGATGCCTAAGAAGAAGCGTCGTGCAGCACTGTGTTCCGCGCTGAGCATGAAGGTCCATGACAGCCAACTCCGAATCGTCGACGACCTGACGTTCAAAGAGACAAAGACCAAGTTCGCCATTGGAGTGCTCGACGCATTCAGCGCGAAGAAAGGCCTCTTTGTCGACACGACGACACGCGACAGCGGTTCAAATCTAGTTTCTCACAACGAGAGCCTGCGTCTTTCCGTTCGAAACCTCAAGAATGCGAAGTATCTCGCTACTGAGGGCCTGAACGTCGAAGATCTTCTCCGCTATGAGATTTTGTTTCTCAGCCAATCAGCTGCGGAACACATTCAGGAGGCGTTGAAGTCATGAAAAACGCATACGATATTATCATTCGTCCAGTGATGACGGAAAAGACAGCGGGATTGATGGAAGAAGGCAAAGTCGTCTTCCGTGTGCAAAAAGGTGCTACCAAACACGACGTGCGTGAGGCTGTTGAAAGCCTGTTCAACGTCAACGTTGTTGCGGTAAACACGATGCGCCATCCTGGTCGAGCAAAACGTTTTGGAAAGTTCAGTGGATGGAGAAATGGCTACAAAAAAGCCGTTATCACCCTGGCACCGGGCGAAGCGATCGACTTGTTTGCAATGGAAGGTCCAGGCGAGGCAGGCGAAGAGTAGCCTGCCCTGTTAAAGAGGAGCGAGTACGATGGGAATCAGAGACAGTAAACCAACATCGCCTGGACGACGCTTTTTTCGCGGGAACGATTTTGCTGAGGTGACCAAGAGCACCCCAGAAAAATCACTCACCGAGTCAAAGTCACGAACCGGCGGTCGAAATAATAACGGGCACATGACCTCACGCCATCGCGGCGGCGGACATAAGCAACGTTACCGAGTGATCGACTTCAAACGCACCAAAACAGGTGTGCCAGCGAAAGTAGCGGGAATCGAATACGATCCCAATCGCTCGGCTTACATCGCTTTGTTGCACTACGTTGACGGAGAGAAAGCCTACATCTTGGCGCCGCAGGGTCTGCGCGTCGGTGATGAGGTTGTCTCGAGCGCCCACGCGGATATCAAGCCCGGCAACTCGCTGCGCCTGAAGCATATCCCCGTCGGTACCGTGCTTCACAACATCGAGATGCGTCCTGGTAAGGGCGGACAGATGGTGCGATCCGCGGGTGCTTGGTGCCAATTGATGGCGAAAGAAGGAAAGTACGCATTGCTTCGTCTTCCTTCTGGAGAGCTCCGAAGAGTGCTAATGACCTGCCGTGCAACCGTCGGCTCAGTCTCCAATCCGAAACACGAACGTGTCTCGGTAGGTAAAGCTGGTCGAGGCCGTTGGATGGGACGCCGACCTAAAGTTCGTGGTGTTGCCATGAACCCAGTCGACCATCCTCACGGTGGTGGTGAAGGACGAACTTCTGGTGGTCGCCATCCGGTGACTCCATGGGGCGTCCCAACCAAGGGATACAAGACGCGTACGAACAAACGGACCGACCGCTTCATCGCACGGCGGCGTAACAAGAAGTAATTCGTTTGGTCAGCTAAGACTGACCAGCGAAAACTTGAGGAGGGCTTTGTGCCACGCTCAATTAAGAAAGGACCATTCGTTGACGAGAGTCTTCGTAAGAAGATCTCGAAAGCTCTGGAATCCGGTGACCGCCGTGCCATCAAGACATGGAGCCGACGTTCGATGATCTCTCCGGAGATGGTTGGATTGACGTTTGCGGTCCATAACGGACGAGAATTTGTTCCCGCGTTTATCACGGAGAACATGGTGGGACACAAACTCGGTGAGTTTGCACCTACGAGAACATTTTACGGACACGCAGCTGATAAAAAAGCTAAGCGTCGTTAGAAGCTATGACAGCAATCGCCCTAATCGTGGCGTTAGATTAAGAGTTGGTTACCATGAGTAAGCCAAAGAGCAGAGAACACCGAGCCAACCGTGCCATTCTTCGCAACGTTCGCGTTGCGCCGAATAAAGCCCGCGTTGTTGCCGACCTGATCCGCAACAAGCCAGTGCAAGAAGCCTTGTCTATCTTGCAGTTTACGCCTAAGAAGGCCGCCCCGATGCTTACAAAGCTTATCGAGTCGGCTCTGACGAACGTCGAAACCAGCGAAAAGCTGGATTGGGACATCGACAGCTTGGTCGTAGCAGAGGCCTATGTGGATGAAGGCGCGACACTGCGTCGTTTTATGCCTCGCGCTCAAGGGCGTGCGACTCGGATCAACAAGAGGACCAGCCATATCACGGTGGTTTTGCAGCCCCGCTGAGTGCGTAGGAGTAGACGATGGGTCAGAAAACTCACCCAACAGGATTCCGCCTGGGCATTATTCGCCCTTGGAATTCGAAGTGGTATGAAGAAAAAAATTACGCGAAATGGCTACACGAAGACATACGTCTTCGGAAGTACATTCAGGGCCGCTTAGGCGGAACTGGTATTTCGCGAGTCGACATTGAGCGCATGGCGAAGAAGGTCAAAGTGACCATTCATACCGTGAAACCAGGAGTGGTTATCGGTCGTCATGGAACGGGTATCGAAAACCTGAAGCGCGATCTTCAGAAGATGTCTGGAAGCGAAATCTTCCTCAACATCCAAGAAGTTCGCAAAGCAGAACTCGATGCCAAACTGGTTGCAGAAAGCATTGCTACTCAGTTGGAACGCCGAACAAGCTTCCGACGTGCGATGAAAAAAGCAGTCCAGTCCACCATGAAGTTTGGCGCCAAGGGCATTCGTGTCAATTGTGCTGGCCGACTTGGTGGCGCGGAAATGAGTCGACGTGAATGGTATCGTGAAGGTCGTGTGCCGTTGCACACACTTCGTGCCGATATCGATTACGGTGTTGCAGAAGCAAAGACCACCTACGGCATCATTGGTGTCAAAGTGTGGATCTTTAAGGGTGAAGTGCTGGATGCTCAAGCGAGCTTCTAAGTCGCACTACCCACTTTGATTTGAAGGAGATGTCATGCTGAGTCCGAAACGAGTGCGTTGGCGTAAGACGCAAAAAGGCCGCATGCGAGGCAAAGCCTATCGCGGCAGTGAAGTTTCGTTCGGCGATTTTGGTTTGGTCGCACTGACCCCAGTGCGTTTGACGGCTCGGCAGATCGAGGCAGCTCGTGTTGCCATGACTCGATACATCAAACGCGGTGGTAAGGTTTGGATCCGGATTTTCCCGGACAAGCCGATCACCAAGAAGCCGCAAGAAACCCGAATGGGTAAGGGAAAAGGGCCACCCGATCATTGGGTTGCCGTAGTCAAACCGGGTCGCGTCCTCTATGAGATGGACGGCGTTACTCGCGAAGTAGCCGAAGAAGCATTTCGCCTCGCAAGTCATAAACTGCCTTGCAAGACGCGCTTTATGGCTCGAGGAGAAGGCCTATGAACGCCACAGAACTACGTACGAAGTCCGACCAGGAACTGGCCGAACTTGAACTACAACTTCGTGACGAACTGTTTCGTCTGCGAATGAAGCACTTCACAGGACAGCTCCAGCAGGTGTCCGAGTTGAAGATCCGAAAGCGAGCAGTGGCTCGAATTAAGACAATTATCAACGAACGGGCACAAGCCTAAGGCCGTTGGCCGTTGAATGGTAGTGAAGGTTACCGATGACAACCGAAAAAACAGCAGAAGCTCCTCGCGGACAACGTAAGACGCGTGTTGGTGTGGTAGTGAGCGACAAAATGGACAAGACGGTTGTCGTCTCCATCACTCGCCGCTTCATGCACACGAAATACAAAAAGTACGTTAAAACGCGTACGCGTTTTAAAGTCCACGATCCAAATAGCGAAGCTAAGACGGGTGACCGTGTCCTCATTGAGGAAACACGTCCCCTGTCGAAAGACAAGCGTTGGAAACTTAAAGAAATCGTCGAGAAAGCACCGGTCGTTTGACCTGGTGCTCTCCACTCGGCCCTACGGCGCACCCGGCCGACGGTTGGATGAGATTCGGGTGCTGAGACGAGAGGTGTCCCATGATTCAGATGCAATCGCGACTGATGGTCGCAGACAACTCCGGCGCAAAACGAGTCCAATGCATTAAGGTGCTTGGTGGCTCGAAACGGCGTTACGCTTCAGTTGGCGACACGATCATCGTGTCGGTGAAAGAAGCGCTTCCGGGGTCAAAAGTAAAGAAAGGTGACGTTAAGCGTGCGGTGATCGTTCGCACGGCGAAAGAGCTTGCACGCCCCGATGGGACGTACATTCGCTTCGACGACAACGCTGCGGTCATCATTGATAACAACAACCAGCCTGTTGGCACTCGTATCTTTGGACCCGTCGCTCGCGAACTTCGCGCTCGACAGTTCATGCGAATTGTCAGCCTGGCTCCGGAAGTTCTTTGAGACCTGATCGGTCCAGTGGAGAGACGTCATGCACGTGAAAAAGGGCGATAAGGTCGTAATTACGGCCGGTAAAGAGAAAGGGAACAAAGGCGAGATCATCGCGATCGATCGCAAGCACGACCGAGTAAAGGTTGAGCGGCGAAACATGATCGTGAAACATCAGAAGCCCAATGTCCTGACTGGTGAAGAAGGCGCACGCGTCGAGAAGGAAAACTGGATCAACGTTTCGAATGTTTCGCTCTACAGCGAAAAACTCGACGCGCCAGTTCGAACTCAGATTCGATTCGTGGGCAAAGCAAATGCTCTTTTCGGTTCGATTGAAGAGGCTACATCCAGCTTCGGCAAAGAGACTCCAGAAAGAATCCGCAAAGTGCGCTTCTCTCCAAAGTCCTCAGAAGTATTTGATAGCGTCACCGGCGAGTAATTTCGCTCGGTTCGCTTGACACCGCCGGGCGCGTCAGCTAATTGTTCGCGCCCCGAACGATGATGTGGCGTTCACATCGTCGATTTTTTTTGTTCAGGCTCAAAGTTTTTTGAGCCGGATTCGGCTCGCGCGGTACACAGCCCGCCGACACGGAGAGTCCAGATGGCTTTTTTGGTTGAAAAATATAAGACGGAAGTCGTTCCAGCACTCATTGAAGAGTTTGCGTTCGGCAACCCGATGGAAGTCCCGCGTTTGTCTAAAGTTGTTGTGAACATGGGCCTCGGAGAGGCTGTTCAGCAACCCAAGATCATCGAGGCCGCAACAAACGAGCTCGCAACGATCACTGGCCAAAAGCCAGTCGTTACACGTGCCCGAAAGTCGATCGCTACGTTTAAGCTTCGCGAAGGCATGCCTATCGGCGCCAAAGTGACGCTCCGCGGCGCTCGTATGTACGAATTCCTGGAGCGCTTGATCTACATCGCGCTTCCTCGAGTTCGCGACTTTAAGGGTGTCAGCGACAAAGCGTTTGACGGTCACGGCAACTACTCGCTGGGTATCCGCGAACAAATTATTTTCCCCGAAATCGAGTACGACAAAGTCGACAAGATTCGAGGTATGAATATTACGATCGTGACGACGGCTGAGTCCGACGACCACGCACGAGCGCTTCTGCGCAATCTTGGAATGCCGTTCTTTCGGCGTGAAAAGGCTGAACAGAACGAAGAACAAATCACGGCAGAGTGATCATTTGCCCCTTGGGTAAATAGTACAGGAGAAGCACTTTGGCTCGCACATCATTAAGAGAAAAGGCTAAGACGAAGGCCAAGTTCAGTGTACGGCAACATAGTCGTTGTCCACTGTGTGGCCGCCCACGCGCATACCTTCGGAAGTTCGACATGTGTCGAATCTGCTTCCGGACGCATGCGCTCCAGGGAGATATCCCGGGCGTCGTCAAAGCTAGTTGGTAATTTTTCGGCCGTAAGGTCAACAGAACATGGAACGGATCAGGCCGGCGGCCTTGGTATTTACCGAACGCGTGTATCGGATCACGTCGCCTGGAACCCCTCCGAAGGAGAAACACGATGTTTACGTCAAGCGATCCAATCGCGGACTTTCTGACGCGTTTGCGTAACGCTCAGCTTGCCCGCCACGCGACCGTCGAGGTCCCGGGCAGCAAGATCAAACTTGCGATTGGAAAAATCCTAGTCAAGCACGGGTACATCAAGTCAGCCAAATGGGTTGATGATGGTCCCCAGGGCAAGATTCACGTCGAGCTCGGTTACGATGAGCGCCAGATTCCCTTGATTAAGGAAATCAAACGCGTCTCGAAGCCTTCACGTCGCGTGTATCGTAAAGTGGACGACGTCCCCAAGGTCCTAAACGGCCTTGGTCTCGCAGTCTTCTCCACATCCAAGGGCTTGCTCACCGGTCAAGAAGCTAAGGCTGCCAACGTTGGCGGCGAGCTCCTCTTCACCGTCTATTGATCGGAGGGATTAGTTATGAGTCGAATAGGAAAACAACCGATCGCTATCCCTACCGGTGTCGATGTCAAAATTAATGGCAACGACATCACGGTCAAGGGCCCTAAGGGAACACTGAACCGCACACTCTCGAGTGTCGTGTCGGTGGTCATGGAAGGCAAAGAGATCAACGTCGTACGCCCCGATGATTCACGCCCAGCGCGTGCTCATCAAGGCCTCGTGAGAAGCCTGGTCGCCAACATGGTGACCGGCGTTTCAACTGGCTACCAACGCGATTTGGAAATCAACGGCGTTGGTTACCGTGCCGAGAAGCGCAAACGATTTATTCGTTTCGACCTCGGTTACAGCCATCCGATTTTTCTGGAACTTCCAGAAAGCGTCGAAGCCAACGTGACCCAGACCGCAGTGAGCTTGCTCTCGGTGGATAAAGAACTCGTCGGCCAGGTCGCCGCCAAAATCCGAAGCTTGCGTAAGCCAGAGCCCTACAAGGGCAAGGGCATCAAGTACAAAGAGGAGAAAATCCTCAGGAAGGCTGGTAAGGCTGGTGGCAAGAAGTAAACGAATTTTCGTCTGCTCGGCAGGCGGGTTGAGGTATAGAAATGCTTAGCAAATCAGAAAGAACAGACGGTCGTACTCGTCGTAAACGCCGCATCCGTAAGAAGGTTGCCGGCAGTACGCAGCGACCACGCTTGACGGTGTTTCGTTCAAACCGACACATCTATTGCCAGGTAGTGGACGACCTTACGGGTCATACACTGGTCAGTGCGTCGACTAAGGACTCCGAAGTCATCGCGCAGTTGAGCGGCAAGGGTAAGACCGACCAAGCTAAAGAAGTCGGTAAGATTCTAGCTGCCCGTGCTACCAAGCACGGAATCACGGCCATTGTGTTTGATCGCAACGGTTACATTTATCACGGCCGCGTTGCCGCCGTTGCTGAAGGTGCCCGCGAGGGCGGCCTTCAATTCTAAGGAGAACACCATGGCATTGGGTCGTCGAAAAAAAGAAGACTCTGATCTGAATGAGAACGTCATCGCCATCAATCGTGTGGCGAAGGTCGTCAAGGGCGGACGCCGGTTCAGCTTCAGTGCAATTGTGGTTGTTGGTGACGGAAACGGACGTGTTGGCGTAGGCCACGGTAAGGCCAATGAGGTCCCCGAAGCGATTCGTAAAGGCACCGAAGCTGCTCGAAGCAACTTGATCACGGTTCCGATCGTGGACGACACGATTCCTCACGGAGTCTTAGGTCGTTTTGGTAGCGGCAGTGTACTGCTCAAGCCAGCAAGCCAAGGTACCGGCGTCATCGCAGGTGGACCCGTTCGGGCCATCCTTGAGGCAGCTGGTGTCAATAATATCTTGACGAAGAGTCTGGGTTCGAACAACCCACACAACGTCGTCAAGGCAACCTTGGATGGATTGAGCAATCTCTTCCATCCTGATGAGTACCGTCGTCGCCTCGGCCAAACCGCTGAAGCGGAATGATCGGGTCAGATTAAGGAGCTAAACATGTCAGAATTGAAAGTCACCATGCTACGTGGTTTGGCTGGCAAGCCTGCCGGTCAGCGAAACGCAATGAAGGGCCTTGGCCTGAAACGCCGTCACCAGACGGTTGTTGTTCAGGACACTCCGGAATCGCGTTGGATGATTGCAAAAGTCTCCCACCTCGTTGAGGTGGCTGAGGTTAAGGAGTGACACCATGGATTTGAGTAATATCAAAGCTCCGAAAGGAGCGAACAAGACGCGTAAGCGCAAAGGTCGCGGCCAGGGAAGTGGGCTTGGTAAGACCGCTGGTAAGGGGCAGAAGGGCCAAAAGGCTCGCTCCGGCGGTTCTATCAAAGCTGGCTTCGAAGGCGGACAGATGCCGTTGCAGCGTCGCATTCCTAAATCGGGCTTCACCAACATTCACGCCAAAGTTTACGGCGTCGTGAATGTGTCCACGCTTGAAAGAGCGTTTGAAGTCGGCGAAGAGGTCTCTTACGAGACACTTGTAGCCAAGCGATTGGTTCCTCGACATGTCGATGGAATCAAAGTGCTTGGACACGGTGATCTTTCAAAGAAGCTCGTCGTGAAAGCAGACAAGGTCAGCAAGTCTGCGGTCGAAAAGATCGGACAGGCTGGCGGATCGGTCGAGGTTTTCGGTGGTAAGTAAACTCGGAAATATTTTCGAGATGCCTGAGTTGCGCAAGCGTGTGTTTTTCACACTTGTGTTGATGGCGATCTATCGTGTGGGCGTCTTCATTCCTGTTCCAGGTGTGAACCGTACTGCGATGTCGCAGGTGGTCGGTGGGTCCGGTGGTGGCATTCTCGGTCTTGTGAACTTGTTCACAGGTGGAGCTTTGTCGCTGATGAGCATTTTTGCTCTCGGGATCATGCCCTACATCTCGGCCTCGATTATTTTCCAGTTGATGACCGTCATGGTTCCAGCGATCGAACGCCTTCAGAAAGAAGGCGAGGCTGGTCGCAAGAAGATCAACCAATGGACGCGTTATGCGACCGTGGTGTTGAGTGTGATCCAGGGGACGGGTATCTCGTTCTATTTGGAGAACATGGACAGCACGAATCCAGAGATGGGTCTTTTGGTGGGCAACGGTTGGCCGTTTCGACTGATGACCGTCTTGACGCTGGTTACGGGCACACTCTTTGTGATGTGGCTGGGTGAACAGATCACTGAGGGCGGTATCGGAAACGGTATCTCCTTGATCATCACCGCAGGTATTATCGCAGGGTTCCCACGAGCAACGATCAATACACTTCAGTTGGTTCAGTCGGGCTCGATCACCACTTTCTCTCTCGCGATTCTCATTCTGGTTGTCCTTGTGGTGACCGGCGTGATCGTGTTTATGGAAAGTGCGCAGCGCCGTATTCCTCTCCAATACGCTCGTCGTATGGTGGGGCGTCGAATTTATGGTGGGCAGACACATGATCTGCCGTTGAAGGTCAATATGGCGGGTGTGATCCCTCCGATCTTCGCATCATCGTTGCTGATTTTTCCTACGACCCTTGCAGGTTATTTTGAGACCAATCCTATTGCGATTGCGATCAAATCTGCCTTGGTGCCGGGCGATTGGCGATACAATTTGGTCTACATTGTGTTGATCATTTTCTTCTGCTTTTTCTACACCGCGGTGCAGGTCAATCCAGTGGATATGGCAGATAACCTCAAGAAATCAGATGCTTTCATCCCTGGGATTCGTCCTGGTCGAAAGACAGCTGAGTATCTTGATGAGGTTATGAGTCGCCTGACGTTCGCTGGAGCGGTCTACATTTCGGCTGTCTGTGTTTTGCCTTACTTCCTTCAGGACTACTTGGGGATCTCGTTCTACTTCGGTGGTACGTCGTTGCTGATTGTCGTGAGCGTGGGTCTGGATACCGTTGGGCAGATCGAGAATCACCTGATCACGAGACAATATGATGATTTCGGTGCAAAAGCCGGAGTGGTCTCATCGTCAACGCGGATCAAGGGGAGAGACGAGACCTAATGGGTTGAGTCTCTGCCGGAGACTTGACAGTGCATGAACCAACGTGTAAGAAATCGCGCCCCGCGTACGTCCATCAGGACGGGATCTTGGGGGCCGACGAATGGAAGTAGAGAATGGCGAAAGAAGAGGTAATTGAAGTCGAGGGTACGGTTGTTGAACCGCTTCCCAACGCGATGTTCCGAGTGGAACTAGAAAACGGCCACAGAGTATTGGCCCATATTTCCGGGAAGATGAGGATGCACTTCATCAAGATTCTCCCGGGTGACAAGGTGACGGTAGAGCTCTCCCCCTACGATTTGACTCGTGGTCGGATAATCTACCGTTCGAAATAGGTTTTTTTGACGCCATTAGGCGTAGGGAGTCGTCCGATGAAAGTTCGGCCTTCAGTTAAGAAAATTTGTGAAAATTGCAAAATCATCCGACGCAAAGGCGTGGTTCGCGTGATCTGCGTGAATCCTCGTCATAAACAACGTCAGGGATGAATTGACTGGGTTTTTACCCGAGTTTTAGGAGTTTAACGTGGCACGCATTGCAGGTGTTGACTTGCCGCGCCGGAAGCGGATCGAAATCGGACTGACGTACATTTATGGCGTTGGACGCACCTTGGCTCGTGAAGTCTTGCAGAATGCAGGAGTTGACGGGGCGACAAGCACCGATGATCTCACCGAAGCGGAAATTCGCCAGATTCGAGACGTGTTGGAAGCTGGCTATAAAGTTGAAGGTGATCTTCGACGCCAGGTCCAGCTCGACATTAAGCGGCTGAAGGATCTCGGTTGTTACCGTGGCCTTCGTCATCGACGTAGCCTTCCGGTACGTGGTCAACGAACGCGTACAAATGCACGTACGCGTCGAGGACCTCGTCGTACCATGGCACGCAAGAAGAAATGAATGAGTGTCGCGTGAAGCGACCCAGGAGAGAGCAGTCATGTCGAAGGTCAAGACGAAGCGAAAAGTCCGTAAGAATATTCAAACGGGCATCGCGCACATTCAGTCGACGTTCAACAACACGATCGTCACCATCACCGACACTCAGGGCAACACGTTGTCTTGGTCAAGCGCCGGTGCTCGAAACTTCAAGGGCTCGCGTAAGTCCACACCGTTTGCTGCTGGCGTCGCCGCCGAAGAAGCAGCACGGCGTGCGATGGACCACGGTCTGAAGTCGGTGCAAGTGTTTTTGAAGGGTCCTGGTACCGGCCGTGAAGCAGCGTTGCGCTCGCTTCAGAGTGCAGGTTTGCGAGTCACTAGCATCCGCGACGTGACTCCCATCCCTCACAACGGTTGTCGGCCACCGAAGCGACGTCGCGTCTAATTCGGTTGCAGCCCTTAAATAGCTAAAAAATAGTCGGCGAGCGCACCTTGAGTGCCAAACTGCCGAACTGTGGAGGCACGGCCTATGTATCGCAATTGGCGAGATCTAATTAAACCTCGTGAGGTCAAAATTGACCCACGTTCGAAAACCCAAACCTACGCAAAGTTTGTTTGTGAGCCGCTGGAACGCGGTTACGGCATAACCGTAGGTAACGCTCTTCGACGCATCCTTCTCAGCAGCATCATTGGTGCAGCTGTGACTCGTGTGAAGATCGACGGCGCTCTTCACGAGTTCACGAGCCTTCCAGAAGTGAAAGAGGATGTCATTGACATCGTCCTCAATCTGAAGGAGCTGGACGTCAAGTTGCATGGCTTCGAACCTAAGGTCGTCACGATTGACGTTGTGGGTCCGAAGACAGTGACGGGTGCGGATGTGATTTCTGACGGCACTGTTGAGGTCCTTAATCCGGGTCACAAGATTGCTACTGTCAGCGAGGGTGGCCGTTTGCGAATGGAGCTTACCGTTGCTCCTGGTCGTGGTTATGTGCCAGCGGAAGAGAACAAAGATCCAGAGGATCCGATTGGGGTGATCCCGATCGACGCCATCTTCAATCCGATCAAGAAGGTCAATTTCGCCATCACCAACGCTCGCGTTGGTCAGCGAACTGACTTCAACAAGCTTGTGCTTGAAGTTTGGACGGACGGAAGTGTCGCTCCTGAGGACGCTGTCGCTTACGCTGCGAAGATCTTGAAAGAGCAGATCGGAATCTTCATCAACTTCGACGAATCGTCGGAGCCTGAGGAAACCCATCACGAAGAGACTCCACAGTTCAATGAACATCTTCTGAAGCCAGTGGATGAACTTGAATTGTCAGTTCGAAGCTTCAATTGTCTTCAGAACGCCGGCATCAAGTTTATTGGTGACCTTGTTCAGAAGACTGAGCCCGAATTGCTCAAGACGAAGAATTTTGGGCGTAAGTCGCTCAAGGAAATCCGTGAACTCCTCGCGGAGCACGGCCTGCATCTCGACATGAAACTCGAGAACTGGCCGCCCAAGGAGCTCCTTCAGAAGAAAACGGAAGGTTGAGACCTTCAGCGCGACGCCCTAAGGTGTTCGCTCGAATAGATGAGGTAAGTGATGAGACATAAGAATTCCGGCCGTAAACTCGGACGTAACTCGTCACATCGTAAGGCACTGTTTAACAACCTTGCGATTGCGATGGTGAAGTACGAACTGATTCAGACCACTGACGCGAAAGCCAAAGAGCTTCGCAGCGTCGCTGACCATCTGATCACTCTGGGTAAACGCGATACATTGCACGCACGCCGTCAGGCATTCGCAGTCCTCAAGGATCGCGATCTTGTTGGTAAGCTGTTCAACGATCTCGCTAAGCGCGAAGAACTCACCTCACGTTCGGGCGGTTATACGCGCGTACTGAAAGTGGGAAATCGCGGAAACGACAACGCGCCAATGTCACGAGTTTCGTGGGTTGGTTCAACGGTGGAAAACACCATGTCGCTTCGCTACCCAGCGCACCTTTTGAGCACAACTGACGCTTCGGATGAAGTCGAAGGTTGAGCCTGGTGATGGTTTCGAAATTGGGCTGCTTCGGCGGCCTTTTTTCGTTTCTTGTGGGACGGTCAGCGTCTCGTTGATTCGAGGCAGGTTTCGTGGGTGGTTACCGTGTCACGTCCACGTGTTCAATGAGCTGACGTCGATGGTGGGGTAGGTTGGGCGAACGCTCGATGTGGTCTGTGCGCCGTCCATTGGAGTGAGCTTCGTGCAGGCGAAGGATTTGCGTACGGTCGGCGTCTGGGTGTCGACGAGCCAAGTCGGCTGCGGGTCTCGAAGCTCGTCGACGATTCCTAAGCTGTTAGAGCCCAAGCAAACTTGCGGCCGTCACTTCGTCGACGCCTTCAATTTCAACGGTTTTTCGTTTGCCCGTGGCGCCAGCGCAAAGGGTGACGCTCGATTTTGAAACCTTTAGTGCCTTCGCCAGGAAACGGACCAATTCCTCGTTGGCGGCGCCGTCGACAGGTGGTGCGGCGAGTTGGATCTTCACCCGCTCGTCGTAGTACCCGAGGACTTTCGTTCGGCTCGCCCGCGGCGACGCGTGAACGCGAATCTTGCATCCCAGATCGCTGGCTTCGATCGCAGCTGGCATTCTCTATTCCTTCATGGTCGTTCGTGACTGAATTTCAGTCAGTGGGAATGTTTGGTTCTCGTTGAAGGAGACCGACGGGAATCCTATCCCAAGTGGACGCGGATTTTCCAAATCCTGTGTCGTGCTCAGGCACGATACCACTTGAGTCAAAGTGGCTTGCCCACTCCAAATGTGAACCGTGGAGTGATCCAAATTGCCCCAGTATTCTTAGCGCGTTCGCCGGTGTCATGCATGGCTGAATCCTAGATAGATCGGAAACCACTTCGGGATTCTAGGCAACTCGTCTTGGACCGAGCTAAGTCCCGGGTTCGAGCGCTTTGGGTAACTCTGGATTGGGCGCGGCTCATGCTGTGTGCACATCGTAATTCCACCTCATGGGGCCGGCATGCCAGGTCGGCCGCCTTCCAATACGGTTGCGCAAGCCGGGGCCGGCTGGATTGTGGGGTTTCTATCTAAATTAGGATGGACGAGGGCCACTGATCGCGTGGGCTTTTTTTGAGTCGTGATGTTTTGGATGGGCCCAGCGCACAGGGGAGATTGTGGTAACACAAGCATTGGGTTCGCGATGGGCTTGCGTACGTACGGGGTGGTTGCAATCCAGGACATTGCGCCGGTGCGACGCGTCGGGAGCCCTCATCGATGCGGCTCGATGTAACGTGTGGTTGACGCCAACGACCGTTTGGTTCGCCGCTGGTGAGGGTGTGCTTCAGTGGACCTTCATGGACTTCATTCGGGACTGAACTTCAGCTGGAGCAAGGGTGGAACCCGTGTTTTCTTTCACGTAATCGGAAGCTTGCTCAAGCTCAGCGCTTGAAAGGGGAGCGTTCAATTCATCGGCAGTGAGGGTCTTGCCCTGTTTGGTGGCGACGTCCTTTCGCGCTTCGACGATCATCGTTGCGACCTTGAGCAGTTCTTCATCGATTCGGAAGAGGCCACCAGCGGGCGAGTACTCCGCGCCACATGAAGCTGACCCACCCATGACGGAGATGCCGGCGTTGCTTTTGACTCGGTACGTGCCCGCACCTGGAAAGTAGCCCTGCGCGTGTCCAGCGTTCAAGTTGCCTTCCCAGAGTGGCTTGTCATCCATGCCCGTGACCTTTACGGCATTATTGTCGAAGTACGAGAAGATCCAAAGTTGTTCACTGGTGGTCGTGATGAAGGAAGTCTCGATGCCCATTCCCTCTTGTCCGCCTGCGAAATGGTGTTCGGCGTAGCCTTGGAAATTATAGGGGGCGACCAGAGTGGAGATCTCGTCGTCGGATTCAACCTGCACGTATTTTCCGGACAGCCGTATCGAATGGATTCCCTTGGCTTCAATCGTTCCTTGCCACAGGACCTCTTTAGTCTCGAGGTCGCGTACCGTGGCCTTTGTGGCCCGTCCATAGTTGATCAGGTTGAGGTCGTTATAGCCCTGCGTGATCGTGCCGACATAGGTCCGGAACAACTTTCCGGCCAGTCGCCCATCGGCGGCTGGAGCGTGAAATCCCTGGTCGTAGTAGACCTGCACCGAGATGTCTGGGCCGCTCGCGGTGATGTCCAGGACGTTATTGTTCAGGCTGGCCAACGCGGTTGCGTCCAGCGTGTAATGGTTCCCGGCCTTGAGTGTTAGATTGGAAAGGGTGGCTTTATCGGCGGTGATGTTGGTGATCTTTACCTTCGTGTCCTTCCAGGCCCAGACGATCACTTTATTGTCCGCTCCGGATCCGCTCGATGGAAGCTGGGTGAGGAAACGCTTGGACACAAGGCCGCCGTCTTGGTCTCGTACGTAATAGCCAACTGCGGTGCATGAGGTCGGGGTTCCCACCAAGATTGAGGCTTTCTTGTCCGCAAGGAACGCAAATACGCCCTGTCCGGTAGGTATATTCTTGGTCTCTCCCTGCCCCACGACTCCGCGCCAGACGGTGCGGTTTTCTTTCAGAGACACGATGCGAACGTCGGTCTTGGCTTCGTAGCCATGAACGATTGCCTCCCCCGCGGTGTAAAAGTAGGTCGTGTAGAGGAGGCTTTTGCCCGCGACATCGTTGAGCAGAGTGTCTGACTTCTGCACGTCGAGACTCGCCAAGCCGTCTTTTGTCACCTTTGCTTCCGCCTTGGGTGGCGTGGCAGCGGCGCTGCTGGCAGTGAGTAGTAGGGCGATAGTGAGGAGGGCGGTTCGAATCATCTTGGGTCTCCAGTTTTGTTGATGGTCGTTGGAACGAGGCATCAAAAAAAAGGATCCAAGATTATCGAACGCGAACGTGAATTCTGAAGAGTTGCTGACCCATGAAGATGAAGTCGCCGTCTTGGAGATTGGTTCGTTCCCAAATCTTGATCCAAGTACCGTTCGACGAATTCAAATCGACGAGATAGCAGTTTCCGTCATCACCCGTGTAGATCTGAGCGTGGCGACTCGACATGAATTTATCATGCGGGAAGATGATGTCTCCCTTCTCACGCCCAAGAACGGCCCCGGACTCAGGCAAACAGTAGACGTTTTGAACGACGCCACCGATTCCGATCTGAAGCACTTTGTAGCTTCCGCCTGGAGACGGAGAGCCCATGTAGCGGGTTCCATCGGCCGACTTGGTCTTTGGAGTGATCGCCTGTTCGAAACGCTCGAAACGAAGGACCTGTCGGCCCATCAAGAATGTGTCTCCCGGCGTCAGGCGAACTTCGTCTCTGAGCTTAAGGAACGTTCCATTCAGCGAGTAGAGGTCTTCGATGAAGAGCGAGCCCTTCTCGATATGCAAGCGAGCGTGTTTGGGGCTCAGAAACGCGTCGGTAGGAAAGCGTGTGTCGCCTTCTCGTCCGATCGTGGTTTCTAAGAATTGAAGCGGGATATCGACGCCATCGCTTCCGTCTTCGTTGATCGAGACCAACGAGATCTTCCAGGGGTTTTCTTTTCTGGAGAGATCGGAGGGTGGCGGGATCTTGCGTTTAATGTCGTCGCCGTTTTTGGCGATCGCGAGGCTTCCGCCACACTCGACGCAGAACTTCATGCCCGGCGGGTTGGACGCGGCGCAATGAGGGCATGTGACTGTCGGTTCGGGTCGAACCAGCGGGGCTTCGATTCGCCCGGTGTGTTCGATGTCGACCCTCATGGTCTCTTCGACAGCTTCCGATTCGGCTGGTTCCGGTTCAGCGTCCAGCGCGTCGAGGATAAAATCTTGGAGTTGGGCCGCAGAAACGTCGTTGCTGCTGTTCTGTTCGTCCAGGCTAGGCGCATTCATTTGCATGGGCGCGATCTTCGAACGTCTGAATCGTTGAGCAGCGCCTTGAACGGCATCTTCTTCGTCTGGCAGAGCGGCAGCGAGGTCGACGCCAAAATTGCCTCCGCCCCCAAGACGTCCGCCGCTTGATACGACGAAATTTTCGGAAGTGTTGCTCATGTCTGGGTCGGACTCCGAGTCCGACAATGAGAACAGGTCCGGCGGTACTTTTCCCTCTTCCACGGATGTCCTCCAAAGGCCTGCTTAGGCAGGTCTCTTGTTCAGGGTGCAGCTAAGGTACCCAAGCGGTCTGTGACTGGCAAGCGGCTAAGCGTCCACGCCGAGCAAGCCTTTCAAATGGTTCAGAGATGCTCGCGGTTCTGTATCTCTTAAAGCAGATTGCAGTCGAATGCGATCCACGGTCGATAAAGAATCGAGTGCGGTTCTTTCGATGGCGTCCACGATGCGGTCGAGCCTGTCGACTCTGTCCTGCATCTCGCGAAGCACATCGGGCGGTAGGTTTTCGGCTGCCGTACCCGTCGCAATCGGGATCGCGGCGAGCTGAGCCCTTACGCTTTCGAGTTCGAGTTCGACCGCTGCAGCGGACTCCGTCATATCGGCGAGCCGAGTCTGAAGTTCCGCGTTTTGCTCCGCGATGTTGTCGTCGTGTTTCGAGCGTTCTCTTTCGAGTTTCATTCTCTGTTTCAGACCCTCGATCTCGTTGCGGAGGTCTTCAACGCTGCCCTTAGACTTGATGTCTTGCAGACTTTGAGTCGCGCGGTCGCGATCGCGTCTCATGGCGTCAAGCTCGGCCCTGGTCGCTTCAATTTCGGATTCCAGGTCATCGATTCTCGATTCCACGATTGCGGAGGTCGATTGTGCGTTGTCGACGCTCGATTTGAGAGCATCGGATTCCGCCGTTAGTTCTCGATTCTGGCGTTCGAATTCTTCGACAAGTCGTTTATGCCGATCGACTTCGCGTCGCAGTGCTTCAGTTTCTTCGATGGCCCGTTGGCCTTTTTCCGAAGTACTTGAGGCGTCCTGAAACTGTTGTGAGACAATGGCCAAATCGTGTTGGAGCCTCTCGACTTCGGTCTCGAGTGCTTCGATGTCTCGGTCACGCGCCAGCAGGTTTTCTTTGAAGCGCTGGCGTTCTTCGAGGGCATTGGCCTGCGAGTTGAGGTGTTCCTCAAGTTCAGCGACGCGTGTCAGTGCAGAATCGAGTTCTTGCTCCAGACTTTGACCGCGGCGTTTGGTCTCTTCGAGCCGTGCTTCGGCATCGTGTCCGCGTTCGGAAGATTGTAGTGCCGTGTGAAGTTTTTCTTCGAGCCGGCGTTTCTCTTCACGCACGCCTTCAAGTTCGGCTGTCAGCCTGCTGATTTCGCTTTTGGAAAGGCGTGATTGCTCAGCTTCAGAAGTTCTTTCGTCTTCAAGCCGAGCGACGTCGTCGTGCAGCCTCTGTATATCACCGACAGGGACATTGGAGGTTCGTTCGGACTTCGCTTCGTACTCTTGGACTTTTCGTCGTTCAGCATCGAGGCGACGTTGGAGTTCTTCGAGTTCGGTGCTTTGCCGTTCGGCGAGTTCCTGAATCGATTGGCGTTCGGCCTTGAGCCGTTCCATGTCCGAGGATCGCTCCATCGTCATGTCGGGACCATCCACCGCGGTGGGGGGATGCGTGGAACCCCAAGCCACGCTTGATACCTCTTCGATGCCGCGCGGGAAATCATCGATCCCCGGGTGGAAGGGTTCGTCATAGTCGAACCCGAAGTCCTGTTTTTGCGGCTGGCTCTGGGCGAAGCTGACGTTCCCGCCGTTTTGTGTCGGAGCTGCGAACGCGTCAAAGGCGGCGTCTGCTGCTTGTGAATCGTGTTCATCCTCAATGAAATGAAGGATGAAGTCTCCACACCAGACTTCGTCGTTGATGGCTAGAAATTCGCGGCCGACAACGGGTTTTCGCTCGTTGTTGATGATCACGAAGGTGCCGTTCGAGCTGTTCAGATCGATGATCTCGAACTGGCCATTCGAATAGCGAAACTCCGCATGACGCCGAGAGACAGACTTTCGGTTGGAGCGGATGGTACAGTCAGTGGCGCGTCCAATGGAGACGACTGGATAGTCGCCGCCAAAAGGGACGGTGCGTTCTTGACCAGAGATGTCCGTGTATACGATGCGCGGCACCGGAGGCTCTCACGAGGATCGACAAAACTCATGGTAGGTCTCGTTTTGGTGGTCCGTCAATCTTTCAAGTTCCTACGAGCCGCGGTATGGCCTTGTTTTCGACGAGTCAGCGAAATAATGTGGCGCCGCCGGAACTTTGGACAATGCCTGTGCTCTAAGCATGGGAGAGCAGTGAGCAAAGGCGAGTGATGCCAGAAAACGAATTATCGCGACCACAACATGCTGATATCGATGAGGAATTATTAGACCTCGCGGACGAAAGCTCTCCTTCCGTCCTGCGTCCGTTCCTCATGATCGGTGTGATCGCGACCGCTTTGTGGATCGTGAGCGACTGGACTGAGGATGTCGCGTATTTTTTTTCGCCCAGTGAACCCGTGGCGCTTGGCGACATCACAGAGTTTGCTTCAAAGACCTCCGACGATCCGAATTGGAAACCAACGCTTCCCCATAATCGGCTCGTGTCGCTGTCCGGAATTCCTACGCAACGCAGTCAGAGCGCGCGATATTTGTATTCGAGGATGGTGGGCGGATGGATCTTTGTCGAAGAGGAAACCGAGCGTCCTGACAACATCACTGATGAGATGAACGATGCGCCTAAGGGCGATATCGATCGCACGTTTTTTCAGGGACAGGGCCGCCTGGTGGCATTCAGTGAGATGCCGGAGCGTTATAATGGGCTGCGTGATTATTATCGTAAACGCTATGGGATCGAGTTTTGTGAGACGTTGCGTCCCGAGGATATTCAGGCCATCGACAAACGGCGGCGTGATGTGATCACGGTGCAGTGGAAGGCTGAGTATGACGAGGCGAGTCCGGCTGAGCGCAGTGAAAAGAAGTTGAGCGAAGGACCGACGGACGCGCAGGTGCGCGAAATTTTGGATAATAATCCTGTATGTGTGGACGCGTACTTGGTTCAAGCGAACGTCGTTCCACGGGACCATATTTGGTATGTGGTTGCGACCGCGCTTTTTGGGGCATTCATGCTCTTTAACCTGTTTGGCTTGATCCGTTGGATCCGCAACTTCGCCCGTTAGGCAGAGGCAGGGACGCACAGGTACCTGCTTGCCCCGATGGATAGGTGAGGTACCATCAGTTTATCCTTCTATCGGAGTAGGCTGATGCTGCGTGTTAAAAACGCCTTGATTGCGTTCGTGATTTTGTCCGCGTGCCAAGAGTCGGAGTTCACTCCGCCGCAAACGGTCAATAATCAGACCACCAACAATACGAATAATAACGTGGTACCTCCGGGGGTAACCTTTGGAGCCGCATGTGACGACACGAATATTTGTCGAGCCGGCTTGGTTTGTGCCGAGGGCATCTGCGGGGCTGAGGGGAACGTCGAGATTGGACAGCCCTGTGAGCTCACGGCGCAATGCGCTACAGGGGCTTATTGCGATGCGGTTACGACAGCTTGTGTGGCTGCGGGAACCGTTCCTTTGGGTGGTGAATGTGGGCTAATCTCTGAATGTGAAGCCGGGTTGATTTGTGCGCCGCAAGGTTTCAGTGGCGTGTGCACGACGACCGGCGTTTTGGATGTTGGTGCTTCCTGTGAAAAGACCTCGGAATGTCTGGCGGGGCTTGGTTGCGGGGTCAGTCCACTGCAGCCCGACAGTGAGCCCATTTGTCTGGCCGGTCCGGCGGGTTTGCCGCGTCCTTGGGAAGGAGCCGATTGTGTTGTGGACGAGGGGCCGTTCAGGGCTTATTTCGAAGTTCCGGAGGCCGATGGGCTTGCCGATTTCTATCGCCATCCTTATCCCAGCGACGCGCGGTTGAAGGATGGGCATCCTGTGTTGACGGGCCATCCAACGCCTGGGAACGGCGTGCTCGGTTTTGATTTGGTTCAACGATATCTTGACGCGATCTCGGCAACTCAAGATCACTTCAGTCCAAACTCAGCGGTGTTCCTGCGCTTTTCGAAGACCCCCAATTTCGATTCTTTGAACGCCAACGGTGACAGCAAACCCGTGCAGTTGATCGATATCGATCCTGCCAGCCCGAATTATGGGCGAGCGCAGGCGTTTGGATGGAACGGTTCCAGTGGGCGCAATCGGTATATTTGCCCGAATAATCTGGTCATTCGGCCGGCCGTCGGTCGTCCGCTGGCACCCAACACCACCTATGCGGTGTTGTTAAGTAACGTCATCAAAGATGACGTGGGAACGGCGATCGCCCGTGACGCGGATTTTGAGGCGATGCTTGGCGCGACACGGCCCAGCGGCGCAAAAGGCGACGCTTGGGACGCGTATGCGACGTTGCGGGCTTACTTTGCCGACACGACTGCGACCCCGGTCGACGAGGCGACCGTTTCATTTGCGGCAGTATTTACGACCGGAAACCCGATCGAAAACATGCGTGCGTTGGTCGATGATGCCAAAGGCGAAATGCCGGTCGCAAGCGAGTTGACCCAATGTGACACCGGGGTTGTGTCGCCGTGCGATGATGGTTTGACAGACGATGCGCACGTTCGTGGGTGTTTCGCGGCATCGACGGTCTTCGATGAAATCCAGGGCAAATTATCGTTGCCGATCTATCAGGCAGGTACGGCGCCGTATTTGGAGACAGGCGGAGCGGCCACACCAGGCGCGAAACGCCATGAAGACGTGTGTTTCGCGATGACAGTGCCTGCTGACACGGCGCCCGCTGCGGGTTGGCCTGTGTTGTTGGTGGCTCACGGCACTGGCGGGAATTATCGCGGTCATGTCGATCAGATCGGCGAACTCTTCACGACGATTGACGTCGATGGAACGCCTGTGAAATTCGTTACGATCGGATGGGACCAGGTGCAGCATTTCAATCGTCGCGGCGAGAGCGAAGCGCATCCAAATGGTCTGGTCTATAATTACGCAAATCCTGATGCGGCCTTGGGGAACTTCCTTCAGGGCGGGGCTGAGATCGCCAGCCTTGTCTCGTGGATTGCCAGTGATCCGATCACAGCCGAGCTTTCTCCTACGGGTGTCGCGGTGCCATTGAACCCCAATCAGATTTGGTTTTTAGGGCATTCTCAGGGGGGCACGACCGGCCCGTTGGAGTTGCCCTTCGATAGCCGAGTTCGGGGCGCGATTCTTTCTGGGGCTGGCGCGAGCCTTGTGAATGCATTGGTGGGCAAAACAAGCCCAGTCAATTCCCTTGGGGCGCTTAAAATTGTTCTGCAAGACCCATCGGTGGGCGTGAACCATCCGGTGATCCAGTTGTTGCAGGGCTATTTTGATCCGGTCGATCCTGTCAATTTCGCGCGTCGAATGACGAGCGCTCCGATCGATGGCGTCACGACTTCAAAACATGTTTTTCAAACGCACGGAGTTACGGACACGTTCACTCCACCGTCGGCGCTCGACACGTTGGCCATCGCATTGCTGGCAACTTATATCGAGCCCATGATTGACCCGATCAGTGGCGTCCCAACGAGCCCTGGCCCTGTCAGCGGGAATGTGACCGTGGGGCAAGAACCCTTCACGGTTGTTGGACGGCAATATCAGCCAGATGGTTACGACGGTCATTTTGTGTTGTTTCGTGATGCGGGTGCCCGGCAGGATGCCGCTGAATTCCTTGGTTCAGGTGTGGTGACAGGTGTTCCGGAAGTTCGTTAGTTTTGTCTGTCCTTTGGTGCTTTTTTTCGCACCGGCCTTCGCTGAAGGCCGGGTGACGGGAAGCGTGCGCGCGGGAGCCGAGTGGGACGATAATGCGCTTCGAACGGAAAACCAGGACCCAGTTTCCGACGTCCTGGCTCGATATATCGCGGCTTTGACGTTGCAATATCCTGGGGCGGATCGCTCGGTGGTGGTCTTTGATTTGACCCATGGTGGGAAGTTTTTTGCCACCCAACCTGAGGCCGACACGTTGCTGACCCAGGTCTACCTTGGCTACCAGCATCGTTTGACCGAAATGATGGGGATCTACATTCAGCTCGACGTCAAAGATCGCACCGAACGCGAATCTCATCGGGACTATAATCGCGGCGGAATCGGTGCTGGGGCCGACTTTTTTGCAGGAGACTTTTCACTGCGGGTCGGTGGAGCTGCGCGCTATTTTGCGTTCAAACCATCGCCGGACGCGTCGAGTTCAAATGTGGAGGCGAGTTCTCGATTACGTTGGGATTTTGCCTCGTCGGCCTACGCCAGTGTGAATTACACCTACGCACGTCGCTCGTTTGAGACCTCGCGATTCGTGTTGAACGACACGGGCATCGAGGAGGACCCGTCTTCTTTGCGGGCGGATGCTTTTCATGTGGCTGGTGTTTCGGTGGGGTGGAAGGGGCCAGCAGTCCTTGAGGCGTCTTACGTGTATTCGGTGAACACATCGAATTCCTATGGCCAGAACCTGAGGCGCCATGGAGCCGATCTTACGGCCACGGCAGCGTTGCCCTGGCAGCTCTTTGTGAGCGGCCATCTTGAGCTCCAACGCACGACCTATGAAGATCCGGTGCTTATCGACGCGAGTTTTTTGGTCGACGAGGATAATCGGAATTCGCTGGTGGGTTCGGTTGCGCGCGCGTTGGGCGACTCGTGGGAGGTTGAGCTCCGCTATTCGCTGTATTTGCAGGAGTTTGGAGTGGGGTCGGACTATCAAAGGCAAACGTTGATGTTGGCGACCGGTTATCTATTCTGACGTTTTCGGTTTTCGGTTTTCGGTTTTCGGTTTTCGGTTTTCGGTTTTCGGTTTTCGGTTTTCGGTTTTCGGTTTTCGGTTTTCGGTTTTCGGTTTTCGGTTTT
>Ga0100388_10000528_pt1 | contig 35450 bp, 27 predicted proteins | sample CryGeymeta201512_FD_81536 | JGI IMG/M metagenome (GOLD analysis project Ga0100388, IMG submission 81536) | Groundwater microbial communities from Crystal Geyser aquifers in Utah, USA - Crystal Geyser metaG 2015-12 | ecosystem: Environmental > Aquatic > Deep subsurface > Groundwater | place... | reverse complement strand
TTGGCGAAACCTATGGCTGGCGCTACGGTTTCGGCGCCGCCGGCATCGGCATGATCCTCGGCCTTGGCATGTTTCTGTGGGGCCAGAAATACCTGCACGGCCATGCCGAACCGCGCGACCCGGCGGTGCTGCGCCAGCGCACCCGCATCGGCCTGAGACGCGAATCCAGCATCTACCTCGGCGCCGTGCTCGGCATCCCGGCGGTGGCCTGGTTGATGTGGGCCGTGGCCAATGGCCGCTTTGCGTTACCCGGCGACATCTCGCTGGCGCTGGCACTGATGCTGCTGGTGTTCGTTGCGGTGCTGGTCTGGTTCTTGTGGTTCATCCTGCGCCAGTGCAGCAAAATCGAACGCGATCGCATGCTGGTGCTGATGGCGCTGATCTTTCTGGCGCTGGTGTTTTTCACGCTGTATGAGCAGACCTACGGCTCGTGGGTGGCGTTTACCGATCGCCTGATGACCAAGGAACTGTTCCCGTCGTTCGTGGCGCGCGCGGGCACACCGGTGCCGTGGTCGATCGCCTCGCTGCTGCTGGCTCCGGGCGCGTTCTACCTGGCCACACGCCTCGGCGAGCGGCATCGCGAATCGCACCTGCCGCGCACGCTGTTCGCCAGCGTCGCCGCACTGGTGCTGGCATTGCTGATCCGCGATGTGCTGGTGCTGCCGCAAACCGCCGGTTCGCTGACCTTCCTCGGCGCCCTATTCATCGTGCTGCTGGCACCGGTGTTCACCGGTTTGTGGGGCTGGCTCGATCGCTTCGGCGCCAACCCCAGCAAGCCGACCAAGAGCGCTTACGGCCTGCTGTTTGCCGGCCTCGCCTTCGTGCCGCTGGCATTCGCCGCCGAACGGGTCGGTGCCACCGGCGTCATGGCCTCGGTGTGGTGGCTGGTACTGGCGTACTTTATTCTGGAAATCGGCGAAATGTGCCTGTCGCCGGTCGGCCTGTCGGCAGTAACGCAGCTTTCGGTGGCGCGCGTGACCAGCCTGATGATGGGCACCTGGTTTCTCGCCACCGCGTTCTCGGAAACGCTGGCGCATCAATTCGCCAAGATCGCTTCAATCGAGGTGCCCGATGGCGAAGCGATCAACCTCGCCGACGCCGCTGCCAAATACGCCGACTTGTTCTGGCTGATGACCAAAATCGGCCTCGGCTGCGGTATCGCCGCGCTGATCGCAGCGCCGTTGCTGCGGCGGATGATGCATGGGGTGAGGTGATGCCGGCACTTCGTGCCCCGGGTTTCGGCTTCGCCTCAACCCGGGCTACCGGGGGTTTTGGCGTATCGCGGTGCCAGTTTGCGCGCGCCGTGGTAGTGCCCCGGGTTTCGGCTTCGCCTCAACCCGGGCTACCGGGGGTTTTGGCGTATCGCGGTGCCAGTTTGCGCGCGCCGTGGTAGCCCGGGTTGAGGCGAAGCCGAAACCCGGGACGATCTAACCAGACTCCCATCAACTCCGCGCCAGCATCATCTCGGCGATCACCTGCTGCAAGCCGCAGCGCCAATCGGGCACGGTGAGCGAAAAATCGCTGCGCAGGCGGGTGGTATCCAGCACTGAATAGGCGGGCCGGGTGGCCCGGGTCGGGTAGTCGCTGCTGGCGATGCCGGTCACGGTGGGCGCGCGGGCGATAAGCCCGACGGCCAGCGCGTCGGCGCAGATCGCCTCGGCAAACTCGGCCCAACTGCATTGCCCGGCGGCAACCGCATGCCAGGTGCCGCTGGTTTCGGGCGCGGCGTGCAGGGCGAGCGTGCTGATGTCGGCCAGCCAGCGCGCGCTGGTGGGCGAGCCGATCTGGTCGCTGACGATGCGCAGTTCGTCACGCTCGGCGGCCAATCGCAGCATGGTGCGCAGGAAGTTGCTGCCGCGCGCGGCATACACCCAGGCGGTGCGAAATATCAGGTACTGGCAACCGCTGGCGCGGATCGCGCCTTCACCGGCCAGCTTGGTTTGCCCGTAAACGCTCAGCGGGCCGGTGGCATCATCTTCGCGCCACGGGCGGCTGTTGACGCCGCTGAAGACGTAATCGGTGGAGTAATGCAGCAGCGTGCTGCCGGTGTGCGCGCAGGCGGCGGCGATCTCAGCTACCGCGTCGGCATTGATGCGTTGCGCCAACTGCGGTTCGTCTTCGGCCCGGTCGACGGCGGTGTAAGCCACCGCGTTGACCACCGCGCGCGGCCGCAGGCGACGAATCAACGCGGCGGCCTGATCGGGCTCGGAAAAATCGACGCGCTCGCCGGCAAAACCGCCAGGCAATCGGCCCGAACGGGTGCAGGCATGCACCGCATCGAGCGCCGACAGGCTGCGCTGCAATTGGTAGCCCAATTGGCCGTCGGCACCGAACAGCACAATGCTCATGGCAACACCTCACGCACCAAACAACGGCAAGCGCTCGGCCGGCAGCTCGGCCAGAAACGGCGCGGCGGCATCCTTTGGCGACAATGAAGGGCGGCGGATCGGCCAGTCGATGGCCAATGCCGCATCGTCCCAGCGCAGATTGGCGTCGGCGCCGGCATCGTATTCGCGCGTGCACAGGTAGCTGAACACGGCGCGTTCGCTGAGGGTGACGAAGCCGTGCGCGAAGCCTTCGGGAATCCAGAACTGGCGCCGGTTTTCGCTGCTCAGGATCACCGCCGCCCAGCGCCCGAAGCGCGGCGAGCCGCGGCGGATATCGACGGCGACATCGTAGACTTCTCCTTCCAGCACACTGACCAGTTTGCCCTGCGGGTTCGGCCATTGGTAATGCAGGCCGCGCAGCACGCCGTGCTGCGACACCGACACGTTGGCCTGCGCCACCGGAAAATCCAGGCCAGCATCGCGAAACCGCGCCTGGTTCCAGGTTTCAAAGAAACAGCCACGCTCGTCGGCAAACACACGCGGCTCGATCACCACGCATTCGGGCAGTGCGCTCGGCGTGCGCTTCATCGGATACTGCCTCGGCGCAACAGGCTGAGCAGGTATTGGCCATAGCCATTCTTGGCTAGCGGCTGGGCCAACGCGGCAAGTTGTGCGCCATCGATCCAGCCTTGTTGCCAGGCGATTTCCTCGGGGCAGCACACGCGCAGGCCTTGCCGCGCCTCGATCGTTTCGATGAAGGTGGAGGCTTCCAGCAAGGACTGGTGGGTGCCGGTATCCAGCCACGCAAAGCCGCGCCCCAGCGATTCCATGTGCAAATCGCCAGCATCGAGATAGCAGCGGTTGAGGTCGGTGATTTCCAGCTCGCCGCGCGACGACGGTTTGAGACTTGCTGCGTAATCGCAGACCGTGCCATCGTAGAAATACAGGCCGGTGACCGCGTAATTGGATTTGGGCTCGGCCGGTTTTTCTTCGAGGCCGATCACCCGCCCATCGGCAGCGAACTCGGCCACGCCGTAGCGCTCCGGATCGCTGACCCAGTAACCGAACACGGTGGCGCCATGCGTGCGGCCATCAGCGCGTTGCAGCATTTGCGACAAACCGTGGCCGTAAAAAATGTTATCGCCCAGGATCAGGCAGCTCGGGCCACCGGCGAGAAACTCGCGACCGATCACAAACGCCTGCGCCAGCCCGTCGGGGCTTGGCTGCACCGCGTACTCAATGCGCATGCCCCACTGCGAGCCATCGCCCAGCAAGCGCTGGAACAAGGCCTGCTCATGCGGGGTGTTGATGATCAGCACCTCGCGAATACCGGCCAGCATCAACACACCGAGGGGGTAATAGATCATCGGCTTGTCGTACACCGGCAACAGTTGCTTGCTGACCGATTGCGTGAGCGGATACAACCGGGTGCCGGAGCCGCCAGCGAGGATGATGCCTTTGCGTTGCGTCATGGTTTGATCCGTCAGTGAAGCCGCTCAGGCGGCCGAGCCCAGTCGCTCAAGGCGATAACTGCCATCCAGCACGCGCGCGGTCCAGTCGGTGTTGGCCAAGTACCAATCCACCGTCGCCGCCATGCCCTGCTCGAAACTGACCGCCGGTTGCCAACCCAGCTCGCGCTGAATCTTGCCGGCATCGATGGCATAACGGCGGTCGTGGCCGGGGCGGTCGGCAACGAAGGTGATTTGCTGCGCCCGCGGCGACCCATCGCTGCGCGGCTGGCGCGCATCGAGCAACGCGCACAGGGTGCGCACCACCGCGATGTTCTCGCGCTCGGCGTTGCCACCGATGTTGTAGGTCTCACCGACCCGCCCCGCCTCCAGCACGCGTCGGATCGCGGCACAGTGATCCTTCACGTACAACCAGTCGCGTACGTTGCGGCCATCGCCATACACCGGCAGCGGTTCACCAGCGAGCGCGCGCTGGATGATCAGCGGGATGAGCTTTTCCGGAAACTGGTACGGCCCGTAGTTGTTGGAGCAGTTGGTAGTCAGCGTGGGCAGACCGTAGGTGTGATGAAACGCCCGCACCAGATGATCGGATGCGGCCTTCGACGCCGAATACGGCGAGTTCGGTGCATACGCAGTGGTTTCGCTGAACTTGCCGCTATCGCCGAGCGAGCCATACACCTCGTCGGTGGAGACGTGCAGCAAGCGAAATGCCGCGCGTTCGCCACCACCCAGAGCGCGCCAGTAATCGCGCACGCATTCGAGCAGGCTCAGGGTGCCGACGACGTTGGTCTGCACGAACGCCGCTGGCCCATCGATGGAACGATCGACATGGCTCTCGGCGGCAAAATGCAGCACCGCCTGTGGCCGATGCTCGGCCAGCAGCGCGCTCACCAGCGTCGCATCGGCGATATCGCCATGCACGAAACGATGCGCTGGATTGCCCGCGAGCGCGGCCAGCGTGTCGCGATTGCCGGCATAGGTCAGTGCATCGAGGTTGATCACGCGCACCCCGGCAGCCACCGCAGCAAGCACGAAGTTGCCGCCGATGAAGCCGGCGCCGCCGGTTACCAACCACGTTTGCATGATGCCAATATCCGATTGTGAAGTGCCTGGGGGATTATAAACGCCACGCCTTGCCCGCCCGCATTGGCGCACCCATCATCACCATGGCCGCAGGCGCGTGGCGATCCGTGGTTCAACGATCCGCAGTACCCATGTGGAGCGACACCATGGCCCCGCTTGGACATCGCTGGATTGCTTCGCGCTGCGCGCTCGCAATGACGGAGCAAGGCGCGCAGCGCCTTCACCGACACCGACCGGGGCGCGGCACATGTTCACGCAACGCGACATCAGAACGGGATATCGTCTTCCGGGAAGCTGCTGTCATCGAACGGTGCGCTGGACGAACTGCTGGGGGCATTGCGTTCATTGCCGCCGGTGGAACGGGCGCCACTGCGTTCAGTACCACGATCCGCGCCACGCTCGCCGCCCGGCATGCCGCCGAGCATCTGCATTTCGTTGGCGATGATGTCGGTGCTGTAACGCTCGACCCCATCCTTGCCAGTGTATTTGTCGGTGCGCAGGCTGCCCTCGATGTACACCTGACGCCCCTTCTTGAGGTATTCGCCGGCGATCTCGGCCAGGCGGCCGAAAAACTTCACCCGGTGCCACTCGGTGCGCTCCTGCTTGTTGCCGTCCTTGTCCTTCCAGGCATCGGTGGTCGCCACGCTGATCGTGGTAATCGCCGCACCACCTTGGCTGTACTTCACGTCCGGATCGTTGCCCAGATTGCCAACCAGAATTACCTTGTTGATTCCACGTGCCATGTCAGGCCTCTATCCGCAGTTGGGAGAACACAAAGACTAAGTATAAGGGTCGCGGCCGGCAATCAGTGAATTACCCGTTGTCGTGTAAGACAATGCCGACACGTCGCGACGCAGAGCAGGGCGGCTTGCAGCAACGCAACGCCGGGATTGCGCCACACCGCACAGTCGTGCATCCGGGCTGGCGGCACTATTGCTGTCGAGCCTGGGTGTGATCGGCGCGGCACGCGCTGATTTCGCTGCCGTCGGCGTACGATGGGGCATGGAGCAGTGGATTCACCGGGAGAAGATGTGTGTTCGTTCTGATCGTAGGCAATACCCAGGATGCCCGTGCCGACCTTGAGGCGGCGGTTGCCGATTTTGGCCTCGACTGGCAGATTGCACTGGCCAGCGATGACGCCGCAGCGATGGCGATTGCCGCCCAGCAGCACGTTGATGTGGCGGCGGTCGACTTGCGCTCACCGGGCATCGATGGCCCGGCGCTGCTCGCTGCGATCCGCACACGCCATCCTGAAGTGGTGCGCTTGCTGATGCTCGACGATTCGCAGCAGGATGCTGCGATGGCGGTCATGGAGTCGGCGCACCGATTGCTCAACAAACCGCTGCGTGCCGACGAGTTGATCGACGCGGTCGAGAGCGTCGGGGAACTGCGCGAACTTTTGGATTCACCGCACCTGAAGGCGCTGATCGGCAACATCGTCGAGCTGCCGCCGGCACCGAGCCTCTATCTCAAGCTGACGCAAGTGCTCAACGACGCGCGTGCACCCGCCAGCGCGGCGGCGAACCTGGTGGCGCAAGACCCGGTGATGGCATCCAAGGTGCTGCGCCTGTGCAATTCGGCCTTTTTCTCCGGTGGCCGCACGGTTGCCGATATCCGCACGGCAGTCGTCCGGCTGGGCCAGGACAACCTGCGCCGTCTGGTGCTGGCCAGCGAAGTGTTCAATGGCAGCACGAGCAATAACGGCATCGATCGCGAGGCGATGCAGTTGCGGGCGCTGCGCGCCTCACAATTGGCGGCCCGTGTGCTCGGCGGCAGCAGCGCCGAACTGGCGGCAACCGCTGCCTTGCTGGCCGATGTTGGCATGCTGCTACCCGGCGTATCGGTTCCAAAAGCGGGTGAAACCACACCCGATGACCGGCCACACTACGCCGAGGCCGGCGCCTACTTGCTCGGCCTGTGGGGCCTGCCAATGCCGATCGTGGAGGCGGTGGCAAGCCACCATCAGCCGGGAAGATCGCGCTCGCGCGGCTTCTGGGTGGGTGGCGCAGTACACGTCGCACGCGCGCTGGTCAGCGGCGAGGCCGTCGACGAGGACTATCTGCATTCGCTGGGTTTGCACGATCGCTTGCCGGCGTGGCGGCAACTGGCCGCCGACATGGCAGCGGCAACCACCTGAGCCAGCCGCTCAGGCGGCTTCCTGCAAGGTCTCCGCTTTGGCCTCACTGCGTGCGATCACTACTGAGCCAACCAGATCGCCGGTTACATTGACGGTGGTGCGGCACATGTCGAGCAGGCGATCAACGCCGAGAATGATGCCAATGCCTTCGGCCGGAATGCCGAACATCACCAGAATCATCGCGATCACCGGCAACGAGCCACCTGGCACGCCGGCGGCACCGATGCCGCCAAGGATGCAGATCATCAGCACCATCACCTGCTGACTCAAGGCCAGATCGACCCCGAACAACTGCGCCAGAAACAACACCGTCACGCCTTCATACAAGGCGGTGCCGTTCATGTTGGCGGTGGCGCCAAGCGTACACACAAAGCGCCCGACCCGACGCGGCACATGCAGCGATTCTTCGGCCACTTTCAAGGTGGTCGGCAACGACGCACTGCTTGATGAGGTGGAAAACGCAGTCAGAATCGCCGGCTCGGCGCGCTTGAAAAACCACAGCGGCGAGACCTTGCCAAAAAATCGCAGCAGCAATGGAAACACCACGAAAAAATGCAGGCCCAGCGCCAGCAACACGGTGCCGACATAGCGCGCCAGTTGGGTCAGCACGTCGTAGCCCAGACGCGCGGTGATGGTGAACAGCAATGCCGCCACCGCATACGGCGCCAGTTCGATCACCCAGCCAATCAGTTTGAGACTGATCTCATACACGCCCTGCACTGCCGCCACGAAGGCGCGGGTACCGTCGGTTTGCAGCACAGCAGCCGCAATACCGAAAACCAGCGCGAAGAACATCAGCGCGATCAGATCGCCGTTGGCCGCCGCCGCCACCGGATTCTTCGGCACAATGTTGAGCAACATGCTCATCATCGAAATGGTTTCGCGTTTGCTGGCGATATCGGCCGAGCGCTCGGCCGCTTGCGCGAGCAAGGGCTGTACCACTTCCGGCGGCAGGCCTTCACCGGGGCGGATCACGTTGACCACGATCAAGCCAATGGTGACCGCTGCGGTGGTAACCACCACGATGTACAGCAGGGTCTTGCCGCCGATCCGTCCCAGCGCGGCCGGATCGCCAATTTCGACCACACCCAGAACCAGCGCCGAGAACACCAGCGGCACCACCAGCATGAACAGGGCGCGCAAAAACAGATCGCCGACCGGCTGGGTGACGTAGCTGATGAAGCCATCGAGCCACGGCATGTCCGTGCCGAGCCAGTAGGCGAGCAGGCCGCCGAGGACACCGGCCACGAATCCGATCAGCATACGGGTGTGCAAGGGCATGGCTTCAGCTCCGGATGGCGTCGGTCAGATGACTGCGATGCGAAGGCACTTTACCCTGCGCCAACTGCGCCTGGTAGTCGTGCAAGGCGCGCCGGATCACCGGCAACAGCAGGTACACGCCAATCAGGTTGGGGATCGCCATGATGAACATCAGCGCATCGGCAATGCCGACGATGCTATTGAGCGACATCGTGCAGCCGACGATCACCATGCCCAGAAAAACCAACTTGAACCCATACAACACCAGCCGCGAATCACCGAACAAATAGGCGGTCGCCTTGGCGCCGTAATAGCCCCAGGTGATGATGGTCGAGTAGGCGAACAGGAACACCACGAACGTCAGCACGTACGGGAACCACGAAATCACCGAGCCAAACGCTTCCGAGGTGAGCTGCACGCCATCGGAATTACCAAGCGTGTATTGATCGGTGATGATGATGACCAACGCGGTCATGGTGCAGATCACCACGGTATCGATGAACGGTTCCCACAGCGCGACAAAGCCCTCGGTAATCGGGTGGCGGGTTTTCACTGCGGCGTGCGCAATCGGCGCCGAACCGATGCCGGCCTCATTGGAAAACGCGGCCCGGCGAAAACCGACGATCAGCGCGCCGATCACCCCGCCCTGAACGCCATGGGCGCTGAATGCGCCCTCCCAGATCGCCATGAAGGCCGCCGGCACATGCTGGATGTGGCTGAGGATCACAAACAGCGCAGCGAGCACGTAGATCGCGGCCATGAACGGCACCAGCTTGGCGGTAACCGCACCGATCCGGGTAATTCCGCCAATGATCACCACACCGGTCAGCACCGCCACAAACAGCCCGAACAACCAGGCATAGCCCGCCAGCGGGCCATCGACGCCACCGGTGATGTTGAGCACCTGGGCATAGGCCTGGTTGGATTGGAACAACGCGCCCGAACCGACCGCACCGAGCATGGCGCAAAAAGCGAACACGCCGGCCAGCGCGCGGCCAACGTGACGCAGGCGCGGGTAGTTGTGGGCGATACCGTGGCTGAGGTAATACATCGGCCCACCGGAAACGCTGCCATCGGCGTGCTCGCGCCGGTACATCACCCCGAGCGAGCATTCGGCGAACTTGGTGGACATGCCCAGCACCCCAGCGAGGATCATCCACAACGTTGCCCCCGGCCCGCCGATGGTGATCGCCACCGCCACCCCGGCGATGTTGCCCAACCCGACCGTACCCGACACCGCCGAGGTGAGCGCTTGAAACTGGCTGACTTCACCGGGGCTGGTCGGGTCGGCGTAATCGCCGCGGATCAGGCGATAGCCGTGCGCGAAGCCACGCACATTGATGAAACGAAAATAGAACGTGCACACCAATGCACCGAGAATCAACCACAGCATGATCAGCGGCAGTTGGGTATCGCCGGGCAAGGTGACCTCGTAGAACACCGCGCTGGAAATGGCATTGGCGACCGGCGCTACCACCGCATCAATGCGTTGATCCAGCGTGTCCGGTTCGGCGGCGATGCTGATGGCAGGCAGGGCTAGTGCGATCAGGATAATCAGCTTGGCAAAACGCATTCCCACTATTCCGAAGACAGGGCAAGACCCGCGAGCATACACCAAGCGATTTTTCACGATCCGCGGCAGCACGGGAGTCGGGGCTTCGGGCTTGATGGGTTTCGTGGGTCGCGGTAAACGGGTGCGGGGTCCCGGGTTTCGGCTGTGCCTCAACCAGATGCGGGGTCCCGGGTTTCGGCTGTGCCTCAACCAGATGCGGGGTCCCGGGTTTCGGCTGTGCCTCAACCCGGGGGTCAAACCGCAGGCAGTTCCGGATTCGGGCGATTCGCAATGGCGATCACCGCGGATACAGCGGCGGCAATGGTTCTTCGCTGCTGCTGGCGGCCGCATGTGCGCGCAGACGTATGCCACCCGCGAACGCATTGCACAGCGCTTCGCGTGCAGCGCGTCGATCGCCCTGCCCCCACAGCGCCGCATGCAGCAGCGTAACCGCGGCACGTTGGGCCGGGTCGTCCAGCACGGTATCGAGCGCCTGCCCGGCCGCAAGCTGGCGCAAGGCAGCGTCAATGGCCGGCAGATCAGCACTGGCCAGCGCCCGGCGCAAGGCGCGCTCGCCGTCGGTCACGGCCGCAACCGCTGCCACCGGCACCGCCCGCGAAGGCAGCCGCAAAGCGCCACGCCGCCATGCCAGTGCCAGTGTTGCCAGCCACAGCAGCAACAACGCTGCGCTGAGCCATTGCCAGAGCCAAGACTGCTCCGCGTTGCGCACCGATTCAGCAAGCGCCGGCGTTGGTGCGGCGTTGGCACCCGCATCGGCCGCCACTGAAACCGGCGCGTCGATCGCTGGCGCTACGTTCAGTGTGAATGCCGCCACTTGCGCAAGCTCTGGCCGATTGTCGACGGTGTTCCACCAGGCCAACTGCACCGCCGGCACTTCGATATTGCCAGCACGCGCGGCCACCAGTGCAAACCGTCGGCTGACCTCGGCATGCAGCACGCCATCGACCAACCGCTCGCTGAGGTTGGCAACATCGGGGAACACCCGCAGCCCCGGCACCTCGGCAATGCTCAGCTCGGGTATTTGCGTCGCCAGCGCACCGTCGACACGCACCCGCAGTTCAACGCTCACCGGCTCGCCGACATGGCTTTGAGCATTGGCTTGGCTGCGCTCCATGCTCACCGCCTGCGCCGGAAACCACGGCAGTGCAGCCTGTGCCGGTTGCGCACGCACGTTCAGCAGCAACGACTCGCCGATCGCGCTGACCGATCGCGCGCCGCCAATCAGGGAATCGCGCAACCCGGCCAGGGTGCGGCCACGAAACCGCGGCGCGTCGAGCGTGAGCTCACCACTGCGCTCCGGGGTCAACACAAACTGCCGCTCCAGCGTTTGATACCGGCGCCCGGCAATCATCCGCTGGTAGCTGACGTCATCGCCGATGCGGCGCAAATCCGCGCCATCGATTTGCGCGGTATCCAGATCGCCATCGAGCAGGGTTATCGCGTAATTCAGGCGCACGCTGTAGATCACCGCCTGCCCCACCCAGGGGCTGTCGGTATCTACCTGCACCTCGACAAACACATCCTGTCCCTGCGCCTGTGCGCCCACCGGCGCACGCATCACGCTCAGCGTCAACGGCGCGGTGGATTCGTTGCCCACCCGGATCGCGGGAATATTCAATACCCCGGCTTTGCGCGGCTCCAGCGCCACCGCCCACAGCGTTCGCGTGCTGATGCTGCCGTTGCTGATCGTGGTCTGGGTCTGGCTGGACTGCCCGGTCAATGCAAAGTCCGCCGCCAGCACCGTGAAGTCGGGCGAATCCTTGGTGTCGCTTTCGATGTTGAGGGTGACCGTGTCGCCCTGATTGATCTGGGTTCGATCCAGCCACGCACGCGGCGCGGCGCTGGCGCCAGTAACCAGCGCCAGCGACAACACCAGGCCCACCATGAATTGCACCGCGTTCATCGCTCTTCACCCTGCGCTTCACGGCGCTGATACTCGATGACGAACTTGCGCCGCAGCAAGCCACCCGGATCATCGGGCACCCGCCGCAGCGCCGCCTCAACTGCCTGTTCCTGTTCGCGTTGCTGGCGTTGCTCGGGCGACAACGCCGCCGCCTGTTTATCGCCTGGGTGCCCGTCTGCTGCTTCGCTGCCGCCTTGCTCTGCCAACGCTTTGGCCACGGCCTCACTCAACGCCTGCTGCGCCTGTTGTTCGGCGTTGGTATCCGCGGTGTCTTGCGCGCCCGCTGACGGCTCGCTGGCGCCGTCGTTACCCGGCTTGCCATCATCCGATTGCGGCGATACCGCCGGTTCGTCCGGGTCACCGGATTCGCCGGCTTGCGTGGAGTCGTCGTCGCCAGAATTGCTCGTGTCGGGTGGTTCCGGATCGGAATCATCGCGTTGGCCCGGCGCATCGCTGCGCTGATCCGCTTTGTCGTCGCCCGGCTGCCGGGGCGGCCGTGCGCTGTCATCGTCAGGTTGTGCGGATTGCTGCGCGTCCTGTTGTTTCTTGAGCTGCTCGATCAGCGCCCGATTTTCCTTGGCATCGGCCATATCCGGCGCCTGTTGCAAGGCACGATCATAAGCGGCAATGGCCTCGTCGAAGCGGCCCGCCTGTGCCAGCGCATTGCCCAGATTGTATTGCGCCACGGCAACCTCGGACTGCGCGAACGCGGCGGCAGCGGCATCCCATTGCCCGGCGCGATAGGCTGCCGCGCCGGCACGTTGCGGATCGCGCGCCAAGCGCTGCGCGGCTTCGACATCGCCAGCGCGCAAGGCGGCATCGGCGCGTTGTTCGCGGTTGTGCCACAGCGCGTCCCAATCCACCGCCTGCGCCGGCACGGCCGGCAGCAGCAAAACCGCAAACAACGTCATCAGGCCGCCGCGGCGAAAACCCGGCAACGCGAGCAGCAGCAGCAACGGCAACAGCCACACGCCATCATCGCGCCAACGCTGAGTTTGCGCGGAGTCTTGCAGCAACGCCGTGTCGCTGCGATTGTCCGGAGTCAGCAACCCCAGTTGCTTCAGATCGCCGCCATCGCCTTGCAATCGTGCATAGCGGCCGCCGCCGGCGCTGGCCAACGCACGCAAACCCGCTTCATCCAGTTGCGCCAGTTGCGGCACCCCAGCGCGGTCGTAGACCAGCGCGCCACGCGCATCGCGCAGCGCCGCGCCTTGCGGCGTTCCCACCCCAAGCACCGACACCCGGATGCCACGTTCGCGCAGCGCTAGCGCTGCCTCGCGCGCCGATGCATCGGCCGCATCGGTGACCAGCAACACATCGCCGACGCTGAAGCCGGCACCGGCAAGCAACGCCGCGGCGCGACGCAGGGCACGGTCGGCGCGCTGACCATCGACCGGCATCAGCGCCGTGGATAGCGAGTCGAGCAAGGCAATGACGGTGGCGGCATCGTCGGTCATCGGCGCCACGGTGAACGCATCGCCGGCGTAGGCAATCAGCGCCACCTGGCCGCCGGCGCGTTCCTTGAGCAGTGTCATCAGTTGGTAGCGAGCGCGGGTGATGCGATCGGGCGCAATGTCATCGGCAGCCATGTGCGAGGACAGATCCAGCGCCACCACCAGCGGCGCGCGCAGCGAATACAGGGTAACGGCCTGCTGCCGCCAGGCCGGCCCGGCCAGCGCCACGATGGCGAGACAATACAGGCTTGCCAGCCACAGCGGTGTCAGCCAGCGTTTGCGCGCGTTACCGGCGAGCAACACGTGTGCACGTAGCGGCGGATCAACGTACTGCGTGAGTTCGCCCTCGGTGCGCGTGTCACGCAGGCCTCGCCATACCACCAGCGGCAACACCAGCAAGCCCAGCAACCAGAGTGGCCGCAGGAAGTGAAACGGGGCAAGCGCGTCGATCATGACCGGTAACCTCGCCGCGGCCAAAGCACGGCAACCAGCATCAGCAGCACGGCAGCGGCTAGTGGAAACGGGTAGTGCTCGCTGCGCGGCCGCTCCATCGCTCCGGCCTGCGCGGCTGGCTCGATCCGATCCAGTTGTGCATAGATTTCGGCCAACTCGGCCGTGTCGCGAGCACGAAAATAGCTGCCGCCGGTTTGCTCGGCGATGCTGCGCAGCCCCGCTTCATCGATGCCGGCATTGGCCGGTGCGCGAAAAATCCCGAAGATGCCGTCGCCGCCGTCGCCACCAAAGGCGATGGTGTGAATGCGGATCGACGCTGCCGCCGCCAGCGCGGCTGCCCTTACCGGGCTGAGACTACCGGCGTTGCTGACGCCATCGGTGAGCAGGATGATTACCTGCTCGCCCGTAGCGCTTTCAACCTCCTGCTGCTGTCGCAATCGCTTCACCGCAATGGCAATGGCATCGCCGATCGCGGTTTCGCGGCCCGCCAGCGCCACCACGGTATCGGCCAATTGCTCACCCACTGCATGGCGATCAAAGGTCAGCGGGGTGATGGCATAGGCACGATCGCCAAACACCACCAGACCAACGCGATCACCCACCCGCCGCTGCAAGAAATCGCCGACCACCGCCTTGACCGCGGTGAGTCGATCGACGACGCGGCCGCCCAGGCGCATGTCGGCCTGGCCCATGGAGCCGGACAGATCGACCACCAGCATCAGATTGCGCCCGCTGCGTGGCGGCTGCACCGCCTCGCCCAGCGACTGCGGCCGCGCTGCTGCGAGGCACAACAGTGCCCAGATCAGCACGGCCCACCAGCGCGGGCGGATGCCACGCCGCGAAGGAGTGTCGCTTTGCCACAGCGCCTGCAACCCCGGGTGCGGCAGGCGCAGGCGAGTACCGCTGTACGCCCGCGCCGGCAGCCACCACGCGAGCAGCCATGGCAACGGCAACGCCAGCAACAGCCATGGCCAGGCGAACGCCATCATCGCGGCGCTCCAGGCCGATCAGATGCGCGCATCGCCAACTGCATGAAGCGCTGCCGCGCAATCGGCAGCAGCAGGTCGAGATTGGCGGCGGCCACGGCGCTGGCCTGAAATGGCCCGTGCAGCAGCACACGCCCCGGGCCGTTGCTGAATGGCCGCTCGGGATCCTCGCCATCGAGCCAGTGCAGCCACGGCTCGCCAGTCAATTGTGCTGCTGCATCGCCCGCTGCGCTGCGCGCCGCTCGGCGTAGCAGTTGCGAGATGATCGCCAGCCGTGCCGATGGCTCGGCCGCGCTCACCAGCGACTGGTCAAACAGCGTTTGCAAACGACGCCGACAGGCACGCCGCCGATAGCGTCGCCACCCCCAACGCGCCGCCACAAACAGCGCTACCGCCGTGACTACCAGCACCACCCACCAACCTGGTGCCAGCGGCCAGATGGCGGGCGCAGGCGGCATGTAGATGTCCTTGAGTGGCAGCGCGGGCGTGGCCGGAGCGAACATCAGCGCACATCCGCCAGCAACAATGGCAGCAGGGATTCGGCGGCGTCGGTGGTCGCCAGCACATCGCTGCGAATGCCATAACGGCCCAGCCGTGCGCGCGCCGTGCTCAGGGTGCCGGCAAAGCTGCGCTGCCAACGCGCTCGCTCGGCGGCTACCGTCAGGTTCAGCCGCGCGCACACGTCTCCGACCTGCACCGGCACGACGATTGGTGGCGGCGCGGTTTCGATCGGGTCGGTCAGCAGCACCACCAACACCTCGTGGTGTGCGGCAAGCCCGGCGAGCTGGGCATCGGCGACGGCGAGCAGGGCATGCGCTTCCAGCAACGCGATCACCCGTGCCCCGGGGCGCAGCAAGCGTGCTGCCGCGGTGAATGCAGCGGCCAGGCCCGCATCGTCAGCCGGCGGCTGGGCATACCAGCGCGCGGCGGCATCGAGCACGCGCAGCACCCCACGTACGCCTGCGCTTGGCACCAGCGGCGGCTCGCTGAGACTGCCACGCAATATGCCAATACGATCACCACTGCGCTGCGCCGCCCACGCCACCATGGCGGCGGCGCGCGCCGCCTGCACCGACTTGTAGCAGCCACGGGTAGCAAAAAACAATCCGGGGCTGGTGTCGGCAATCAGTAGCGTCATGCGTTCGCGTTCAGCATGAAACACTTTGGTATGCAGCTTGCCGGTGCGCGCGGTAACCCGCCAATCGACATGGCGCACATCATCGCCGCGCGTGTACATGCGTGTCTCGGCAAACTCCATGCCGCGGCCACGGAACGGCGAACTGGCCAACCCGTTCAGGCCAGCGCGCGCGCGCAACGGCGGTGGCCACGCCTGCACCCGCGCGCGCAGTGCGATCAGCTCGCTCAGATGCGGACAGATCGCCGGATTGGATGCATTGTCTGACATCATCAAGGCAAGGGAACCCGCTCCAACAACGCCGCCACCAGCCGATCACCGTTCCAGCCTTCGGCGGTCGCTTCGTAGCTCGGCAACACACGATGGCGCAACACATCCGGGGCCACCGCCTGTACGTCCTCGGGCATGACGTAATCGCGTCCGCACAGCCACGCTCGTGCGCGCGCACAGCGCTCCAGTGCGATCGATCCGCGTGGGCTGGCGCCCCAGGCGATGCGCTGCGCCAGTTGCGGGTCGTACGATGATGGATCTCGGCTGGCGAGCACCAGTTCGACGATATAGCGCTCGACGGGCTCGGCCAGATGCAGCTCCAGCACGGCGCGGCGCGCGGCAAAGATACCCGCCTGGCTCAGCCGTGCCGGCGCCGGCGCGGCATCGCCAGCACCGGCGGCGCGTTCCTGCTCGCGCACCAGCCGCATGATCCGCAGTTCCGCATCGCCACTGGGGTAGCCCACCTGCACATGCATCAAAAAGCGATCGAGTTGCGCTTCGGGCAAGGGATAGGTGCCCTCCTGCTCAATCGGGTTTTGTGTCGCCATCACCAGAAACAACTCCGGCAACGGGTAGGTGACACGGCCCACAGTAACCTGACGCTCGCCCATCGCCTCCAGCAAGGCCGACTGCACCTTGGCCGGCGCGCGATTGATTTCGTCGGCCAGCAGCAGGTTGTGAAAGACCGGGCCGGGCTGAAACGCGAATTGCGCCTCGGCTTGCTGCCAGATCTCGGTACCGGTCAAATCGGCGGGCAGCAAATCCGGGGTGAACTGGATGCGCTGAAAATCGGCGTCGATGCGATTTGCCAATGCCTTGACCGCAGTGGTCTTGGCGAGACCCGGCGCGCCTTCCACCAACAGGTGACCATCGGCAAGCAGCGCAATCAACAAGCGTTCGACCAGGCGCTCCTGGCCGAGAACCGCCGCCGACAGCGCACTGGCAAGGGCCACAAAATCACCGTGCAGTTGGCTATCGGCGGCGGTCATCGGCGTGTCATCAGGCATCATCGCGTTATCCATGTGGCTTAAGAGAGTTGAGCGCCGCAGCGCTGCGGACAGCATTGGCACAGCAGGCGCGATGGCCGCCAGTACACGGCAGCATGCGTGAGCAAACATGCTGCCACACGCTGCGCGGATGCTAGCTGAATCGCGAGCGTCGATTGTGATGGATCGCCGTGCGCAACAGCAACCGTCATTGGTCATGCGCATGGCGCGCTGAGCGGGTTTTCGCCGGCAGCCCCGTGGCAGAAGCGTTTCACACTGATGCACTGAGCCCACGGTCGTGCCGGGCTCAGTGGCGCGTTCCCGGCACTGCGAAATCGCGTTGCAATGAAATGAAAAAGCGCGGGGTTGCAGATGGCTGTGCGAGGCAAGTGCGACAACGCGCCGTAAAGCACGCTGCGCATCGCAGCTGGGCGCGGGAGCAAGTTGCGACTGTTTGCGCGCATGGATGCGCGAGTTCGCGCCAGCCCGCGCTCGGCGAGAAGCGCAAGGCACCGGTTCGGCCACGAGCCGCATCGGGTGCGACCCGGCGCAAGGCGTTTTGGGCCCTTTTCCGCCAGAGAAAACGGCCTCGCCGGCCACAGGCCGGTAAAAGCCTTGGCTGTTACCGCAAACAGGAAGAGCGGCCGAGAGCAACGCAGGAGCAGTCAGCCGATGCGCAACATCGACCGTTCCAATCACGCGCAACGAAGCGTGCTCAGCGTTCGCCGCGATGCTGCGGTGCTACGGTGCTGCGGTGCTGCGGTGTCCAGCAACGACGAGGGCCGCATGCGCGGCCCTCGTGTCACAGCACCCGCGAAGCAGTCCGTCAGTTTGTGGCGCCGGCGGAACGCAGAATCTGTGGGGTGACAAAGATCAGCAACTCGGCCTTGTTGGCGGAGCGGCCCTTTTTGCGGAACAGCGCGCCGAGCCCCGGGATATCACCGAGGAAAGGCACCTTGCTCAAATCTTCGCGCGACTTGAACTCATACACGCCACCGACGACCACCGTCTGCCCGTTGTCGACCAGCACGGCGGTAGTGACCTCGCGCTTCTGGATCTGCGGCACCTGCCCGATCGAGGTGTCGATGAAGCCCGACACTTCGTCTTTCTTGATCGCCATCGCCAGGAACACACGGCCGTCCTGAGTGATGGTTGGCGTTACCTTGAGCTCCAGCAGCACGTCCTTGAACTGCACGTTCGGGATCGGCACCGAGGTTCCGCCCTGCTGCGGCGCGATGGTGACGAAACCCACCTCATCGCCTTGGCGGATGATCGCTTCGCGTTGGTTGGAGGTAATCACCCGCGGGTTGGAGATCACCTCGCCACGGCCTTCGGATTGCAAAGCCGACAGTTCCAGATCGATCTCAAGGCCCAGCGCCAGTATCGACAACCCCAAAGACGGCGCACCGTTCACCGGCAAGTTGACGTTGAGCGCTTGATCGATCGTACCGAAGCTCACGTTGGTCAGGTCGCTGGGGCTGATCGACGGCGGATCACCATTGAGCACGTCAAACGCGTTGGTGGCCAACTCACTGTTACGCGCAATGGTGGTGTTCCTGAAGTTTGCCAGGCTTTCGAGGCTGCCACTGGTAGTGAGGGTGTTCACCTTGTTGTTGGTACCGCGCAAACCGAAGCGTGAGCCGATCTCGCGGGCAAAATCATCCGAGGCCACCACAATGCGCGCCTCGATCATGACCTGATCCACGGCACGATCCAGCAGCGTGACCAGACGCTTGATCTCGACCACGCGCTTGGGGATGTCGATCACCAGCAAGGTGTTGGTCCGCCGATCGAAGCTGATGCTGCCGCGATCGGATAGAAAACCCTGGCTGCTGCCACCACCACCACCGCCGCCGCCACCGCCGCCGCCACCCGAACTGGTCTTGCTCTCCTCGGTCAGCAGCTTGGCGATATCCTCGGCGATGCCGTAGTTGATCGGGATGAACTCGGTGACGGTTTCCGAGCGATCCTCAAGGGCGATACGTGCATCTTCCTTTTGCTGCTCAAAATCGGCCAGTTCCTTTTGCGGGCCGATCCACACCACATCGCCATCACGGCGCTTGTCCAGTTGCTTGGCTCGCAACATGATGTCCAATGCCTGGTCCCACGGCACATTTTGCAGACGCAGGGTGATGTTGCCCTGCACGGTATCGGCGGCGACGATGTTCAGGTTGGATTCGTCGGCGATCAACTGCAGCACGGTGCGAACCGGAATATCCTGAAAATTGAAGGTGACCGGTTTGCCGGTGTATTTCGGCGCCGGCGCACCGCTGATCAAGGCGGCGGCAACCGGATCCGCAGCCGCTTTGATCGGCACTACCTCAACGACATACTCGTTGCCGGTTTGATAGGCCAGCGCATCAAACGCCGCGCCGGTGTCGATCACGATGCGTGAGCCACCGGCATTGGCCCGCGATTCGATGCTGCGCACCGGCGTGGCAAAATCACTGACATCCAGCCGCTTGCGCAGTGAGTCGGGCAAACTGGCATTGGCGACGTCGATGACCACCTGCGACTTTTCCGTGCGCATGTCGGCCAGCACGCCTTCGCCGTCGAAGCTCAGCACCAACCGCCCGGCGCCATCATCACCGCGCCGGAAGTCGATATTGCTGACCGCCAGACCGCTGTTGACGCGCTTGCTCGGGTCATCGGGGTTGGCCGAAATGGCCGCAGTGCCTGCCATCGCGCCACCGGCTACCGCGACGATCAACCGGTTGCCCTCGATGCGGGTTTCGAACGATGCCGAGCGGAACAGATCGATCACCACCCGCGTGCGGCCCTGGCCTTCAACCGCCGAGATGGCGCTGGTTGCGCCGCTGCCGACCGCGATGCGGCGCTGGTTCAGGCCGTTGCGCGTATCGGGCACGTCAATGGCAATCCGCGGTGGATTGTCGGTAGTGAACGTTTGCACGCCGGCGACCGGCTCGGCAAACTCCAGCACCACGTCCACCGCACCGCCGCTACCGGTCTGATAGCTGGCATTGCGCAATACGTTCTCCGCCAAAGCCGAAGCAGGCGACAGCGTCAGCCACAGACTCAGTGCGGCCAGTGCGGCCCAGCGGGGACGGGCCAGGCCCGAAACAAGGTTCATTGCGGTCATCATGTTTCCCTCAATTCACTGATTATCCAGAGCGACCGACACCGAGCGCTCAAGCCAGCCGCCGGCGCCATCGGGCACCAATTCCACCAGATCGATGCGCGAGTCGGTGACGCTGCTGACCCGCCCCTCGTTTTGCCCCATGTGGTTACCCGGACGCACCCGATGTACGACTTTGTCCGGCGCCATCACCAGCGCGATACTCTGCGTGCCCATCCCCAACGTACCGACCATGTCCAGCGAATCGAGCGGGAACGTTTCCAATGGCTCCTTGCGCCGGTTCGGGTCGGGACGCGGCCCACTGCTGTTGGCGCGGCGATCATTGCTTGGCGCACTGAACGGATCGCGCATGGTTTGCACGGCGTACTGAAAGGTCTCGAACTGCTGCATCACCGGCAGCGGATCGAGCGGCGGCGCCGGCCGGTTTTTGACTTCCGCCACCCATGCCTGCAAATCCTGCGTGCCACGCGCGCAGGCGCCGAGCATGACCATGGCCAGCACGACCAGCAAGCCGCGCAGCAACGCGGTGCGCGGTAATGAGTCTGCTCGCATATCAGCGCCCTCCCGCATTGGCGTCCGCAGCCTTGGCCGCTTCTTCCACTTCTTCTTCATCAAGGTAGCGATAGGTCTTCACGGTACCGGCAAGCACCAGCGTATCGCTTGCGGCACCGGACTTGTCGGGCAACGGCTTCAACGAAATATCGTGCATGGTCATGATTACCACGCGCGGCAGCGAGGCGACGCCACTGACGAATGCACCGAACTGGTGGTAGCTGCCAGTCATGCGCAGGGCAATCGGCTTCTCCGCGTAGAACTCGCGCGCCACTTCGGCGCCGGGTTGAAACAAATCGTTGCTGATGCCGCTGGCCAGTGCGGTTTGCGAGATATCGACGATCAAATCGGGCATCTCGGTGCGGCTGGGCAGTTGCCGCAACATCTGTTGCAGCATCGCTTCCATTTGCGCCAACTGTTCCTTCAGCGGCTCCAGATTGGATGCGCGCGCCTGCTTGACCTCGTAGCTGCTGCGCAGCTCGGTTTCCTTGGCTTTGAGGACGGTCAACTCGTCGCTCTTGTCGCTGATGAGCAATTGCCAGGCCAGCAACAAGACCAGTGCCGCGATAATCGCCGCAGCGGCAGCCTTTACCGGTGTCGGCCAATTGCCGGCGTCGTTGATGTCGAGGCTCTTGAGATCGATCGACTTGCTCATGGTTTGACCCCCGCCACTGCCGCATCCGCCGAAGCCTCATTTTTCTGTTCCGGGCTGGTCAGACGCACCTGCAACTTGAACTCGAACGGCAGCGCCTTGTTGTCGCCTTTGGCTTCGATGATGGTCAGGTCGGGCGTGCCCGTCCAGTCGGAGGCTTCGAGATTGCGCATGTACGAGCTGACCCGGGCATTGGATTGACTGAGCCCCTCCAGCGTGAGCTGATCACCGGCCTGCTGGATCAGCGTCAGCTTGATGCCATCGGGAACGGTGCGCACCAGTTCGTCGAACAGATGCACCATCTGCGAGCGGCTGGCCTGCAATTCCTCGATCACCTGCTTGCGCGCCAGCAGCCGGCTCTTGGCGCGATCGAGCTCGTCGATTTCGGTGATCTGCTTTTGTACCTCGACAATGCGCGCTTCGAGGAAGGCATTGCGGGCGTTTTGCGACTCGATTTGCGCCGAGTAGTAGCTGTTGATCAGCACCGCCAGCAAGGCGGCAACCAATGCCGCCGCACCGAGCATGGCAAAAAACTCTTGCTGCCGCCGCTTGCGACGCTCGGCGCGCCACGGAAGTAGGTTGATTCTGGCCATTAGTCAAAGCTCCTGAGCGCGAGGCCGCAGGCAATCATCAGGGCCGGCGCATCCTGTTGCAGTGCCTGCGCCTTGACCCGCGGGCTCAGCGACATGTTGGCAAGCGGATTGGCGATGACGGTGGGCACGCCGAGTTGTTCTTCGATCATGTCGGCGATGCCGGCAATCGCGGCGCAACCACCGGCAAGCACCATCTGATCGACGCGATTGAACTCGCTGCCGGCATAGAAGAATTGCAGCAGGCGGCTGATCTGCTGGGTCATGGCTTCCTTGAACGGCTCAAGCACCTCGACCTCGTAACTTTCCGGAAGCCCGCCCTGACGCTTGGCCTGCCCCGCCTCCTCGTAGCTCATGCCGTAGCGCCGCATCACCTCGTCGGTGAGCTGCTTGCCACCGAACACTTGCTCGCGGGTGTAGATGCTGCGCTGATCGCGCAATACGTTGAGCGTGGTCATGGTGGCGCCAACGTCGACCAGCGCCACCAGATTGCCTGCCGGCACACTGAGCTGCTCGGCAATCAGGCGGAAGGCGTTCTCCATCGCGAATGCCTCGACATCGACCACTTTCGCGGTCAAGCCACCCAATTCCAGTGCCGACACCCGCAACTCGACATTTTCCGAGCGCGAAGCCGCCAGCAGGATGCTGACCATCTCGTCGTTGCCGGGCACCGGCCCGAGCACCTCAAAATCGAGGCTGACCTCCTCGATCGGGTACGGGATGTACTGCCCCGCCTCGAGCTGGACCTGGTCTTCGAGCTCGTTTTCATCGAGATTCGCCGGCATGGTGATCTGTTTGATGATCACCGCCGAGCCGGCCACCGCGACGGCGGCGTCCTTGCTTTTGATGCCCGCCTGCGTCAGCGCCCGCTTGATCGCTTCGCCCACCGCCTCGGTCTCGACGATGTTCTTTTCGGCGACCGCATTGGGCGGCAACGGCTCTACCGCGTAATGTTCCACCCGATAGCGGCCGGCGCTCTGACTGAGCAACAGCAGCTTTACCGCAGTGGAACTGATGTCAATGCCGACGAGCGGCGTCTTGCGTTGTCCGAGAAGACCCACGGATTCTCCCCTTGCCACGGGCGCTTACGCGCATTTACTACGTAAGCACATTAAATACCGGTTTTAACCTGTTTGGCAACCATGGCGTTTATCGACCGCTCGCCAGTGCCCGCCATGAGGCCCTGGCAGCACCCCCCCGCGGCCACGCCCCGGCGCCCGCGTAACCCGGCAAAAAACACAGTTACGCCAGCCGCCAGCGCCTGGCAGCGCGGTACGTGCAACAGTCCCATGCAGGTCACTTTGTGCCATGGTGGTGCCAAAAAACGGGGCGTCGCAAAACAGGATAAGTCTTGTTTGTGGCAACCGGCCACGCACTGGCACGTATGTGCCGAGCGGGTACGGCCTGAACCAAGCGCCCCCTGCACCTGGTGTGTGCTTCGTATCTGCCGGCACTGCGCTGCAACGGCCAACGGCTACGAGGTACGACACGGGGGACCGACGATATCGGCAATCCCCGCTGCGATCTATACTATGTCGCCGGCCATCATGCAAACCCGGTTGCGTTTTCAACGCCGCTGCGCGCCCGGCTGACACGGCCGGTTTGACCACATTGCGCAGTGCTGCATGGCGTGCCGTGGCCGGCCATCGCGTTACACTTCCCTCCCCGTGCAGATCGTGAAAACCATGCTCAAATTTCGTCGCCTGCTGCGACTGGCGCTGCTCGTTGGCCTGATCGGGCTGGTGCTTGGTCTGATTACCCTTGGCAGCCTGTACTGGCTGATCGCCCCGCGTCTGCCCGATGTGGACGTGTTGCGCAACACCGAGATGCAGGTGCCGCTGACGGTGTATTCACGCGAAGGCAAGCTGATCGCCCAGTTCGGCGAGACGCGCCGCTATCCAGCCGCCATCGCGGATATCCCGGAGCCGGTAAAAAACGCCTTCATCGCGACCGAAGACGCCCGGTTTTACCAGCATCCCGGGATCGATGTGCGCGGCATCGCGCGCGCCGTGTGGTTGCTCGCCACCACCAGTGGCCGGCGCGTGCCCGGCGGCAGCACCATCACCCAGCAAGTTGCCCGCCAGTTTTTTCTGAGCTCGGAATACTCCTATTCGCGCAAGCTCACCGAGATATTTCTGGCGCTGAAAATGGAGCGTGAGCTGAGCAAGGACGAAATCCTTGAGCTGTATCTGAACAAAAGCTTCTTCGGCAACCGGGCTTACGGCATCGCCGCTGCAGCCGAGTTTTATTACGGCAAATCGCTCGACCAGCTTACCCTCGCCGAGGCCGCGACGCTGGCCTCTATCCCGAAGTTTCCGTCCAGCGGCAATCCGGTATCCAACCCCGAGCGCGCCTTGATCCGGCGTAACTACGTGCTGGCGCGAATGCTCGAAAATGGCTTCATCAGCCAAGCCCAGATGGAGCAGGCACAAACCGAGGCACAGAGCGCGGCACCGCACGAGCCGGCGATCGAGCTCGATGCCCCGTACGTGGCGGAAATGGTGCGCGAGACCGTGGTTGAACGTTTCGGCGCGGAGGCATTGACCAGCGGCATCAAGGTGTTTACCAGTATCCGCGCCGACGAGCAGATCGCCGGCAATCAAGCGATATACGACGCCTTGGCCGCTTATGACCAGCGCCATGGCTGGCGTGGCGCCGAAGCACATTGGCAGATCGCCGCGCCAGCCGATCTTGCCGGTTTGGCCAAGCGCCTGCGCGAGCTGGGGCCGGTGGCGAATCTGCTGCCGGCGCTGGTGCTGCAAGCGGACGCCACCGGTGCCAGCGTGTTGCTGGCTGATGGCACGCAGGTTTCGCTCAACCTCAAGTCGATCGCGTGGGCCGCAAAATACCTCAGCGCGCACAGCCACGGTGCCGCACCCAAGCGCGTCGATCAGGTGCTGGCCGCGGGTGACGTGGTGCGGGTGATCGCCAACGGCGATAGTCATCTGCTGGCACAGATCCCCAAAGCGCAAGCCGCGCTGATTGCGCTCGATCCGGAGGATGGTGCGATCCGCACCCTGGTGGGGGGCTTCAGCTTTGCGCGCAGCAAGTTCAACCGGGTAACGCAATCGCAACGGCAACCCGGCTCCAGCTTCAAGCCGTTCGTCTACGCGGCAGCATTCGAGCGCGGCTTCACGCCGGCCAGTGTGGTGCTGGATGCACCGGTGGTGTTCCGCCAGCAAGGCGTCGATGCCGATGGTGAAGAAAAAGTCTGGCAGCCACAAAACGACAATGAAAACTTCGCCGGTCCGATGCGCCTGCGCGAAGCGATGGTGACTTCGCGCAATCTGGTATCGGTGCGTTTGCTCGATGCGATCGGCGTCAACTATGCCCGGCGCTTTATCCAACGCTTCGGTTTTCCGGCGCAAAGTCTGCCCGAAGACCTGTCGCTGGCGCTGGGCAGCAGTTCCGTGCCGCCGCTGCAACTGGCGCGCGGTTACGCCGTACTCGCCAATGGCGGCTTCCTGATCGACCCGTGGTTTATCGACCGGATCGAAAATCGCGACGGGGTAACGCTGCATCAGAACCACCCCGCAACCGCCTGTCGCGACTGCCCGCAACGCATGGCACTGGAAAAGGCCTCTCGCGCCCAGGCCGGCGGGTTCGACCTCGGCGGTGATGCGCGCTCGGCGCGCGAAATCATCGGCCCGCCCGAGCAGATTCTGGCGCCGCGCGTAGTTGAGGAACGCACCATCTATCTGGTCGGCTCGCTGCTGCGCGACGTGGTGCGCCGCGGCACCGGTAGCGGAGCACGGGTGATCGGTCGCAATGACCTGGGTGGCAAGACCGGCTCCACCAACGACCACCGCGACGCCTGGTTCTCCGGCTTCGGCGGTGGCATCGTCACCACCGCCTGGGTCGGCATGGACGATTTCAGCAGCCTCGGGCGTGGCGAGTTTGGCGGACGCGCTGCGTTGCCGGCCTGGATCAGCTTCATGAGCAAGGCGCTGGCCGGTCGCCCCGAAGTCGTTCCGCCGATGCCGCCCGGCGTGGTCACCGCCTGGATCGACCGCGATAGCGGATTGTTGGCGCAGCCGGGAAGCACGGATGCCATCGCCGAGTTTTTCAAGCTTGAAGATATTGCCCGGCTGGAAGCCAGCACTGCCAACGCGCAACCCAAAACCAGCGACCGCGAGGCATTTGATATCTTCTGAGTCTCTACCTTTGTGGGTGTGGGCGCATGGCTCGCGATTACCGTACAACGCAAGCGCAAGCCTCACGGCAACGGCAACGGATCGCGGTCGAGGCGGCGCGAATCATGCGCGAATCGGGCATCGATGATGCGGCCAGCGCGCGGCGGCGCGCGGCCAGACGACTGGCCGTCCACGACCCGCATGCGCTACCCGAACTGGACGAAATCATGGCCGCGTTGCACGCCGAGCAACGGCTGTATGCCGGTGTACAGCACGCACAGCATCAGCAGTACCTGCGCGCAGCGGCCTGTGAAGCGATGGCGTTTTTCAGCGCTTTCGATGCGCGCGCGGTGGGCTGTGTGCTCGATGGCAGCGCCGAGCGACACAGCGCGGTGTGTTTGCAGGTGTTCGCCGATGACCCCGAATCGGTCATTCATTTTTTGCACGAACACGCTATCGCGCACGATCGCAAAACCCGCTGCGTCCGCCTGAACCGCGAACGCACGATTCAGGCCAACCTGCTGGCGTTCACGGCCAACGCGGTTGCCTTCGAACTGATTTTGCTGCCGCGCAGCGCGCTGCGGCAGGCGCCCTTGGCGCCTGCCGGCGACACGGCGATGGCGCGCGCTACGCTATCGCAACTGCGGGCGTTGTTGGCGGGCGCCTGAGCGGGCCATCACTGGCCGCCGCTCAGCGCTGGTCGAGCGCGACGTAATCGCGGGCAACGGCACCGGTGTAGATCTGCCGTGGACGGCCGATCTTGGCCTCCGGATCAACCTGTTGCTCCAGCCAATGCGCAACCCAGCCAGCGGTACGCGCAATCGCAAACATCACGGTAAACATCTCGGTCGGGATGTTGAGTGCCTTGTAGATCAGGCCGGAATAGAAATCGACATTCGGGTATAGCTTGCGCGACACGAAATAGTCGTCCTTGAGCGCGGCTTGTTCCAGACGCAGGGCCACTTCCAGCATCGGGTCGTTGACGCCCAGTTCGGCCAGCACCTTGTGCGTCATCTCGCGGATGATTGCCGCGCGCGGATCGTAATTCTTGTACACGCGATGGCCAAAACCCATCAACCGGAAGCCGGAGTTCTTGTCCTTGGCGCGATCGATCGCGGTGGCTACATCCTCGGGTCGGCCGATCTCTTCGAGCATCTTCAGCACCGCCTCATTGGCACCGCCATGCGCCGGGCCCCACAGGGCGGCAACACCGGCTGCCACGCAGGCGTAGGGATTGGCGCCAGTGGAACCGACCAGGCGCACGGTCGAGGTCGACGCATTCTGTTCGTGGTCGGCATGCAGGATGAACAGCAGATCCAGCGCCTTGGCCGCCACCGGATTGAGTTGCAGCGGCTCGGACGGCACTTCGAACATCATGTGCAGGAAGCGGTCGACATAATTGAGGTTGTTGCGCGGGTAACGGCCCGGCCAGCCGATCGAGTGGCGGTAACAGGCCGCAGCAATGGTGGGCACCTTGGCCAGCAGCCGGATCGCTGCCATCCGCCGCTGTTCGGGGTCGTGCAGATTCAGATCGTCGTGGTAGAACGCCGCCAGCGAACCGAGCATGCCACACAGCATCGCCATCGGGTGGGCATCATGGCGGAAACCCTGCATGAAGCTCTTGAATGCCTCATGCATCATGGTGTGGTGGGTGACGGTGTGATCGAAGGCATCGAGCTGCGTCGTGGTCGGCAGCTCGCCATTGATCAGCAGATAAGCGACCTCGGTGAAAGTGGAGTGTTTGGCGAGTTGCTCGATCGGGTAGCCGCGGTAGAGCAGCACACCGGCGTCGCCATCGATATAGGCCACCGCGCTCTTGCAACTGGCGGTGGCGGTAAAACCCGAATCGTAGGTGAAGTAGCCAAGGTCTTTCGGCACCTTGCTGATATCCAGACACGGCGAGCCCAGGCTGCCGCGCAAGATCGGCAACTGAGTGGTCTTGCCGGCAACGGTATCGGTCAGGGTCAGGCTCTTGTTATCGGACACGACGGTCTCCTCGATCAACGATTTCAGGGCACGGCCGGTTTCGACCTGCGCCCGGGGCAGGGGTTCAAGCGCGTACTGCTGAAATGGCACGGCACAAAACCCACGATGGCGCCATTATCGCATGTCGTCACATCGGATCGGTCAAAATCGTGCGGCCGCGCCGCAGATCGCGTGACCGCGAACGCGGCACGATGCGGCCGCTCGGGGCTTCTGTGGGAGCCGGCCTGCCGGCGAACGTGTTGCGGAAGTGATTCGCGCGCAGGCGCGCTCCCACGGGTGAGCGGCACGATGATGTTGTGAGAGCCTGCACCAGATCGCGTCTGGGACAGTCTCTGCCGGCGAACAATCGCGAAAAAGCCTCGCGCGGGGCGCGCTTCCACAGAAGTCGCTCTCCGCGCGACCGTGGCCCAACCCCAGATCGAGTCTGGGGAAGGCTCTGCGGGCGCGATGTGGCGCGACAGGATTCGCGCGCTTCCCCGCCGGCTTACTTCAGCTTGCCCAGCGCCGCCAGGCCATTGTCGCGGGCACGCTGCACCACGATTTTCTGTGCCGCCGCGAAATTGCCGGCCATATCCTTGGCCCACACCTGCAACGCCGCCGACTGCATGGCGCGGCCATAGGAAAAACTCAGTGGCCACGGCTGCACACCGATCCGATTGATCGCGTTCAGATGCGCGGTGGCATCGGCATCGGACTGACCGCCGGACAGGAACACGATGCCGGTCAACGATGCCGGCACCGCCGAGCGCAGGCAGCGCACGGTAGCCGCCGCCACATCGCCAACGCCGACCTGCTCGTCGCAGCCCGTTCCGGGCACCACCATCGAGGCCTTGAGGATGGTGCCTTCCAACTGCACATTGAAGTCGTACAGCGCACCAAACAGCGAGCGCAGTACCACCTCGGTGACCTCAAAGCAGGTTTCGATGTCGTGCTCACCGTCCATCAGCACTTCCGGCTCGACCATCGGCACCAGACCTTGCTCCTGGCACAGCGCCGCGTAACGCGCCAATGCATGGCTGTTGGCTTCGATGCAGGTGCCGGTGGGGATATCGTCACCGATGGTGATGACCGCACGCCACTTGGCAAAACGTGCGCCCAGCGCGTAATACTCCTTGAGCCGATCGCGCAGGCCATCGAGGCCCTCGGTCACCACCTCGCCGGGATTGCCAGCCAGCGCGTGCGTGCCCTTGTCGACCTTGATGCCGGGGATGATGCCAGCGTCGCGCATCACCTTGGTGAACGGTACGCCGGCCTGGGTTTTCTGGCGGATGGTCTCGTCGTACAAAATCGCACCCGAGATATGCTCGCCCAGGCCCGGCGCGGTAAGCAGCATCTCGCGGTAGGCGCGGCGGTGTTCTTCGCTATCCTCGACGCCGACCGCATCGAAGCGCTTCTTGATCGTGGCATTGGATTCGTCGATGGCAATGATGCCCTTGCCCGGGGCGACCATCGCCGTGGCGGTGTCTGCAAGCTGTTCGATGCTCATGGTTGATCCTAGTGTGGTGTTTCAAGTGTTTGGCACTTTCAGCGAGTGTTCCCGAGCGGCACGCCACCTAGGAGCCTGTCGGACTTGACCGATCGTAGCGAGGGAAAGCCGGTTTGAGGCAGATTTTTCGATCTTTTGAGGCGAATAGCAGGGCTCTTTAACGAAAAAGATCGGGAAATCTGACCAATCTCGGCTTTTCCGCAGTAGATCAGCGTCAAGTCCGACAGGCTCCTAGTCTCGCATTATAGCCGTGCCGACTACACCCCTGCAGGGCAATTGTGTTGGCCGCCATTGCGCAAGCCAGCGCTGGTGTGGGAGCCGGCCTGCCGGCGAACAATGCGGCGAAAAGCTTCGCGCGCAAGGCGCGCTCCCACGGACAACGGCGCACCACCGCGACATGATGGATCGTTGCCGCAGGTAACGGGCGGTTCCCTACAAGGCACCCAGACCCTCGGCCGTGCCATCCGCACCCACGCCGAGCAGACGCAGGGTGTTGGTTGCGCCGCGCGCTTCCATGCTGTCGCCGCTGGTGAAAATCACCCGGTCACCCGCCACCAGCAAGCCGTGCTGAAACAGCGTGCGGATCGCTTCGCGGGCGGCGACATTGGCGGCTTGTCCGCGGCTGTCGAACGCCACTGGAAACACCTCGCGCATCAGTGCCATCTGCCGGCGCGCACTGGCGTGGCGGGACAGCCCGTATATCGGCACCGAGGAACGAAAACGCGATAAATACCGTGCCGAGGCGCCCGATTCGGTCAACGCGATGATCGCCTGCACACCGATGTGCTCGGTCAGGAACATGGTCGCCATCGCCACCGCCTGATCCACCCGTTGCAGGTTGCGCGGGGCTTTCTCGAAATCCGTTTCGTGATCGAACTGGCGCTCGGCGCCCAGACAGATGCGCACCATCGCCTCGACTGCCTTGACCGGGTACTGACCCGATGCGCTCTCGGCCGACAGCATCACCGCATCGGTGCCATCGATCACCGCGTTGGCCACGTCCAGCACCTCGGCGCGGGTCGGGATCGGGTTATCGACCATCGATTGCAGCATCTGGGTAGCGGTGATCACCACCCGGTTGTGCAGCAACGCTTCGCGGATGATTTTCTTCTGCAGGCCGGGCAGCTCGGCATCGCCGATTTCCACGCCCAGGTCGCCACGCGCCACCATCACCACATCACTGGCGATGATGATCTCTTCCAGATTGACAATCGCCTCGGCGCGCTCGATCTTGGCAACCAGATGCGGCGACCAGCCGGCCGCCTTGGCCAGGGCGCGGGTTTCATCCATGTCGGCGGCGCTGCGGCAAAACGACACCGCCAGAAAATCGGCGTCGATCGTAGCGGCATGGCCGATATCGGCGCGATCCTTGTCGGTGAGCGCGCCCAGCGACAGGCCGCCACCGAGCCGGTTCAGCCCCTTGCGGTTCGACAGCACCCCATCGGTCAGCACCCGGGTGTGGATGCACTCGCCGTCGAGCGACTCCACCTGCAACGCCATCAGCCCGTCGTCGAGCAGCAGGGTGTCGCCCACGCCGACATCGTTGATCAGGCCCAGATAGCTGACCCCGACGTGTTGCGCATCACCGTCGCTGATGCCATCGCGGCACACCAGCGTGAACGCGGCGCCGGCGCGCAGTTCCACTTTGCCCGCGGTGAACGTTTCAATGCGGATTTTCGGGCCTTGCAGATCGGCGAGAATGCCAACCTCGGCGCCCAGCCGCTGCGCCGCGGCGCGCACTTCGGCCGCGCGCCGCGCGTGATCGGCGGGGGTGCCGTGCGAGAAGTTCATGCGTACCACGTCCACACCGGCAGCGATCAGCGCCTCGATGCCGCCGGGTGTGTCGGTGGCCGGGCCGAGGGTGGCGAGAATCTTGGTGCGGCGACGTTGAGGGGTCATCGGCGTGCTCGGGCAAAACGTCACACTAACAAAAGCACCGGGTCGATGCCCACAGCGCCTTCACCTTGCATACGTATGTTGCGGCAAACGACCCCGCGTACCGCACGCGGCGTGCCCGCAAGCGGTTTAGCGCAACCGCACGATATCGCCCACCTTGATATCGGCAAGCGCACTGGCGTAGGCGAACCGGTCAAATACGCGGGCCACGGTGACCACCCCGAGTTCGGTCTGTTCAAAGCCAAGCAACTCGTCGGTCAGCGGGTCGCGCAAAGCTTCGCCCACCGACATCACCACAAACTGCATCCCCGGCACCAGGCCGCTCAGCGCGCCGCACGAGAGGATCGCGCGGCCCTCGTCATCCACTTTCACCACCCGCGCCGCGTACGGCACCTTGAGCGCCTGGGCGGCGATGAAGCGCACCGCCTCGTCGATGGCAATCTGCCCGGCTTTCCCGAGCGGGGTCTCCTTGAAGTTGTCGCCCTCGTAGTTGTAACCCTCGATATCGAGGCCCAACTGCATGCCCTTGCCCGTCACTTTGCCTTCGACCCGCTGCGAGGCCAGCACCTGCTCGGTGCGGGTATCGATCAGGCGCACGATCAGCCCGACCCGCGCCAGCGACTTGCTGGCGCCCAGCCGCACCCCGCCGAGATTCAGCCCGTTGTTGCTGCCGCCCGCCTGCACGCTGAAGTCGGTCAGCGTGCCGCGGATCAGCAGTTGTGCCGCGATGGCCTGCACCGGGCGAGCCACCGGCGCGGGCGCCATGCCTTGCGCATAGGCCGGATCGCCGCTGTACGGGTCCACGTACTGACTCGGGTCGATGCGGCTTGGTTCGCGCTCCAGCACCACAAACGCACCGCTTTGCATCAAGGCATCGGTCAACTGAGCGGCCAGCCGCTCGGCGATCTGCGGATCGCCGGCACCATCACCGCTGCTGCGGTTGTCAAAGCCATCGACCGCGACGATCTTCTTCAGAGTCGCAGCCGTTGGCGCCTGCGCGTTGACTGCGGCCACGATCCCGCAGCACAGCAGCATCGCCAAAGCAAAACGGGTAGCAAAAGTCATCGGATCCCCCTTTGGAACCGCGCCGCAACGGGCGACATCATGCGAAAAAGTACACCCTCGCGGCGCTGGGTATGGGCGGGGCGTGGTGGGTTGGTAAAATTTCGGATCCGCGCGCAAGCCTTCCATGGCGACTCCCCTCCGTGCCAAGAACTCGAGTGAACACTTCAATTATGCGATATCCACGCAATTCTCATCGTATACAACTTCAGGCCAAAATCACGAGTGTTCGAGGTGGCCTTGTTCTAGATTACGGACAGTTGGAAATTGAAACGCAGGTATCATCTTCAGGCAGGCGAGGCGGCGGCGGAAAGGTGTCCCCATTAAGCTTTTTGTATTTCTCTCGATTCAGCGGACCGGACCCATCATCTCCGGCATTGGAAGCATTGCCGTTGCGCTTGACGGTGTCGGCCAGCGCCTTGCCAGCCTTGAATTTCGCGGCTTTGGCATCGGAATAACCCACACCATCCCGCACCTTTACGGGCGCCACTGCTTCGACCTTGATCGTTTGGCCTTTCATTTTTTCCATGTTGGCCATCGCTTCGTCTTCGAGCACGACCACCTGCACTCCGGGGTTGGTTGCTTTGGCAACGTCGCAACCATGTGGATTTTTCTTACCGGTGAAGCATATGTCGAAACCAAACGCACGGATTCTGACTGTAGCTTCCGCACTGTTTGACGCCAGCAGACCAACTGTAACTACCGCGGTACCAATCATCGACATGATCGCTTTGTTTCTCATCTCGCAACTCCTTCGTATTCGCGGCGTCGACACAAGCACCAAGTTCGCCGCAATGTATTGGCGCCAAGGGTGATATTGCTGCTGCCGCAACTGCCCCGCAGCGATCACTCTCGAATCAACAAGTGCCACCAGCGCGCAAAACCTCCCAGCACGGCGGTGGCCGGCGTTCAGGAACGGTTGCCTTCCGTCATCCCGTCAGTCGCCTACACCCACCCGCTGCAAATGCACCCAACCGGCCCAATGGAACGGGTGGCGGAAGGCGCGGCTGGCGCGCAGGGCACGGCGCGCCTGCGCGAGGGCGTCGCCCGGATCGGGGGCGTCGCCGCCGGCCGCCAAGGCTCGGTAAAACGCCGGTACCCAGACCGCGCTGGCGGTGTCGGAAACCGGCCATTGCGCGGCAATGGTGTGCTGCGCACCAGCGCGGCTGATGGCGCTGGCGAAGTCGAGCGCGGCGCTGGCGGCGCGATCGCCGTGCGCGAGTTCGCAGGCGTTGAGTACCACCAGATCGGCGGCAACGCCGTGTTCAAATAAATCGGCCCAGCTCAGGAATTGCGGATCGCCGCCAGCAGCGGTCGGGTTCAACCACAGGCCCGAGGCAACCAGACGATCGTTTTGGGTCTGCCCGTGCGCGGACACATGCAGGCGCGCGCCCGGCTCGGCCAATTTTTCCAACAGCTGCGTGCGCGTGGTAATCGTGCCGCTGGAGATGCTCTGGTTCGGCAAAGCCGCGGCGATCAGCGTCGGTTCGAGCGCGGCGCTGGCGAGGGTTTGCACCGCGCTGGGGCCGCTCTGGTCCGCGATCAGAACTTCGATGCGCGGCGCTGGCGCGCCACCCGCGGCGTCGGCAGCAACCAAGTGCAACAAGGAAACGCTGCTGTGCTCAAGCAACGGCTGCTCGTCGCCCGGCCAGTACAACAGCGGCCACGGGATCGCGCGCGCCAGCCGCTGGTCGAGCACCTGCAAGTACGCGGGCCGGGGGCCCCCAGCAGGGCCGCTGAACACCTGCGCGGACAGCGCGCGCGCATGCACGTCGATCTGCGCGAGGTCGCCATCCGGTCGCGCCAGTTGCGTACGCAGCAGCTCCAGATGCTGCTCGACCGTACCCAAATCCAGGCTGTCGATGCGCGGATCAACGCCGTCGTCGATCCACAACCGCAACAGTCGGGTACGGCCTCGCAGCAAGGCCAGCAGCGGGCGACCGGGCGTGGCCAGCGCACGCAGCGCGTCCGCGGACAGCACCGGCGCTGGCGGTGCTGCAACGCCGCCGCCGGTACCTGATCGCGACAGGCGTTCGAGCAGCGCGGTCGGCAACGCATTCGCATTGGCTTCGACAACAGCGCCGTGGGCCCGCTCGGCCAGCAACATCTCGGCGAGTGCCGCGTCCAAAGCCGGACTGGACGGACTGCGACTTGCCGCGTTGCCGGCACTGACCTGCGCTTCGAGCAGCCACGGCGCCAGCACGGCAACGGCCCGCGCTGGAGCGATGTGGCCGGCATCGAGTTCAGAGGCGACCAGGTCGATGGCGGACTGGCGCAGTGTATCGATCGAGGCTAGCAATACGTGCGCCAGCAAGGGGTTGCCGGCCGCCTGCGCCAGCGCCGTGAGTTCGCCGGCACGCGCGCGCAATGCCGCGTGCGCGCGTTCGCCGTGGCCGCTGCGGTATTCGATCTGTGCCAGCAGGTGGTCGCGTTTAAGCTGTTCGCGCCAGCTCAGGTGTGCGGCGATAGCATGCAGCAGACCCCTGGCCTGCGCCGGCCGTCCAGCCTGCACTGCCAGCGCGGCGCGGATCAGACCACGCTGTGCGATATCCACCGACGGCTGCCGGGGCGGGTCGTCCGCTTCGGTGCCAACGGCGGCACGGGCTTCGTCGGTGCGCCCGGCGCGCAGCAACACAGCGGCTCGCAGCACACCGGCGCGGGTGATCTCCTCGGCCATGGCCAGTTCGCGGTACACGGCAAGTGCCGCATCGACTTCGCGCAAGCCGCTCTCGGGTTGACCCTCGCTCAGCGCGATCTGCGCGAGCAACAACCGTGCCGCGGCCACCCGTGCCGGGGCGTGACGCGCATCGAGCAGCGTCAGTGCGCGCTCGATGGCGGCCTTGGCATCGCCGAACGCGCGCAGCTCGCTGAACAGCGCCGCCAGACGCAGCAAGGTATTGGCCTGCCAGCGTGGTTCGGCGGCGGCGGCAAAGCGTTCCTGTGCCTGTTGCAAGCGGTGC
>Ga0100388_10000523_pt1 | contig 35727 bp, 31 predicted proteins | sample CryGeymeta201512_FD_81536 | JGI IMG/M metagenome (GOLD analysis project Ga0100388, IMG submission 81536) | Groundwater microbial communities from Crystal Geyser aquifers in Utah, USA - Crystal Geyser metaG 2015-12 | ecosystem: Environmental > Aquatic > Deep subsurface > Groundwater | place... | reverse complement strand
CCTGCTTACGGCTCAAGACTCTCCTCTCACGGCTCACGGCTCAAGGCTAACGGCTCACGGCTCACGGATCACCGCTCACGGCTCACCGCTCACACAGCTCAGTATTCGAAGGCGAGTCCGAAGAGCCACATGTTGTCGCTCAGGTCGATTCCTGTTCCGCCGAAGTCGTCGACCTTCGTGATCATGTACTCGCCAAAGAAGTACGAGTTGTTCACGCCCCAGTTCATGTCGAAGGTGGCGGCGCTCGACGGGTCGATCACGTCCAGAAGGAACTGCAGAGACAAAGCTGCGTGATAACCCCACTTGCCGCCGCTCGCCGACCGGTCGCCAACCTTAGAGGTTGAGCCGTCCCCGCCTTCCGAATACCAAAGCACGTAGTCTGGACCCACTTTCAACACAGGGACCAGCGGGATATTGAAGCTCTCTTGGAGCACATCAAAGCGGTACAAAAGCGACGCGCGATTGGCGATCACCGAAAAGCTTGTTGCGTCGGATGAGGCGGTCCCGTCGGGATTTAACGCATTGCCTCCTGCACTTGAGTAGCCCAAATGATAGGCCGTGCCGAGTTTGCCAAAGCCCTGCCAGAAGAAGAACCCGATTTCCATTTCACCGTAGAATCGCCAATCGGTTCCAAATGCCGCTGCGTAAGGCCCAGTGCCGCCAAACTCATCATCGACGGCCGGATAATAACCACCCATTTTGAGCTCAAGCGAACCGCTGATGGGGGATTCCGCAGAAGCATTTCCGCTGAAGAAAAGCCCCGTCAACAAGACGCCCAATACCGAAGCTTTGCGGAGTCCGCGAAACTTACGTCGTCGGCTGAAAAGTCCTGCGACGCCCAGAAGAAGCCATGCTGCGCCGCCTCCAACCGCATTGCAGCCGCCTGTTTCTTCGCCACCAGCCGCCTGGTAGAGCTCCCAAAAATCATCGGTCTGCACGACGCTCGCCGTCTGAACGTCAGACAAGAGGCTCTCGTTGCCGGTTTCGTCGACCGTGACCATCGCCACGTAAACCGTGTCTCCAGCGGTCAGGTCGACCGTGAAATCTGCGGTGGTGCGGTCTTCACCAGCGATGAATTTCGAGCTCTGCGTGGTGCTCAACACGCCACCGGTGAAGGGGGTCGTGCTGTAATAGATGCCGTATTGAATCACGTCGTTGTCGTCTGGAAGCTCCCACGTTGCCGAAATCTTATTTTCGGTCACATCAAACGTGAAACTAGGAGGCGCACCTGGGCGCACGGTGTCGACGATGATTCGCGCATCGGCGGGCACGACGGTCGTGTCTTCCGCGTTTTCTTCACGCATGGTCATGCGAACAAAAAATTCGCTGTCAAAACCTTCGCACGCTGCAGTAGAGGTGACGCCGACAAGAGTTCGGAAGGAAAGTCCGGCAAGTACCGTCGTCGTGGTCAACGAATAATCATCCTCGTTGATCTCGGTGCAGGATTCGCCAGGACAGGTCACACCGGTCGAGGCGTCTCGAACCACGGCGAACGAGTAGACGCCCGCCAGGCGAGTCTGCGAACCCGAGACTTCCGAAGGATCGACTGTCGTCGTGTAGGTGATTTGGATTTCGCTGTTATTCGTATAAGTCGATTCGCACTCATCAATGCCGTAGTACGCCGTCGTGCCATCCAGCTTCAGTGCGCCGGGGGCCACGATCGTGGTCGCGCTGACCAGAGACGAGGTCTCGGGCGTCAGTGCAAACGCGGTCGAAGTGAAACAAGCCACGCAGGCCAAAACAAGGGTGCTGCGTACAGCGGTCGGTGTGTGCATCAGTTTTCCGTTATCGGCTGGCGAGGAGTTCAGCAATTTGTACTGCGTTAAGCGCAGCGCCTTTGAGCAAGTTGTCGGCGACGACCCACATATGAAGGGTCTTAGCCCGACTTGAATCCGTTCGAATCCGCCCAATCCATGTTTCATCAGTTCCTTCGGCCATGCGGGCCAAAGGATATTGTTTTTCCGCGGGATTATCCCAAATTTTGATCCCTGGAGACTTACCAAGAATCGCCCGAGCTTCGTCAGCGCTGAGCGGCCGTGAAAAATCGACGGTTACCGCTTCGCTATGACAGCGCATCACCGGGACACGCACGCAGGTGGCCGAAAGCTCAAGCTCCGGCAGACCCATGATTTTGCGCGTTTCGAATAACATTTTGAGTTCTTCTTTCGTGTAGCCGCCCTCATCGAACACGTCGATTTGAGGCAGAACATCAAAAGCCAGAGGGTACGCAAAGGTGCTTGGGGTGGGCTCGGGATCGTCGTTGACCTTGGCTTTTACGCCATTCCACAACTCCCACATCCCCTTCTGCCCAGCGCCCGACGCCGATTGGTAGGTCGATACGATCACACGCTCGATTCCTGCGGCCTTATGCAAAGGCTGCAATGCCACGACCAGCTGAATCGTCGAACAGTTCGGGTTGGCGATGATGCCTTTATGGCTGAACGCCGCTTCGGGGTTCACTTCGGGCACAACCAGCGGGACGGCCGGATCCATGCGCCATGCGCTGGTATTATCGATGACGATCGCGCCCTGTTCGGCCATGCGCGGTGAATGGATTTTGGAAATCGCGCCACCTGGCGACGAAAGGACAAAATCCACACCGTGGAAAGTCGCCTTCTCGAGGTCTTCGACGACGATATCCTCGCCTTTGAACTCGATTGTGGAGCCCGCGGATCGCGCCGAAGCCATGACTCGAAGCGCGCTTACAGGAAACCCACGTCGCTCAAGTGTGTTCAGGATTTCGCGTCCAACGGCCCCGGTTCCACCGACCACCGCTACCGAATATTCTTTCGCCATGTGCACCTCTTGGACTCTAACTTGAAGAAGTCCAAATATGTTCCTGCCAGCGCGCACTCACGCTAAGCGCACTTTGCTAACACGGCCGTTGATGTCGGGCAACATCGTGGGTTTGGAGGCCGTGTTCATTTGAACGTCGAAGGTCAAAAATGACAGGCACTTACGGAAGATTTGCGGGCAGGTCGAAACGTCGTGACTTCCGATTGACTCTCGGTAATGATTCTTCTCACACGGTTATGAAATTGAAATCTTAGGAGGGTAGATGCGCCATTTGAAATGGTTGGTGTTGATGCTTGCGGTCGTTGCGTGTTCGGACGATTCGGCAGGGACAAGTTCTTCTAATAATGTGGCAAACAACACGACTGATACGGGCGCAGACGTTCAGACTGCCCCAGATATTTCGACGGGCGATCAAGGGCCAGACGATATCGGGCAAGCAGGTGATGCTGGCACCGACGCCGAGCCGGACGGCCCTGTGATTCTGGTGCCCGATCCGAACGATATTGACGACGACATCGACGGGTTTACAGAAAATCAGGGAGACTGCGACGACACCAATGCTGCAGTTTCTCCGGGAGTTCTGGAAATCTGTGGAAACGTGATCGATGACGATTGCGACGGCAACATCGATGATGTCGCTGACGCCACGATCCAAAAGCTTGGCCCTCTGCCCTACTTGCAAGCGTCCGATAGTCCTTGGGCCACCGAGACGTTCACGAAATTTGTGCTGGAGGACATGGAAGACCAATTGCTTCCCGACGGCGTTACGGCCTCGACTTTCCGATGGAGCAGTTCATTCGGGTTGTCCATCGTTGACTCGGTCGATGGCGACGATGGCGACGCCACCAATGGGGTCTGTAACCCATGCGAAGCGATGTGGGCATCGACGGCGGTGACGTTTACGTTCGACCAATCCGTTCTGGGGGCGTTGCCAACTCACGTGGGTATCGTTGTGACCGACTCCGGCGCCGCGAACGTGACAGTGAACCTGTCGGCCACTTCGGCATGCACCGATTTGGGCGAGCTTTCGTCGTCCATTACCTTCGGAGACGGCTCGATTGGAGGGGAAACGGCCGAAGACCGTTTTGTTGGGTTTGTGTCCCCCGCGGGAATCTCATCGTTTACGATCGGGTTGGGCACCGCGATGGAAATCGACCATCTTCAGTTCGGCTGGTAGAGCCGCTCAGCTCACGGCCTCGCCGACGCGAGCTCCTCATAGGCCACGTCAAAGACCCCGACGATTCGGGAAAACTCGCCGTTTCGATTGCGGCGGTCAAAAGCCGCCGCCAATTCGTCGACTTCTGCGGTCACCCATCGCAGCGCCGCTGCGCCATTTGGGACCAAAATCCCAACCTGGTTGAGTTCCTTTACCATCCTCGCTGGGTCGTCTTTTTCGACCGCCAGCCGTGCGAGGGATTTCATCGACAACAAATACCCAAAACGGTCGGCCGGGGTGCCCTTTTGCAGCCCGTACGCGGCATAACGTTCGAAATGCTCCAGAGCCTCGTCAAGCTCGCCGATGAGCGCAAGGTACCCAAGTTGCCGGCCGGCAACCCAAATGCCCGCATAGCCCAACTCACGCAGCAGCTGCGTCGATGAGCGATGGCATTGAGCGGCCTCTTCGAACATCCGCTTTCGCACCATGGGGACAAGCACCGCCGCATGGGTCATCAGCGGCTGTCCGTGCGGGCACGTGAGCCTGAAGTTCAGCAGCGGCTCGGCGAGCCGAATGCCGGCCTCAAATTGTTCTCGATGCAAGTGATAGAGCGCCTGCGTGCCGCGATCGCATGCCGCGCAAGCCGAGGTCTCCGGCGCGCTGACCATCCACTTGTTGTACCAATGTTCCGCCCCATCACGGTCTCCCACGGTCAGCGCCATGTAGATTCGGTGATGAAAGATGTCGCGTTCGGCCAGGCCAAATTGACGATATTGGCGCTCCATCTCCTGAAAAGTCGTCTCGATCTGTTCGAGCGAATACTCGGGATAAGATCGCAAGATCCCAATCGCGATGCCGTAGAGCTGCGCCAGAGATGCTCCCGGAAGCACTGTTTCGGCTTCTTCGGCGTGTGCAATGCACCACGAAAACGCCACCAACGCTTTCGCAGGCTCAAGCGGCGCCACCGCAAACATGTACAAATAGCGGGCGAGTACAGCGTTTGGAATATCGGCTTGCTCTCGCGCTAGATCCCAGGCTTCTTCAAGCCAAGGGCCCGTTTGCGGAGTGTATTCTTCGGCTTCAGCGCGATCGATAAGTGCGTGGAACCGGTCAAGATAGGACATTCAATTACCTGCGTCTGCGCGCAAAAAGAGGCATGAGAAGTAGACTCAGGAATCCACCGCCTACCGCGGAACAGCCCGAGTCATCGCCCGTGCCGGCATCGTTTACAACCGGGTTTCCGCCCATATCAGATAGGCTTCCGGCGTCGTATTCTCCACCCATATCGGCATCAGGTCGCTCGAAGGGGGTGTACTCTTTGGGAATGCATTCCGACGCATCCCATTTGCACTCGGGGGTACACTTTAGGGTTCCGCTGGCGAAGTTCAGTCGGGCGCAATCGACCGTGCCAAAGAGGTCGCCATCACACTGTTCGCCGCGTGATAGCAGGGCGTCGCCACAAACGGCTGGAGCTTCGTCGTTGCATTCGCTTGAGTCTATTTTGCACTCGGATGTGCAGCTGAGATCGCCGGAGCGAAACCCGAAACTGGCGCATGAGATATCGTTGAACTCGTTTTGGTCGCAGTCTTCCTTGAGCGGATTCAGAACGCCGTCGCCGCAGGTGCCACAAAAATAGGTGTACCATCGGCATTGCCGACACTCGAGTTGGCCACCCCCGAGTCCAAGACTCTGACAGGATTCAGTGCCAAGTTCCTCGCAATCTTCGTCAGCTTCCAACACCGAATTTCCGCAAATGCCGGCATTCACTGTGCCGGGATTCGAGATGGGGCCCGCAGGGTCGGCCTGTCCGCGGCGCCAAGTGCCGTTGGGATCGTTGAGTTCCAGGCCGTTCGAAAATCCGTCGCCGTCGGAATCCAGGTTCCAGATGTTTTGCCACTGCACGACCCCGCCAGACATGTTGCGATTCACGTCCACGCCAAAGGGGGTCAGGTCGCGAACCTGCAAGCTCGCCTTGCCGTGGCACGAGTCGCATGAGAACGACCTGCCGTTGGGGATATGGCCCTGTCGCTCGCTGCGAGCGAGTGCGATGGAGGGCAAGAAGAGTATGAGAATGAGTAGGGCTCGTGTCATCATCGGCACTATACACTAAGTCAGGCTTGCCACGAGATGTTGAGCGCCTATATTTCGAATCCTAAGCCGCTTGGTGCGAATCTCATCGGCTAGAAACGATTTTGGGTCAAAGACCCGTAATGCCAATAAGGAGCACGCCGTGAGTGATGCAATTGTGTTAACGGCTGAAAATTTCGAAGAAGAAGTGGTCAACAGCGCTCTGCCCGTGGTCGTTGACCTCTGGGCCCCTTGGTGCGGACCTTGTCGCACAGCTTCCCCGATCTTGGACAAACTTGCCAAAGAGTACGATGGCAAAGTTCGAGTCGCCAAAGTTAACGTTGATGAGCAGCCAGAGCTTGCGCAAGCGTTCAACGTCTCGTCGATCCCGATGTTTGTGGCGATGAAAGGCCGCGACGTGCAGGAAGTTTCGATCGGTTTCAGCGGTGAAACCGGCCTTCGCAAACTTTTCGAGAAAGTGACCTAGGTCTCTTCCCTCACAAAAATTCGCCGCACTCGCGGCGAAACTTTACACAAAATCTCATAGTTGATGGTGTCTCCTCGGTCGGCCATTTCTTCGACCCGCAGGAGCGCCTCGCCTTGTGACCCAAAGAGGACGACTTCGTCGCCAATTTGTGCGTCCGGCACGTGAGTCACGTCCACCATCGAGACGTCCATGCAGACGCTGCCGACCACTTCGCAGCGTTGCCCGTGCACCAAGACGATCCCGCCATTGGACATGAAACGCCCAAAGCCGTCGCTGTAGCCCGCGGCGATGGTGGCGATCACACGCCGATCAGGCGAAACCCAACGTCGACCGTACGAGACGCTTGTGCCGGGTTCGACTTCCTTCACATAAATGATCTGGGTGGTGAAGCGCAGGGCAGGGCGAGTGTCGTGCGTTGTGAGTTCAACATCATGACTCGGATGAAAACCGTAGAGGCCCAGGCCGACACGAACCATGTCGTATCTGGAGCTTGGGAACCGCCACGCCCCCGCAGTATTGGCGGCATGGACACATTCCAGCTGGAATCCGTCGGCCAATAATTGAACGTGGACTTCGTCGAATTGCCGGATCTGGTCCAGAGTGAAACCGTCATCATCGGCGTCGTCTGCCGCGGAAAAATGCGTCATCAATCCGGTCAGGCGCACGTTCGCGTAACCTCTGATAGAGCGCGCTAAAGCCAGGACTTCGTCGGGCGCAATCCCTACGCGGCCCATGCCCGTATCGACCTCAATATGGACGTCGACCACCATCGATCGACGGCGTGCATGTTCATCGAGCGCCTCGACGACCGGCAGCGAGTTGACCAGGCCGGTCAGTCCATACTTCACGATTTTGTCGGCTTCAGCGGCCAGAGTGTTGGTCACCAAGATCGGAACAGAAAGACCGCGGCGCCTAAGCGGAATAGCTTCGTCGGCATAGGCCACGCCCAGCCAGTCGATGCCTTCGCGCACCAATGTCTGCGAGACACGCGTCGCGTCGTTCCCGTACGCAAAACTCTTCACGACCGCCATCAATTTTGTCTTGGGGCCGATCAGCGTTCGAAGCGCTCGCACGTTTTGTTTGATGGCATCCAGATCCACGTAAAGGCGCGTCGGTGCCACGCTTTCAAGCAGCCGTTCTGCGGCCCGCTCAAGCCCCATGGCGCGGGACCCTTTGAATAAAACCACGTCGCCGGGTTCCAGCCACAGCTCAAGCAATTCCGAAAGCTCACTCAGGTCTCGACATGCCACAGCCTGGTCGTCAGGCATGCCGGCTTCACGCGCCGCCTTTGCCGTAGCGGCGCTTTCGGGGCCCAGTGTCGCCAACCGCTGAACACCGGACTCTGCGACTAAGCGTCCCAGTTCTTGATGGGCGCCAGCCGATGCGGTTCCCAAATCAAGCATGTCGCCCAATATGGCCACGCGCGGGGCTCTGCCGGCATATTGCTCCAGCGTGGCCAACGCGGCGCGGGCGCTGATGGGGTCGCTGGAATAGGCATCGTTTAAAAGTGTGATGCCCGAAGGAGTCGTATGAATCTCAAGTCGCATCGGCGAAAGCTCAAAAGCCGCCAAGCCCGCGCGAATCATGGCTAGATCAAGCCTCAAATGATGCGCGACCTGAATCGCCACCGCCGCATTTTGAACATTATGTGCGCCCAGCGCGTTCAGGCGAAACGCCGTTGGCGCACCCTTAATATCGACTCGAAAATCGCTGCCCATGTCGTCTGGCCTGACATCAGTGGCTGCGGCCACCCACCGACACTCCTTAATTGGCGCTATTTTTTCGAGGACTTGTGGGGCAAAAACGACGGCGCAATCTACGAAGAGCTGGCGTTTTTCTTCCGAAATAGTTTCCAGGTTTTTCAGGCCCGCTAGGTGAGCATTGCCGATCCCGGTCAGCACCCCAATCGTGGGCCGAATCATGGCCTGAAGCGTGGGCATCTCGCCGATTTCACTGATGCCGGCCTCGATGATCGCGACCTCGTGTTCTGCGCGAATACCCAGCAGACTCAGGGCTACTCCGACCTGCGAGTTGTAGGAGCCAGGGCTTCGCCAAACCGTGTATTTTCGCGATAAAATCGACGCCAACATTTCTTTGACGATCGTTTTTCCATTCGATCCTGTGATGCCAATCACCGGAATTTCGAAGTGTTGGCGCCACCAAGCGGCCAAGGCTTGCAGGGCACGTAGGGTGTCATCGACCAGAACGTGTGGCCCCGTAACGGCGCGGCTCACCAGACTCGCCACACAGCCCATGGAAAGAGCGCCATCGACGTGTTCATGACCGTCAAAATGAGGGCCTTTCAGCGCGACAAAAAGCCCGCCTGCAGAAAATGGGCGTCGTGTATCTGTGATTTTTTCCAGAATTTCGGCGTCACCGAAAACCTGACCACCGACAATTTCTGCGATTTTATTTAGGGAGATTCTCACGCGGTCCACATGGCGTGCATGGGGTTGACGGGCGAAATGCCCTCACCAATTTCCGGCGCTTTTTCGATCGCACCCGAGATAAATTCTCGTGCGAATTCGATCGACGATTCAAGAGAATCGCCCAGCGCTAAACGAGCGGTAATCGCCGCGGAATGGGTACAGCCCGAGCCGTGCACACGCTCAGAATCGACTCGGTCTGCCCCGAACTCGATGAACCCGGTACCGTCGTAAAAATAGTCCCGAGCCACTTTTTCAAGATGAGATCCCTTGATCAGAACATTCTTGGCGCCGAGGTCAAAAATGGCTTTCGCGGCTTCTTTCATCGACGTTGGGCCTTCCACTCGCCGACCACAAAGCGCGCCGGCTTCGAATCGATTCGGGGTCACGAGCAACGCATGCGGCAGCATATTAATCGCAAAAATCTTGAACGCCGTGGCCGCCATCAACGGGTCGCCGTGTTTGCTCACCATCACCGGGTCCACGACCAGTCTGGCGATCGGCCGTTCGGTGAGCATCTCGCTGACGACCGAAATCATGCGTTCATTGCCCAACGCGCCAATCTTCGCTGCGACAGGCTTCAGGTCCACCATCACGGCCTCGAATTGTTGGGTCACCATCGAGTCCGACAACACCTCAAGTCCCAACACTCCCTGCGTGTTCTGCGCGGTGATAAGCGTGATGACCGAGGTTCCGTAAACCTTGCATGCTGCAAACGTTTTAAGGTCGGCCTGAATGCCAGCGCCTCCGCCTGAGTCGCTGCCCGCAATGGTGAGCGCCACGGGTGGCTGGTAAACACTGGTGTCGGTGTTGATCCCCAAAAAATCGTACATTGAACTCATATCGACTCTATTTTTTGTCGACGCCGGCCTGCGCGCCAGTAAGGCCGTAACGTCGCTGGCGTGAGCCAAACGAATCGAGAGCCGCAACAAAATGTTTTTCGTCGAAATCGGGCCAGAGCGCGTCCGTCACGACGATTTCAGAATAGGCGATTTGCCAGAGCAGGAAGTTCGAAATGCGCATCTCTCCGCTCGTGCGAATCAGGAGGTCTGGATCCGGCACGGCGCTCGTGTAGAGGTGTTTGACGAAGTCTGCTTCCGTAATCGCTTCGGGATTCAGCGCGCCAGCTCGGACTTCTTCGGCGATGCAGCGTGTAGCGTGCAGGATTTCTTCGCGCCCGCCGTAGCTCACCGCGACCTGCAAAATCAGGTTCGAATTATGGGACGTTGCATCTTCCAGGTTTCCGATCGCCTCTTGCAGCCTTGGCGAAAGCCGCGCTCGGTCGCCGATCATGCGCATTGCGACGCCGTTTTCGATCAGTCGTTTGCGCTCACGCTTGATGTAGATGTCAAACAAGGTCATCAACCCGGTGACTTCATCGACCGGTCGTCCCCAGTTTTGCGACGAGAACGCATAAAGAGTCAGGACCTCGACACCAAGGTATCGACACGACTCTACGACTCGACGAACCGCATTCGCGCCTTCGTGGTGCCCCTTGATTCGCGGCATCCCGCGACCTTCGGCCCACCGCCCGTTTCCGTCCATGATCACTGCAACATGGCGTGGAATAGGGCCGGTATAGGATTTCAGGACAGCTTCATCGACATGGAGATTTGGCACATTCGACATTCTTACCTCGATCGGCCGAATTGCTAACACTTTCGTCGGGGAAGCGAAAGACGTTCGGAATCACTCTTCGTAGGGCATTCGTGACGTGATGGTGGGCGGGTCATCGTCGTCATTTGGACTCGGATACACGTTCAAATTTGCGTGTTTCAGATCGCTAAGCGCCTGATCAGCGCTCGAGTAACGCCATTTGAGCGACTTTGTGACCATCCGTCCGACGATTTCACGAAGATCTGTCGGAACCGGGACATTTTGCGGGATTTCAATGCCTTCGGGGCGCAGGTGAAAAAGCGACACAATATTCATGTCGTCGCTTTCAATCGCTTTGGCGCCCACCAACATCTCGTAAGCCACAAGCCCAAGGCTGTAGAGGTCCGATGCCGGCACGACCGTGTCGCCGCGCACCTGTTCTGGAGACATGTAGCGCATCGTGCCGATGCGCATGTTGCGGGTCGTCAGTTGAACCGCAGCGTCCAGATCTTTGGCCACCCCGAAGTCGAGCAATTTCGCACGATCCGGATCGCCAAGGTACTCGTAAATCATGATATTCGCGGGCTTGATATCGCGATGAATAATACCTCGCAAATGAGCCTCTTTGAGGCTTCCAAGGACCTGCTCCAAAATATGAGTTGCACGTAGGGGCTCGATCGGTCCACGCGGAATCACGTCCGAAAGCGCCTGGCCGTCGATGAATTCGAAAATCATGAAAAGCAAGCCGTCGTCGGACCGGCCATAATCATAAAGTCGAATCGTATGGGGATCTTGAAGCTCAGAAAGGAGTTTCGCTTCACGTAAAAAACGTTGGCGTAATTGATCCGAATAGGTGGGTTTTCTGTTCGCGTCGTAATTTGGGCGCACGATTTTAATCGCAACTTTGCGATCAATTTCTTCGACGATCGCCTTGTAAACATGCGCGAAAGAACCTTTTCCAAGCACATAGTCAATTCGATATTTGCGCTCGAAGAGGTCACCAGGATGAGGAAGCATCAGATTTGGCTCTTATCGGGACGGGGAGAAGATTTGGGCTCGCGAGGGATCGCCGGTGGTTTCTCGGCTGTGCCAAATGCCACTTCGATTTGCCCTCCCTTCGCCGTGACCGCGATGCGCTTATGGTCATGAGGTCCTGGCTCGCCCACCAAGAGCCGAGAGATCGGCGTCAAGATCGTGCGCTCGATGGTGCGTTTGAGCTCGCGGGCGCCGTATCGCTGGCTGAAACCGTGCTCCTCAAGCCATTTTCGCGCGGCGCGGTCAGTGTGGACGTGCAGGTGACGTCGCAAAAAACCTCGACGTTCGAAGGCCTTTTCAAGCTCAAGGTTGACCAGGCGCTCCATGGCTCCTGTACTCAACGGTTCGAATGGGATGATCTCGTCGATTCGGTTCAAAAACTCGGGTGCGAAAAATTCATCGAGTTTTTTCAGAATATGGCCCTCAAAGGATTTTTGTTTTTCAGCAGATCCAGAAAACCCAACCGCCGAAACACTCGTGCGTGATGCGCCCAAATTCGAGGTCATGAAAATGATCGTTTGTCGGAAATCCGTAGTTGTACCGCGGGCATCGGTTAGTCGGCCTTCGTCCATGATCTGCAGAAATAGTGGGAAGATTTCCGCGTCCGCCTTTTCGAACTCGTCGAAGAGCAACACAGAAAATGGCTGATTTCGGACGGCCTCGGTCAACAGGCCCTCACGGTCTTTGTCGTAAGGCGACCCGATGAGTTTTTCGACCGCAAACCGGCCCTTATACTCGCTCAAGTCGAATCGCAGCATGCGCTTGGGATCGCCAAAGAGCCGCTCCGCCACAAGCTTTGTGAAATACGTCTTGCCCACGCCCGTGGGGCCAACCAAGAAAAACACACCCAGCGGCCGTTCATGCGAGCCAAGCCCGGCTTTGATCATGGCGAGCCGGTCGACGACCACTTGCAGTGCCGGATCCTGATCGATGAGGCGCTGGCCAAACCATTTGCGCGTGCCTTCCAAATCGAGCGGCACCGTGTCATCCAGAAGGTCGAGGCTGATGCCCGTCGTTTCGCTCAGACATTCTGGAATCGTCTCGGCCTTTAGGACCAAGGCTGTTCCCGGTTCGGTGTTCTTTCGCGCCGTGAAGTCAATCAGAGCGTCCATCAAATCGCAGGCGCGACCAGGCGTGGTACTTCGGGTGTAAAAACTCCTGGCAAAGTCCACGACCTGCAATAAACATCCAGGTTCGGCCTCCAGTCGCCGCTCGCCTACGGCCAATTCATCCAACCGTCGTTCCAAGACGGTCAGCGTCTGGGCGTCGGTCATTTCCTGCACCTTCACCTGTCGGAAAAGCCGCAAGAATCCTGGCTCACGACCCAAGCCGCCTTTTAATGATTCTTCGGTGCATTCCGCGATCAATCGAAGCTGGCCGCGCTGCAGATAGGGCTTGAAGAAGTCAGCAAAATTCTCGTCGCTCTTGGAATGAGCGCCCGCGCCAAGCAGGTCATTCGGGTTCGTCACGTAGACGATGACCTTGTCATATTTGAGGATCGCCTCGGTCATTTCCTTGAGCTTGGTTTCCCAATCACCAAGGTAGCGCGTGCCGCTCATCAACTCCGAGGTGTTGGTCTCAAGGATGTGCCAGGTCTCGTCCACGTCCAAAATACGCCGTGCGAACTCCTGAATGATCGCCGACTTTCCGGTGCCGGCCTCGCCGACCAACAAAATGGAACGCCGTGCGTCCTCATCGATGAAATGCTCGACCAGCAGATTCACAACGTCATCGCGCTCAAACGCCCGTGTTAGCGTTTCACGCTCACTTGGCGCGTTCAGCAGACGACCGTATTTATCGAGCCCCTTTTGTTTTTCCTGAGCCGCCTTATTGACCAGCTGCAGTCGTTGCCAAAGCGTCGAATAGACTTCCTGAAGGTTACGGGCATCCAGATAATTCAAGATCAGGCGGCGCTCGCGCAGCGTGAGTTGTTCCTGCAAGGCCTTGTAGTGTTCGCGAGTCATCTTCGGCACAAGTCGGTCGAGGGTTTCCTCGGCCATGTGCTGCATCTCGTATTCTCGCTCCAGAAGCGCTCGCAGGACCACCACTACCGCCACAGGAGAGGCATCCGCCCGTAACTGCGACAGCGCCTGCTCTCGAACGCCGTAGCTTTCGTCCGCCATCGCACGAATCAGCACGTCTTCCATCTGGGGGTAGGACAAATCACCCAAGGCCACCACAGCGCGGTATCGGACGTTGGCATCGTAATCGTTAAGCGAAGCCAGGATCGCTTCCGTGCTGGTCGCGTCGCCCAAAATGCCAAGCGCAAAGAGCGCCATCTCGCGAACCGGAGCTTGGGGATCGCTCAGCAGCGTGACGAGCTGTGGCGTCGACTCGGTGTCGCCCAACCTGCCCAGATTTGTCGCAGCCGCCATCCGGCGACGAAAGTTCGGGTGGCTCAGCTCAGCGCGCAAAAGCTCCAACACTTCGCTGCCAAATCCATAGAGCTGGTCGCGTAACCCGCGGTATCGCTCGTCTTCTTCAGCCGTCTCGATGGATTCTAGGATTTCTCGAGCAAGTTCCAGATTGGAAGCCATGCGTTCTCCCCGTCTTTGTGACGGCCATGATGTCGTTAGATTCGAGTTTTTCTGGGTTTAAGAGTAACCCGACACACGTCGCGCCGCCAGATACTCTTCATTGCGTTGGCCGGCGATCTCATTTCAGCTAGAATTTGCGCATGAACAAACCCTCACCACTATGCATCGAAGTCCTCAGCGGCCCCGATAAAGGGCGAGTCATCGGCTTGGATGAACGTACTTATCGACTGGGCAAGGATTTCAAGGTCTCAGGTATTTCTGAAGCCGTCGATTTTACCGCGCGGCAAAGTGGAGTCGACGTTGATAGGCCAGGAGAATCACGCGTCTGGTTGCCTCAAGAGGAACTCAATTTAGAGGGCATTCGTCTGCGTTTAGTCGCTCGTGTCGAGCTGATCCAACCAGACGCTGAGACCGGTTTACCTACGTTTGACGCTTTTGCCCGGCAGCTCGAAGAGTTGTTGGAAGATGTCGTGGGGCCAAGGGGATACGCGCTTTTTGTCTTTGTTTTGAAACTCAAAAACCTCAAAACACTTCGAGATGTTCATGGTCTCCCGGCAACGTCCGAGTCACTGAAGAGACTCTCAAAACGTCTACGGCAAATCGAAGGAATCACCCTTTTGGGGAGACCCCATGATGATGAGATCGTGCTTGTTTCTGCCAGACCTTCGATAGGATTCGTGCCACTCCATGATCATGTCTTGGACGCCGTATCGTTGGTCGCACCGGAGCTTGAGGTCCAGCTGGGCTCACGGTTTGTGAGTCCTCAGCCGCATTTGCTTTCGTCACTCGTAATCGAAAGTGCGCGACCCACAGAACCCGTGACGCCGCGCACTCACCGCCCAGTTCCTGAGCGACACTAGCCTTAGGCCAATTCGAGTTTCAGCTCACCTTTCTGTGGCGGGCGAAAAACATTGATGGGGATCTTCAAGTAGCGGATTTCGTTGGAATGCGGGTCGGGCAATTTCCCGGCATCCACATTGACCTGAACGCTTTGGAACAGCAGCTTGGGCGCCGAAAGCGACTTGTCTCGTTTGTTTCGCCACTCGGTGAAATCACGCTCACTCTTGCCGGCAGGCAACGCGATATTATTCTTTTTCTGGTTCCCGATGGTGTCCAGAAAGCGAATTTCGCGGCCATTTGGCTGATAGTCGTGGCCGACCCAAACTTTGGTGTCGTCAGGCAACTTGTACAGAACGTTCGTGACCGAATTATAGAGGTCCGATGAAGAGCCTCCTGGAAAGTCACAACGCCCAGTCCCGCTGTCTGCCATGAAGATCGCGTCACCAGTAAAGATATTATTGCCAAATTTGTAGGTCGCACATGCCGGCGTATGGCCAGGGGTGAACAACGTTTCAAATTCGAGTGCGCCGACTTTATAAGTCTCGCCTTCATTCAGAAGCACGTCGAACTGGCGTCCGTCTGTTGGGAAGTCGTCGGGGAGGTCGAAAACACCCTTGAACGCCTTCTGAACCTCCGTGATTCGCTTGCCGACGGCGAGTTTGGCTTCGGGAAACGCCTTCTTGAGTACGCTCGATCCCGAGAGATGGTCGGCATGAGCGTGAGTTTCAAGAATCATGCGCAAGGAAAGGTTCTTCTCTTTGAGAAAATCCACAACCTCCTCGGCTGATTGAGTCCAAATCTTGGACGCGGCAGGTTCATAATCCAACACAGGGTCGATGACGACGGCGTCCTTTGTTGCGGCGTCGTAAACCACATAGGTGAGTGTGTTGGTTCGTGTGTCGTAAAAGTGTTTGATTTCCATGATGTGCTCCATGAGGCTCGATCGCCTCGATCAAAATTTGCTTATCGATGAATCTGGGGCTGTTTAGGCCAACGGCAAGTGCTGTTCGTTCCAGTCCATCATTCCACCGGCGAGTGAGGCAACGTTTGTGAATCCTTGCGCTTCAAGGAAGAGCGCTGCCTGGCCTGACCGACCACCTGATCTGCAGATGACGATGATGGGTTCGTGTTTGTTCCAAGGCTCAAAAACGTTGGGCACGGTATGCAACGGGACGTTCTCCACGCCCTCGATCTTTCCAAACGTGCCCGTCAATTCGTCGGGCTCACGAACATCGATCAAGCGGAAGTCGTCGATGTAATTCGAAAGCCATCGGGCTGAGACTTCGGGGATTCCACGGTTGGCTCGGCTGGGATTCCAGTCACTTGGCAAGATATGTTTGGCGTTCATGAGCTTCTCCTGTTTTTTTAGGGAACCGACTGGCGGTTACAGGTCTTCCATGTTGCATCACTGATGCCAACAATGCGTTAGGCGTATGATCGCAAGTAAACACGTCGAAATGGGACCGTTTTATGTTGGTTTTTGGGCTATTGTTGCAACGTATGTTGCAGGTTTTGCGTCAATCACTCGTCGCTTGAGCGTTTCGACTTCACTTTCTGTTTCATGCTCTTTGGCGTGGGCTGAGGCCCCTTAGCAATCAAGTCGAAATCCACGTGATAGTGTTCGTCATGACGCACCCACGCAGGTTTGTCGTTGAAGTCGAGCTTCCGCATCGCCTTCTTGCCTGCCTTCGCCTTCTTGAGCTCCTTCTGCAGCTCGGGATCAAAGATGACGCGCACAATTTTCAGACCGTGTTTTTTGGCCGTGCGGTCGATCTCAAGCAAATGCTCTCCCATGGCCTCGAAGTCGATTTCGTAATTGTCGCATCGCCCGGCATCATTGAACTCGAGCCCGTATCCCCACTTCTCAAGGGGTCCTGTCGGCAGGGCCACCGACTCCCCGCTGCGCCTGACTGGGACAAAAAAATCAACCGACATGCCATTTTGGTGGGTGCGATGCGGCCAAAACTCGCCGCCCCACGGCCATCCGGTTTCGCCAAACACAAAAACAACGTCCGGAGACGTGGCGAAAACCCCGTCATAGGCGTCGACGACTGCGTTTCGAACATCCCCGTGGACGTACGTTCGACCGATGAAGGAACCAAGTCGCGAATAGGTCCGGAAATTCGAGCCCGAGGTCGGCAATCGTTTTCCGTTCGTCAGCGAGCCGTCATGCGGTGTTCCCAACGACTCAGAATTGCTGGGAGATTCGAATTTAAGCAAAAAGTCGTTGCCCACGTACACAACGAAGCCGAACACCACGGCCATAAATACGCCGAATTTCAAATTCTCTGACATCCTGAGCCTCATTTCTGGTCCGGGACTAAACGATGAACGGTGCCACCGTAGTCCACGACCAAGATCTCGTGTTTTTCGTCTTCAATCAGGGTCGGAATCGCAAAGTCGGTGTCGATGAGGAGCCGTCGTTTCTGAGTCGAAGGGTCGAAATCCCAGATCTTTCCAGCGACAAAATCAGCAAAAATATAATGGCCAATTAACGTCGGGAACGCCTTTCCGCGATACACAAAGCCGCCGGTCACCGACTGCCCCTCTTTGCGGCCGTATTCCAGCACAGGAAGCTCCAAGCCGGCTTGGCTGCATTTCGTTTCGGGGTTGAAACAATGGGTCGCTTCCATTGTGTTCCATCCGTAGTTTTTCCCCTTTTCTACGATGTCGATTTCTTCCCATTTATTTTGCCCAACATCGCCCACCCAAAGCTTGCCATCCGGGGCGAAGCTGAACTTCCAGGGATTGCGAAGTCCCCACGCAAAAATCTCCGGTCGGCCACCGCCCTTGGCGAATGGATTGTCTGCAGGCGAAGTGTAGGAATCCCCTTTACTGACGTCGATCCGCAGCATGGACCCAAGAAACGTCCCCTGATTCTGACCGTTTCCATGAGGATCCCCGCCGGCGCCGCCATCCCCGACTCCCACATAGAGAAATCCATCAGGGCCAAACGCGATATGCCCGCCATTATGGTTTGAATAGGGCTGGGCAAACGATAAGAGGATTTTTTCGGATTTCGGATCAAAGGTCAGCCCTTGGTCTGTGCTTGTGAAGCCCGAAATCCGCGTCCAAAGCTTGCCCCTGACTTCCGTCGTGTAGTTGACAAAAATTCGCCCGTTCTTGGCAAATTCCGGGTCCAGGGCGAGCCCAAGCAGGCCTCGTTCTCCACCCGACCTAACGCGGTCCTTAAGATCTAAGGCCACACTCGCCGCTGCGGCAGATGCACTGTCGAAACGCTTGATAATGCCGCCCTGTTCGTTCGCCCACCAGATCGTCGAGTTGGGCGCGCGGACAAAGCTCACCGGCATCGAAAGCGAGATCGAAGTCCAGACCCGCTGGGTCTTCACATTGGGTTCTATCTGGGAGGGTTCGGCTGGAGCTGAAGCTTCGATTTTCGCCGCCGGTTTTGCGGGTTCCTTGCTGCAGGCCGAACCCGAGAGGCTGAGCGTAATGACCAGAAAGGCGAAGGGGATAAAGAGATTATGAGCTTTCATCACGACTCGCTGCTAAATTTCGGTCGACCACGGGAGGGTTGATGCTTCAGTTGGATTGTTGGGTCATGTTTGCCTTCAACTCAACGTCATTTCGTCCTGCCGTGACCGTTGCTGCACTGCCTTCGAGCCGCACCATGAATGGGCGTGCGGCATGGGCTGGCAGAGGTTCAAGCTCGGAGTTTCCCACGATCTGCGAATCACTCGAAAACGCAGCGACCTTGACGTCGCCAACCTCTGCATCAGTTGAATTAAACACCTGACCCTGACACACGGTCGCACGACACGACACGTTGAGCAGGATGACACCGTCCAAGTCGTAGCGAGCTTTTGCCGATTCCATAACCTGACGTCGAGCGTCGCGAACTGGGTCATTCTTTCTTGGCGCAGCTGCCATCAAAAAAGCGTCCACGGCACGTCGAGCTGCCGCCAAATCACCGCGCTGAGCCTCAAGGTCCGCTACATAATAACGAGCTTCGAGGTCGTTGGGGGAGCACAACGATGCCGCACGGTATTGCTCAAGTGCCTCGGCCGTATCGCCGTCTAAAACAGCCAGGCGCGCCCCAAGTCCATAAACCATGCATCTGCCAGGCTCGGTGAACAACACATCGTCCACAATGCTGCGCGCCTCACGGAAATCCCGGGTCATCAACGCCAGCCTGGCCTGAAGCAGCTTGAAGATGCCCGTTTCTTTCGAGACTTTTCCCAAGAGGTCTGCGGCGGCCTCGTTTTCACCGACCTCAATCAGACCTTGGATCAGCGCTGCATACACCACCGTCGTGTCACCTTCTGCTGCGGATTTATGAGAAAGCGCGTGGATGAAGAGCTTGTTGCTAAGTTCGAGATCGACCAGCGTTAAGGCCGCTCCGAGCTTGGCCAGATCTTCGTAGTCTTTTGCTTTTTTTGTCGTCGAGGCCAGTGATTTCTGAGCCTTTTTTGTGTCGCCGGCGGCCATATACACCACACCAAGAAGTCCCTCGGTCCATGGCGTTTTTGCCGCTTTCACGGCTTCTTTGGCGACCTTTTTTGCGGCCTCAGTGTCTCCGTTCAGTGAAAACAAAATCGCCATCAAGAGGACTTTGTCCGCCGATCCCGTTTCGTCTCGTGACAGCGCCAGAAGCGCCTGTTTGAAATCGCCCGAAAAAGCCAATTTCCAAGCGTTTTTCAGGCCGCCATCGGGCAGGTCTTTGACTTCAACTCGCGTCGCAAAATCAGCGGGTTGGAATGGAGCGGTCGCAAAATCATCGATTCCGGCCACCGAACCCGGCAACCACCGGACGGAATCACCACTTGTTTCCTCGACCAGCCATCGCGTTCCATCGGGATGCCACCACGTTCGGAATGACACTTTGGGACACTGAACTTCGCCCGGGTTTTCGAAGTCCTCTCCCGATTTTGTGTCTTCGGCGACCAGCCAAACGCTCTGCGTTTTGACGTCGTGCAGCAACACCCTCGCATCGATCGCACAACGGTATCCAGCTTCGACGATTAAATCTCTTTTGCGGGTCACGGTTACGATGGAACGCATTCCGTCAGCCGAAACATCCGTATTTAGCGCCTCAGCCAAGCCCGCTGTATCCAAGAGCTTTGCAGCCTGATCTGCGCTCTTGGCGTTGGCCCAAAGCTCCACATCTTTCGCCGCACCACTTGGCTCGCCGAACCGATAGGTCTGAAGCAATTGGCCATCTCGCGCTCGAAGCATTTGTGTGGTTGTAAACCAGTAGTCTTTTGAACTCTCGCCGACCATCACCTCGCCAAATTGTTCGACGCGCGTGACCAACTCCCCTCCCGTGCCCGTCCAACCAAGCACGGTCGTCTTGACGGTCTGGGCAGAAGCCAGATTATGGTAGCCAAAAATAGCCAAAACGAACGCTAATTGCAGACTTCTCATGGGCGTCACTCAACGGTCTCGAAAACTGGAAACTCAACATTATCGTCGGAACGCTTCATGACGTCCGTCAGACGGCCACGCACAGAAACATATTGGATACCCGGGGTATTCTGTCGGGCAAGGCCCTGCAGACGTCTTAACGCGGGTTCGGCGCCAGCCGTCCACGCGCGGACCCAGGTGCCTCGCAACAAGAATTCAAAATCGGGACAATCACACCTCGCCGGATTATATCTGGCCTGAACGGTGTACACGCCCAAATCTATGACTTCTTCTGCACCGGCTTCAACACCACGGTTAATCGCCTTTTGGCCGGCTCGCTGCGCCGAAACACCCGGCGGCAGGTCAGGCGTCGAAGCGCATCCTACTAGAAAAATTGTCAGCCAAATGAGCCGCATCGAAGCTCCAATCGATTTTGGATTTCTAACGAAAATCCCTCCCCTTCATGTATCACGAGAGGAGCATGAACCTCTAATGTGCGCTTGGAATTGCGTCGCAGCACGGCCTCAAAGAGGTAGGCCGGTTCACCGGCTCGCGGATGCAACCATCGCAAAGTCTCCAAACTAAGATCCGTGCCCTGGACGCACTCGATCAGGTCGGTGAGGCGCCGCGGGGGTAAAACCACTTTCATCCGGCCACGAGGTTTCAAGGCGTAGCGCGCCGCATCGATGAAATCAGACAGGCCGCCGAAAAACTCGGAATGGGCATGGGCACGTTCGTCGTTGGGACTGTGCAGGCCTTCACCGACTTTGTAGAAAGGCGGATTGGTGACCACCAGATCCATCGAATGGCTGGGAAGCAACTCTCTGATCTGCCGGAGGTCCGCATGCAGGGCGTGTACTTTTTTCGCCAGGCCGTTGCTCTCGATATTCTCGATGAGCAACTCAAAGAGCGTTTCCTGGCGCTCAAGTGCCCAGACTTCGCCATCACGGACCTGACGTGCGATTCCAAGCGACACGGTGCCTTGGCCCGCGCCTAACTCAAGAATCTTTGCATTGGTGGGAAGCGAGGGGAGATCTGTGGCGAGTAGCACGGCATCCATGCCGAATCGAAAGCCCTGCCGACTCTGTTTGATGTTCAGATCGGCGAGTCGGTCGAGGGTCCACTCGGTGTCCACGTGATCAGCTTGCAGGTGCGTAAACTTCTACTGAAGTTGCCGTGATTTCGTAGGTCTTGGTCGGCTCGGTGATTTCATCCCCGGTCTTGCCCTCGTCCTGTGCGTAGTGCTTGGCCTCGTCGACCGGCATTTCACGCATCGTCAAAACGCCTTCGACGATCGCACGCGATCCGTCGGAGTTTCGAGGAACAAAAAATCCGTAATCCTTCATCTTCACGCGGACAGGAGTCGAGATCCCCTCGGCCGTCAGTGTGAACCAACAACCCTTGGCTTTACACGCTTTCTCGATCGTCGCGTCGATCTTGACCGGCGTAGCCTCTGACTTTTCGATCGCCGCTGCCAATGTGATCGGTGGCTCAATGATCGTGAAAGGAGCGCCAAAAAGCTTGGTCTCACCAGGTTTGATGTCCTCGGCTAAGGTCGCCTTCTTTTCGGCTTCCTCGTGTTCCGACTCCCCTGATGCGGCAGGTGCCGTAGGGGCTTCTGCAGCCTCGACCTGAGTCGTTTGACCGGCGGTCTGAGTCGCGGTGCCAGTCGCCGGGTTTTCCGCAGGCTTTTCGCAAGCAAAGAGGGTGAGCGCGGCCAGTGCAATAAAGATGTGTTTCATCTGAGATCCTCGTCCAAAAAATGTTCGGCGGTGATTTACCGAATTTCTCGACACTTTTCCATCATGGACGCGAACAAGTCGAAATGGCCTTCGCCGTCATGCTCACCGGACGTGTCACCACGGTCTCGGTCGAGCACGCGGTCAACGCGTTGCCCGCTGCGCCCATCGTGCAATCACCGTTGTCGTTGCAAATTCGTGTGCATGCAAACTCTTCACTCGCACAACGTTTTGCGGCGGGCAGACAATTGGCGTCGTCCACAGGGCATGAACAAACTTCGCCGGTCCCGCAGGCTGCGTCGGTGGTGCAGGCCGTGCTGTTATAGGCCAAGGTTCGCAGGCAGAGCCCGGTCAGGCACTCGTTTCCAGTCGCACATGTGTCTCCAAGGTCTTTGGTTCCCACTGGTTTTTCACACACCTGATCGACGTCGTCGTTGATGAAGTCGGAGTTGATGCTGCACACGTTGCCGTTTGAACAATCACCATTATCCGCGCAAACATCGATGCAGAACCCAATCGTCGAAGTCACGCTGTTGGAACTCAATGAATACGTCGTGCAACCCATGCCTGCGGCGCAGTCGTTATCCGAGTTACAAACCACCGAACATGCTCCAGCCGGCGACAAGCAGATGTTTTCGCGGCATTGGTTTGGAGCCGTGCATGCAGCGCCCATCATTCCTACCGCCGTGGTGTTCGGGAACGCGCAATGCGGTGTGAAAATATCGTTGGCAAGCTGCAGATCGCTGCAGACTCGCACGCCGTCCGTGCACTCACTCGAGTCAGCACACTCTACGTTTGGAAGTGTGGTGCAGACGTTGAACGAGCCGCTTGCACTTCCCTTGGTCAGCGACGTGTTCTGGCAAAGCTGGTTGGCTGCGCACTGAGTGCTGTCGTTGCAAGGCGCGGCGCAAAAACCACCCAGGCAAACCAGGCTGGCACAATTCGAATCGACCGTGCACGCAACCCCTGTGGAGTCGCCACCTGTCTGAGGAACACACACGGTCTCAAGCGCGGTTGCGGCAACGGTGGGAATCACCGCGCATGTCGTCTGGGTCGCACAGCTGTTATTTGAGGTGCAGGCAGTCGGAACGCCTGGAACGCACATTTTGACGGGCTCGGTGCCGTTGGGGAAAGCCACGTCGGTGTTTTGACACACGTAGCCAGAACGCGTGCAGTCGGTGCTGTCGACACATGGGACCGCACAGACATCACGGAAGCGCGTGTCCAAACAGTGGTTATTCGCGCATTCCTGTGCGTTCGAACACACCTGGCCCAGGTTGCCGCCGCCTACATTCTTGGCGCGGCAAAAGAGGTCCACACCCGTTGCTGATGCGCGCAAATAACAAACCTCAGTCGCCTTGCAGTCGTCGTTTTGAGCGCAGGTCACGGGGGGCACACAAATCTGCGCGTTGTCCGTGACGTTATTTCCAAGGTCGACCGCACTCAGTTCACATGTGAAATCCGCAGCAACTGTGCAATCGCCATTTCCCTGGCATGGGCCAGCACACACGCCGCCGACACACAGGTTTTGTGCGCAATCTGAGTCTGCTGTACAAGTGGCGCCGGTTTCAGCTCCAGCGTTCGCGTTTCCGCAATTGAATTCGATATCCGTGGCTGAACGTGTCGCGATGCAACGCTCTCCACCCGAACATTGAGCGTCTGACAGACACACGTCGCCGGGGCGAACCTGGCAGACATTCACATTTGCGCTGCCACCGGCCCCAAGAGTCACCGCTGCTGCGTCACAAAGGTATGAGCCGTCGGCCGCGCAATCCGTGGGGCGTTCGCATGGTTGGGTGCACGATCCCGAAAGGCACAGGTTGCTGGCGCATTCGTTGTCGTTGGCGCAGGTGGTTCCAAGAGCTCCACCGCCCACTGGCGCCGAGCATTCCAAAGCAACCGCCGCTCCGCTGCGGTCGACGACACAAACGTCAGTCGCGCTGCAGTTATTATTAGAGAGACATGGGGCCGCCTCGGGAACACAGACGTCGAGCTCCACCGAACCTCCACCCGTCAGCGGAATGGCGCTGGTTGCGCACTCAAACCCGGCCGGACAGTCGCTTTCGGAGCCGCAAGGGTTTGCACATTGGTCGTTCAGGCAGATGCCTGACGCACAATCGCTTCCTGTTGTGCACGCGTCACCTGTTCCACCACCTGTATTTGGACCGCAAGTGCCGTCACCGGTCGTCAAATCGATCACACAGATTTCGGGGGCCGAACAATCAGCGTTGGTATCGCACGGCGTCGCAACCTGCGCGGTGTCGGTTGTTCCCAAATCAATGTCGTTATTCAACCCGTTGTTCGTGTTGGTGGTATTATTTAACCCTATGGTATTATTGTCGTTATTGATCGTCGAGGAAGGCGCGACGTCGTCGGTACATGAGATCGACAAGCTCGACAATAGGACCACCAAAACACCAAATCTGCGCATCACTAACCTCATCTAAGGCACGAGCCTTTCACATCAATTCTTGGAAGGTCGCACTATAACGACCCATCTCGCGGATGCAAGCGGATGGCGCACTGCGTCATAGATCCGGTTGTCGGTGATTGGTACGCGGGCATCCTGCGCCTTCAGGTGTCGGTGTGTTGGTGCGCGGGCATCCTGCGCCTTCAGGTGTCGGTGTGATTGGTGCGCGGGCATCCTCCCGCCTTGTGACTTCTTGCCCCCATTGCGACTTGGATTTGAGGCGTCAACTACCCTGACACAAGGGGTTCCGGTGATGGACTGCGCACGAAAGTCGACCAACGCAACCCCTCCCACAGTCTATACCGCCCGAAACCTGACCACCTGACACCCGACACCGGCGACGCTGGTGTGAATATACTCCAAGCACGCACCGTCTTACTCCATCGTCGGCCTCAGAATTTTTGAGGGATCACCTGCGAGGCATCACGGTTTTCTGATGCGGCTTGGCCGCGAGTCCACACGGTGCGTAAACGTGTCATGTGGCACGTGATGTGCTTCTATGTAATGAATTGGATGACATTAGGTGAATTTCGACCACACCTGATAAATAAGTTACGATACCGCGGTCACGAATATTGAGGGACACCATGAGGCAACTCGCCCAATCTACTTTGATCTTGTTGTTTGTTGCGTCTTTTGGTGCGACAGGCTGCCCCTCGGACCCCGAGCCCAAGCCGGTGGTCGACGTCTTTAAGACCGACTCATTCGGGACCTTTGAGTACGTCCGGGAACCCGACATCGAAGTCCCCGAGCGGGTCGATTTCGGCGAACTCGAAGTCGGCGAAAGCGCCATGATGCAGGTCGAAGTCCACAACAGTGGCAACGAAGTCCTAAAATTGGCGTCACTCGAAGTCACACCGGGCTTCGAACTCGACCTTGGCGAAGATCGCCTACCTGAGATTTCGCCAAATACATCGATCGTGCTGAACATCAGCTACACAGCGCTTGATGAAGCACTGCACCGCGGAACACTCACCATCGCGTCAAATGACCCCGATGAGCCCGTCGTCGAAGTCGAACTGATCGTAAATCAGCGTTTCCCATGCCTCCTGGTCGAGCCAGCCCGCCTTGAGTTCGGCGTTGTGGACCCGGAAGAGTTCTTTGTTAAAGAAGTCGCGGTCTCGAATTGTTCGACGCGCTCGCGAACGACGTTCTCGATGGGAGAAATCGAAGCCACTCAGGGGCGCCTCGCCTTTTCTCAAGTCGATCGACAAGTTTATCGTGACGTTCGACTCGAGCCCGGCGAATCCATCCAGATTCGTTTTGCGTTCACACCGCCCACACCCGGCGCGTACGAAGCCCGTGCAATCTTCACCAGTGACGACGAGACTAATCCCGAGATCGAGCTGACCTTGATCGGTCGTGGCCGTGACCTCGACGCTCCCCAGCCTGTGATCGACGCACTCAACAGCGAACGCGGCGTGAGTGCAGTCGCCGATCCGACGGGCGATTATTTCGGCCTCCCGCTCGACCATATGGAGCTGTCGGCCGCGAACAGTCGTGACCCCGAGGGCCAAGAACTCACCTTTACCTGGGCATTGATTTCACGGCCCATGGACAGCGCAGCGATCTTGAGCGCCAACGACGGCGTAATCACCGACATCTGGCTCGATATCGTTGGAACTTATGTTGTCGAATTGACCGCATTGGCAGCGGACGGTCGAACCTCGACCCCCGCGATCATGACATTGCATGCAACTGCCGATCAGGACGTCCATATTCAGCTTGTGTGGGACACCCCGAACGATCCGTTTCAGCAGGATTCATCAGGCTCGGACGTCGACATTCACCTTTTGCATCCGTCCGGGCGATGGAACGAAGTTCCGTGGGATTGTTTCTGGCAAAATATGGAGCCCGATTGGGGCGTGCAGCGCAACGGCATTACTGGCCGCGACGACGATCCAAGCCTCGACATCGACGACGTCGACGGCTGGGGCCCTGAAAACATCAACTACGATAACCCCGAAAACGGCAGAGTGTTCGAGGTTGGCGTTCATTACTTCTCGGACCACGGCTACGGCGCCAGTTTCGCCACGGTGCGCCTCTACGTCGGCGGCGCGCTGGTACTCGAACAACGCCGCCAACGCATGCGTGACCAGGAGTTCTGGCGAGTGGCCAGTATTTCGTGGCCAACCGGTCAGATTACGCCCATCAACGCTGTCACCAGCACCGTGCCTTAATGTCAGTTCAGACCAAACCAATTATTCTGGGTGACCGAGCCAAAGCGCTTGGCTCCTACCCCCACGGCCGAATCGTCGGTGACCTGATTTTCCTGTGCGGAACATCTTCTCGCCGGCCCGATAACTCGCATGATGGCGTAATTATTCATGATGACGGCCGCGTGGAGCTCGACATCGAGGCCCAAACCAAAGCCGTGATCGAGAACATGCGCCGCTACTTGCAAGCCGCCGGTGCCGACCTTGAACATCTGGTCGACCTGACCACCTTCCTGGTCTCGATGGACGATTTTGCAGGGTATAACCGTGTCTACAACACGTATTTCAACGCAGAGACAGGCCCCACACGCACGACAGTGGCCGTCCATCAGCTCCCTCACCCCAACCTGTTGATCGAGATCAAAGGCATCGCCAGGCTGCCCTGATTAACCCAGTTGCTCTTTGATCGGCGCCACAAACACGTCAGCCATCGCGGCAATCAAGTCGCGCAACGGTGTGCCTTGCAACGCACGTTCATTGACCGCCAATTCTGTGCGGCGGTTGATTTCCTGCAGGGCGTTTTCAAGCGATCCGGTCGTCTTGAACAACTCCGAAACGCGCTCAATATCCGCATCCGAAACCGCATCGCGTTCACGGCGGAGCAGTGCGCGAAGCCACGAAGCATCGGCCTCTGAGGCGTTTGCCAAGGCATGTACGACCAGGATCGAAATCTTGCCCTCACCAACGTCCGAACCCTTCTTGTCGCGGCCTTTGTCGCCATAAAGATCCAAGACATCGTCCTGAATCTGAAACAACACGCCCAGATGCCCGGTCGCCCGTTCCAACGCTTCCACAATCTCGGTCGAGGCGCCGCAATATAAGGCAGCGCCTGCGACAGGCAGCGCAAACAGACCACTCGTTTTGCCCTCCACCATCGCAAAATAGTCCGACTCGCTCGGTCGCTCCATGGTTTGGAGCAGGAACTCGCGCTCCTGGCCGTCGATCACACGAATCGTCTCACGAACAATTCGGTCGTTCAGGCGCTCTCGCTGTTCCGCCGTGCCCTCCAGCTTTCTGGATAACGCCAACGTATAATAGAGCATCGCGTCACCGAGATTGATCGCGCGTGCGTCTCCGAACTTGGCCCAAATCGTAGGCAGGCCGCGACGAACGGTGTCTCCGTCCTGCAAGTCGTCGTGCACCAACGTCGCGTTATGCAAAATCTCGCAAGATGCCGCAAAAGGAACGAGCCAGGCAGCCTCGACACCCAGCGCTTCGGCCGTCGCCAAGGGCAAGAGCGCTCGCAGCCGCTTCCCACCGGTCGATAGATGATAACGCGTCATCTCGACCAATGACGACCCAGCCGGCGAAACCTCGCCCACAGTGCGGTCAAGCAGGTCCATCACATCGTTCAGGTGTTTTTCTCGCAGCACATCAATGCGTTGCATAAAGTCGATAGCCATCAGCATCTCGGAAAACTCGGAAAACTCGGAAAAAAAGGACGCTCGATCAAGATGCGTCACTCCTCTGAAAGGTGCGCTTATCGGCGACGGCTCAAAAGATACCCTAGACCCAGGGCGCCACCAGCGGCTGCGCCCAATAAGCCCCATTTTAGCTTCTGGTCTTGTTCTTCCGCCCGAGCTTTGGCCTCGGCATAAGGCATATTCGAAAACGTCACCATCGAATAAAGCGGCATCCATTTGCTAGGAAAGGTCTCGGCGAGTCTGCGGTCGACCTTCTTTTTGAGCAGGAATATTGGGTCGGCGACCTTCGAGCGCATCTCCAAGAAGTTGTAGACCGCCAAGTCCGCGATGGCGTCCGCATCTGCCTTTCGTGTGGCCGAAAACTCAGCTGCCAACCGTCCCCAATTCGGAGCATGTTTTTCCAACAAGTCGTCCAGAATCGTGCAGTCTTCGAACGACGCGTTCATGCCCTGCCCATAAAACGGCACGACCGCATGTGCCGCATCGCCCACCAAGAGGACCTGATCGGCATGATGATAGGGCTCGCACTTCACCGTCACCAGGTTTCCCGCCGGATTTGCAAAGAAGTCTTCAACCAGAGTCGGCATCAACCCAAGCGCGTCCGGGAAATGTTCATGGAAAAAATCCGTGACCGCATGTTCGTCCGTCAGGTTCGCAAAACTGTGCTCACCTTCCCACGCAAGAAAGAGTGTCACCGTGAAACTGCCATCCAAGTTTGGCAACGCGATCAACATGAAGTCGTGTCGTGGCCAGATATGGAGCGCGTTCTTGTCCATTCGCCAACCACCATCGGATGCCGGTGGAATCGAAAGCTCCTTATAACCGTGCGACAAATAGTCTTGGCTGTAGTTGAACCGTCCCGACTTCATCAATTGCTGCCGCACCGATGAATAGGCGCCGTCCGCCCCAAACAAGAACCGAGTCTTGACCTGTTTTTTTGTCCCCGATCGGTCTTCAAAGGTCGGCGAGCCGTCGCTGAGTTCGAGGTCGACACATTTCTGGTCGAAATGGAATTGGACGTGTGGATGAGCATCTGCCGCATCCATCAGCACTTCGTTCAAGGTCTGGCGTGACACCGAGTTGATGAACTGCCCTGTGCGGCCGTAGGGCTGCAGGTGGGTGTTGCCATCAAGGTCATGAATCATCCGCCCGTGCATCGGAATGCACTCTTCCAAAATCCGCTCTCCCAGACCGACTCGGTTCAGCGCTGTAAGCCCACGCGTAGACAACGCAAGATTGATCGACCGCCCACCGGAAAAACCTGCCGTGCGCGAGTCTGCTCGATGTTCGTAAACATCAACATGATAGCCGCGCCGCGCCAGCACAAGCGATAGGAGCGATCCGGCCAGTCCAGCGCCAACGACGACAAGGGGTTCTTCACGTGTGGGTTCCATGTCTATCCTCAACCAAGGTTGTCGTTTTCGTCCGTCAATTCAGCCAGCCATGTCAAGCGAGCACGTTCACATTCGCAAGATCGAAGGCGCACGATGCAAGATGGCATCATCGACGCCCATCGCCTGCATCGTCTCTAGGTTTTGCTGCAGGGGATTCTTGATCCGCGACAACTCCCGCGCGCGCTTCAAACCAATCTTGCGCGCGAAAACCATCGGTGAAACCGGCACTGGGAAATCGCTTCCAAAGACCACGCGGTCGCGTGCGACAGGGTTATCCAGCACACGCGCAAGGTATTGAAAGCGCGACAACGACGCCATCGCAGAGATATCCCCAAAAAGCCGTGGATATTTGGGCAACATCGCAACCCATTCATAATAATCTTCACGTACCAGATGAGCCGTGCCTGCACCCGCACAATGCGCCGCGATAACGGTCACACCGCAATCCAAGGGGAGGCTCAAGCGCTCGGGTTTGCCCCAAAGCTGATTCACCGGCGGAATCGTGTGCTCAAACGATGTATGGGTCAGCAGCGGAACCTCGAGCTCTTTCATCCGTTGGTAAAACCGCTTGAAGTCCGGATTTGCCGGGTCAAAATCCTGGCTGTTCGGCAACCATTTGATCGCGACCGAACCAGCCTCAACCACCCGCGTAAGCTCATCCAACGCGTCTTTTCGGCTCGGGTTCACTGAACAAATCGGCAGCAACTGTTCGGACTCTTTGCACACGTCCAAAACGTAATCGTTGGACACGTAGACCTGCGTTCGTTTCCGATCCAATTCCCCGTTCATGTAGATGCCATCCAGGCCCAACACGCCGATCGCGTCCACCTGGCTCTCGTGAACCCAATCCACAAGCCGCCTTCGGTAGGTCTCATCGAGCTCCTCGCGGGTCGTTCCGCCCAATCCCAAAGCCCTGGCCAGCAGGTGATACACCACGCCGCCGGACATCTTGGCACTGACAAAACAGCCGTTGATTTCTTGGATCCCGATCAGGTGCACGTGAACGTCGACAATCATTCGCACTCCGTGGCGTGATGGCCCCTATAGCAAATTTTTGCCGCCCATGTGCCCAACTCTGACAATCTTGTCCGGTTTCGGTTCAATTGCTTCAAGTCGTTCCGCTATTTGTGTATTTTTTTGATCTGCGAAAAAGCTAAACACTTTAAGGGGTTGTGACGATGAAGCCCTTAGAAAGGCACTTTTTCAAAGATTTTTTTGAATTTGGCCTGCTTAATGCACATCTAACATTACAGAACGCTTCGGCGTTGGGTGACAGCATATCGCGGTCCCCGAATAGGAGGCCCCATGCTTCCCGATTACATTATCTACGACGAACTTAAGCGACTTCGCCGCGAAGAGCAGCCACGAGACGAAGAACGCCCATACCTTGAGCTGCCGCTCTATATGCCACTTTGGGAAGAACGCAGCGATGCGCCCGAAGCAGAAGAAAACGACGAACGTGGCGTCATCATCATGCAAATGTGATGTGCCTCTAAGGGTGAGCCGGCGTTCTCGTCGCCGGTCGTCGAAGCCCGACGGCTCGCCCTCTTCTTTTTCTTCCTACGTTCCTGGTCCGTTTCTCATACTATCCCCATCACAGGGTATCTCGCTGATCTTCAAATGATGCGCGAGGTCCCGAAGACCCGTTCTCAATCCTTCCTCCAAGACGGGATGATAGAACGGCATCTCCAATGATTCCTTGACCGTCATACGGTGTTGGATAGCCCACGCCAACAAATGCGCCATGTTCTCCATGCGCGGCCCAAACATCTCAGCTCCGGATAGGAACCCGCATCGTCGCGTCGCGTAGATTCGAACCACACCGGCATTTTTGCCCATCACACGTGCCCGGCCTTGGCCCGCAAAGCTCACCATCCCAGCTTCGTGATTCTCTGGGCTGAAGCCTCGAAAACCATTTCCCACCACCGCGATCTGAGGATCTGTGAAGACCACAGCAAGTTCCGCACGTCGCATATCAGCCCGAACTCGTGGGTAAGTACCGGCGTTTCGGCCAGCAATGGTGCCTTCGTCGGCCGCTTCATGAAGGAGCGGTTTATCGTTGTTGGCATCACCTGCGATGAAGATCGGCAAATCCTCAATTTGCATCGTGCGCGTGTCGAATGACGGCATTCCGCGTTCATCCAATTTGACCGACGTGTTCTCGAGGGCAAGACCGTCAAAATTTGGACGCCGGCCCGTGGCATTCAGGCCGTACACAAACGTTTGTTCATAGGCTGTTCCATCTTCGTGAGCCCACTTCACAAAGATGCCAGTTTCCACAGCTTCGACTTTCTCGATCTTCGCGTTCACATGGAGCTTCAATTCGGCGCCAAGAACCTCTTTGATCGAAGCCCGTACCTCGGGGTCGCTGACGAAACCAAAGCCGGCCGCTGGATCAAGAATCACGACATCAACACCCAATCGGCTGAACGCCTGGCCAAGCTCCAATCCAATTACACCCGAGCCAAACACCACCATCGATTGAGGCAGGGTTTCCAACTCAAATACGGTTTCATTGGTCAACATGCGATCGCCGTGACCCGCGAGTTGCTTGGGGATAAACGGAGTCGAGCCGGTCGCAATCACAACGGCTTTGGCGTGGATCTCCTCGCCGTTCACCGACAAAACCGTGTCCGACAGGAACTTAGCGTGGCCGCGAATCTTCTGTTCATCGGGGATTTCGTCGACCGCTTCGACCACAAAACCTGCAAAGCGATCGCGCTCCCGCTGCACCCGTGCCATGACCTCGACGCCGTTGACCTCGACATCGGCATGCACACCGAATCGTCCCGCATGACGGGCTTCGTGGGCAGCATCTGCCGCGGAAATCAACAATTTACTAGGCATGCAGCCTACCCGCGCACATGTCGTTCCATAAGGGCCCGACTCGATCATCACAACCGATGCACCTTCTTTGAGGGCCGCGCGTCGGGCAGTCAATCCAGCTGTTCCCGCACCAATAATCGCCACGTCTACTTTCATATATGCTCCAATTTCATGCGTCGTAAGACGCCATCGCCCGCCAGAAGTCGCAATTTAGAGGCCATCGACGTCATGAATCACCTTATTCATGCCCTTACGAAGACCGTTCTGTTGTTGCTTCAACGGATTTGAATTCTTGATGAAATCCTTCTCTTCTTTTGCCGTCCACTGCCCTGCACCATGGGTTACCAGCGCCAGTGAAGCCAATGTCACGAGCAACGTAATCACGCTTGCAGCAATTTTCTGGCTCTTTTTGGGCAAATCGTCCAAACCTCGGACCGCCACAAATACAGCCAGAAGAACCCCCACCAACCCAAGAGGCAACACGGTCAGGTTGCCTTCTAACCCTAAGAGCGATTTTCCCAGATTCGGCGCAAAAACACCGGTGGCGTACGCGTTCGAAAGCACTTCCCAGACGCCGTCTGTCGCGCCAAGCGGTGATTCCGCCAAGCTCACAAAAACACCCAACGTGACGACAATTCCCATCACAGAAAGGCCGCGTGTTAGACCGTGAATCGTCGGCATTTGGCCGATGACATCCATCAAGTGTCCAATGGCAAAGGCCATAAACACGAGCGCAACGGGGTATGCAAAGAGTCCCGTCGAGGTCTGATAAGCCCCAATCAGCCATAAGATCGGGCCCACAATCGTGAAGATCGATAGGCGCCGAAGCCCGCGCCTCCACAGCACTCCCGCGCCAATCGGCCAAAACACCAGGATAGGCGCCGTGAAAAAGAGGCCGTTTTTGGTCGAAATCAAGTCCATGATGAGGTGGGACTTCCAACCTTCAACCGCCGGCGCCGCAAAGGGGGAGCCCGTGATCAGGTTTGTCAGGTAGAGCGACATCGCCAACCCCAGGCCGGTTGCCACCAACATGGACACGAGGGCGGGGCGGTGATGGCGTATCGTTCCCGTGATTGCGTAGATCACAAAAAGAAGCGCCAGCAGCCACCCCATGATGTGCGACATACAAGCCCACCCCATCGCAGCTCCGGCTCCAAATCCCATCAAGGTCCCCACGATTCCACTCAGGGGCTTGGTTTCGAGGGTCAAAAGCGCTCGCAACGCCAGAAGGAGCAGCAGCGCCAAGAATACGTCTGCGTTTAAGGTCGTTCCTTGAGCCATCATCGGCGTGCCCACCGCGAACACCAACGACGCGACGTCAATCCCAGGCCCATCAACATGCGTGAGCTTCAACACTCGCCGTAACGTTACGAAACACAGTAGCGCCAACGGAATTCCCACCCAACGATTCAGGAAATTCAACAACTCTAAGAGCGGCGGCAACTCGGAGCCGTAAACGATTCGGTAGGGTACAGACGCCACATAGGCTAGGCCTGGTGGCGAGCTGATATAGGTCTTTCCTTCAACACGCAGGCTGTCGGCACTGTATCCGTAATGAGCCATGGCAGTGTCGATCGCCAAGGTTCCTTCGGCGATTCCGACAGTCAAATAGGGCAGGCTGAGGTCAAGGTCTGCCGTTTTTGTGGGATAGGCCTCGGCAAAGACCAAAACAAACGCAACCAGAATCGCGAGCGCCACCTCGATGATTCGTCGCTTCTTTTGATAGGCGTCCATGATGCGCTCCGGGATGGCTGAGCCCATGTTGTATGTTAGAAAGCATGAGAGGTCTGTATGAATCAAACTCAATATCAAGTGGTCTGGCCGCCCGTTTCGCGCAACACGAAGCTTCTGATCGGCTTTCTGGCGGCTCAATGGCTGGCTCTCATCTTGATCGAGCCGTTGCGAACCTTTGTCAGCGAGTGGCTGCTCTTGCCCACGAGCACCCCCTTATTGGTGCAGCCCTGGCAGGTCATGACCTATGGGTTCTTTGATAACGATTTTTTGAGCATCTTGTTTGCCGCGGTCGGGATCTGGATCTTCGGGGCAGAAGTCGAACAACGGTGGGGCGCCAAGAAATGGTGGTTGATCCAACTCGGGGGGATTCTTCTGGCCGGGGCCTTTGCCTGGCTGGTGGGCCTGGTCACTTCCTTTGCCATGACGCCTGCGCCATTCATTCAACAAGGTTGGCATCCCGCCGTCACCGCACTTGCCACCGCCTATTGTATTCGCCAGTGGAATGCCCAGATGTCGATCTTTGGGATCCCGATGAACGGCAGAATACTCCTGACGTTCTTCGTGGGACTCTCCGTGGTGATGAGCGCGATATCGCTCAATTTCCCCGGCGTGGGCCTAGAGGCAGGCGGCGTGTTGGCTGGTTATATCGCGACCCGTCCATCGGGTCTGATTCGAGACCTCAAGACCCGATTCCGTATGTGGCAGGCCCGTCGCCACTTGAAAGTAGTCAAGAAACCTGAGGACGACCGTCCCGACCGAAAGATGATGAACTGATGCGCATAATTGCAGGTGAATCGCGTGGAATCATTCTTGTCTCGCCCAGCGACGACAAGGTGAGACCGACGCCAAATCGTATTCGTGAAGCCCTATTCTCTATCCTAGGTTCCTTTGAAGACTGCACAGTCTTTGATGCCTTTGCAGGGACGGGGGCCCTGGGGTGTGAAGCCATAAGCCGCGGGGCGACGCGAGCCTGCTTCGCCGACAGCGCCACGACGTCCATCGAGCTGATCACCGAAAACGTCAAACGCGTCGACGGCGGCGATCGCAGTCAGATCTTTAAGGGGTCGTACGACTACGCCCTTGCGAAGATGGATTTTGACCCTGATATCGTCTTCCTTGATCCACCCTATAATCAGGGGCTTACCAACCTCGCCCTCAAGACGATGTCCACCGCCCCGCGCATCACTGCAGGGTGTCTTGTGATCGCTGAACAGCATGTCGACGAGGAACCATGCGCCCATCCAGACTTTGAACTCGACGACGAGCGAGTCTACGGAAGCATTCGGCTACGCTTTTTCGTCCGAAACGAACCCGCTCAAGAATAGTTTCTGGCCTTTTGGCCGCCATTTCGGGCGTTTAACAGACACAGTGTAAAGTTCCTTAAAAAAGAGGTTGACGTCCCGCTCCTGAGGAGTAGAGTCCGCCTCCCAAGTCGAGGCATGACCTTGATGAGCGACGCAAGTCGGACCGAATTCAAGACTCGGTAGGAAAGAAAAGCTCTTGACAGGTGAAGCCAACGCAAGTAGCTTCGCCGACCCTGCAGAACGGTTCGCCGCTTTGTAGGTCTTTGAAAGATGAATAGGAATTGAGTTGAGGTAGGATACCTCGGACCTTCATGGG
>Ga0100388_10000509_pt1 | contig 35979 bp, 25 predicted proteins | sample CryGeymeta201512_FD_81536 | JGI IMG/M metagenome (GOLD analysis project Ga0100388, IMG submission 81536) | Groundwater microbial communities from Crystal Geyser aquifers in Utah, USA - Crystal Geyser metaG 2015-12 | ecosystem: Environmental > Aquatic > Deep subsurface > Groundwater | place... | reverse complement strand
GCGGCGCTTCGATGCGTGGCGTTTCGATGCGTGGCGTTTCGATGCGTGGCGTTTCGATGCGCGGCGCTTCGACCCGTGGCGTTTCGACGTGCGGCGTTTCGCTGCGCGGCGTTTCGACGTGCGGTGCTTCGATGCGCGGCGTTTCGATGCGCGGCGTTTCGATGCGCGGCGTTTCGATGCGCGGCGTTTCGACGTGCGGCGTTTCGACGTGCGGTGCTTCGATGCGCGGTGCTTCGATGCGCGGTGCTTCGACGTGCGGCGTTTCGCCATGCGCAGCGTCGTTTACGGTGGTTACTCCGATTGCCTTGTCAGCAAAGTCCAATGGCTGTTGATTCGGCGTCGCGCTGATCTCGGCGGTACCTTCACTGCCATCGTTCTTGCGGCGGCGACGGCCACCACGGCGGCCACGACGACGACGCGCCGTGGTCCCTTCCGGCCCTTCGGGATTGCCGTCCGGTGCCGCGTCCGGTGCTATCGGCGATGCCGCCACGCTGGCATCGACGTGTGTGCTCGGCTTGCTGTCGGGCAGCGTTACTGCTGCGGCGACCGCGGCAACCACGTCGGTTTCGCGCTCGCGCACCGGTTCGGCTTTGGCTGCGCTGACGGCGCGGGTCTCGACCGCTTGCTCCGTCTCGCTCAGCTGCGGCTTGGCGGCGGCCGCTGGACGTTCTCGCGGCGGTCGCGGTGTGCGTTCGGCCTCGCCTTGGCGCTTGTTGGCTGTGCCGGTGGCGGCTTTGTCCTTGTTGCGCGTACCGCGTGTCTTGCGCTGCTGCCCCGCATCGGCCTGATCGCGCGTACGCTTTGGCTCGGCGCGATCGCGCGGTGCTTGCTCGCGAGCAGGCTCGGCACGCTGGCGCTCGGGGCGAGCAGGCGACGGTCCGCTGCGGGCAGCGGCCGGTTTTGCCGGCGCCGCATCGTGGTGGCCGCGGATGGCGGCAAACAGCCGCTTCAGCAAACCCGCCTTGGCCGGCGCTGGCAGCTTGGTGCGGGCGGGTACCTCTTCGGTCTCGTCGTGCGCGGGTGCCGGGCGCGATGGCGCAACATGGGTAACCGCCGGCGGCGGCACGTTGAGGTTGGCCTTGGTCAGCGAATGCGTTTCCAGCTTGCGCGGCGTGGTGCGGTGGTAGCTCGGGCGGTTGCTTTCTTCGTTGAGCTCGTTGTCGCGCAGGCGCACCACGTTGAACTGCGGGGTTTCCAGTTGCTCATCGGCCACCACCACCACGGGCGTATGGTGGCGTTGCTCGATTTCGATCAGCGCGCGGCGCTTTTCATTGAGCAGGTAGTTGGCGATTTCCGGCGGGGTCTGCACCAGTACCTGGCCGGTGCTGTCCTTCATCGCCTGCTCTTCGGTCAATCGCAGGATCGACAGCGACAACGATTCGACGCTGCGCATGCGGCCGTGGCCGGCACAGCGCGGACACACCACCTGAGTGGATTCGCCCAGGCTCGGGCGCAGGCGCTGACGCGACATTTCCAGCAGGCCGAAACGCGAGATGCGGCCGATCTGCACGCGTGCACGGTCGTGGCGCAGTGCCTGCTGCAAACGATTTTCGACATCACGCTGGTGTTTGTTCGATTCCATGTCGATGAAATCGATCACCACCAGGCCACCAAGATCGCGCAGGCGCAACTGGCGGGCCACTTCGTCGGAGGCTTCCAGATTGGTGTGATAGGCGGTTTCCTCGATGTCGCCACCCTTGGTCGAGCGTGCCGAATTGACGTCGATGGCGGTCAAGGCTTCGGTCTGGTCGACCACGATCGAGCCGCCCGACGGCAGCCTCACCTGGCGTTCAAACGCATTCTCGATCTGGGTTTCGATCTGGTAACGGTTGAACAGTGGGGTGGAATCCTGATACAGCTTGAGCTTGCGCAGGGTCTGCGGCATCACCTGTTCAATGAACTGGCGCGCTTCCTCGTACATCTCTTCGGTGTCGATCAGTATTTCGCCGACATCCGCGCGCAGGTAATCGCGCAACGCACGAATGATCAGGCGCGATTCCTGATAGATCAGGAACGAGGCGGGTTTGGCCAGCGCGGCATCGGTGATCGCACGCCACACCTGCAACAGGTAATCGAGATCCCATTGCAGCTCTTCGGCATCGCGGCCGACGCCGGCGGTGCGGATGATGATGCCCATGTCGGCCGGGATGTTGAGCTGATCCATCGCCGCTTTCAGCGCCTGGCGATCATCGCCTTCGATGCGCCGCGATACCCCGCCAGCGGTGGGGCTGTTGGGCATCAGCACCATGTAGCGGCCAGCCAGCGAGATGAATGTGGTCAGCGCCGCGCCCTTGTTGCCGCGTTCTTCCTTGTCGACCTGCACCACCACTTCCTGACCTTCGCGCAGCAGTTCGCGGATCGTTGCCTTGTTGGCATCGACGCCTTGCGCAAAATAATCGGGAGAAACTTCTTTCAGCGGCAAAAAGCCGTGCTTGTCACCGCCGTATTCAACAAACGCAGCTTCCAGCGATGGCTCAAGGCGAGTGATGCGGCCCTTGTAGATGTTGGACTTTTTCTGTTCCCGGGCCGGTTGTTCGATGTCGATGTCGTACAGGCTCTGGCCATCGACAATGGCTACGCGCAACTCTTCTTGTTGAGTTGCGTTGATCAGCATCCGCTTCATTTTTCTGATTCCTCACGCGCTCATACCGCGAGGAACGCCGGGGCTCCGCACCCATCATTCGGGCAGTCAGCCGGTATTGCCGGGCTGACCTGCGAAAATCCAGCGCTACAAAAACCGCCAGGCAAGCCCGCGGGAGCGCTTGTTCATGTGACCGGTTGGGCCATTGCCCGCCGGCGTCCGTGCCGGAAACCGCAAAACCACGGTATCCGTGCGATCAACCCCTGTGGCCGAACCCGAATGCTCGTTCCCGATATAAGATGGCCGCCGCAGATCGCGGAGGCCTCGGGATTGCGACACGCTTCGGGCCCGTTTTCGCCGGCGCCGGCAACATTGCCGGCAGCCCAACGAAATCAGGACGTTATTTCGCCCCTCAAGTGTAGCAGATTGGATTGTCATGGCGGAAACTTCGACAAAAGGGGCGGTTAGAACCGTGGACGTGGCCGATGACCGCGGTGGTCAGCGGCTCGACAACTTTCTGTTGGGCCTGCTCAAGGGTGCGCCGCGCAGCCTGATCTACCGCATCGTGCGCAGTGGCGAGGTACGCATCAACGGCAAGCGGGCCAAGCCCGATAGCCGACTCGCGGGTGGTGACCGGGTGCGCATCCCACCGGTGCGGCTGGGTGAGCCCGATGCCGGCGAAGGGCCGCCGATCGCCATGGCCGAGCGTCTGGCCGAGCACATCGTATTCGAGGATCGCGCCCTGCTGGTGCTCAACAAGCCGTGCGGGATCGCCGCGCATGGCGGCAGTGGCGTGCGCTTTGGCGCGATCGAACTGTTGCGCCGGGCGCGCCCGAACGAATCCCTGGAACTGGTACATCGGCTGGACCGTGATACCAGCGGCGTGCTGGTGTTGGCGAAAAAGCGCTCGGCACTGCTGGAACTGCAACGGCAGATGCGCGAGGGCGGGATCCGCAAGAAGTATCTGGCGCTGCTGGTCGGGCGCATGGCCGAGCGTAGTTTTACGGTAGACGTGGCGCTGCAAAAGTCGGTGCTGTCGGGCGGCGAACGCATGGTGCGGGTTACCGCCGACGGCAAGGATTCGGTCAGCCATTTTCAGTTGATCGAGCGTCGCGGCGGCCACAGCTATTGCGAAGTGCGCATCGAAACCGGGCGTACCCACCAGATACGCGTCCATGCTGCGCACATCGGGCACCCTGTCGCGGGCGACGAAAAATACGGCGATCGTGACGCCAATCGCCGGTTGCGCGAGCAGGCTGGCCTCAAACGCATGTTTCTGCACGCGGCCAGCCTGGAGTTCGCGCTGGATGACGGGCGTTCACCTTACCTGCTAAGCGCACCACTGGCGCCGGAGTTGGCCGCTGCGCTGGATCGTCTCGGCTGAGTGCGTGCGTCGGCAATGCGTCATGCCAGGGCGTCGGCCTTGGCCGCGCAGATGAAATCGTTCTCCGAGAGTCCACCGACATCGTGGGTGGAGTAGCGCACCACGCAGCGGTTGTAATGCACGCCAAGATCCGGGTGATGGTCCTCGTGATGCGCGATAAAGGCCAGCGCATTCACGAATGCCATGGTGTGGTAATAATCGGGGAAGCTGAAGCTGCGGCTGATCGCCATGCCGTCTTCGATCACCGCCCACTGCGGGGTCTGCGCATTGAACGCAGCGATCTGATCGGCAGACAGCCGGTGCTGCTCGCCGCGGCGCGGCTGGCAGTGGCGTTGACTCAGGGTGTCATGGGCAGAATGCATAGGTGGTCTCCAGAGTTGCCGATGGCGCACGCGCAAGTATAAGCAGGTCGGCTCGTCAGCTTGGTTGTGGACGCAAAGAAAGTTGTCTCTCGCCAAGACGCCAAGGACGGCAGCAGCCGATCAGGTTATCGGCGGGCGGGGTTATGGCTCGGGTTGTCCAGCGCGCCACGCGCACCTTGCTGAGTTCAGCAAGAACCCGAAACGCATGCACCAAGCGTTACAGACCACCTGTGATACTGGGGCTGCGCACGATGGATGGATTTTGCAATGTCAACGACTGGGCTACTGTGGCCCTGTGTTGCGTTCCCTTGGTGCACTTGGCGTCTTGGCGAAAGCACGCTTGTTCAGGTAACAAAGCAGCCGGTTTCATGAGGTTCCCGGATGTTGCTGCACGAGGCCACAAAGTCGTTGCCAAATGTATCCGCGCACGCTGGTAAACTGTGCGCATGATCGAGATCACGCAAACCGCACAAGCCTACTTCCATAAACTGTTGCAGTCGCAGGATGGCGATGCGATCGGCATTCGACTGCATGCAGTCAAGGCCGGGACGCCGGCAGCCGATGCGCGCTTGTCGTTTTGCGATGCGGATGACCTGATCGGCGATGAGTGGCAACTCGAATGTGAGGGCTTCGTGCTGTACGTGGAAGCGGCCAGCGCTCCGTTTTTCGAAGATGCGCAGATCGATTTCGAGAGTAATGCCACCGGCGGTCAGCTCAATATTCGTGCGCCGCGGATCAAGGGCGTGCCGCCCGCTGAGGGTGCCGGGCTGATCGAGCGTCTGCGCCATGTCATCGATAGCGAAATCAATCCGCAACTGGCAGCGCACAAGGGCAGGGTGGCCCTGGAAGCGGTTACCGCCGATGGCGTTGTGGTGTTGCGTTTCGGTGGTGGCTGCCATGGCTGTGGCATGGTCGATGTCACCCTGCGCCAAGGCATCGAAAAAACCTTGGCGGCGCGCTTCCCGGAAATCACCGGTGTGCGCGATGCCACCGATCACGATTCCGGGCAGCAGCCCTACTACAAGGCGTCGTGATTCGGCACAGGCCCGTTGCCGCCACGCGCTCGCGCCGCACTGCTCGGTTTAACGCGACTTTCAGGACCTGCTCGCTAGGCTTGCGCGCACGTGCAGTGCTTCCGTACCGGGCGGCCCATTGCGCATCCTGCGCGCAGTGCCGTGGCCTGACGCTTGCGGCACTGCTCTGGAAAGTACCGCCCAGTACGAAGCCCCACACTACTGTTTTGTAAACTGGCGAGCGCAGCCGATGGTGAAGCGATGGCGTATGGCCAATCCGACGCGCAACTGATCCGGCGCTATCTGTGTGAGCGGATGGGCGGCGTTTTGCGTGGTTCGCCGCGGCGCTGGGCGGTACTCTCGCTGGTGGCACTGCTGCACCTTGGGCTGGCCATGATGCTTGCGCAACTGCTGCGCGATTCCAGGCCCGAAACATCAACGCCGGCCATTGCGGTGCAGTTTTTTGACTTGCGCGATACGCCACCGCCATTGCCGAATCTGCCGCCAACCCGCCGTCGCAGTGTCGGCTCGCCAGAGGTTGCCATGCCGCCGCCGCTGGCCGTGCCGGCTGCGCCGATCGTCGAACCGATGATCGAACCATCCGCCGAACCGCCGCCGAAACTGCGCTTGTTTCGTCCGGATGGTTCGGTGAACATCGCTGACGATCTACTCGCCAGGATCGAGCGTACCGTGCTCGCTCGTGGCTTGGCCGAGTACCGCATCGCCGATCTGGATCGCGCCGGCCACTTCGAGACGCGCACGGTGTTGGAGTATCAGGAAACGGTATTCGAGCGGTATTGGGTACCGAGTGAGTCGCTGCTGGAAGAATGGGTGCGGCGCGGTATCCACGAGGTGTCGATACCGATACCCGGCAGCAACCAGAAGATCACGTGTTACATCTCGTTGGTAGCGCCGGGTGCGGCCTGCGGCATCACCTCGCCCCGGCAGATGACGAGCAAGCAAGAGCGCGACTACGAGCCGCCGCCGAACCGCAATTTGCGCACCGAGTGATCGGCGTTGATGGGTTTCGCCACACGCTGGGCACAGCGCCCCAGCCACGAGTCCCGAGTATGGGGAAAGCGAGGGTCCGCAAAAGACGCCAAGTGCGCAAAGGAAAGCAAGAAGCCGAGTTCGCGGGATGGGTCGAGTGCGGCGACACCCATCCTACGTGTGCTTCACGTTTTCATCCCATGGCATCAGGGAAGTGTCGGATCGGCGCCTTCGGCGCTTGATCCGACCTACGCGCACGCTCGCGCCGGTTGGGTCAAGCGGCGGCCGCTCCTGTGCATCCGGCAACTGCTCCTGCGTTGCGCTACCTCCGGCATCCTTGCGCGGTGTAGCGGCGGAACCGGCGAAAAACCATTGCGTCTTTTGCGTCCGTTGCGGACCCCGTGTGCTTTACGTTGTTCCCGAGTTCCGAGTTACTTGGCGGGGTCGGCGTTCAGCTCGACCAACGGGCCTTGCTGCGACGAGAAATAGGCGGCCAAGTCGGCAATATCCTGCTCACTCAATGCTCCAGCGAAACCCGCCATGATCGGGTTGACGCGGGCGCCGGACTTGTAATCGCCCAGCGCTTTGCGCAGGTAATCCGCGTGCTGGCCGGCAAGAATCGGGTACATGGTGATTCCAATGCCGTTGCCGTCGGCACCGTGGCATGCCTGGCAGGTTTGTGATTTTTGCTTGCCGGCGTCGATTGAGCCGTTGGCGTGCGCGCCAAAGGCAACCGAACCAAGCGTGAGCGCGATGATCAAACGCAGGGTCATGGCGTGTCCTTTCATGGTGTCACCTTGCCGGCGCTGGCAATGAATGCGGCGAGGTTTTGCAGGTCGGTTTCACTGAAGCTGGCCGCCTGCGCCTGCATGGTGGGATGCGTGCGCTCGCCTTTTTGGTAAGCGATCAGCGCAGCCAGCAGGTAGTCGTAATTCTGGCCGGCAATGCGCGGCACATGGTATTGCGGGTAGGCGTTCTTGTAGCCAGCGATGCCGTGGCAGCCGGTGCAGGTGTAGGCGAGTTGCCGTCCCAGTGCCGGATCGCCCTGAGCATGTGCGGCGGCAAACGGGAGGGTGACAAGCGCAAGGCTGGCCAAGGCAAGTGCGTTGAGTCGCTTCATCGGTGGTTGTCCAGGCGAAATCGGCGTCAGGCCGGGGTGGTAAAGCGGCAAGTATAACCAGCAGCACGGTGTTGCGACAAAGTGGATAGGGGGGCGGGGTGCCCGGAGTGCCCTGGGTGCCGGCTTTCGCGCTGGGTTCATGCGCCGTTGGTCATCATGACTTGCTGCACGCGCATGGGGTACGGCTTGCCATCACCATGTATCCCGGAGCTGCCTTGACATATTTGGTGATATAGGTAACTATAACACCACTCACCCATAACACCGAGTTGACCATGACCCCGCAAAACCCACTTCGCTCATTCCTGTTGGTCGTGGCGATGGCCGCCACCAGTGTGCTCGTCGCCTGTTCGGGGGGAGCAAAAGGCGATGCCGCGCAGGCGAAAAAATCCGACAAGGGTGCCGATAGCGCGATCCCGGTTGAGATTGCGCGGGCCGCCCGTCGCCCGATGAGCGCCAGCTATGCGGCAACCGCCTCGCTCAAGGCGGTGCGCGAAGCGCAAGTGGTGTCGATGACGTCCGGCGTGCTGCTCAAGCTGATGGCCGAAGAGGGTGATGTGGTCAAGGCCGGCGCTGTGCTGGCGCGTCTCGACCCGGATCGCAAGGGGCTGGCGCTGGCGCAGGCCGAGGCGCAGCTCAAGAAACTGGAAAGCGAATATAAACGTTCCCGCGAGTTGTTCGAGCGGCAACTGGTCAGCGCCGATGCGCATGGCAAGATTCGCTCGGATCTGGATGTGCAGCGTGCCGCCGTGCAGATTGCCCGTCTGGAGTTGTCGTACACCAGCATCACCGCGCCGATCTCCGGTGTGATTGCGCAGCGCATGGTCAAGGTCGGCAACCTGATTCAACCCAACACGCCGATGTTCACGGTGGTGGACAGCTCGCATCTGGAAGCGGTGTTGAATGTGCCCGAGCGCGAGTTCTCCACCATGCGCGCCGGGCTTCCGGTGACGATGCAGGTGGATGCGTTGCCGGGCCGTACGTTTGCCGGAACCGTGGATCGGGTCAGTCCGGTGATTGATGCCGGCAGCGGCACTTTTCGGGTGACGGCGGCATTTGCCGGGGTGCGTCAGTTGCAGCCGGGCATGTTTGGCCGCGTCGAGTTGGTCTACGACCAGCGTGCTGATGCGTTGACGATACCGCGCGATGCATTGATCGAAGGCGATGGCGAGACGGCGGTATTCGTGCTGCGCGATGGCAAGGCGATACGTACCAAGGTGCAGGTCGGCTTCATCAATGGTGCATATGCCGAGATTCGCGAAGGACTGGTGGAAGGCGATGGCGTGGTGACGGTGGGCAAGGTGACATTGCGCGACGGCGCCACGGTCGAGGTCGTCAACGGCGCCGACGACGCCAGCGCGGTCGCGCTCAAGGGTGGTGCCTCGACGGCAGCCAGCCCATGAGTTTGATTGCCTTTTCCACCCGCCGCCGGGTCACGGTGGCGATGTTCACCGTGACCATGGTTCTGTTCGGCCTGCTGGCGTTGCGCGAGCTCAAGGTCAATCTGCTGCCGGATCTGAGCTATCCGACGCTGACCGTACGCACCGAATACGTTGGCGCTGCACCCAGCGAAATCGAAAATCTGGTCACCGAGCCGATCGAGGAATCGGTGGGTGTGGTCAAGAACCTGCGCAAACTGCACTCGGTGTCGCGTACCGGCCAAAGCGATGTGATTTTGGAGTTCGCCTGGGGTGCCGACATGGACAAGGCGAGCATCGAGGTGCGCGACAAGCTGGAGTCGGTGCAGTTGCCGCTGGAAGCCAAAAAATCGGTGTTGCTGCGCTTCAATCCATCCACCGAACCGATCATGCGGCTGGCGCTGAGCGGCGAGAGCAAGGCCGATGGCGTTGACGAGGTGTTGCTCAAACGCCTGCGCCGCTACGGCGAGGAAGAGCTCAAAAAGCGCCTGGAGCCGATCGCTGGTGTTGCTGCGGTCAAGGTGTCCGGTGGCCTGGAAGACGAGATTCAGGTCGATCTCGACCAGCAGTCACTGGCGCGCCTGAACCTGTCGGTCGGCACCGTGATTGACCGCTTGCGTCAGGAGAATGTCAACATTTCCGGTGGCCGGCTGGAAGAGGGCACGCAGCGTTATCTGGTGCGCACCATCAATCAGTTTGTCGATCTCGATCAAATGCGCGATCTGCTGGTGGTCAACCGCGATGGTTATTCGATCTACCTGCGCGATATCGCCACGATTGCGCAGGGCTTCAAGGAACGTCAGGCGATCATCCGTCTGGATGGCCGCGAAGCGATCGAACTGGCGATCTACAAGGAAGGCGATGCCAATACGGTGGATGTGGCGGATCGCGTCAAGGCGGCGTTGCAGCAACTGGAATCGGACATTCCGCCGGATGCCACCCTCACCCAGGTCGACGACCAGTCGGTTTTCATTCGCCAGGCACTCGATGAGGTGCGTTCGGAGGCGTTGCTGGGCGGTTCGCTGGCGATCCTGCTGATCTTTTTCTTCCTGCGCGATGGCTGGAGCACCTTCGTCATCGGCTTGTCGCTGCCGATTTCGATCATCACCACGTTCTTCGTGATGGGCCAGTTCGGCATCAACCTCAATGTCATGTCGCTGGCCGGGTTGGCGTTGGCCACCGGCATGGTGGTGGACGACTCGATCGTGGTGCTGGAAAGCATCGCCAAGGCGCGTGAGCGCGGCCTGAGCCTGCTCGACGCGGCGGTAAAAGGCACCCAGGAAGTCAGCATGGCGGTGGTTGCCTCCACGCTTACCACGGTCGCGGTGTTTCTGCCATTGGTCTTTGTCGAAGGCGTGGCCGGCCAATTGTTCCGCGATCAGGCATTGACCGTGGCGATTGCGATGATCATCTCGTTGCTGGTATCGCTGACCCTGATCCCGATGCTCAGTTCGTTGCGTGCGACCGCGCCGTTGGCATTCGCGCTGGAGCCGGACCCGGATCATGTTGAGGGCATCACCAAAAACCGGTTACTGCGCCCGATCGAGCGCGGCATGGGCGCAATGGGTTGGTTGCAACGCAAGGCGTTCGGCTCCGTGCTGTTTGCCATCACCTGGGGAATCACGTTGCTGGCTCGCGTCTTGCGCGCCAGTGTTGGCCGCGCGCTGGGCTGGCTTGGTGCGCAGTTGATGAAAGGCTACGACGCGGCTGCCAATGCCTATGCGCGCATCCTGCCAACGGCATTGGCGCGGCCCGGGCTGGTGCTCGGCAGTGCAACGGCGGCATTCGTGCTGGCACTGGCTTTGGTCCCCACCTTGGGCATGGATCTGATTCCGCAGTTGGCACAGGATCGCTTCGATCTCACCGTCAAGCTGCCTTCCGGCACCCAGTTGCGCGACACCGACGCCCTGATCCGCGACGTGCAGCGCAAGCACGCCGGTGATCCCGGGGTGCGGGTGTTGTATGCGGTCAGCGGCAGCGGTACGCGTCTTGATGCCAATCCCACGGAGTCTGGCGAGAACGTCGGCAAGCTGTCGGTGATCCTTGAGCGTGGTGCGCCACGCAAAACGGAGGCCACCCAGATCGAGCGGCTGCGCGCATCGATGGCGCTGTATCCAGGTGCCGAGGCCAAGTTCGGTCGGCCCGAGTTGTTCAGTTTTTCGACGCCCCTGGAAATCGAGATCCGTGGCAGCGACCTGCCGGTACTCGAACGGGCAGGCCGCGATCTGGTGCAGCGTCTGAATGGCGATGATCGTTTTGCCGACATCAAGAGTTCGGTGGAATCGGGCTTTCCGGAAATCCAGATTCGCTTCGACCAGGAACGTGCCGCAGCGCTGGGGTTGACCACGCGCCAAATCGCCGACCAGGTGGTGCGCAAGGTGCGCGGTGAAGTAGCGACCCGCTACAGCTTTCGCGATCGCAAGATCGATGTGCTGGTGCGGGCGCGCGAACAGGACCGCTCGTCGGTGGACGACATTCGCAACCTGATCGTAAATCCGGAGAGCGAGCGACCGGTCACCCTGTCCGCCGTGGCTGAGGTCATCAACACCATTGGCACCTCGGAAATCCATCGCGTCGATCAGGTCCGGGTAGCAATCATCTCGGCTGCGCTGCGCCATGGCGATCTGGGCAGTGCGGTGAAAGCCATCGAGCAGATGCTGGCCGACAAGCCGCTGGCTGGTGGCGTGCGGGTGCATATTGGCGGTCAGGGCGAGGAACTGGATGCATCGACCCGCTCCCTGATTTTCGCGTTTGGCCTTGCCATTTTTCTGGTTTATCTGGTGATGGCTTCGCAGTTCGAATCGCTGCTGCATCCGTTCGTGATTCTGTTTTCGATTCCGCTCGCGGTGGTGGGTGCGGTGTTGGCGCTCAAGCTGACCGGCAACAGTCTGTCGGTGGTGGTGTTCATTGGCTTGATTTTGCTGGCCGGCATCGTCGTAAAAAATGCCATCGTGCTGATCGATCTGGTCAATCAGTTGCGCGAGGCCGGGCAGCCAAAGCGCGAAGCGATCATCGCGGCGTGCTCGGCGCGTCTGCGCCCGATCATCATGACCACGCTGACCACGCTGTTTGGCTTCCTGCCGCTGGCGCTGGGCCTGGGTGAGGGCGCCGAGGTGCGTGCGCCGATGGCGATCACGGTGATCGGTGGTCTGACGGTATCCACCCTGCTGACCTTGCTGGTGATTCCTGTGGTGTACAACTTGCTCGATCGCCGTGACGATGCCTGGTACGTGCAGCGGCGTCGGCTTGCCGAGCGCAGTGAAGCGCTGGTGCAGGGGGACGCATCATGAAACCCGGCTGGAGCCTGGCACAACTGAGTCTGCAGCGGCCAGTCACCGCCGTCATGTTCTTTGTCACGATGGTGCTGGTTGGCCTGATCTCTGCCACCCGCCTGCCGCTGGAGGAGAACCCGGACATCGAGGCGCCGTTTACGTTCATCAGCTTGCCGTATCCGGGATCGTCGCCCGAAGAAGTGGAACGCACGATTACCCGCCCGGCAGAGGAAGCGCTGGCAACGCTGTCGGGCATCAAACGCATGAACTCGACCTCGCGTGCCGATGGTGCCAGCATCTTCATCGAGTTCGCCTGGTCGCGCGACATCGAGATTGCCGCCTCCGAGGCGCGCGAACGCATCGATGCGATTCGCGATGAACTGCCGTCGGACTTGCAGCGCTACTTCGTGCTCAAGTTTTCCACCAGCGACGAGCCGGTGTTGCGCATTCGTTTCGCCGGCGAGCAGGACATGACGCGCTCGTATTCCTTGCTGGATCACCAGATCAAGCGCCCGATCGAACGTCTGCCCGGCGTGGCGCGAGTGGATATATCCGGGGTGTCACCGCCGGAAGTGGAGATCGCAATTTCCAATGATCGGCTCAGCGCGCACGGGCTCAGCCTCAATGAGCTGGCATCCCGCCTGCAGGCGGCCAACTTTTCGATTTCCGCGGGCGAGATCGATGATGGCGATCGCCGCTTGCGCGTGCAGCCGGTCGGTGAATTGCAAAGCCTGGATCAGATCCGCGATCTGGTGATTGCGGTCGGCGGCGTGCGCCTGCGCGATGTCGCCACGGTTCGCCTCAAACCGAGCCGGGTCGATTATGGCCGGCGGCTGGACGGCAAGCCGGCGGTTGGCATCGACATCTTCAAGGAACGCAGCGCCAACCTGGTGGAGGTGGTGGACCACATCGCCAGGCAATTGGCGCTGATTGCGGCGACGCCGGAATTCGAGAACGTCAGCTTCATTACCATCTCCGATCAGGCCAAAGGCGTCATCAGCTCGTTGTCCGAGTTGGGTGAAGCCGGGCTGATCGGTTCGCTGCTGTCGATTGCGATCTTGTTCTTTTTCCTGCGTCACTGGCCATCGACGTTGATGGTTTCGCTGGCGATTCCGCTGTGCTTCGTGATGACGCTCGGGGTGATGTATTTCTACGGACTCACCCTGAACATCATGTCGATGATGGGGTTGCTGATCGGCGTGGGCATGCTGGTCGACAACGCGGTGGTGGTGACCGAAAGCATTTATCAATACCGCGAGAAATATCCCGACGACCCGGTACGGTGCGCGATCGAAGGCACGCGTGGGGTGCAACTGGCGGTGTCGGCCGGCACCTTGACCAGCATCATCGTGTTCATCCCCAACCTGTTTGGCGAGCGCAATTTCATCTCGCTGTATCTATCCAATGTCGCGCTCACCATTACCGTCGCGATGCTGGCATCGTGGCTGGTGGCAGTCAGCTTGATCCCGATGATTTCGGCGCGCATCAAGGCACCGGCGCGCGGGTTCGCCAGTGGTGGGGTGGTCAGGAAAGTGCAGGATCGCTATGCCGGTGTGCTGCGCTGGAGTCTGGCGCATCGCGGTTTGAGCGTGCTCGCGATGGGCCTGATCGTGGCGGTCAGCCTGATTCCGGCCAGCGGCACCCAATTCGACATGTTTCCACAGCAAGAAGGGCGTGAGTTCGAGTTGTTCTACAAGTGGAAGGGCGCCTATCCGCTGGATCAAATGTCCGGCGAGGTCGCCAAGATCGAGTCGTACCTGGAAGCGAATCGCAGCAAGTACCAGATCAAGCAGATCTACAGTTGGTATTCCGAGCAAGGTTGGGCGGCGACCCGGGTCACCCTGTTTGACGATCCCGATCAGGTCGATGGCGACAGCATTCGACCGACCCAGCAGGTGGTTGAGGAGATTCGCGCCGGCATGCCCAAGTTGGCCACCGCTGAGGTGGGTATGGGTGGCAACAACGGCGGCGGCGGGGGTGGTGCTGGCGAGGGCATGCGGTTATCGCTGATCGGCGATTCGGCGCAGACGCTGAAAGAGCTGTCCGACGTGGTGGTCGCCAATCTGGCGAAATTGCCCGAGTTGCGTGATGTGCGCGCCGATACCGGCGATGAATCGACCGAGCTGGCAGTCAGTGTGGATCGCGAACGGGCTGCGTTGTATGGGTTTTCCGCGCAGGATGTCGCTAATTACGTTGGCATTGCCATCCGCGGCGCACCGCTACGCGAGTTTCGCAGTGGCGACAGCGAAGTGCCGATGTGGATTCGCTTCGACAATGCACAGACGCAAGGCATCGACGATCTGCGCAGCTTCAACCTGCGCCGGCCCGATGGCGAAATGATCCCGTTGATGTCGGTGATCAATGTGCGCATGCAGCGCGGCGCCACCCAGATTCAACGCAGCAATCGGCAAACCGCGCTCGATATCCAGGCTGGTCTGGCCACCGGCAAGACCATGCCGCAGGCGCGCCAGGCGATGGAGGAAGCGCTCAAGCGCATGAGCTTCCCGCCGGGTTATTCGTGGAGCTTTGGCGGTCGTTTCAACGATTCCGACGACGCCGGCCAGGTGATGGTGTTCAACACCTTGCTGGCATTGGTGATGATCGTGGTGGTGATGGCGGCGTTGTTTGAATCGCTGCTGTTTCCGTTTGCCATCGTCAGCGGCGTTGCTTTTTCCGCACTTGGCGTGTTCTGGTTGTTCTGGCTTACCGGCACCACGTTCTCGATCATGGCCTCGATCGGCATCCTGGTGTTGATGGGTGTGGTGGTCAACAACGGTATCGTGATGATCGAGCACATCAACAATCTGCGTCGCGCGGGCATGTCACGCGCCGATGCGTTGGTCGCCGGCAGCCGCGAGCGCTTGCGCCCGATCCTGATGACCATGGGCACCACCGTGCTGGGCATGTTGCCGCTATGCCTTGAAGGGCCGCAGTTGGGCGGCGATGGCCCGCCGTATTACCCAATGGCGCGCGCCATCGTCGGCGGACTGGTGTTCTCGACCCTCGTCAGCCTGCTGTTTTTGCCGACGATCTACGCCATTCTCGATGACTGGAGTCTGCGCACTTCGGCATTGGTTGCGCGGGCACGCAAGGCGGTGCCGTGGGCGCCGCGTGCGCCAGCGCCGCCGCGCTGAGGCGGGTTGGTGTTTGCTTGCCGTCATTCCCGCGAAAGCGGGAATCGTGCGGCTTCAGCTTGCAACCCGCTGGCATACGGGCGAAAGGCTCTGGATTCCAGCTTTCGCTGGAATGACGAAGCGAGGGAGTGCTGGCGCGAGCGAACGCCATCCATGCTTGATCCGTTTCAGCGAGGCGATCACTAAGAATGGAATGGTCCGGGTGGCCAATTGCCACCACCAAGAAGCTGATGGATTCCTTGGCGTTCTTGGCGTCTTGGCGAGAGTGCATGCCTTCTCTGCCACATCCTCGCTGGCGAGCCCAAACGATCAGATCAGCTTGCCGAGAATCGCTGCACCGGCAATCCATACCCCGAGCGCGGTGCCGAGGTTGGTCAGGAAGAAATTGACCATCACCCGCGCTACCCGGTTGCGCCACCAGCCCTTGAGGGTCAGGGTGTCATCGCGCAGGTAGAGAAAATCGCGGTAGGTGGGTTTGCGCAGCCAGGCTTCAACGCCGGCACTGACCATGCCCGAGGACAGGGCGGGGTGCAGCGGCGTCAAAGGTGAGGCGAAAAATGCGGCCAGCACGCTGAGCGGATGGCCGCCAGCGACGAGGCAGCCCAGCGCACCCAAGGTGCCGGTGGTCAGCACCCAGCCCACTGCCAATTGCATGCCAAGGCCGTCGCCGCGGGCAAATCCCCAGGCAAAGCCGCCAAGCAGGAATGCGATCAGACCGATGGTGAACCACGGAATCTGTGAGCTCGCCGGCGTCGAATCCAGTTCCTCGCGCATGGCAGTCGGTTCGCCGTGATCGCTTTGCAACGCCTGCGCCAGACCGTGCAAATGGCCGGCGCCCACCACCGCCAGCACCTCGCGGGCGTCGCCCGGTACGCTGTGCTCGCGCAGACGCGCGGCCATGTAGTGGTCGCGCTCATCGATCAGTGCGGTAAATAGCGGCGGACTTTGCCGGGCGAACTCGCCGAAGCTGCTTTCCAGCAGGTCGCCTTCCTTCAGCCGTTCGATCTCGTCTTGTTCCACGGTGCTGTCGAACAGCAGGCTGGCGCCGAGGCCACTGGCGAGCTTGGCGCGCGACCACCAGCCGAGGCTGTTCCAGGCCCGGCGCAGGGTGATGCCAATGTCGCGGTCGATCAGCCACAGTCGCAGTTGGGCGTCATCGGCGCCGCTGCACGCGGCTTTGAGTTCGGCGCCCGGCTCGATGCCCAATTGTTCGGCGAGGCGACGCTGATAGGCGGCCAGTGCCAGATTGGCTGCTACCAGCCCGGCCTTGCCGCCACGGAGGATGGCGAACAGGTCGAGCTCATTCAGGGTGTCGGAGCCGGTGAGCGCTCGATGGCGATTGCTGTCCAATTCCACCGCCACCGTGTCGAAACGCTGGCTGGCGATCAGTGCGCGCACAGCGTTGACTGAAGCCTGCGAAATGTGGGCGGTGCCGAGCAGGGTGTAGCGCACGCCATCGCGCTCGACGATCTTGATCGGCTGATCGAGCAGTGCCTGATCCGCGCTGGTCGCGGTGGCATCACGGCCGGGCTCAGTCACGGTAACGTCGCAAGAGATCGCCATAGGCATCGATCCGACGATCGCGCAGGAATGGCCAGATGCGGCGTACGTGTTCGCTGCGTGCCAGATCGACATCGGCCACCAGGATTTCGGGTTGTTCGCTACCGGCTTCGGCCAGTATTTCACCTTGCGGCCCGAGCACGTGGCTGGAACCCCAGAACTGGATGCCGCCGTTGCCATCGGGCGAAGCTTCAAAACCGGTGCGGTTGCAACTCAGCACCGGCAGGCCATTGGCCACCGCGTGGCCACGGTGGCTGAGCAGCCAGGCCATGCGCTGACGAGACTTTTCGTCGTCATCGTCGGCTCGATCCCAGCCGATCGCAGTGGGATACAGCAGCAGTTCGGCGCCGGCAAGCGCCATCAGCCGCGCCGCTTCCGGGTACCACTGGTCCCAGCACACCATTACGCCGAGACGACCGACCTCGGTATCGATCGGGTTGAAGCCCAGATCGCCGGGGGTGAAATAGAACTTTTCGAGAAAACCCGGGTCGTCCGGGATGTGCATTTTGCGATAGCGGCCGGCGAGGCGGCCGTCGGTATCGAAAACCACCGCCGTGTTGTGATACAGGCCGGCGGCACGACGCTCGAACAGCGACGCCACCAGCACCACGCCGTGATGCGCGGCCAGCGCCGCAAGCCGCTCCGTGCTCGGGCCGGGGATCGGCTCGGCACGGTCGAACTCGTCCACGCTTTCGTGTTGGCAAAAGTACGGGCCGTTGTGCAATTCCTGCAACAGCACCAGCCGCGCACCGGCAGCGGCGGCAGCGGCAACCCGCCGCTCGATATTGCCCAGATTGTCGCTGACCAGACCACGGTCGCAGTCCTGAATCAGCGCCACGCGCAAGGTACGGGTGTTCATGCCAGTACTCCCTCGGGGATCTGCATGGTAATGCAGTGCAGGCTGCCGTTCTGCCAGATCAGTGGCCGGCACGGCACCTGCACCACTTCCCGGCCCGGATGCGCACTGGCGATGACTCGCGCGGCTTCGCCATCGGCGGCATCGTCGTAGGCCGGCACCAGCACGGCACCATTCACCACCAGATAATTGGCATAGGAGGCGGCAAGGCGTCGGCCGTCATCGTGAATCGGCTGCGGCCAGGGTAGGGCGAACAGGCGATACGGCTGGTCATCGCGGGTGCGCAACCGCGCCAGATCAGCGGCCATTGCCGACAACTCGGCGGCGTGGACATCACTTGCGTCATCGCAAGCCTGATAGACGATGGCATCGCCAGGGGCAAATCGCGCCAGGGTGTCGATGTGGGCGTCGGTGTCGTCGCCTTGCAGATAACCGTGCTCCAGCCACAGCACACGTTGCGCATGCAGGTTGGCGCACAGGGTGGTGGTGATGTCGGCGCGCGAGCGTGTCGGGTGGCGTTCGTGCAGGCAATGCCAGGTACTCAGGATGCTGCCCGCGCCATCGCTCTCGATCGCGCCGCCTTCCAGTGCGAAGTCGATGGATTGATGGCGGTGCGGGGCAAACACCCCGCGCGCGATCAACTCGTTCACCAGGCGATCATCCTGGCTGGCTTGGTATTTTCCGCCCCAGCCGGTGAAGCGGAAATCGAGCAGCACCGGGCCGCCATCGCCGAGCAGGGTGATTGGCCCGGAATCGCGCAGCCAGGTATCGTCGTAGGCGCAGCGCACAAAGCGAACGCGTGGCGATGTGGCGAGCTCGCCCAGCACGGCGCTGGCCTCGGCCTGCACCGCGTCGTTGGGCACACAGATCAGTACCGATTGAAAACGCACGATCGCGCCCACCAGAGAGCGATACGTGGATTCGACTTCAGCCAGGCGTGCGGCCCAGTCGGTGCCGGCGTGCGGCCAAGCGATCAGCACAGCGGATTGCGCGTGCCATTCCGCAGGCAAGTACAAGGGGGATAGTGCCATCAGGGAACCTCTTGAAACCATAGCGAGCGGCCCGACCGAGCGAGCCGCGCAGCGGCGAAGGGAAGGCGCCAGCCTGCGCAGCAGGCGTGGTCGCGAAGCGACCGAATGCGAGGCGCTCCGAACGCAGGTGCCAGAGCGTACACAAGGGTGCATGAGGATTCAGAGCACCGCGCAACACCGCAATCGGGTCGCGCAACAGGGGTCAAGAGGTCTCCATCAGTGTAGCGGTTTGGGCCCGATCTCCTGCGCCGATGCCTTGTTCAGCACGGCATTCACCACATGCTGGTTTTCGAAGTAGACGGTGAAGCTGGGGTAAACCCAGCGCGTGATCGGTGGTGTGCGCGGGTCGCCGCCGCCGACGGCCGGCAGTGCCTGCGCCGGCTCGCCAAACTGGGTGCGAACAGCGGCCATCAATTGACCGCGAGCCGGCAGAACGAGGCCCTGTTCAGCGCGCATGCGGTCGATCAACAGCACATCGCCAGCGGCGGATGCGCTGGCGGGGGCGATCACGGCGCCCAGTATCAGAGCGAGACAAAATGCAGTGCGGTACATGGCGTACTCCATGGCATACTCCCGGAACGGGTATTTCGTCATCCTATGTAACAAAATCCGCGCCTTGGTGCCATCACTGCATGTGTCAGCGCAACTTCTGGGCATGAAAAAGGCCGCCATGGGCGGCCTTGCTTCATTCGTGATCGCAGCCGATCAGCGCTGACGCGCCTTGAACCGCGGGTTGCTCTTGCAGATCACGAATACCTTGCCGCGGCGACGGACGATTTTACAATCACGATGGCGCGACTTGGCGGATTTCAGGGACGACAGGACTTTCATGGCCAGACCTCGGAACGAGTATGCGGGAAGCAGATCAAATCAGCCGCCAATGATACTCCACGTTGATCGGTTTTGGCAAGGTTGAGTTTGGTCGGATGGGGTTCGGCGAGCCTTCGGCTCCGGGGTTTTACATGCGGTTGCGGTAAATGGGTGCGGGGTCCCGGGTTTCGGGCGCGATGCGCCCCGGGTTTCGGGCGCGATGCGCCCCGGGTTTCGGCTTTGCCTCAACCCGGGCTACAAGGGCGTGCGGTGTGGTAGCCCCGGGTTTCGGGTGCGGGGTCCCGGGTTTCGGGCGCGGTGCGCCCCGGGTTTCGGGCGCGATGCGCCCCGGGTTTCGGCTTCGCCTCAACCCGGGCTACAAGGGCGTGCGGTGTGGTAGCCCCGGGTTTCGGGCGCGGTGCGCCCCGGGTTTCGGGCGCGGTGCGCCCCGGGTTTCGGCTTCGCCTCAACCCGGGCTGCTGGAGTTTGCGCGAACGTGATGCGGATGCATTCGTTTGCATTGCGCGTGGCAGGGCATGCACACGGCTTATGCTGGCACACTCACGGCTCGGGAGCGGATCATGCGTTGGTTGACGACACTGTTGCTGATGGCCTGTACCGCCGCGATGGCGGCGCAATCGGTGGTGCCTGCACGCTATGCGCCGTTGCCGTACGTCACGCTCGATCATCCCGGGTGGAGCCGTGATGCGGTGCTGTATCAGCTCAATACCCGCCAGTTCACGGCCGAGGGCAGCTTCAACGCGGCGCGTGCGCAGTTGCCACGCCTCAAGGACATGGGCATCGGTATCGTCTGGTTGATGCCGGTGCATCCGATTGGCGAGAAGAACCGCAAGGGCAGCCTGGGCAGCCCGTATTCGGTACGCGATTACTATGGTGTCAATCCCGAGTTCGGCACGCTGGACGATCTCAAGGCGTTCGTTGCCGAAGCACATCGGCTGGGCATGCGGGTGATCCTGGATTGGGTGGCCAACCATACCGCCTGGGACAACGCGCTGGTGGAGCAGCATCCGGATTGGTACGAGCGCGATTGGCAGGGCCACTTCCGGCCGACGCCGTGGTGGGATTGGTCGGACATCATCGATCTGGATTACCGGCAACCGGGTCTGCGCCAGTACATGACTGAGGCGATGGCGTGGTGGGTGCGCGAAGTGGACATTGACGGCTTTCGCTGCGATGTGGCTGGCTATGTGCCGCTGGATTTCTGGGACAACCTGCGCCGTGAGCTGGATGCGATCAAGCCGGTGTTCATGCTCGCCGAGTTCGAGCAGCGCGACGTGCACGCGCGTGCGTTCGATGCCAGCTACGCATGGTCGTGGAACAACACGCTGCACGCCGTTGCGCATGGCAAGGCCGATGCCACCGCGTTGTTCGGCTTCTACTCGGAGAACGAGAGCGCCTGGCCGCACGATGCCTACCGTATGACCTACACCGAGAACCATGACCAAAACGCGTGGGAGGGTACCGCCTTCGAGCGGTTCGGCAAGGCGCTGCAACCGACCATCGTGCTGTCACTGCTCGGTGAGGGCATTGCGTTGATCCACAATGGGCAGGAAGCCGGCAACAAAAAGCGTCTGGCGTTCTTCGAGAAAGACCCGATCCAATGGCAGGCGGATCCGCTCGATGGGTTGTTGCGCAAGCTGATCGCGCTCAAACATCGGCTCAGCGCGCTGCGCAATGGCGATCACGGCGCGCGCATGGTGCCGGTGGTGAACTCCGATCCCAAGGCGGTGTTCAGCTTCGTGCGCGCCAACGCCGACGATGGCGTGCTGGTGGCGCTGAACTTCGTTGGCGACGCCAAATCCGTGCGCCTGCTCGATGGCCCCTGGCGCGGGCAATACCGCGATGCGTTCAGCGATGAAACGGTGCGCTTGGGCGAGGGTGCCAGCCTGACAGTCGATGCCTATGGCTGGCGGGTGCTGGTGCGCGAGTAGGGCACTGATGCGCGTCTGCGCTCAGCGAAAATCGCGCGAACGCGCATCGAGGCCAGCGAGCAGATCGTCGAGATTGTGCAGACGGCGAGCGATGAGATGCTGCACGCCATCCTTGCGTTCGAGCACGCCGTCGACACCGAGCACGCTGGCATCGAGCAGTTCGCGGCGTTGCTTGAGCGCAAGATCGTGCCAGACGATGACGTTGATCAGGCCGGTCTCGTCTTCGCAGGTGAGGAAGGTGACGCCGCTGGCGGTTTGTGGGCGCTGGCGCATGGTGACCAGGCCGGCGTGGCGCACGTAGCTGCCGGGATCCGCGTGATCGAGTTCGCGCGCGCTGGCAATGCGCCGTGCGCGCAGTTGCTGGCGGATCAGGCTGAGCGGATGCCGGTTCAGGCTCAGCCCGGTGCTGGCGTAATCGGCAAAAACGTCGCTGGCGACGCTGGGTAGCGGCAGGCACGGTTGGCTTTCCTCGGTGCGTGCGCCGCGCAGCACCGGCGGTGCTGGCAGCGCACCGGCCGCCGCCCAGAACGCGCGATGACGATGCCCCGCCAGACGGCGTAGCGCGTTGCCGCGCGCCAGTGCTTCGCGCGCCGGCTTGTCGAGCCCGGCGCGCGCGACCATATCTTCGACATCCAGAAACGGCCGCTGCGCGCGTGCGGCCATCAGCCGTTCGGCGCTGGCTTGATCGAAACCACGCAGTTGACGCAGGCCCAGACGCAAAGCAAAGCCGTCGTTGCAAGTCTCCAGAGTGCAATCCCAATCGCTGGCAAGCACATCGAGCGGACGCACCGTTACCCCGTGCTGGCGCGCATCACTGACGATCTGCGCCGGCGCGTAAAAGCCCATCGGCTGCGCGTTGAGCAGGGCGCAGGCGTAGGCGGCCGGCTCATGGCATTTGAGCCACGACGATACCCAGGCCAGCAGCGCAAAGCTGGCGGCGTGCGATTCGGGAAAACCGTAACTGGCGAAGCCCTTGATCTGCTCGAAAATCTGCTGCGCAAACTCGGCGTGGTAACCGCGTGCTGCCATGCCGTCGAGCAGGCGTTGGCGATGCGGCTCCAGGCCGCCATGGCGTTGCCAGGCCGCCATCGAGCGGCGCAACTGGTCGGCCTCGCCGGCACTGTAGCCGGCGGCGACGATCGCCAGATGCATCACCTGTTCCTGAAAAATCGGCACGCCCATGGTGCGGCCAAGCACGCGCTCGAGTTCGGGCGAGGGAAACGACACCGGTTCAAGGCCCTGCCGCCGGCGCAGAAACGGATGCACCATGTTGCCCTGGATCGGACCGGGCCGCATGATCGCCACTTCGATCACCAGATCGTAGAAATTGGCCGGCTTCAGGCGCGGCAGCATGCTCATCTGCGCGCGCGATTCGATCTGGAATACCCCCACCGTATCGGCACGCTGGATCATCGCCCAGGTGGCTGCATCATCGCCCGGGATGCTCGCCAGGCTGTGGCGTATGGCGCGATGGCGGGCGATCAGCGCGAAGCACCGCCGGATGCAGCTGAGCATACCCAGCGCCAGACAATCGACCTTGAGCAGGCCGAGGGTGTCGAGATCGTTCTTGTCCCATTGGATGATGGTGCGTTCGGGCATGGCGGCGTTTTCCACGGGCACCAAGGTCCACAGCGGTGCACCGGAAATGATGAATCCACCGACATGCTGCGAGAGGTGGCGAGGAAACCCGCGCAGCTCTTGCAGCAACACCGCGAACCGTTGCAGGGTGGGTGTGTCGGGGTCGAAGCCGCGCTCACGCAAGCGTTCGCACAGGGGCACGTCGCTCTGCCCATGCGCGAATACCAGCGCCAGTTGCTCAATCTGATCGCTGGAGAAACCCAGCACGCGCGCAAGGTCGCGGGCCGCGCTGCGGGCGCGGTAACAGATCACGGTGGCGGCCAGCGCGGCACGCTCGCGGCCGTATTTTCGGTAAATGTACTGGATTACTTCCTCGCGCCGCTCGTGCTCGAAGTCGACATCGATGTCGGGCGGTTCGTTGCGTTCCTTTGAAATGAAACGCTCGAACAGCATGTGAATGCGATCGGGACCCACCGCGGTGATGCCGAGGCAATAGCACACCACCGAGTTCGCTGCCGAGCCGCGGCCCTGACACAGGATGCCGCGCGATCGGGCATAGCGCACGATGTCGTGCACGGTGAGGAAAAACGCCTCGTAGCGCAGTTCGGCAATCAGTGCCAGTTCCTTTTCAATCTGCGCCTGCACCGATTCGGCCACACCGGCGGGCCAGCGCTCGTGCGCACCGGCCTCGGTGAGCGCACGCAGGTGTTGGCTGGGTGTGCGACCGTTCGGTACCAGTTCGCTGGGGTGCTCGTAGTGCAGCTGGCGCAGGCTGAAACAGCAGCGCTCGGCGATTCGCACGCTTTCATCGAGCAGGTCGCGCGGATACAGCGTTGCCAGTGCCAGCGTGCTGCGCAGATGACGCTCGCCATTGGCAAACAGGGCATGGCCGGCCTGGGCCACCGGGGTGTTGAGGCGAATGGCTGTGAGCACATCGTGCAGGGCGCGGCGGCGGCGGACATGCATCTGGACATCGCCAGCGGCGGCCAGCGGCAGTTGCTGGCGCACCGCCAGTGCATGCAGGGCGGCAAGGCGATCGCCGTCGTCGGCGGCGCGATGCAACTCCACCGCGATCCAGGCACAGGCAGGGAAGCTGCGCGCAACCCAAGCGGTTTGTTCGTCCCACAGCGACGGGTCGGCGGGCGGAACCCATAATGCCAGCAGGCCGTCGCCCGGTGCGCCGTGCATCAGCGCCTGTTCAAGATCGCCGCGCTGGAGTTGGTACTCACCCTTGCTGGCTGCCCGCCGAGCCACCGTGATCGCCCGGCACAGGGTTTCGTAGCCGCGCCGCGAGGCGCACAACAACACCAGTTTGAGGCCATCGTGCAGACGCAGTTCGCTGCCGATAATCAACGCCACGCCAGTGGCTTCGGATGCCTCCAGCGCGCGCACGATACCGGCCAGTGAACACTCGTCGGTGATTGCCAGTGCACGATAACCGAGCTTCTTCGCACGCTCGAACAGCTCCGCTGCGCTGGATGCGCCGCGCTGGAAGCTGAAGTTGGAGAGGCAATGGAGTTCGGCGTACATGGACTTGATGAAGCCGGGACCTCGGGACCTCGAGGTTTGCGGTTGATGGGTTTCGCTGCGCTCTACCCATCCTACGAGTTCTCGATTTGAGCTTTTGCTTTTTGCTGTGGCTTTTACGGGTTCCGGGTCCCGTGGTCCCGGGTCCCGGCTTCATCGCGTTCCGCCTTCTGAATCAGCTTCGTTGCCGCAAACGACTGTGATGGTAGCCGTAGAAGGCATAGATGCTCATGCCAATAGCGGTCCAGCCCAGCATCAGGTGCCAATGCTCCATGAACGGTTGCCAGAACAGGTACAGGCAAGCCACCGCGCCCAGCGGGCAGACGATGATCGCGGCCGGTACCCGGAACGGGCGGCGAAGGTCGGGGCGGGTGCGGCGCAGGATCAGTACGCCGACGCAGACGGTGGCAAACGCGAGCAACGTGCCCATCGACACCAGATCGCCGAGGAAGCTGATCGGGAACAGACCAGCCATGCTCGCCGCAACCACCCCGACAATTACCGTGCCGATGTACGGGGTGCGGTGTTTCGGGTGGACCTTGCCAAACATGCTCGGCATCAGGCCGTCTTTGGCCATCGAGTAGAAGATACGCGGCTGCCCCATCAGCATCACCAAGATCACCGACGACAGGCCGGCAATCGCGCCCAGTTCAACGACGGTCTTCAGCCAGAGCAGATCGGGGTAGTTTTGCAGCGCGGTTGCTACCGGCTTGGAGGTACCCAGTTCGGTGTAAGGCATCATGCCGGTGAGTGCCGCGGACATGGCGATGTAGAGGATCGTGCAAAACACCAGTGAGCCGAGAATGCCGATGGGCATGTCGCGCTGCGGGTTCTTCGCTTCACCGGCAGCGGTGGAGACCGCATCAAAACCGATGTAGGCAAAGAACACCACGGCTGACGCGCGAATCACGCCTTGGATGCCGTAATGCGATGTGCCATCGGCATCGATCACGCGATCGGGGATGAACGGCACCCAGTTTTCCGGATTGACGTATTGCAGGCCAAACGCCAGGAACAGCAGGATCACCACCACCTTGATGGTAACGATGATGGCGTTGACCCAGGCCGACTGCGAAATACCGACGTAAACCAGACCGGTGATGGCGGCCACGATCAGTACGGCGGGCAGGTTGATCAGGGCGCCGGTCATGCGGATCGAACCTTGAATCATGTCCAGCGGTGCCGAAGACAGCACGTCCGGGATTGCCATGCCAAGGGTGCCGAGAAAGCTGTTCATGTAGCCTGACCAGCCGACCGCGACGGTGGACGCGGCGAGCAGGTATTCCAGCACCAGCGTCCAGCCGATGAACCAGGCGACGAACTCGCCGAGCGTGGTATAGGCGTAAGAATAGGCGCTGCCCGATACCGGCAGCATCGCCGCAAACTCGGCGTAGCACAGGCCAGCGAAGGCGCACGCGGTGCCGGCAATGACAAAACTCAGGATCACCGCTGGGCCGGCATAGTTTGCCGCCGCGGTGCCGGTCATCACGAAAATGCCGGCGCCGATGATGGCACCCACGCCGAGCAAAAACAGCTGTTTGGCAGTGAGGGTGCGCTTGAGGGTGATTTCGCCCTCAAGCCCGCCCTCCACCGGCTCGCCGGCATCCACGTGTCCTGCCGGTGCAATCGGTTTGGTAATGAACAGGCTTCGCAACATGATGCTCCCCTTGGTTGGTGTCGCCGCAGACAGGGTGCGGCGGTTATTCGTTGGATCGGGTTGGATGGCGGCCTAACTTATCCCGCACGCCCACTGCGCACAAGCGTTCATTGCGACGCCGGCACGGGCGTGGCTTCGCGCTGGGCCAATTCACCGCGTGGCGTAATGTGCAGCACCTTGAATCCAGCGTAGGCCATCACCGCAGCGAGCAACGGGTTGATCAGGTTGAACAGCGCATAGGGCGCGTAATCCAGCGTCGCTACCCCGAGTGTGGCGGCCATGTAGGCGCCGCAGGTGTTCCACGGGATCAGTGGCGAGGTGATCGTGCCGGCGTCTTCCAGTGCGCGCGACAGATTGACCGGCGCCAGCCCGCGCTTGGCGTACTCGGAACGGTAAATGCGCCCCGGTACCACGATTGCGATGTATTGGTCGGCTGCCACCACATTGGTGCCGAACGAGGTTGCCAGGGTGGCGGTGATCAAGGCGCCGGTGGAATGTGCAGAGGCCAGCACACCGCGGATCAGGCGTTCGAGCAGCCCGGCCTTTTCCATCACCGCGCCGAATGCCATCGCACAGATGATCAACCACACCGTGTTGAGCATGCTGACCATGCCGCCGCGTGAGAGCAGCTCATCGACCGCGGCATCGCCGCTGGCTGACTTGTAGCCATCGAACAGCGATTTCCACGCGCCAGACAGCAGCGCCATCGGCCGCGACAGGGCGTCGTTGCCGGCCAGCTTCACCACCACATCAGGCTGAAACAGCACCGCAAACACGGCGCCCAGCAAGGCTCCGATCAGAATGGTGGGATAGGCCGGAAACTTGCGCATCGCCAGCACAAACACCACCAGCAGCGGAATCAGCAGGTGCGGGCCAATGCTGAATTGGGCCTGGATCAGCTGTGACAACGAGCCGAGCCCGGTGTCCGCGTCCAGAGCTTTGGGGTGCGCGGCAAAGCCGATCGCGGTGAAGGCGATCAAGGCCAGGCCGATGCTCGGTACGGTACTCCAGGTCATGTGCCGAATATGGCTGAACAGCTCGCTGCCGGCGGCTGCTGGTGCCAGATTGGTGGTGTCCGACAACGGCGACATCTTGTCGCCGAAATAGGCGCCGGAGATGATCGCGCCGGCGGTGATTTCCGCTGACAGGCCAAGCCCGTGCGCCACCCCCATCAGCGCCACGCCCAGGGTGCCGGCCACCGTCCACGAACTGCCGATCGCCAGCGCCACCAGCGCACAGATCAGGCAGGTGGCGGGATAGAACCACGCCGGATTCATCAACTGCATGCCGTAGACGATCAGGGTTGGCACCGTGCCGCCGAGGATCCAGGCGCCGATCAACGAGCCGACCGCGAGCAAAATAAACAACGCTCCGGTTGCCACGGAGACGCCATGCACGATCGCTTGCTGTACCTCATCCCAGTGCAGCCCGTTGCGGATGCCGACGATGGCGGCAACGGCACCGGCCAGCAGCAGCGCTATCTGGTTGGCGCCGTACGAGGAATCGCTGCCATACAGATAGACCGACAATGACAGCATTGCGATCAACGCCAGTAGCGGCAACAATGCCTGTACCAGCGACGGTTCGCGGACAGTGGCGGTCTCGGTCATCGGTTCAGCTCCGTTGGCAATCGGGCGAGTGTAACCGTCCGGCGGCGGTTCGGGCAGTATGTGCGGGCACGTGTTCCACGCGTTTGCCGTGCGAAGTCGGGCGCAAGCCGGCTATCATTCGCCGATGGATCAGCATCACACAATGCCGTTTGACCTTGCCGCTGCGCTGCAGGCGCATGCGGTTGCATCGCCGCAGTGCGCCGCGCAGGTTGCGTTGTTCGATTCTTTTCTGGTGTCCTCACCCGACGTGTTTCAACGCTGGCATCCGCCGGGGCATTTCACCGGTTCGGCCTGGCTGGTGGCGGGTGATGGTGAGCGCGTGTTGCTGACCCATCACCGCAAGCTCGGCCGTTGGTTGCAATTGGGCGGCCATGCCGATGGCGACTGCGATCTGGCGCGGGTGGCATTGCGCGAAGCGCAGGAGGAATCGGGTCTCGACGCGCTTGCAGTGGAGCCGCGTATTTTCGATATCGACCGCCATCGCATTCCGGTGCGTGCTGATGAGCCGGAACATTGGCATTACGACGTGCGCTTTGTGGTGCATGCCGGTGCCGACGAAACCTTTGTGGTGAGCGAAGAATCGCATGCGCTGGCATGGCGGCGGATTGACGAGATTGCAGCCGACGCGGATGCCGAGGCATCGATGCAGCGCATGGCAAGGCGTTGGTTGGCAGCGCGTGCGGCGGGGGTGTATTGAACGCGCGGGTTTTCGCCCACCGCACCATCATGGGTTGAGTAGGATGGGTAGAGCGCAGCGAAACCCATCGCTATGTGGCGATGATGGGTTTCGCTGCGCTCTACCCATCCTACATGTATGCGCTGGGTTGGATTCTCGCTCTCAGGCCCGGCCACCAAACTCGCCGGTGAGCGTGCTCACCCAGATCTTCTCACCGTTGCTGACGTACTCGGGCACCATGATCTCGATCCCGGTATTCAATGTGGCTGGCTTTGGCCGTTTGGTGGCGGTGGCGCCCTTGATCTCAGGCGCGGTATCGACCACCTGCAGTATCACGCTGGCCGGCAATTGCACCGCCACCGGCATGTCGTCGATCACCTGTATGTAGCAGTCGTCCAGGCCGTCACTGATGTAACCGGCGAGATCACCCACCACGTCGGCATCGAGCTGATACGGTGTGAAATCCTCGCTATCGAGAAACACGAAGGCCTCGCCATCCTTGTAGGAAAACGACGCGGCGCGGCGCTGCAAGTCGACTTCCTTGAGATCATCTTCGGCGCGCAGCGACAGATCGAACTTCTGCCCGCCTGGCACCGAATACAGGGTGAAGCGAAACGTCACGTTGCCACCGCGGCCCTGCGGCGAACTGCGTTCAATGTCGCGCACCTGGTAGACGGTGCCGTTGTGCTCGATCACGTTGCCTTTCTTGATTTCGGACGCTTTCATGGGTTAGGGCTCGGGTAATGGATTTGACGGGGTAATTGCTGAATGGCACGTACGTAAGCGCATAACCTCACATTTTGTCATTGCCGCGAAAGCGCGAATCCAGTGACTCATGGGGCGAAAGGTACTGGATCTCCGCTGTAAGCCTGCCCTCGACTGCTTTAATCGGGGGCGGCGATGACGACGCTTGAGTAAGTGCCACTCGGTTGCTCGTTTATTTCGGCGACAGGCGAACCGCGCCATCGAGGCGAATGGTTTCGCCGTTGAGGTAGCGGTTGCCGAGGATGAAGGCTACGGTTTGCGCAAACTCCTCGGCCTTGCCCAGCCGCGACGGGAACGGGATCGATGCCGCCAACGACGCCTGCACTGGCGGTGGCATCATGTCCACCATTGGCGTCCAGAAAATGCCCGGCGCGATGGTCATCACGCGGATGCCGAAGCGCGCCAGTTCGCGCGCCATCGGCAGGGTCATGCCGACCACGCCACCTTTCGAGGCGGCATACGCGGCCTGGCCGATCTGCCCTTCGAACGCGGCGATCGACGCGGTGTTGATGATCACGCCGCGCTCGCCGTCGTCGCCGGGCGCGTTGTCCTGCATTGCCTGCGCCGCCGCCTTGGCGACATTGAAGCTGCCGACCAGATTGATCATCACCGTGTTCTGGAACGTGGCCAGCGGCATCGGGCCGTCCTTGCCCAGCACCCGGCCCGGGCCGAGCACGCCGGCACAGTTCATGGCCACATTCAGGCCGCCGAGAAACACGCGTGCCTGCGCCATGTTTTGCGCAACCTGGGCTTCGTTGCTGACATCGGTACGCAGGTAGATCGCCTGGTCGGCGCCGAGTTCAGCGATGGCATTGCCGGCTTTGTCGTCGTTGATATCGAACAGGGCAACTTTGCCGCCGTGTGCGACCAGATGCTGGGCAACGGCAAAGCCAAGGCCGGAGACGCCGCCAGTGATGACGGCGAGGGTACGTGCAAGTTCCATGGGCAATCCGAGTGCTGGCGACACGATGTCGGACGCTGATTTTAACCCGGAACTCAGTCCAGAACGGTGCATCATCGGCGCTTGCCACGGAACGCGCGAGCGCGGAAACTGAAATCCTGTCGATCGAGCCGAGGAGCCTGCTGTGAGCGCCGCCCATGCTGAGGATGTCACTGCGACCACCGATACCCTGTTGCGTGATCGCAGCGCGGCCAAGAACCTGTTTTTTGGCGAGATTCTGGAACAAAATCTGTTCCCGTACCCACGCATGCGTGAGCGGGATCGGGAAATGCTGGGGGCGATGGTGGACGCCATCGATGATTTTCTCGGCGAAAAGCGTGACGACTTCCGGCGCTGGGATCACGCTGCCGGGCAGCCGCCGGAGTTTATCCAGTCGTTGCGCGAAATGGGTTTGTTCGGGCTGATCATTCCCGAAGAATTCGGTGGTCTTGGCTTGTCGAATGCGGCCTACGCACGGGTGCTGACCCAGACCAGCGGCCACGACAGTTCGGTGTCGCTGACCATCGGCGCGCACAGTTCGATCGGCATGAAGGGCCTGCTGCTGTTCGGCAGCGACCAACAAAAGACGCGCTATTTGCCGCGACTGGCCAGCGGCGAAATGATCGCCGCATTCTGTCTCACCGAGGCCGGTGCCGGCTCCGACGCCGCATCGATCCGCACCAAGGCGGTACGCAACGCGGACGGCAGTTGGACCTTGTCCGGCGAAAAAATCTGGATCACCAACGGCGGCATCGCGGATCTGTACACGGTATTCGCGCGCACCAACGGCCCCGAGGGCCGGATGACCGCGTTCGTGGTGGAAGCGGCGTGGCCCGGCGTCAGTCACGGCCCGCACGAAGACAAGATGGGCATCCGTGCTTCCTCAACGACAACGGTTGCATTCAGCGATGTGCGGGTGCCGCCGGAAAACGTGCTGGGCGCGGTGGGCAAGGGTTTCAAGGTTGCCATGGCGATCCTCAACAACGGTCGTACCGGCCTCGGTGGCGGTGCGGTCGGCGGCATGAAATCGCTGATCAAGCTGGCCAGCGCCCAGGCACTGGATCGCAAGCAGTTTGAGCGGCCGATTGCCGAGTTCGGTCTGGTGCGCGAAAAAATCGCACAGATGACGGTGGATTGTTTCGCGGCGGAAAGCGCGGTGTGGATGGTGGCGCATTACATCGATTCGGAGTGCGCGGATTATTCGGTGGAGGCGGCGATCAGCAAGGTGTTTGCCAGCGACGCGATTCAGCGCGCCGCATACGAGGCGCTGCAAATTGCTGCCGGCAACGGCTACATGCGCGAGTTTCCGTACGAGCAGGTGGTGCGCGATGCCCGCATCCTGCCGATTTTCGAAGGCACCAACGAGATTCTGCGGTTGTATATCGCGCTGTCCGGGCTCAAGGATGTGGGCGCCAGCCTGAGCGAGTTGCGCCATGCCGCCAATGACATCTTCAACAATCCGATCAAGGGTTTTGGCGTGCTCAGTGGCTATGCGGCGCGGCGCTTTAAAGAGAGCACCGGCGTTGGCACCGACACCATCAAGCGCGAATTGCATCCGACCTTGCGCAAGGCAGCAGCGAGCTACGAGAAATACACGGTGGCGCTGTCCAAGGCGGCCGACGGCCTGCTGCGCAAACACGGCAAAGCGATCGCCGAGCAGCAATATGCGCTCAAGCGCGTCGCCGACATCGCCATCGATCTGTTTGTCGGCCTGTGTGTGCTGTCACGCGCCGACAGTTTGCAGCGCGAGGGTCACGAGGCAGCGGCGCAGGCGTTGGCCATTGCCGACATCTTTACCCGTCAGGCGCGTGCCCGCCTGGCGCGCAATGTACGCAGCTTGCCGGTCAACCCGGATGCGCGCATCGATGCACTGGCGGGGTTCATTCTGGAGCGTGGCAGCTACCCATTCGATGTGATTTGAGCCAGCCGCTGGCGCGCTACAACGCGCGCAGATAATAGCGGTCGCAGGCAAAGTGGCCGGTGCTGCCCAGTGGTGCCGCAATCCGGGCAAAACCGGAACGTTCATACAGGCGCTGCGCGCCGTTCATGCCGTACAGGGTTTCCAGATAGCAGCGGCGGAAGCCGAAGCCGCGCGCGGCATCCAGACAGCGCTGCATCATCGCGGCACCGGCGCCCTGGCCGCGCATCGCCGGCAGAAAATACATCTTGCGCAGCTCGCAGGTGTCTTCTTCGCTGCCGGCCAACGGTGCGATGCCGGCGCCACCCATCACCACGCCTTCGTGTTCCACCACAAAATAGACGTGGCGTGGTGTGGCATAGGCCTGGCTCATCGCCGCCACTTCCGGATCGTGAATCGCAAAGCCGGGGCCATCGGCACCGAACTCGGGCATCACGCTGCGGATGATCGCGGCAACGGCAGCATCGTCAGCAGCACGGATTTTGCGGATCGAAAAATCGCTCATGCAGGGTCTCCGGTATCGGCGCTGGCCAGGGCGCGGCCAACCTTGCTGCCATTGCCACGGCCGAGCAGCGCCGACAGCCAGCGGCCGGTGGCAGCAAGTGCCGTGAGGTCGACGCCGGTACTGATACCCATGCCGTGCAGCATGTAAAGCACATCTTCAGTGGCGACATTGCCGCTGGCGCCCTTGGCATACGGGCAGCCGCCGGTGCCGGCGAGCGCAGCATCGATCACCCGCACACCCTGTTCCAGACAGGCGAGGATATTGGCCAGCGCCTGGCCGCGAGTGTCGTGAAAATGCACCGCGAGCGCACTCATCGGCACCGATTGTGCCACCGCAGCCAGCATGGCACGCGCCTGGTACGGGGTGCCGACGCCGATGGTGTCGCCGAGCGAGATTTCGTAACAGCCCAGCGCATGCAGTTGTGTTGCCACACGCACCACATCGCTTGCCGGCACGGCGCCCTGGTAGGGGCAGCCAAGCACGGTGGAAACGTAGCCGCGCACGCGCACGCCATCGGCCTTTGCCTGCTCGATCACCGGCGCGATGCGTGCCATGCTCTCACTGATCGAGGCGTTGATGTTGCGCTGACTGAAGGCTTCCGATGCGGCGGCAAACACCGCAATCTCGCGCACGCCTGCCGCGCGCGCACGCAAGTAACCGAGTTCGTTGGGTACCAGCACCGGATAGCTGACACCGGTCGCTTTGTGGATGCCACTGAACACCTCGGCGGCATCGGCCATTTGCGGCATCCAGCGTGGGCTGACGAAACTGGTGACTTCGATATGGCGCAAGCCGGTTGCCGACAGGCGATCAATCAGTGCGATCTTGTCGCATGTCGGGATGATCTGCTTTTCGTTCTGCAGGCCGTCGCGTGGGCCCACCTCGACGATACGAACCGATGAATCCGCAGCTTGCGCATGGTCCATCACGCATCCTCCAGCACAATCAGGGCGATATCGGCATCGACAAACTCTCCGACGGCGACCCGCACTTGGGCGACGGTGCCGGCGCGCGGTGCCTTCAGGCTCAACTCCATCTTCATCGCCTCCATCACCGCGACCTCCTGGCCCGGCTCGACTCTATCGCCAGCGGTTACCCGCAGCACGATCAGCTTTCCGGGCATCGGTGCCAGCACCCGATTGCCGGTGTGTGCGACTTCGTCCTCGCCAAAATGGAATGGATGCACCCGTGCCATGCGCAGCCGGTGTTCGCCATCATGGATGAACACCGAGGCGCTGTCGGCATGCGCACGCACCCGCAGGGCAACACCATTGACCCGTGCGCTGAGCCAATGCCCTGCAACCTGCGCGGCCTCCACCGTGAGCTGCTCGGCAGCCCACTCGATGCAGTAATTGCCGGCGCTGCCGTGGCAGGTCAGTTGGTAGCGTTCGCCGCGATGGGCCAGCCCGAGCAAGCGATAGCTGGCATGGCCCAGACGCCAACCATCAGCGATCGCCCACGGCGAGTCGGGCTCGCTGCTGCGATGCGCTTGCTGCATGGCCTGGCGCTCGTCGGCCAACAGCGCAACGCTGGCAGTCAGCGCCAGATGCGCTGCGCTGGGCGGCAGCGGTGTCGGCAGCACTTCATCCAGATGCTGGTCGAGATAGCCGGTGTGGATGTTGCCAGCACGCACGCGTGGATGGCGAATCAGGCGTTCGAGAAACGCGACGTTGCTGCTTGGCCCCACCACTTCACAATCGGCCAGAGCATCGGCCATTTTTGCCAGCGCTTCGCCGCGATCGGCGCCATGCACGATCAACTTGGCGATCATCGGGTCGTAGTGCACACTGACCAAGTCGCCCTCGATGACGCCCGAATCGACCCGCACATTGGGCTGTGTGGTCGGCAGGCGCAGGCGCTCGATACGGCCCGAGCCGGGCAGAAACTCGCGCTCCGGGTCTTCGGCATACAGGCGCACTTCGATCGCGTGGCCATGGCTCGGGACGCTCAGTGCCGGCAGCGGCTCGCCAGCGGCGACGCGCAACTGCCATTCGACCAGATCCAGGCCAGTGACCATTTCGGTGACCGGATGCTCCACCTGCAAGCGGGTGTTGATCTCCATGAAATAGAAGCCGCCGTCGCCGTTGACGATGAACTCGACGGTGCCGGCATTGCGGTAGTCGATCGCGCGCGCGGCCATCACTGCGGCTTCGCCCATGCGTTGACGCGAAGCCGCATCGAGAAACGGCGAGGGCGATTCTTCCATGACCTTCTGGTAGCGACGCTGCGCCGAACATTCGCGCTCGCCCAGATGGATCGCATTGCCGTGGCTGTCGGCGAAAATCTGCATCTCGATATGACGCGGTTGCTCGATGTAGCGCTCCAACAGCACCCGATCACGGCCGAACGCACCCTGCGCTTCACGCTGGCACGCGGCGAGGGCAGTGGCAAACTCGCTCGCGCGGCGCACGATGCGCATGCCCTTGCCACCGCCGCCGTGCGCGGCCTTGATCATCAGCGGAAAACCAACGTGCTCGGCGTGTTGCGCCAGATGCGCGGGCGATTGTTCGGTGCCGGTGTAGCCGGGCACCACCGGCACGCCGGCAGCGTGCATCAGATCCTTGGCGCCCGCCTTGGAGCCCATCGTGCGCATCGCAGCGGCGCTGGGGCCAACGAACCGCAAACCGGCGTTTTCCACCGCCTCGGCAAAATCAGCGCTCTCCGACAGAAAACCGTAGCCCGGATGGATCGCCTGCGCGCCAGCGCGCAGTGCCACCGCGACGATCGCGTCGCCGCGCAGGTAGGAGTCGGCCGGCGCCGGGCCGCCGATGCAGTGCGCTTCATCGGCAAGCCGCACATGCTGCGCGGCGGCGTCGGCCGCAGAAAAAACCGCGACGGTACGCACCCCGAGGCGGCGGCACGTGCGAATGATGCGGCAGGCAATTTCGCCACGATTGGCGATCAGCAGGGTGTCGAACATGGTGACGGTTCCTGTGCAGTGGCGCTCAGCGGGTTGTCCAATCCGGTGCGCGCTTGTCGAGAAAGGCCGCGAGGCCATGCTGGCCTTCTGCGGAAACCCGCAGCTGTGCGATCAGGTCGGCGTTGTCGGCGTCGATGCGTTGCTGGGCGTCAGCATGCATGCCAGCCATCGACAAGGCGAGGCGTTTGGCCGCGGCCTGCGCCACCGGGCCACCCTTTTGCAGCCAGTGCAACGCGCGTTCGACCGCGCCATCGAGCGCATCAGCGGGCACGCATTCATGCAGCAGGCCGATCGCGAGCGCGCGTTCGCCATCGAACACCTCGCCACTGATGAATGCGCGGCGCGCAGCGCGCGCGCCGATCGCCGCCACCACGTACGGCGAGATCACCGCCGGCACCAG
>Ga0100388_10000457_pt1 | contig 38149 bp, 43 predicted proteins | sample CryGeymeta201512_FD_81536 | JGI IMG/M metagenome (GOLD analysis project Ga0100388, IMG submission 81536) | Groundwater microbial communities from Crystal Geyser aquifers in Utah, USA - Crystal Geyser metaG 2015-12 | ecosystem: Environmental > Aquatic > Deep subsurface > Groundwater | place... | reverse complement strand
CCTCAAGTGGCCTTCCTTGTATTTGAATAAATGCAAAAGCGACTCCGATCATCCCAATAACAACTCCCAAAAAAATATTCAAATATGGAATGGGATTAACAATATAGATTATGTATCCTATTGGGAAAAATACCACAAGGTAAAGAAATTGACGTAGGGTCATAAAGCCAATTAATTTGAATTCAAAAGTGGTAATCTGTCTTGGGACAGGGTGCTGGTCCATATTTTAAGTATACAAAAACAAACTGCCAGTTCGTAGTGTGTAATCTAAAATATTAAAGTAATTTAGCAGTTTAAACTCAAGCGTTTTCAAGGGCTTCTTTTACCAGCGCATCGGCTTCAGTATTTCTATCTCGAAGTACATGTTTGTATTCAATGGCCATCTGTAGCTCCATTTCAAGAAGTTTAGTCTTTAAATAAAGCGGTTTTATATCGGCACTTTTCACTTTGTAAGACCCTTTAACTTGATTTACCATAAGAAGTGAATCTGAAATCACTAATAAACTTTTCACTTTAATCCTCTTATTTTTAATTTGCTCGCTGACATATTCCAATGCTTTTATTAGTGCCGTGTACTCCGCTACGTTATTTGATGCAATCCCAATACGCTCGTTTTTAGTGTAGATTTGTTTTTTTCCATCATAAATAAGAAATCCGTATGCTGCTTGACCAGGATTATTCAGAGATCCGCCGTCGGTATAAATTTTAAGATTCATGAAGATATTGTAGCAGATTAGAGCTCGCCTAGCTTTTCTTTACGCTCAGCTTCTTGCTTGACGAGGTTTAAGAAGCGTTCAGTGGAAGAAATTCTTCTATGACCTACGATATTTGAAATATACTCAAGTGTCGCGCCATTTCTGAGCTGGTGAGCGATAAATGTATTTCGCAGATCGTTTACAGTTGCGTTTTCTATTCCAACCTCCGAAAAGCATCGATCAATGATTTGACGTATGTTTCTAATCAAGAGAGGGTTTCCAGTTCTGGTTATAAAAACATGAGCAGAGTTTGCATTTTCACCACATTCTTTCATGTATTCCTCAAGAGAAAGTCGTGCTGCATTGTTTAACGGCACATCGCGCTCAACATTTTTGCCATATTTTCTAATATGAAGATTATCTTCTTTAATATCAGATCTTTCAAGAGCGGCAATTTCTCCAATTTTTATCCCTGTCTGGAGGAGAGTCTCAACAAGTGCATATGTTCGCTTATCTTCTTTTGCCACATCACGGAGAGCTCTATACTCCATCTTTGTCAAAATTCTAGGTGGTGTTTGAGTATATTTTGGATGTGAAATATCGAATGCTGGATTCGCAGTAATGATATCTTCATGCTTTAGAAATCTGAAAAAGGTTCTTATTGAATTGAGCTTTCTTGAAGCAGATTTTTTTGTATATTTTTTTTCAATTAAATTTTGGATAAATCCCTCAATGTCGTCTTTTCTCACATCGCGAATATCGGTTTTTTCTCGTCCTGCAAGAAAACCAATAAATTGCTCGATATCTTTTTTATACGCCACTACTGTAAATTTTGATTTTCCTTGGTCATTTAGAAACGCTACAAAGCGTTCTAAAAGCTTTGGAAGAAAGTATTCATCCATACGGGCCTATAATATACCATAGAGTTATTGGAATAACAAGTATTTTTCTATGCAGCGATCATACACATAACATAAGCGTATCTTTCTATATCAACGGTCTTTTCTTATTATTACATGTTTTACATTAGTGGTTAGGTTTAATCCTAAAGAATGTTGCGTTGAAAGGATCATTATTTGTTATTTAAATAATTGCACTTGAATAAAATACGTACATGCAAGTATAATAACTCCTGTTAATTGATTTAATAATTATTTATATGGCAGTAATATCATCCACGGGAGAAACTTTTAAAAAAGATGTTATCGATCAAAAAGGGATAGTTTTAGTCGATTTTTTTGCAGAATGGTGTGGACCATGCAAAATTAGCGCTCCAATAATTGATGAACTTTCTGAAGAAATGACAGATATGAAATTTGTCAAAGTTGATGTTGATAAAAATCAGAAACTCGCATCAGAGTACTCGGTCTTTTCAATTCCTACATTTATGGTTTTTAAAGATGGAGTAATGAAAAGCCAATTTGTTGGAGCCCATAGTAAAGAAGGCTTTAAAGAAGAGATCGCAAAGGTCTAAACAACATCACTAACTGCTCGTCACCGCTGAATTATCCGAACAACTTTTCCGTGAATTTCTTTTAAATTTAGATGTGCTTGCTTCAACATAAAGAGGGCTACTTCAGCCAGCCAGCGCAATGATGTAGTAACTGGCGACGATAAACCTTGCATCACGCGTTCGTCAGAGATCGGCAAGGCAACATTGTACTTCGGATCGGCAGTTGAAGGCTCAATTGTTTTTAACCCTGCTTTTCTCAAATCTGGATGAATTCTTGGCTCTTTACGGTTCGACTTTAGGTATTCCCCAACTTCAGCGTCCTCAATGACCGGCTCCGTCTCAATTATTTCGATTTCTTGGGGAGATATTTTTTCTACGGCCACTTCAATCGGCTCCCCTTCTTTAGAATATGATGGTTGAGATTTTTTTTTAGGAATTAAATAATCGATAGGGGTAAATGATTTTATTATCTTTTTTTTATTTAAATCGTCTGACATATGATTAGTTTACCTGAAATTAAGCACAATCGATACCTGTCATTTCTGCCCATTTTTCTTTTGTTAGTCCGCAAGAGGGACAAGTATTTGTACCCATAATTGCACATTTGCACATTCTCCCATCTTCTGCTTTTCCTGGACAATGAAAATGAGTTTTGCTTATCGAGCACCCTCTTTCACCACAGGTTGTTTTTGATTCAAAACCATTAACTGTGCTATTAATTAGGCCTAGCCCACTTCTCATACTACTAAGAGTTGTTTGCTCGCCTGAGCCTATCTGCTGGGCGACTGGGCAACTTGAACCTCTTGATAAGACTAAAGGCTCATAATGATAAGCAAGTCGAGCTGTATACATCATCTGATCATATGAGACCCCACCGCTAATACGACTTAATAAATCATTGTCATCTTCGCAAGTTTGCGCTCCTTCGTCCAACCTTCTCTTAACTGCTTTTGAAATATTAAACATCGCACCAATTAACAGTTCTCCCTCTTTGTTCATTTCAATAATTCTTTTATCAATTGACTCCAAACCACTATTAGCCATTGCTTGGACAACTGCGTTATATCGATCAAGCCACGGAGTAATTTTATTGGTAATTTCATTTCGAAAATACTCAGAATATCTCATTCCTTCACCATCTAAGCCAAAAATGCCGCCAATATTATTTATACTATCAATACCACTTTCAGAAAACAGGATCGGATTTTTTAGAAAATCAACGTCGGTTTTGAATCTAATGGACTTTTGGCCAGTTTCACCAATCCAATTTGAAATCTGACTGTGGATACGTCGACTGTTATTAAGAGTTTTAAAATCTTCATCATATCTAATAAGAGATTCGTGTATTGGTCTTCCTCCAAGTTTTAAATCATAATCTCCAGCTTGAAATAAAAATCCAAACCCATAATTGGCTAATTTAGGTGGAGAAATCCACATTGCCCTATTTGCGCCATTATTTAACCCATGAAGAATTGCATCCATGCCCAACATTTCATTATTTTCACGAGAATCGCGAGCTGAGTTTTGAGCAGTAAAACGATACATTTCTGTTACATTTGCCCCAAGCATTTCTAGGGCGCCATCGGGTTTTAGTATTCCTGACAATTTTTTCAAAGAAATTTCACCAGCAAATTCCTCAAGATATGAAAGGACATTTTCTTTAATATAAAATTCTTTTTCAGACTGAGTCAGTGCTTGAAGATTTCGAAGACGAAGCGCATCATTTATTGGACTGTAAGACTCGAATATTGACTGATGCAACTCATTTACAATAAGTTGTGATTCAATATTTCCACCCTTTACTGTTGATGTTGTCTGGCGTTCTACTATCATGCTTTTTTCCCTGCTTCGGGGTCAGGTACCATTTAGATACCCGATTGTAGTTTGGTCGGTCTTCGGACTTATCAGCCAGTGGCTGACTTACCGCTGCGGCACAGTCTAGGATTCACACCTAGTTCCCGGTTTTGAAAGCACACCTTCCCATTGAGTTTTTCAACAGTGGCGTACACCAAGCTTAATTTTCAATAACAATATTGTACCATTCTTCTGATTTAGGGATAGTCCCGAAACGGGACTATCCCTATTTAAGTTCTATATCAAGGGTATATTTTCGTGCAAGTAAAAACAGATAATCTGACAAGCGATTAAGATAGATAATAATTTGGGCATTGTTTTGAATTGAATTATTTTTTGCAAAATGACGAACAATTGCTCTTTCGGATGTTCGACAAACTGCACGGGCAACATGAAGTCTCGCCGACGCCTCGCTACCATGTGGAATAATAAACTTTGTCAATTTTGGAAGCTTTATTTCTATGGTAGTTATCAAATTTTCAATAATTATTACTTCTTTATTTAGTTTACCGTTTGGTAATTTGGCTCCAGATAGATCTGCCATAATCAAATATAGAGATTGTTGGCATGAGGATAATGTCCCCTTATCTTCCTCATCGACGGATTCATAAGCAAGCCCTATAAAACTTGTGACTTCATCAATCATCCCATATGCTTCAATTAGCATATCTGATTTTAACAATCGCTTTCCTCCAAATAAAGCAGTTGTTCCATCGTCTCCTGTTTTAGTAGTAATTGACATGTGGTAATTATTATATAATGATCTCATTCATGAAAGTCCATAATACATATAAAAAATTTATGGCCATTATTGTGCTCAGCTCTCTTTCTTTAATAGTCTTAGGAACGAGCCTGTTTGTTCAAAAACAAAAGAATATCTCAAGCACACAAGCCACTTCGGGATGTTTTTGCAATGATCAAGATAAATGTTATCCTGACGGATGCACAAGAAAGCCGATAAAAAGTGACGGTACCATTGATTACGGTCGGTGCGCACAAGCAGGGGGCAATGCCCCATACGGACAAGCCTATGACACAAACAGCGTTGAAGCTAATAGATATTTTTGTCTGCAACAACCACCCTGTTGCGCAGAAATGTTTAGAAGAAACGACCCAGAAGCCTGTTGTTGGCCGGAAAAAGGGTATTGTTATGAAACATACTGCACCGCAGAAACCACAGTAAACAATAATTGTGGTTGGTATTGGAAGTTTCACGATAACGCTACACCTAATGGATATGGGTGCATGAAGGGAGAGTCTCCGTCGACGATGCAGCCCGTTTTTGGACTGCCAGCAATTGCAGAAGGCGGACAACCAACCGCCACTCCAACCCCCCCGACTCAGCCTCCGACAAACCCGCCCACAGCAGTTCCGACATCAAAGCCAAATGAGCCAACATATACCCCTTCGCCTACATCTACTCAAAATAATCCAACACCAACTACTTCAGCGCTAAGACCAACCATCGCTCCAACTCGATCCAATGCGCCAGCGATCATTCTTACACCGACATCTACACCAATAAAATTTCGCGCTCCAAATATCGAATTTGTTTCTCCCAAAGAAATTGCAAAAAGAGTAATAAATCCTGAAAATATAATGTTTTTAAATAGTAAAACTGAAAAAGCCCTCAAGCTGCCTAGTGATATTTTCGATTCTATAATCGCGCTTGATAATCAACTTGAAAATTATGTAAATGGAATTATTCAACTCTCAATAAATAAATTCAATGAATTTTTAGGCCAATAAAAAAGGCGGATCCCTAACAATCCGCCTTTCTTTTATCAATCTTTTGATTATTCATTCAACATTCTGCATATCCACATCCGTAGCACTTTGCGCATCCTTCTTCACGGGCAAGAAGTGCCTGCCCACACTCTTTACAAATATCAAAATGTTTTTTATTTGACATTTTTGCTTCAGACTGAGGAGATATTATCCGCTCTTGAAGCAGTGTTGGTTGTTCGGTTTGTGAAATCAACTTTGCATCTTCATCGTGTCCGTTTCCATTTGTTTCTGGTAAGGATTGTTGATTCAAGTATTCAAAATGCATCTTTAAAACTTTTGCCACTGCATCCGGCAGGCTTCTAACCCTTTCCTTCCCAAAACCCAAAGCGCGACCGCCGCCAATTCCTTGTAGCTCATTAATAACATTTTTAACTCTCTCATCTGGTGGTATGTGAGTAGTTGATCGGAAATACATAGAAATCATCCTTCCCAAGCCCTCGGCCATTGCAAATACATCGGTTCCCGCTTTTCCAATCGTCATAAACAACTCATGTGGTTCGTTACCACCGTTTGAATTGATTGTTATATACGCTCTACCGACGGGGGTATCAATTTTATATGTTGATCCATGAACAACCATTGGTCTTGGTTTTACGGCATTTACCTTTACTAATTTATCTTCAGGTTTTACATCTTTTGGCGATCTTTCAAGAACTCCTACACGAGAGCCTTCGCGCATATACGCGATTCCTTTTAGTCCCTGATCGTATGCCATTGTATAAATCCTTTTCACATCTTCAACCGTGTGTGAATTTGGAGCATTAACAGTTTTTGAGATTGACGCATCAACATATCTCTGAATTACGGCTTGAACCATGACGTGGTCTTCAGGAGACAAATCATTTGCAGAAACGAAGTAATCTGGCCTATCTAAATCTCCAGAATCCACTTCAGCTTGATGTTTTTTGTACCATTCATCATACAAATAATGTCTTATTTTATGTTCTCCAAGCCTATCTCGCCTAGTAAACTCAAATTCGTAAACCGGCTCAATACCAGACGTTGTTCCCGACATTAAAGACGTGGACCCTGTTGGTGCCTGCATCAAAAGTACAGAGTTGCGAATTCCATCTTCTGCCACTTTTTTACGAATATCTTCAGGAAGAGTTTGCATAAATCCGCTTTTAATAAATTTATTTGCATTAAACATTTTAAAAGATCCTTTTTCTTTGGCGTTATCAGATGAGGCGATGTAAGCTTCATGGGCGATTTGCTTGTAAACTTTCTCAATAAACTCCAGTGATTTTTTTGACCCATAACGAATGTGAAGTTTTATAAGAGTGTCTCCAAGCCCCATAGTTCCTAATCCTATTCTCCTCTCTCCTTCAAGCTGAGTCTTTCTAATCCCTGGAAATACATATGGATCCATATCCACTACGTTGTCTTGGAGTCTAACTGCGGTTCTGACGGTCTCAGATAGGGCTTCAAAATCGAATTCTCCCGGCTTGTCGACTTTGTACCCTTTAACAAAAGCTGTTAAATTAATTGATCCTAAGTTGCAAACTCCCCACCCTGGAAGCCCCTCTTCTCCACATGGATTAACGCATATTATTTTGTTCCAATACGAGTTATTGTGCATCTTGTTATACCTCTCAAGAAATACCACTCCAGGCTCTGCAGACTTCCAAGCAGCTTCTGCAATAAGATCCCAAATCTTTCTAGCTTTTACAACCTTAAGGACTTTTATTTTCTTACCAAGCGCCTTCCAAGACTCAATATCTCCATCCCACTGAGTGTCGTAGTCAGGATCATTTTTGTCAGGAAAAATCAAAGGCCAATCCTCATCTTTCTTAACCGCTTCCATAAATGAGTCGGAAATTGCAACTGACAAATTGGCGCCATTAATTCTCGATAAGTCTTGTTTAACTGTTATAAATTCCTCAATGTCCGGATGCCAGTCCCAAAGCATAAGCATTAAAGCTCCGCGTCTTGTTCCTCCTTGCTGAATAATGTCGCGAGTAGCAAGAGAAAAAATTTCTGCCCAATTGCAAGGACCTGAAGAAAATCCATTGACCTTCTCAACTCTCTCTCCCCGAGGCCTCAAAGTCGATAAATTTATACCAACGCCCCCACCGCGGGCCATAATTTCAATCATTTCTCCAAGTGTTTTTAAGATGCCCTGTCTTGAATCTTGAGGTGATGGAAGAACAAAGCAGTTGTAGTAAGTCACAGAGTATCCAGTCCCAGCCCCAGCAAGTATTCGGCCACCGGGAACATATTTAAAGTTCTCCATTGCATCATAAAATTTCTTAGCCCATTTTTTTCTACCTCCAGGCTCCTCGATCTCGGCCACAGCATCTGCAATTCGTCGCCACATCTCGTCTGGCGTCTTTTCCAAGGCGTTCCCCGCTTTATCTTTAAGTGAATACCTATCTAAAAATACCTTTTCTGAAATGCCTTTTAGTTGCATATTTTTATTTAATTTAATTAATTTATAAATATTTTGTTCTAATTAATAAGTGTTTATCACGACAGTTTTTTTAGCTCTCTTTCAAACTCTTCAACATCAAGAAACCTTCTAAATACTGATGAGAAGCGAATATACGCAACTTTGTCGATATCTTTTAAGTGGCTGGCCACTTGATTTCCGATAACCGTGCTCTCAATCTCGGTCTTTCCTTCATTTGCAACTGACTGCTCGACAAGGCTCACAATTTCTTCTACTTGGTCAGCAGTAACTGTTGTTTTACCTACTGCTTTAAATATCCCATTTAGTAATTTTTTTCTATCAAATCTTTCTCTGCGTTTATCCCTCTTTATCACAAGTACTGGAATCTCCTCTATTCTTTCATATGTCGTAAATCTTTTTTTACAGTCAGAGCAAGATCTTCGCCTTCTAATCGCTGTCTTATTGTCTGAAACTCGCGTTTCAATTACCTCTGTATTGGTATTTTGACAAAATAGACATTTCATATATTGGGTGCAAATAAAATGTATACCACTACCAGTAGCATTTCAAGTGAATTTATTATATCAAACAATATCACTATTTTTTAATGTATTTTTCCCGAATCCTGTAATACTAACGCTCGGAAAAATTGTATAATTTGAACAGTAATTGCAATTAGTCCCTCTATGGATGATTATATAGGTATGGACGTCTCCTCTTAAATAATCTCTATTGGCAAAATATCGATAGGTTTATAGTGGTTGTTTGACTAAACATATTCTTACATTTAAATATTATCTTACTATCCAATCCTCATAATTGTCGGACTTTGACAAAGCTCTAAATATATTTTTATCACATCGATAAATAAAATATTTATAACAGCTCGAAGCCCCAAGGTGTATCTAGTAAAATTACTTGGTATAATATTTTTATGGATACTTACATTCTTGACACCAACCTACTTTTTAACATGGAGGCAAAAATGGGTTTGGGAGACAACACGAAGAGAATAATGACCAATCTTACGAAGGCTGCCTCTGCTAAAGGAAAATCTGAAATATCTATAGCTTTAGCCGCTACAATAGTCCAGGAGATAGTCTCTTTTTTTGACAGTCGAGATGATGAAGTGCTAACGTCATTTCTTGGCTCTGTTACGGTTAGATCTCCGGAGACCCATAGCATCCTTGTGTCCGGCTCTATTTTCTCTGAACTTATAGAAGATTATCGCAATAGATCTTTTCGAGCGATGAAAGTAGCTGAGGAAGAAATGACTCGTGTGGCAGAGGTTTTTATGGGGAAAGCTGCGCTGCCTAAAAAGGAATTCCAGATAACTCTTGGAAAAGTAATCTCAAAGTTTCGCGACCGCTATCGCAATGCTACTAGAACTGGGACTTTAGATAGTGTCGCAGACCTTGATGTGATTATTCTTGCCAAGGAGCTTGGCGGGACGCTGGTAAGCTCTGATGAAGGTCTTTCTCGTTGGGCGAGACAATTTGCTGTTGTCGAGATGGATCCTCGTGTTTTTGGAAAAAAGATGAAAGCGTATCTTTAACCTCAAGTAATGAGTTTTTTTTGTGATCTTTTTTTATTGAAATGGTGGCTGGTATCGCCTCATCGTCATCGTCGTCTGGAATAAGGTAAGAAATGATATTGATCATCCTGTCGACAAGAGAAAGTTGTGGTTTATCTAGAAAGACAATATGCTCAATTAAAATTCTCATGACATCTTGCTTTATTTTATTTGAAGGAATTATTAAATATGAATGCATATTATATGGTGGGTGGGTCACAATTATGAGGATGTCAAACCCGAAACGTTTAGTGAAATAAAAGTGGGATAAAACATCCCATCGTAAAGTGATTCCGACAGTTTCTATGCCAAATTTGGTAATTTTATTTTCAATTTCTGGAGGAGGAGTAATGGTTAATACGTAAAAGAGGAACAACACTGCCCAAATTGGAACTATTAAGATTTTATCCCCAACGAAAAATATTATTGCTGACAATAAAATGGCAACGGCAATATAAAATCTTAAAACATTTTTACTTCTTTTTTTAAAAGCTCGAAGTGGCGCTTTCCAACTATATACAACTTGTGGGTTGAGGGTTGACGGCAGAGGAGTCGCACCATATAATAAATTTCCAAATTGTGATCCCATATACTCATTGTTCTATGTTTGGACTTGTTTGTCAAGTAATTGCATTTTGTTATTAATACATCTAAGATATGCAATAAGCGAACTTTGCCACTATTTATCCTTCAGAAACTGAATTATAATAGTTAAGTAATTGTAGTAAGTTGCTTATTGGTTTTTATGCTCAAATCAGCTCTTAAAAAATTAGTCGGCTCTCCAACTGAGATCCATAGTTATTCCACTCTTCGACTTCAAGCAAAAACATACAGACTTATAAAAAATCTCCTCCGACCTATTCTCAAAAAAAATAAGTTGACATCTATCGATTGGTGTTTCCTAGGTCTTTTGTTTCAAAATCCCGACGGTTTGAGATTTGTTGAAATATCTCATCAAATGGGAGTTGAGCCTCCATTTATCACAGAATTGGCAATAAATATTAAAAAAAGAGGTTACATAGACATAATTAATCATCCAGACGACAGAAGAGCAAAAATAGTTTTACTTTCAGCAAAAGGGAAGTTGTTGGTGGAAAGTTTGGAACCTGAGATAAATATTTGTCTTGATAAAATATCATCCGGAATATCTTCTCGTGAAAACGAAACATACTTCAATGTGATGATACGGTTAATTGAAAATATCGCTGAACAAAAATAAATAATTATTTATTTAAATTGTCTGCAATCCTATTTTGTTCATCAGAAAGATTCTTGTCTTGCTCTATCCAGCCTCGTTCTTCTGTCGTAAGCCATTCGTTTGCTTTCATACGAGAAATGATTTGTGTAAATCGATTTGTCCGGAGATTTATAATCTCATTTATTCTATCAACGTCTTGTCTATTATTTGTATAAAATTCTTCATAATCTTTTAATTTACTCCAACCTGTTTGGACACTTTTTAATTTATTCAGTCCATCTTCCCAACTGGTAATTTCTCCCGATCCATAATTTGGAGGTATATAACCAGCCAAATGTTGAATCACTATTTGAACAGGGCAATTATTCAACTCTCCCACAAACGTGCTCACTCCAATATCATCATAATCTTCATTCAGTAAAAATTCTTTTGCTCCTGGCCGCTCTAGAAATGCCTCAAATAATTCCTGCGCGTCATAATATCCAAGCATTGGAAACTCTCCATAAGTTATATTTGAGTACCCGGCATCGGTCATTGCGTCTTTCATTGAGTAGCCACTTTTTGGTGCACTAGACTCAAACTCATCAAATTTCAGCATTACTTTTGCACGCCTACTGGCTGAATCTTCTAGCTTCGGCTCATATTTTAAAGCCGCCAAACCATTTTTTTTTCGCTCATCATTTAATAAAGCGGTATACTCTTTTACATCAAATAAGGAATCGTGCTCTTTTGTAAAATCATCTGTCGTATCGCGCCAATTCTTATCATATGACCCTAGTTGTTTTTCAAAAGGAATGTAATATTTAATGTCTTGAAATGATACAAGGCCTATTTGTCTAGTATCCATACTAATTTTACGATTGTCCCCCAGCACAAAAACCTTACCATCTGGGACTTTAACAGGTTGACAATCTTTAACCTCTTTAGATCCGTACGTCGATCTTGGCTTGAGAATATATGACTCTTTTATCTTTTTACCATTTACGTAGACGTATCCATTTTCAATAAGAACTGTGTCACCTGGCAATCCAACAGCTCTTTTTACAAAACCAGTGGCATCTTTTTCCTGTCTTTTCAATTCTTCGTGAGTTTTTTTATTTTCAAAAACAACCACATCTCCGTGCTGAATTGTTTGTGGAATATATTTTTGCAATTTAGCATTTGAGTAATATCTTTGAAATGAGATAACTCCTTCTTCTGGAAATGTAGGCAACATTGAGGCGCCCGACACAGGGACGCGAACAGTAAAAATTCCAACAATCTGAAGAAAGTACCAAATTGCAATAATAATTCCCGTTAGAAAACTTATCCTTAAAACAAAAAGAATTGTTTTTAATGGCCAAATAAAGATTTGATATAGAAGTGACTGGCTTTTTCGGGGCATATGGTATATTTTAACCTATGATTGGTCGGAACAATACTATTGATTTTTTACGTGCATTGGCAGTTGTTCTGATGATATTTATTCATGTATCCGCGTTTAGACTAAATAATGAAGGTGTAAAATTCCTATGGGATTATACTCATATCGTGGTCCCGCTTTTTGTTTTTTGCTCAGGATATGTTTTTTTTAAAAATAAAAACAAAAATAAATTAACTATTTCATATTTAAAAAAAAGAATTTTAAGGCTGATTGTTCCTTACTACACATATCTGGTGATATTGTTTTTATTCTTGTGGAATCGCACAGGCGTATTGTCTTTTTCAAAGATGGTAAATAAGTTTCTACTAATTGGTGATCGTGATTTGGACTGGCTGGTCGTATTATTCCTTTCATTTATTATCATCTTGCCGATAATAAAGAATGTATTTAATAATCCAAAAAGTCATAAAATCGCTGCGGTCTTGGCAATTATAATTCCAAGTATTTTTCTCTTTTATATTCCAGACGTTCCAATGAGAGTCGCCATGTCTATTCCTTGGACTTCTTTTCTGACCTTTACCTTTTTGCTTTCAAAATATGAAGATAAAAGATGGTTTACGATTATAACTCTCGGATCGGCATTAGTGCTATTTTTTCTATCTCGCCAATACTTAATTTCTATCAATCACTCTTTAGTTTTTACAGAAAATAAATATCCACCAAATATATATTACCTTTCCTACGGGGTATTCTGGACGACTGTTTTATATTATCTTTACTCATTTCTACAACAAAAAGAGCTTATTGCAACTTGGTTGCAAAAGGTAATAATATTTTTTAGTTTAAATTCGTATTACTTGTTTTTCATACATTTTCTATATGTCATAATGCTAAAAGATATAGCTTTGATTAAATCTTTGTCTGTGTGGAGTTTTTTGGGCGTGGTGCTGAGTTTTACAATTGCCACCCAGCTTAGCTTTAATTATCTACGCTCAACATTGAAAAGGGGTCCAATTATCTGAAGATTGGCAGGAGCCCGTAAATTGAACCTATCTTTAAACTCCGCAGCTGAAAAGCTTTGGCCGTTTACCGTTATATTTGTCGATTTACCACTACCAAAATCAGCAGAAACTGAGATGTTTAAAATGCTATCAATTGGAGTCCCTCCCTTTTTCCGAAGCTCTTCTTTTACCTTATCAAAGCTCCAAGTCTCTTTACCAGCCGGATTTGGTTTATCTACTTGGTATAGATACTCAGCAGTGCCAGAATCTCTTTTGACCAACATAAGGGTATTCACAATGTCAACAACCTCTTCTGACTTTAACCAAGCCGTGTTCGAATAGGCGCTTCTTGCACCCCAGTCGCAGTAAAACCATGGCGACTCCTTGTCATATGCCCTGTCATTCAGTTCGCCAAAACTTCCAGGATTTCCATCGCGGCCGTCAAACTTACCGATATTTAATATGTATCCACCATGAGTCGATGCGTATTCTGTAAAGCCAGGATCTCCACCATCAATCATAACCCAACCCGCAGTCTCTCTTACTGCCTGCTCCCAGTTGCCACCTTTTTCATCATTTTTAAACACTTGGCAGCCTTCAGTAGTGCAAATACTAGGGTCTACTCCTTTTTTTTCAGCACGTATTTTATAGCTCAATGCATATGTCCTTGCCGCAACAGCTTGCGCTTTAAGCGCTGCCATTCCCCCTTCGTCTCCCCAACTATTTGGAACTTCATATATTCTTTTTACATAGTCTTCAATAGTACCCGACCATCCAGTATTTGTGTTTATCGAGGTATTTTGGTCATAATCCTTTCTCAAAGACATATTTGGATAGTATTCTGCCAGTATCTGTTCTTCATTTTGACCAGCCTTAGCCCTTCCAAAAGCCCCATATTGATTTAAACCATTCCTATGTGGTGCCCCGTATGTAAAAAATGCAATTGCTGAAGAAAATCCTGGATCAACCCCTCGATCGTCCGAGCAGCCTCGTGCTGAAGTTCCGGCAGAACGAGGAATGTTTAAGCTGGCTATTCTCTGAGCTAGAATCTCTTGCTGTCTGGCAGACAAACTCACAATCTCTGACTTAAGACTCTGTTCGTATTCCTTTGCACTTAATACCTCACCAAAAAGAAAAGTTGATTGCTTGTCAATTTGAGCCTTAATTGGCTCTAGACGAGATTTCTCATCTTCAAGCTTCACTTTCTTTTTCTCAATATCTTGAACCTGCAAAACAACCCGAACTATCATCGTCCTATCATCATTAAGTAGATTCTGTTGATAGGTAAACTGTTTAAGAAGAGTAGATAAATTATCAGAAAGAATTACCTGAAGAAGCGCGTCTTTAGACCTTCCCTTATGTTTGTAAAATGATGCGACGCGACTGTCGAGTATTTTTTTTTGTTGTATTAACATCGCTTCACCCTTTGAAATATCTTTCTCTTTCTCAATTATATTATTCTCAATTGCTGAAACCTGAGATTTGATTTGATCTAGTTGTGTTGTTAGTCCAGCCAACTGCTTTTCATTATTTGCTGTTGCGGCCTCAGAAGACGAAAGCGATTTCTGTAGCTCTTCAAGCTTTGCAGAAATATCTCCAAGCTCGTCAGCCGAAACCCCAATTTGAAATGGCAGAAAAGTCAAAAGATAAAATATTACCAGAGTTAAAAGAAGGAGTCTCTTCATGTATATTATTATATCTGATGCTGTGCTCTATTGTGTATACTTAAACTCATATGAGGATATTGGCATCTGTATTTATTTTTATTGTAGTTTTTTTATCTTTCCAAACCCCGACACATGCTGCAATAGATTGCAGGATCCAGCGTTGTGCGGAGTGCGATGAGTGTGGCTATTGCTATACGACAGGTGTGCAGCCCGATGGGTGGGATTCTTGTAGAAAATGCTTATATCCTGACGTTAATACTGCCGCCACTGATAATGAGACTCTTAGAATAATAACAGATATATCAGACCCTGCTCTTTTGGTTCTGCCTGAAAATCGGCGGACAATAAATAAGGCGGTTCCTCCAGCAGCTGGAAAATACTACACTCAGTTAGGTTGCATTGACACGAATTTAGCATCTTTTTCTGATCCTTCGGCATCAGGAGGAGTTCTAAACTTCCTTCTCGGGTCTCTAATATTTCCAAGTGTTGGAGTGCTTACGTTTTTAGCCCTTATCTATGGATCATTTCTTTTAATAACCGCCCAAGGAGAACAGATGAAAATAGAAAAAGGAAAAAGGGTCATATCTGGCGCCATAATTGGTCTAGTTTTCACATTTGGATCAATACTACTTGTAACAACGATCGGCGGAGACATTTTAAGAATTCCGGGAATTGGTAGAAGTGATGAGATTGTAATTGACGCTGCTGGTTCTATTGGGAAAATAACCGAAACGAATGAGTTCGTTTATGTTGACGCAAACGTAATGGTAAATGGAACTTTTGTTAAAAAACTAAGCGCTATCACTGGGAATATAGACACTGTCAATAGAGAGCCAAGTCCAGATGATTATCTGCCCTACAATGTATCCGCCAAGGTTACGTCAGGAGATGTTATAAAAATTGATTACATTAATGATGTTGCTCCGGCCAATTTAGGTATTGGTGATGGCGATGTTAATTTATATATAATGAGCATTAAGGTGAATGGAGACGACTGTATAAATCCGACATATTACAACAGAGATAATACTAATTTTTTTCCGCCTGGTCTACCAGTAAGTATGAACTGGCCAGGATACCTGACTTGTACCGCACCATAACGCATCAGAAGACATAAATCAAAAGCACGATCATAAGACCGCAAAGGAGTAAGGTGATAAGAAGTGGTTTATCAGTCGTAATGATTTTCTCCGGTCTTTCGCCCTCTTCTTTTTCATACAACAATTGAGCGTAACGAGCAATTCCATAAACCACAAAAGGAATAGTGAGCATCATAAGTTTTCTTGCTTCAAGAGTTGGAACGCCTGAGAACATCTGAAAAATATTTTGTTCTTGGCAGTCGTCGATGTCTTTTTCATTTGTATATATTTGTTCGCAAACCGTTGTACCACTATAGATCTGTTTTTGTGATGGGTCAATATAAAGCGTATAGGTATAAAGAGCATATGAAACGATGGTTAGAGTCGCAAAAGTTGTTGATAAAAAATATAATAAGTGATTTTTATAACGGAACAATGACTCTCTTGTATCTTTGCCGTGTGTCACCAATTCCGCGTGCCTTTTCACAGACGCCATAAACAAAGAGATGAAAAATATTGTCATAAGAAGCCAAACTGGAACGTGGTAGCTAGTAACAACGACTCCCGCTAATGTCCTAATAACAAATGAGAGTGAGATGGTAAAGATGTCTATGACTGGGAATCTTTTTAAGTATAGAGAATAAAGTACATGGATTAGTAAGAATGTGATTGAAATAAGGAATAAAGAGATTGAAAAAAATAACGACAACATCAAAGACACTATCACCATGACGAAAACAATAAATGTAGCCTGAGGAATTGATATCTGGCCCGATGCGATTGGCCTTCTTTTTTTAACTGGGTGCTTTCGATCATACTGATAATCAACAATATCGTTTAAGACGTATGAAGCTGAAGAGAGAAGGCAGAATATAAAGAATGCATAGATGGCGTTTGAAAGTAGTTCTGGTATAAAAAGTTTTCCAGAAAAAAGAATTGCAGCAAAAATGATGAGGTTTTTTATCCACTGATTTACGCGAAGAGCCCTGGCGTATATGATTATCTTTGACTTCATGCTATTTAAGATTATACACCATCAAAAATCTCATTTAGACTATTCGTAGTACGCGAAAAAACAAGAAAGACACCAAATAAAAAACTATTACTGAAAATACAGGTAGGTATAATGTTAAAAATATTGTTACAAGAGCTAGAATAAAAAATGCCTCATTGTGGATCGCAGGGAGAAGCCCTTTTGTGATCAACATTAATATAATAATAGTGAGTAATATTTGTTTATCAAACCACCAGATTTCCCACTCAAACACCAAAGCTAGTCCCAAAAGCAACGTCGCCAAGATTAGAAAAATTTCTTTTGTGTCGAAAAAGAATGGTCCAAAATACATATTTTAATTCTATCAAAATTATAACTTCATTACTCTACCGGAACATAAACTTTTACAATTTGGCCGTTGTCTAATTTCACTGTGCGGACCGTCAACCTAGTCCCTTTTTCAATCTTTACATATGTTTTATTCTCTACAGAGTCGCCAGCCGCATAAACTCCTTTTGCGATAGGTAAAAACTCAAGGCCTTTTGGTGGATTGGCCCTTGGAATTTGAGCAGTTTTAACATAATCTCTTACCGTGGCCCCTTTTGGAACGCCGCCTAAATAGGCAATAATCGAGATAGGAGAGTCTTTAAGTGTCTCGATAAGTTTCGGGTTTATTTGTGGTGTGTTTGCGAGAAATATTTGTGGACTGATCTGGCTCACAAAACCATATGAGAAAAACATCGCGAGGACGATGAGTAAATATTTATGTATTTTTTTGTTTATTTTCATATTTTTGTTTAATTACACATCTTGGGAACAAAATTGCACAGTTCCGAGCTCTGGAACACTGTAACAGTTACTCTCAATGATCGTGTCGCTCGTTACAGTGATTGTTTCTGCTGAAGACGTTTCTACTACTCCTCCACTAGTTAGCGTTCCGTTGGATGTTGGAGTCGGTGTTGGCGTTGTTGTTGCCCCTTGGCTGGCCGGAGGTTGAGATGATGGTGATGGTGATGGTGTTGAGGTTGGGGTATTTACCTCTTTCGAATCCCCAGAGGTACAGGCATCTTTTGTGCAGTTGTAATAGTAAGTACGACATTCTGACCCATCTACTTGGGTTGTCATAGAATCAACCTTTAGCGACACTGATTTTCCTGAGCTCAAATCATAATTACCAAAACTAACATCACCTGGAAAATTAGCAAACCCCATTTCGTCTGGAGTGCTGTTTACTGCTCCTTGAGGGAGTGGAGACGCTCCTTCAACGCGTTTATACTCTACCCCATTGTAATATCCAAACTTCACCCAACCGCTAATATTTGGGGTTGTCTTTCTAGTAATTTTAACCGTTTGGGGCTTGTTGTTGTTCGTATCAATATGAACTTTTTCAACTTCCATACAAGTAGTTTGTCCTTGTTGACCACCCTGATCGCCCCGCTCTCCACTCCCATCGGGTGGCGTTCCATTTTCGTACCCCTCCCAGTAAAATGGCTTTGATGTGGAAATAAATGGCCCATCGTCTCTAACTCCGATCGTGACGCTGTTTCCTTTGGCGACTCCGAGCGGCTGACCCGCTGAAACCATCGGCAGTTGAATTGGATTTAGATCTGAACCAGCAGATTTTTGCACAGCCTCAACGCCACGGTAAGCATTTAATATCTGTTTGTCAACACAAATGTCTTTTACATAAATCCAGTAGCCCCCACTACATTTCCCCGATCCACATTGTTTAGAGGACGTAATGTATTCATGTCTTCCAATATGAATTGTCACCCTATCCTCTGCTGCAAAAACAACCATCGCTTCATAATTTCCCCCGATGCTGTATTCGGTTTTTGGAACATTTACAAATGCACCTGGATTTATTGGTATTTGTAAAACTGGGGCTTGACCTTTTATGTCAGTGTCATTTTCTTGTGGTGCTGAATCGTATTTCATATCAAAAGCAGAAACGGCGCTTGGTTTATACCCCACCATCGATCCCATAAACCCTTTTATTTTCGGGTCTATGTCTTTGTCTCCATTATCGGTTTTTGTTAGATTTAAAATAGTTTGGTCATTATTTGGGACAAGTTTGAAGTAGTTTGAACCAAAAACATCATACTCGTGTGGGTGTTGTAAAATCGGCCATCTAACATCTGCGTTTGCTGCGTTTGTCTCTGTTTGGCCCAACGGAACAGTTTTTCCAGAATCAAAGTCGCAAGATGTGCCGGCAGAAGCCTTGGTTTGGGTGGTTTGTCTACTTTGATTAAGAGTGGTAGTAAGAAGGGTGGCCGCCACAATAACTAATATAATTCCGACAATCATTAGGGTGGATATTTCACCGCGCTTATTATTCATATCTTTATTTCATTATAGACATTACCGCTTATTATAACAACTTGTATAATAAGTTAATAAATTCATTACTAACAAATCATAAATAATGTCACGACCTTATCTAATAATCCCAAAACTAGTCCCACAACCCACTTGGGGAGGAAATTATATTGCAAATTTAAAGGGTTGGAATAATTACGAAGATTTAGCAACAAAAAAAATTGGTCAAAGCTATGAGCTTTCAAGTGCATCGCTACTTTCAATTGATATTCTTGATTCGAGTGACCCAAGTTTTTTTAATTTTGTCAATAATTATCAGACTAATGGAACAATTCCCGTTCGCAAACTTGTTCCAAATATAAATTTACTTATAAAAATAAATCAGGCTCTCGGAAACTCTTTTCAACTTCATATAAAGCCAGGTGTAAACGACCCCTTTTGGAAAGCAAAGCCTGAGTCTTGGTATTTTTTGGAGCCTGGGCATATTTCACTCGGTGTAAAAAATGAAGTTAATATTGGAGATTATAAAAAAGCTTGCTTGGAGATTGATACTAAAATGAAGGAGTTAAGCATGGGCGTTCAATCGTCAAAAATTTCATTAAATAAGGCGCGGAAAAAAGCTTCTGAATTTATCAGAAAAATCAATCCATGGCAGTATGTAAATCTTTATGAAACAAAAAAATATGAGTTAATTGATTTATCAGAGGGCGCCGTACATCATTCGTGGGAAGATAAGAAAATAGAAGGTTTTACTGGAAATATTGTCTTTGAAGTGCAACTTGAAGCAATGGATGACGTAGCAACAATCAGATCTTTTGATCAAGGGAAAATACAAGATGACGGCTCAATAAGGGTTATTCAAATTGAAGACTACTTTAAACACATTGATACAAATCCAATTCACAACTCCTACGAGTCTTTGAAAAAATCAAAAATTGGTCAACAATTATTTCGTACCCCATTTTATTCCGTTGATATTCTAGAAATTTCCAATAAAGTTAGCGTTGAAACAGGTGAGGAATTTGATCACTTATATGTTCGTGATGGGGCTGTGAATGTTAAAGCGGGTGGAGTTTCAGTAAGGGCGACTGCTGGGCACTCTTTATTTATTCCTCGAGAGGTAAGCAATTATGTAATTGAGAATGCTGGATTGCCGTCTGTAGTTTTAAAAACATTTATTGATTAAAAGTTTGGTAAATTTAATACTAGTTGTTATAAATCACTATAATTATGAAATTTTTATACAAGAGAAGCTCTCAAATTGATGAAAAAGAATTAATAAAACAAATGGATTTTTTAGAAACTTATCAATCTCATCTTCAAGATGTAATAAGTATTGGTGGATATGAAGCTGATGAGGCCTCGATCAATCTTCCATCAGATAAAAAACTTCTTGAAAACATCTTAGAAATGGTTGAAAAAAAGAAAAGCACAAACTTGAAATATATAATCGTGGTTGGAATTGGTGGATCAAATTTGGGCACAAAAGCAATTTACGACGCCCTTTATGGATATTTTGATACCCTACGTGCTGACAGATTTCCTAAAATGATTTTTCTAGATACACAAGTTGCTAGTGTTTTGTCTAATTTAAAAATTCTACTTTCGACCGTTTCGAGCCCTGATGAAGTATTAATAAACGTAATAAGTAAGTCTGGGAGCACGACTGAAACCATGGCAAACTTCGAGGTGGTTTTTGAGATGTTAAAAGATCGCTTCTCCACAATCGCCAGCCGTGTTGTATTTACAACAAACGAAGGGTCGAAATTACACGAAGTTGGAAATATAAAAAACATTAGCGTACTAAATCTTCCAAGTAGTGTTGGGGGTCGCTACTCTATCTTTTCGGCTGTTGGCTTATTCCCCCTTGCGCTATTGGGGGTAAATATTAAAAAATTAACAAGCAGTGCGGCAAATATGCGGGATATGTGCGTTAATTCACAAGGATTTGAAAACCCTTCATTAGTATCGGCAAGTATATTATTTACACAATCACAACAAGGGAAAAGTATTAATGATAATTTTATTTTCGCTCCAGAACTTGAGTCTTTGGGAAAGTGGTATCGGCAACTCATGGGGGAGAGTATTGGTAAAGACAATAAGGGGATAACACCTACAGTTTCTGTCGGCTCAACTGATTTACACTCAGTGGGCCAGTTATATTTGGGCGGTCCCAAAGACAAAACCACGACATTTATTTATTCTGAGGCGGGGGGTGAGGAAATATTAGTGCCAGAAAATACATTGTTAGGATTGGTTGATATGATCGAAGGGAAGAAAATTTTGTTGATTATTAAGGCTATTATAGAAGGAACAAAACTTGCTTACGCAAAGCAGGGCATTCCTTTTATGGAAATTGTGTTTAGCTCAATAAATATTGCTGAAATTGCCGCTTTCATGCAGTTTAAAATGATTGAGATGATGTATTTAGGAAAACTTTTTAATGTAAATGCTTTCGACCAGCCACATGTTGAGCTTTATAAAACAGAGGTGAAGAAGATTTTAGAGGGGTGATTAAATTTAATTTGACAATCTGTGCATAATTCTGTAATATTGGATATATGATACAAACACTACCAATTACAGAAGCGCGTAAAAATCTTACAAACTTAGTAAATGCCGCAAAAAATAAGCTCGACGAATATGTCATCACTGTTAATGGCTCACCTGCTGCGGTGTTAATTTCCGCTGCCGAATATGATTCATGGAAAGAGACCATGGAGATAATGGCCGATCCCACACTTGTGGCGGCAATACGAGAAGGGGAAGAAGATATTAAGGCTGGGAGATATTAAGATTGGGAAGATGTTAAAAAAGAACTCGGACTTAATGGTATACAAGATAAAAATAACAGCCAAAGCTAAGCAAGAGCTAAAGAACCTTTCAATACGACATAAAAATGTTCTTAATGCTATTTACGAAGAATTAAAAGACAATCCTTATCTTGGTAAACCATTAACGCGCGAACTAACGGGAAGATTTTCATATCGTGTAGGAGTTTATAGAGTTATCTATAATATTAATGAGAGGGATAAAACAATCTTTGTTATAACTGCGGGTCACAGAGGTGTTGTGTATAAGTAGGCTATCTTTTTCTCGCCAAGCACCAAATCCATTCAAGTCCTTTTCTACCAACTTTTCCAAACTTTTTAGTTTCATCGTATTGTTCGAGCTTTATTATTTCAAACCCCGCTTTTGTAACGAGTTTTTTTATTTCTTCAAGAGTAAAGAGTTGAAAAAATCTATCATGTTTTGAAAGCTTGTCCTTAATTATTACAAATTTTTCTGCGCCTTTTTGCGCTTTGACCTTTACGTGTAAAATTCCGCCATTTTTTATCACTTTGTAAAATTGGGCTAGTGATTTTTCTACTTCTTCAACGGTTTCAAAGTGGAGAAGGGATGCGTTTGCCCATATTCCATCAAATGAGTTTTGTTGAAATGGAAGCTCAAGAAAGCTTCCTTGGATAAATTCCGCCCTTGGTTCATGTTTTCGAGCCAAGTCTACAAATTCTTGAATCAAGTCTATACCCACAACATTAAGTCCTTCTTCAGCAAGATATTTACTATCTCGTCCCGCAGCACATCCTGCGTCTAATACTTTGGCTCCTTTTGAAAGAAATTTTGAAAACTCATATACCTCTCCTTCGTTTTGTTGTTTTTTGTATTTATAATACCCTTTTGTATAGCTTTGTATATTTTTCCGATACCAATCAAGGGTGTCTTTAAATCCTGATATTTTCATACATTTATAGATCTACTAGCTGGGCTGTATTACAAGAGCTATCATAAATTGCAAAACTTGCACCCTTCACATCTGGAGCTGTTTCGGGCATAAAAGTACCAGGATTTACTGAAAGTGTTTTTCCAATGGTTTTAATTTTTTTAATATGGTTATGTCCGTAGAAAACGGCGTCGTACATTTGAGATTTCAATAGCGCGTCAATAATTTCTTCATAATCGCCGTGAAATATGGCAATTTTTCTTCCATCAACTTCTGTAGAAATAAATCGATCTTCGTAAGCTACGTCGACGCCGTACAATTTGGCTCGCTCAATATGTCGAAATTTATCACCGTCATTATTGCCAAAAATTCCTTTTATGGGACATTTTAAATCTTTGTAGTAGAAGAGACTAAAGGGGGAGACCCAATCGCCACAATGAAAAACAAGTTCTACTTTTTCTTCATTTAATAAATTCACTGCTTTTTTAATAGTTTTTATTTGGTCGTGAGTGTCAGAGATGATTCCTATTTTCATTTAGTTTTTTACCGTATAATAAACGCGGTTTAACCGCCCCAGATGGCGCATAAGACTGCATTATTGTTTCAATAATAAGAAGTATTGGTATTGCTAAAAGTACGCCAAGTATCCCTCCTACACGTCCGCCAATGAGAAGTGCGAGAAGTGTCATTATTGGATTTAAGCCAACAGCGCGCTTCATAATTATCGGAACAATTAAATTATTTTCTAGTTGTTGAACGACGATATATAGGATTACTGATGAAAATCCAATAAAATAAGATTGGCTGAGCCCTATGATGACGGCTGGTATAGCTGAGAATATTGGCCCAATATTTGGAACCACCTCAAGTAATCCTGCCAACACCGCAAGTGGCAGTGCGTAACGAATTCCAAGCGCTGTAAGACCGATGTAAGTGAGTACGCCGACAACCGTCATTAGCGTTGCTTCTCCCCAAAACCATCTAGACATTCTGTGTTCGGCCCTTGAAAGCGTTTCCGACAGCTTATCGGCATCTTGTTTTTTAATATATCGATGGATAAATCGGTCAACGAGGTTTTCTTCAAGAAGAAAATAAACCCCAAAAAAAAGCGTTGTCATAAGAAAAAGTGTGTTTGAAAAAACAACGGTAATAAACCCAAAAATATTATTAGTAACATTTGGAGCATATTGTCCAAGATCGTTTAAATTCACATAATTCTCAATGTTTGGGATAAGATCCTCAACTATTGAGGGAAGGTTTTTCAAAAGATTATTTCCTTCAAGAATTATTGGTGGAATAATAATTGAGATTATAAGAGCAAAAAATAGGATAAATCCTAAATAAACCAAAACTACCGCCAAGGCTCTTGGAATCTTATATTTGACTAAGGCAACAACGGCTGGCCTCATAGCGCTCATTAAAATAAATGCGATAAGTAGTGAAAAAAGAAGGTCGCGAACAAACCAGAGAAAATATAAACCTAGTGGAATAAGTGTAAATAAGGCAATCGTTTTTGGGCTTATGTTTATATTAATTCCTTCACCTTTCATACTGTTATATTAACATAGATTTATTTCCTTGGATAGTTTTTGTTTATAAGGACTACCCTTCTTGAATCCGAACCGGCATAATTATGTGAAAAAACGTGTCATCTTTTGGAGACTTAAAAAGCACCGGTGCGTCTGGCCTAAGAAGTTCTACTACCACCTCTTCAGTCGATATATTATTAAGGAAGTCTATTACATATCTGTAATTAAAAGCAACTTTTATGTCTGGGCCTTCTATTTGAATCTCTTGTTTAGTTGTGTTGTCTTCGTTTGCCTCTTTTTTTGGGGAAAGAATCAATCCTTCTGACGTGAAATTATAAAGAACTACGTTGGAAAAATCGCGTGCGAAAATTGAAATCAATTTTGTATTCCTCATAAGGTCGTCTTTTCTGACTTTTACAACAGTTTTTTTTTCTTCTGGTACCACGCGTTCGTAAGGTGGAAACTCTCCTTCAATTAACCTTGAGTATAGTTTTATTTCCTCTGTTCCAAACATAACCATTTTCTCCTCTGGAGAGTATATGAAATCAGTTGTTTTTTTTCCTTTACAAATCTTCATAACCTCTCTTAAAAACGCTGCTGGAACTATCATTGAGCTAAAATCTTTCATTGTTTTTTCTTTAGTAACTGATAGCCGAAAACCATCAGTAGCAACAAGCGTAAGTACTGATTCGTTTGCGACAAAGTTCACTCCGGTTAGTACGGGCCTTGCGTCGTCATTTGATGCTGAAAAAAGCAGTCTTGGCATGTTTTTAATAAACAGGTCTGTCTTTAGATTTTGTTTTGTTCCTTTAAGGACCGGGGGTAGGGGATACTCTTCAGTTGGGAGTGTTGGAAATGCACCCTTTGTATTTCCTTGTGAAATTTTTAGGGTTCCGTCCTTCTCTTCCAAATCAATATTTCCGTTTTGTAAAAGTTGAAGAAATTCAAGAACCCTTTTTGATTCAAAAATCTGGCCGCCAGGTTCATCAATTTTCCCAGGAATAACAATATGACAGTGTACATTAAGGTCAGTTGCGCGTATGTCTATAGCATCATCCTTCACATTAATGTACACACCTTGTAATGCTGCTGATGTATTTAATCTACCCGGCGTAAACCTCTCTGCTGTTTGTACCGCAGACAAAAACTCATTCTTATCGAGAGTTATCTTCATGGTTAGATATTAATAATAGTAGTAATAGGGGCTGTGCATAAGTGTATAAAACCTGCGCGGGATTTTCAAGACAAAGTAAAACACGAAAAAACCCTTGTTGATAACGCGTGGAAACTATGTTGATGATTGCAGCGCTCGTAAAATTACTGAAAAATCATCCCTAAATGCAGGATCTTTCATCTTTAAAGACTGTATTTTATTAACCGCGTGTAGAACAGTCGTGTGATCACGGCGGTTCACAAGAAAAGCGGCCTCATCTAGGTTCATCCCAAGCTCGGTTCGTAGAAGAAACATCACAATTTGTCTTGCTAGCGCGACTGTACTTTTCCGGGAAGGACCTTTTAAGTGTGATATTTTAATATCATAAAAAGTACAAACCGTCTTCATGATGTGTTGTGGTGATAATTTTTCCTTTTTTTTCTCATTTTTCCCGGTAATTAACTCCTCAACAAGAGAAAGATTAATTGGTTTGTCCGATTGGAGACTCCGTGCGTATAAAGAGAGGAGGGTTCCCTCAAGGGCTCTTGTATCGACGATTAGCTCTGCCACCATCTTTGCGGCATTAATATCTATCTGAATGTTTTTCCCCCGAGCTTTAATAAGTAATATTGCCGTTCTCAACTCAAAGTCTGGTTGTTGAATATCGACAATCAACCCTCCAGAAAAGCGCGACCTAAGACGATCTTCAAGCTTTCCAATCTCCTGTGGTGAGCGATCAGAAGTTAAAATTACCTGTCCGTGGGCAGCAACAATACTATTAAAAGTATGGAAAAACTCTTCTTGTACTGTTTGTTTTCCGGCAATGAATTGAATATCGTCAACAATAAGAACATCTAAACCTCTGTATTTTTTACGAAACTTTGAAGTGGTTTTCCCGCGAATTGCCTCTATAAGATCGTTCATAAAATGTTCTCCAGAACAGAAAAATATTTTTTTCTCAGGGTCGCCTGAAAGAACCTCGTGGGCAATTGCTTGGGCCAAATGCGTCTTTCCAAAACCAACCCCGCCGTAAAGGAATAAGGGGTTATATGAAGATCCAGGAGTGTTACCAACAGACTGTGAGGCTGCAAATGCGATTTGATTAGTGTTGGAAACCGCAAAGTTATCAAAAGTAAAGTCTGCCCTGAGGCCCGCCTTTCGGAAGATGTCTTCTTTGGTTGGCTGGAACTCAAACAAAGGGGCTGGTTTTTGTTTTTGAATTTGTGTTTCAACCTCAAATGTGACTTTTACTTTTTTGCCCATATATAGAGACAACAACTCCGAGATGTCATCGGCTTTCTTTTCGATGTAGTCTTTTGCTCCTGTGTTTGAGCAATAAAGAACTATTTGGTCGTGTAATGCTTGTTCCGGTCTTAAACCCACAAGAACGGAAAAGTATATCGGGTTTCGCTCCTTAATGTGTTTTATTGATGAAACAAATTCTGGCCAAGAGAGCTTTATCATAACGAAAGTAATTAAAGTGATTATTATGTGGACAACTTATCCACAAATAATAAACATATAAACAGCAATTTTCAATAGCTAATTTTAACCAAAAAAAAACACAGGAACTGTTATTATTAAAACAATATGTTATTACATATGTTTTTTCCTTCAAAATGTGTTACGTGTGGTTCTTTCGGAAAAGTTTTATGCGTTAGCTGTAAAAACAGTATTAAACCCGTGACACAGGACTCATGTATTGTTTGTTATAGAAACTCAATAAATGGCCAAACGCACGAGATATGTAAAAAAACATCCTTCATTGACAACGCCTTAGCAATAATTAAATACACAGGGGCCGGGAGGGACTGGATTGGAGTAATTAAATATAAAAGGGCATACAGCACAATTTCCGAGGTTGTGTCTATTTTTCCACAATCGTGGATACAAAAGTTTAAAAAAATAACTCAATATTACACCAATGCGCTTATAGTCCCAATTCCCCTACATAAACAAAGAGAGAAAGCGAGAGGTTTTAATCAATCCAAAAAAATTGCAAAAGAGTTTTCAAAAATAACAAATATTCCTACAAGTTGCGTTTTGCTTAGGGTAATAAATACGCCTCAACAAGCAAAACAACCAACAAAAAACACAAGAAAAGAGAATATTAAAGGAGCGTTTATTCTTAAACAAGGTCAAGTGGTGAAAAATAAAACAATAATTTTAATTGACGACCTTTACACTTCGGGATGCACTGCTCAAGAAGCCGCAAAAATACTAAAAATTGCGGGAGCGAAAACAGTCCTACTTTTTACATTAGCCCATGGGAAGGTCTGACGGTTGTAAAAAAAGTCCTATAATGATATAATAACTGTATGGAATTTAACCGACTCATCTCGCTAGTTTTGGGATTTATAGTTTTAATACTGGTGTTTGTTTGGCTAAATAACAAATTTCGTTCTAATCCAAATCAAATCATAACCACCAACAAGGAAACCACAATTACACTGACTCCGACCCCGACTAATACAAAAAAAGGTATCCAAAATGGTCCACTTGGTTTTTTGTTTGGGCTAAATGACAAAACCCCAACCACAACCCCACTACCAACCACGACCCAAATCAACGACGAAAAAAACAATAATTTTAAGGTGAGTATTATTGAAGAACTAAGCCAAAATAAAGAAGATTTAAATACCAACAACCCAAACGTCAAGGTTCAGATTTTAGAGAAGAGGAACATTCAGCCCACATCCACCCTTCAGTCCGGTGTTAAAAATTCTCAAAATTCATATCAAACGACAACGACCCAAATTCCAGAAACAGGTGCGGCTTCGATCCTAATCCTCACTACCGCACTCTCTCTCTTTGGGGGAGTCTTCCTGCGAAGAGAGGCCTAACCAACCCACCAATTTTTTGTTATACCATTATGTAATTATGTACTTGCTTTTTGTCTAAAACTCTGTAATAATGAGCAAGTAATTAGCAATTCAAAAATAAAACATGTCAACAAACAGTACTAAACCACCAGAGAGCACACCAAAAACCAGAGCGGTAGACCTAGCTATCGAGCAAATACAAAAACAGTTCGGCAAAGGGGCGATAATGAAACTGGGAGAGGGACCAAAATCCACCGTTGATGCAATATCAACTGGAATATTACCACTCGACATAGCCCTCGGTGTTGGCGGTATTCCAAGAGGAAGAATTATAGAGATTTACGGACCAGAAGCTTCTGGAAAAACCACCATTACGCTTTCTGCTGTCGCCCAAGTCCAAAAACAAGGTGGGATAGCTGCTTTTATTGACGCAGAACACGCAGTTGACCCGGCATGGGCAGAGATTTTGGGGGTCGATCTTGACAATTTATTAATATCACAACCAGATACTGGGGAACAGGGATTGGAAATAACAGAGACGCTTGTCCGCTCAGGAGGAGTAGATCTAATAGTTGTTGACTCGGTGGCTGCTCTTGTGCCCCGAAATGAGATAGAGGGAAATATGGGCGACTCGCAAATGGGACTACAAGCAAGACTTATGTCTCAAGCTCTCCGAAAATTGACGGCAATTGTGTCAAAATCAAAAACAACTATTATTTTTACAAACCAACTACGTATGAAGATCGGGGTAATGTTTGGCAATCCCGAAACAACTTCAGGCGGAATGGCGATGAAATTTTACGCATCAGTCCGTATGGATGTTAGAAAAATTCAAACACTAAAAAAGGGAGATGAGGTTATAGGTGCGCGAGTAAGAGTTAAGGTAGTAAAAAACAAAGTTGCCCCACCTTTTAAAAAGGCAGAGTTTAGCATTAATTCTGAAGGGGTCGACAATCTAGGGTCTCTAATAGATATTGCCGCAGAGCAGAATATTCTGGAAAAAAGCGGCGCCTTTTACAAATATAAAGGCGAGGTTGTAGGTCAAGGAGTTGAACAGGCAAAAATGGCATTAAAAGAAAATAATAAGCTTACTGAAGAGATCAAAAAAAAGGCGTATGATGCTTTAGGTGTGAAAATAAGCGGTGGCACAAAGACGCCAGTTTTACAAAATGACAAATCCACAGATAAATCAAAATCTACTAAATAAAGCTTATTTTTATCTCAGCTTTAGAATGAGAACGATATCCGAGATGTGTGAGTATTTGCAGAAAAAAGCCAGTCAAATTTCATTAGGAAACCAAGAGGTGGAGGGTGTAGTGACGTACCTTATTCAAGAAAAACTCCTCAATGACAACGAGTTTATTAAAAGCTTTATAAGTGATAGAAACTTAAATAAGCAAAAAGGGGTTAATTTATTAAAAGCAGAGCTGAGGAGTAAGGGGATAGCACAAAGGGATATTGATAATTATTTTAACTCTTTTCCACAAGATGAGGTCTCACTTGCACGCTCTGCTTTATTATCAAGAACGGGTCAATGGTACATGCTTAACGACGCTGGTAGAAATAAGAAAAAGCAACAATTTTTAAAAAATCGTGGGTTTTGTTACGACGTAATTAAATCAGCTATTGAAGAATAACTATCAAAAGAGTACAATGTAAGGGTTAATAATTACTAGAGTGGAGTGATTTAAGATACGGGTTTTTTATTAAAATGGTAACTTCTATTATTTACAATATACGTCGAGAGATTGACACAAAAAGACACTTTAAATGATTTTTGAATCAAATTAACTCCTAATAATTTAGGAGATTGTTTAGGTGTCCTTAATAAATGTAAATTTTAAACCACTACCTAATATCCTACAATCATCTACGAAAGACAGATAATACCTATGTTTGGATCAATAATTAATGCCCTGTTTCATAAAGAGCGTGAAGATAACCTCACTCTTACAAAACAAAAGGCGAAAGAGATAATCCTTCATGCAAATGAAGAGGCTCTAACAGTCAAACAAGAGGCTGAAAAGGCCGCTAGAGCAGCAATGCAAAGTGGCTTGGAAATTGAAAAAAGGCTGTCTCGAAAAGAGCAACAATTATCAGATAGGGAGAAAAGTTGCCAAAGTAAGCAAAAAAGCCTAACAGATAAAGAGGTTGCTTTAGGTAAATTGAAATCTGAGATTGAATTTGAAAAGGAAAAAATACTACAAAAGCTCGAAAAGGTTGCGGGTCTTACAAAAGAAGAAGCCCGAAAACAAATATTAGGAGCATGGGAAGATAAATTAAAAGGTGAGATAGTGCGTCAAATTAAAGAGGCTGAAGAAGAAATTAAACAAGGCGCCACAGAAAAAGCGAAAGAAATTCTTATAGACTCAATGCGGTATGGAGCAACAGACTATGTATCGGAGTACACTCTTGCCGTAATTCAACTTCCAAGCGACGATTATAAAGGGCGAATTATTGGAAAAGATGGAAGAAACATTCGCGCTTTCGAACTCGCAACCGGCGTTGATGTAGATCTTGAAGAAGAAGGAGTTATTAGAATATCCTCTTTTGACGCAGTGAGAAGAGAGATAGCGAAAACATCAATGGAGAAATTGATTAAAGATGGCAGAATACAACCTCAAAGAATTGAAGAAATTGTTAAGAAGGCTAAAAGCGATATGGAGCAAACCATTATAAAAGCGGGGGAAGATCTTACTTATAAAGCTGGAGTTTTTAATCTTCCTAAGGAAATAGTAAAACTTCTTGGGTACTTTAAATATCGTTACTCGTATGGACAGAATATGATCTTGCACACACTTGAAGAGACAAAAATTGGAATATCTCTCGCTCATGAGCTTCACGCTGATGTTAACACTGTAAAATTAGGGTGTTTACTTCATGATATTGGCAAGGTTATAACAGATAAGGAGGGCTCTCATGTTGACCTAGGAGTTGAGCTTTTAAAGAAACACAGATTTCCGTCTAAAATAATTGAGACCGTGGCCGCACATCATGAAGACATCCCATTCCCATCAGTTGAAGCGATAATCGTCTATATCTCCGACGCTGTTTCTGGGGGTAGGCCTGGGGCAAGGCATGAAGATTTTTCAGAGTATTTAAAAAGAATTAAAACTATCGAAGATGCTGCAAAACAGCAAAAAGGAGTGCGCGACGTCTACGCACTTCAGGCTGGAAGAGAGCTGAGGGTGATTGTAAAACCAGACCAAGTGTCAGATGATGATGCGACGATTATGGCTGTTGCTCTCAAAAAAGAGTTAGAGTCGAAATTTGATGTTTTTCCAGGACAAATTAAGATTACCATATTGAGGGAGTTTCGTGCAGAAGAAACAGCGAAATATAATTAGTTATATTTATTTATTAATTATTTATTAGTTTGATTTTTTCTTGTTGTGACAGATTAAAAATGAAGTGGTAAAAATCATAATTTGATATAGATTGTAACAATAAGATATTTTAAGTGTGGATTGACAAGGGGCGTTACAACAGATAGTCTATATGGGTATAACTGATTATACCCATCTTAGCAGGCAAAAAAGATTGGGTTGTTTCACAAAAAATGAAAGGAGGTGAAAATAATGACAAAAGCAGATTTAATCGCACAAGTAGCAAAACGAGCGGGATTAACATCAAAAGCATCAAAAGATGCAGTTAATTCAGTATTTGACACTGTAGCAAAAGCTATGGAGCGTGGCGAAAAAGTAGTAGTGACTGGGTTTGGAACATTTCTTGTTCGAAATCGAGCAGCACGAAAAGGCCGCAATCCACAAACAGGAGCTGAAATTCAAATTCCAGCAACAAAAACACCAGGCTTTACCGCAGGTAAAAGTCTTAAGAGAAGAGTTAAATAAACCCTTTCTTAAGCACGAGTCAGCCCTACTTGCGAATTAATAATGGATTTAGAAATCTTTTTTCAAGAAGTAGGGTTGTTCTCGTTATTTAGACATAGTAATAAATTATGAAACGAATTTTAATATCAATAGTAATTGTATTTTTTTCAATTTTTCTCTTCCCCGCTTTTTATTCAATCACTCAGTCACAATCTTTGGACATTGAAAAACAAGAAGTGATATATGAATTGCCATATCCAGGCCTACTTCCTGATCACCCATTATATTTTATTAAGTCAATGAGAGATAAATTTCTAATATTTACAACTCGTGATAATCAAAAAAAAGCCAGGGTATATCTTCATTTATCAGACAAACATATGGCAGCTTCGCTTGCGTTAGTTGAAAAAGGAAAAGAGCAGCTTGCTGTCAGAGAGCTTCAAAAAGGAGAAAATTTTTTTTTAGAGATCCCTTCACTTTTAAAGGAAGTTAAAAATCAAGGTGGAGGGTTTTCCGACCAATTAGTGGTTGAGTTGTTGCAAAGCAATGCCAAACATCGAAGCGTCATTTCTCAAGTAATGCAAAACACAACGCAAACAGAAATTGCTCCACTAGAATCATTACTTTCGGAAAACGCACAAGCAATGATTGAACTCCAGAGTCTCTAATTTAACTTGTTTTTAGATACATATATGGTATAGTAATAACCTGTCTTGTCAGACAAAAGGAGAATTTTCTATGCCACAAACAAAAATAAAAAAAACAAAAACAAATAACCCAACCCATCCAATGGAGCTGTTACTCCAAAAAAGTGATATATCAAATCTGCGAAAAGGAAACGAGATGAATGCAAAAATATTAACTCTTTCAAAAAAAACTGTTTTATTTGACGTTGGTGCAAAAGCCCATGCAGTTCTTGGTGAACGAGAATTAAAGGAGATTACAACGTATTTGCCATACTTAAATGAGGGTGACAATGTCCGAGTGCGAATTATTTCTGAAGAGGCCAGAGAGGGATTTCCCGTAGTTTCAATGAGAACTTTCTTTGAAAAAGGAAAATGGTCAATTTTAGCTGAGAAAAAGAAAAACGAAGAAGATATAGATGTTATTTGCGGTGATTATGGCAAGGGTGGGGTATTTATTGACTTTATGGGAATTCGTGGAGTTATTCCAAAAATTCAATTGACTGGAGATTTTCTTGAAGGTCCATCCAAGCTGGTTGGTCAAAGGGTCAAGGTCAAAGTTTTGGAAGTTGATGAGGTAAAAAATAGACTTGTTGTTTCTCAAAAAGCCGCCGTCTTAAACATATCTCAAAAAGAATTGAAGAAAAGATTTTCAAAAATAAAACTTAATGGCACCTATGACGCCTTAGTTCTTGGAGTTTCTGAGTTTGGAATATTCTGTGATGTTGACGGAGTAGAAGGGCTAGTCCATATATCAGAAATCTCTTGGGAAAAAGTCTCAAATGCGTCAGTTTATGTAAAACGAGGAGAAATAATAAAAGTATTGGTTGCTGAGAAAAATGATAACGATATGAAACTAAACCTTTCTATAAAAAGACTTGATCATGACCCATGGAAAGATGTTCTTAAAAAATATCCTAAAGAAAAAGAAATAAAAGGTGAGGTAGTTAGGAAAGAAAGATATGGATATTTTGTTAGGCTCGAGCCTGGAATTGAGGGTTTGGTGCACGTCAGCAAACTCACAGGTGATGAAAATTTTGAGATAGGACAAGAGATAAAAGTGTTTATAGAACGGGCTAGTGAAAAGGAGAGAAGAATGAGTTTGATTCTTCCACAAACTGATAAGCCGGTTTTTTATAGATAAAAAATTTATAGTTTATTATCTGTAGCGTGAATATCTTTTCGTAATTCTTTAATAACGAGAGAAACCTCTTTTTGAATTAGATCTTTAATATTGGTGATATTCTTACCAAGATGCTCCCAAATACCATTATGGTCATTTTTATCTAGAAGTTTTAGAAAGACTTTTTTATCTCCGTCTTTTAATTCAGTAAGAATAATATTTATTACAGCATGGTAAACTGTTGTCTCTGCGATTAAGATAAGCTCTTTATATTCGTGCTCTTCCAACTCAAGTAAGATTAAATCTTTATAAATTGGTTCTAAGTCTATAATATTTGAGTAAAAATGAATTTTCATATTTCCATATTAATTTAATTAAGCGTAATTGGACCAATGGGGATAATATCATCAGGATCATCAATAAAATAATACAGCACTGGCCCTTTAGCAGCACCATCTTGTCTTTTAAGATGTGCCATCACCTCAGGCGACCCTCCAAGATGCTTTCCGGTCCATTTGGCTGGACCAGCATCGCCTATAATCGCAACGATCGACTCGCCGTTTTCTGGATTTACCACCAGCATTTTTCTATATTTAAGAAATTGATATATTTTATTTGGATCATCATTCCAGCTAGGAGAGAGGAATGACTGGACAGCGATATAATATTTTTCTCGTAATATATCCTTTGGCGACATATTATTACCCGAACTGGTAAAGTATCCCCATGCACCACGTCCTGGAGCCATACCTGACGAGTAATATTTACTATCATCGGCTGAGACAAAATGTGTTTTCATATTGTCGCCGGGATATCTCATCAGGTGTTGTTCGGCGCCAATAATTCCATAATTTCTATTTAAAGTTATTCCCTCAAGCTCAACTCTTGCTTTAAGGTGAAAAGTGTCGCTTAAAACCTCTTCAATTCTAGCCGACTGCTCTTTTGTAAGCGGCTGGACTGTGGAAGGAAGAATGTTTTTTAGCTTCTCGACAAGACTTTCTTTTGTTTGCGATCCTCTTTCTTGTGTTGGGGGTGTTGGGACAATTTGATCTATTAATGTTGAAGCATTTGCAGGGTGGGCAAGTAGCAAAAGACCTGTCGCAGAACTAAGGGCTAAGTTTTTAGAGTTTTTTTTAATCCAAAAAAGGGCATCTTCGTGTTTTTCCCAAAGTGAAGAACGGACTTTTATATGTCGCTTTATCCAAGAGTCTCTTAATTTGAGATAATGAGATTTTCGATCGTTTACCATAAAAATTTTATTTACGTAATATTATCTATTGCTGAGTCGATCCTTTTTTGACTTACAGTAACGTTGATCGGCCGTAGTAAACCGACACCAATATTAGCAAACTTAAATCCCAGACTTAGTAAAAATTGCATAACCACAAAATGCGTAAGGAGGTTTAGAACGTCATAAATAACTACATTTTCCATAATTGAAGCAAATGGATTAAAAGATGAGTTGGTATCGGAAAGCAGTGAAAATGGATCTTTTTGAATTAACTCGATCATTTTTAGTTGATCTTGGCCTCCAGTGTCAACCAAAGCTTTATTTGTCATTGTTTTTTTAGGTTGAGAAAAAATAGCAACAGGCTCTGCGGTTCCTGTGAAAACCTTAATTAGTTGGAAGGAAGAAAAAATCATAATCAACACTCCTAAAAATAAAAATAAATATCCAATTATTTTTTCAGATTGCATAAATTAATTGTACTGTATTATAAATAATATATGGATCGGGTATTGATTCCATATCCTATATAAAATTAATCCACAATGTGTGGATAATTACTATTTGTTATTATAATTAACTTTGTAAAAAGCTAAACAAAAATTAAATTAGCCACATTATCATCAATATGACTGAAAATATATTGCTGGAACGAATTTATTATAAGATTTTGATTAAATTATTAAAAACCACCGACTTGAATACGGTCTGGCATATTCCAAAATCCAAAGAGTAATAGAAGTAATAAAGTTGAAGCAAATATTAATATTAGTATCCAAACAAGAGCACGTTGTTCAAAAGTTTTTGAGTTTTGAAGCTTTATGTCGTACTCAATTATGGCAAAAAAAGATGCGTGGAAAAAGTCAGAAATAAATCGTTTAGTTATGTTGATAAAAGTCATCATAAGAATCAGCTGCCCAGCTTGGATTCGAACCAAGATAAACGGATTCAGAGTCCGTTGGCCTACCGTTAGCCGACCGGGCATTTACTCATTTATTTTACCACAGATTTATGTTTTTGCAGTAGTCCAAATACCAAGGGTATAAGAATTATATTCTGTTGTAATGTAAGCCAATAATGATCGAAAAATCCCGTTATAAAAATTATTATTACAATTACAACTACTTGCCGATTATTAAATAATGGTTTTAACACGCGCAATAATACTATCCCAAATGATATTGATAGTGGAATACCCACTTCAGCCATAAGAAGTAGAAATATATTATGAACTGGTTGTAGAAAAAAGTACGAGTACGGAATTGAGAATGCACTTTGTGCATACAGATAATTTCCAAGACCCGTACCGTAAAGTGGGTGTGAAATAATTATTTGCAACGCGGATTTGGCGAGCCAAATCCGCTTATTAATCGAGTCAACGTCTCCGGTTCCAGATAAAAACAAGCATCCAATTACTATTGGAACAATAAGTTTGGCAGTCAAACATAAAACGCATTTATACTTTTGCTTAAACACATGCCAAGTTGTGATAATTATTAACGTGGAGATAGCAATTTTTGAAAAAGTAAGAAATACTAGAATGGTTGAAATAGCCAACAGTAACTGTCGTGATATCGATAAAATCTGAGATAAAATAATTTTTTTAGAATAGTATAAAAAATACCCATAAACTAGAAGATAAAATCCCGCAAGTGAGTTGGGGTGCGAAAAAGTACCATAAGGGCGAAGAATTTCCACACCATCAAGCGCCATTTTAGAGATTCCAGGAGAGCTTATTGAGAATGACCTTTCACCTAGAAAATACCAAAAGCCCTGGAGACTTGATCCGTTGACAATTTGAAAAGAAACGAGAATGAGTTGAAATAAAGACCCAATTAAAAAAGGGAAGATAATTTTTTTTGATATATTTTGGGAATTTTTTATGATTAAAAAAACCACAATCATCTCTACCATTTTCGCCCAGCGAAAAATTGAAAGAAGTGGAGATGTGGCAAAAACAATATTTCCAAGAATTAATATTCCAATTGATAGAATGATTGGATATTTTTTAACAAATTTAATCACCGCTTTAGTTATTAATATTGGTTTTTTAGTCAGTTCAATAATTAACAACAGAGCCACGATAATATCTGTAATATATATTGTTGGAGCAAGGTAATCAATACGTATACCATTGATAAATGAGAAATTGTTAAAAAAGAAATGTCCGAGCTGGGTAGGAAGAAGCAGAAATAAGGAAAAAATTAGGAGAGGTTTAATTTTGGCGAACATGCGATCATCTGATGAGGTACAAAGTGGCGGATTTACCAGGATCAATCACAAGATTTGCCTTCATTTCAGCTTTCACTTCAGAAAAAGTTGTTGGAGTATCGACCCCATTTTCACGGAAAAACACAGTAACAACACTCGGATCGTTTGGTAGGATCATCTCGCCCTTTTCACCGTTCATAAGGATTGTGTCATCAGTAACACTTGTTATTGTATAGTCAAAAGGGACGACAATAGGCCCTGGAGTCGATGTGTTTTGGGCCTCAACATTATCACTACCCTCATTCATACTCTTATCATTAGCAACAGATGGAGCTTTTGAAGATTTATTATGTTGAGCGTATAACAAAAGTCCAATTACAAAAACCACGAACACGATAATTATTAAGTACATTTTATTGATATTTTTCATATATAGATCAATATATCACGTTGACTGATTGACTGTCAAATTTTTT
>Ga0100388_10000456_pt1 | contig 38160 bp, 41 predicted proteins | sample CryGeymeta201512_FD_81536 | JGI IMG/M metagenome (GOLD analysis project Ga0100388, IMG submission 81536) | Groundwater microbial communities from Crystal Geyser aquifers in Utah, USA - Crystal Geyser metaG 2015-12 | ecosystem: Environmental > Aquatic > Deep subsurface > Groundwater | place... | reverse complement strand
CCTCGTCAGGAATAATAACCCCATGTTCTTTTTGATCTCTTTTGTAAGCTGAAATCAGACCGGCTTCAATAGCGTCAAGAATTTCCTGAACGTCAATATTGCGCTCGCCGGCAATTTGGGCGACGGCGGCGGCAAACTCGGTTTTGGGTAATCTTTTGACGTCCATAGTTTAGATAATTAGATAAATAGATTAGAAGATAAGTAGTAATAAATTGATTAAACTCGTGAATGGAAATAAAAAAGGGGACGTCACGTCCCCCATTCCATTGACACAAATTTAACTTTGGATATTATAGCACAATAAACCCATTTCCCTCTAAACCCTCTTCCTCAGCTTCGCTTCGGCATTCTCCCTTGAAAAGGGAGAAAATACCGGCTCTTTCTCTCGTTGTTTTATCTTGGCCAATAAATCAGAGAAAACGTAGTCAATGTCATTTAAAACCTGATCGTTGGTGTATCTGATTGTTTTTATACTTCTAATATCTAAATACCAATCTCTATTTTTATCGGGATATTCTTTTTTGTCGTGCGAATCACCATCGATTTCAATAGCTAACAATAACTTTGAACAATAGAAATCAAGAATATATTTGCCGATGGGTTTTTGTCTTAAAAACTTTTCGTTTATTTTATGGTTACTAAGTATCATTTTTCATATTTTATATTCGGCTTCAGTTGGTTTTTGGCGATTTTTTCGACATAATTCCCTCAACTCTTCCAAGTATTTTAGATTCAATCTTTGGGTTCTGGCCTCAGGCGGAGCGATATATCTCATGTGGTAATTATTCTTAGTATTTCTCCCCTTTTCAAGGGGAAATGCCCCGAGGAATATTGGGGAGAAGGGTTTATTCTAATTCCCGAATCAGATCTTTTTGCCTAGAAGATAATCGGGATGGGACAACCAAATTGAGGCGGATATAGAGATCCCCCACTCCGTAACCCTGAACATCGCGGATCCCATGCCCCCGGAGACGAACTAAAGTCCCCGGTTGAGTGCCGGCCTTGATACGGATTTTGATAGGTCTATCCAAAGACGGCACCTCAATCTCATCACCTAAAACCGCCTGTGAATAGGAAATATCCTGATTAATATAAATGTCATTACCTTCACGTTTGAAAATTTTATCGGGTAAGACATCAATGTATAAAATAAAATCGGAAAATTTGATTCGTTGACCGTCGTCAACGCCGGAGGGGACCTTAATTTTTTTCCGGGTACCATCGAGGCTAACTTCTTTTTCACAACCATGGGCAGCTTCTAAAAAGGTCAATTGAATTTTATAAGTCGGCACCTGACGGGAGCGGCGTCTACCACCCATGCTTCCCCCACCCATACCGAAGAACTGTTCAAAAATGTCAAAGGGATTACTAAATCCACCAAAATCAAAATCCTGCCCGCCAAAAGGATTTTGGCCGCCGGAACTTTGCCAGGTAAAATTAAAGGGACCGTTTTGCTGACTATGGGTGTGACCACTGAAACCACCGCCGGCGGAGGGGTCGAAGGCGGCGTGACCGAATTGATCGTAGGCCTGCTTTTTTTGAGTATTGCTTAATACTTCGTAGGCGCCATTGATTTCTTTAAATTTTTCTTCGGCGTCGGGAGATTTATTGCGATCCGGATGCCATTCGAGGGCTTTTTTTCGGTAAGCCGCTTTAATATCAGCAGCATTAGCCCCTTTGTTTACCCCTAAAACTTCATAAAAATCCCGTTTCATTATCTAGGTGAGTTTGGGAAACTCGGGAATTATTGGAACACCCTGTTTCTCTAGTTCTCGGTTGGCCATATTAATGGCAAAATCTAAGCTAACTAAGGAAGCACTAAGCAATATTGGCAATTGAAATGAAGCCAGTTTTTTACCTTCTTCACCGGTATATTCCAAGCTTCTCCTTTGAAAGTGATAAGCTCTTATCTGCAAACGCCTCCCACCTAGACGCATCTGTAAGTAATACTGGTTTTATAGGATTATCAGTTTCTATCATAGGTTTTTATATTCGTAGAGACGCACGATCGCGCGTCTCTACGAATTATTAAAAAGAGATTGCTTCGTCGAAGACTCCTCGCAATGACGAGGGGGTTATTTAACGATTTCACCCTCCTCGACGTCTTTTTTTCCGCCGGAGGCGGATCCGCCTGTGGCGGAGTCTTCTGCCTTGGGTTCTTCGCCGGGAGCGCCTTGGGGTGGCTGTTGCTGGGCGTAAACCGCTTGGCCGATAGTCTGAAGAATTTGACTTAGCTCCTCGCTGAATTTATCAAATTCATCTTTTTTAGCGTCGGACTTAGCTAAAAGTTCTTTACCTTCTTTAATTTTTTCCTCAATTTTGGCCTTATCGTCGGCTTTTACCTTGTCGGCAAAATCCTTGAGACTCTTTTCGCCATTAAAGATAGCGGCATCAAGGCGGTTTCGGGACTCGGCTAAGCCCTTCTTTTCCTCGTCCTCGCGGGCATGGGCTTCGGCGTCCTTGGTCATTTTGGCCACTTCTTCTTCGGAGAGGTTGGTGGCATTTTGGATAGTGATCTTTTGTTCTTTACCGGTGCCTTTATCTTTGGCAGAAACCGACAAGATACCGTTGCTGTCGATATCGAAGGTAACCTCAATTTGAGGCGTGCCGCGAGGGGCCGGAGCGATACCGTCAAGAACAAAACGGCCCAGCGTTTTGTTGTCAGCCGCCATGGGGCGTTCTCCCTGCAGAACATTGATTTCCACCTGGGGCTGGTTATCAGAATAGGTGGTAAAGACCTGAGATTTTTTGGTCGGGACAGTGGTGTTTCTATCAATTAAGGGGGTCCGGACATTGCCGGCAGTTTCAATTCCCAAAGTTAAGGGGGTGACGTCAAGTAAAACGATGTCTTTGACTTCACCGGTTAAAACCGCACCCTGAACGGCAGCCCCAATGGCCACTACTTCGTCGGGATTAACGGTGGTATCCAGATCTTTGCCAAAAAATTCTTTGACTATATCTAGAACCTTGGGCATCCGGGTCATTCCTCCGACCATAACCACCTCAGTAATTTCGGACTTGCTGACTTTGGCATCCTTGAGACACTTTTCAACAGGGGGAATAGTTTTGGCGATAAGATCATCAACTAATTTTTCCATCTCTGCCCGAGTTAGTTTGACCGTTAGATGCAGTGGTTGACCGTCCTGTTGGGTAATAAAGGGCAAATTAATATCAGTTTCCACTGACGAGGATAATTCGATTTTGGCTTTCTCGGCGGCTTCGCGGAGACGCTGAAGGGCCTGAGGATCCTTAGAAAGATCGACGCCGGTTTGTTTCTTGAAGTTATCAACTAACCAGTCGGTAATCCGGTGATCAAAATCATCACCACCGAGGAAAGTGTCACCGTTGGTGGCTTTGACTTCAAAAACACCGTCGCCGATTTCCAAAATGGAAATATCAAAAGTGCCGCCGCCCAGATCGTAAACGGCCACAATCCCCTTTTTCTTTTTATCCAGACCATAGGCCAGAGCAGAAGCGGTGGGTTCGTTGACGATCCGCTCGACCTTGAAACCAGCAATTTCCCCGGCTTGTTTAGTAGCCTGACGCTGAGAGTCGTCAAAATAGGCAGGAACGGTGATAACCGCCCGTTCGACTTTTTCACCTAAATATTTTTCGGCATCGGTTTTGGCTTTTTGCAAGATTTTGGCGGAAATTTCCTGGGGAGTATAAACCTTGCCCTTGATTTCGACCGCGGCCATGCCGTCTTTACCGGAAACAATTTTATAAGAAACAATTTTTTTGGTTTTGGCGACTTCGGCATCGGTAAAGCGACGACCCATAAGACGTTTAATACTACTAATGGTATTTTCGGGATTAAGAACCATCTGGCGTTTAGCCAAATCACCGACTAGGTTTTTAATAACTTCAACTACTGATGGGATAACATTGCGACCCTCAGAAGTGAGAATAACTTTGGGAGTACCACCCTCCATAACGGCGACACAAGAGTTGGTGGTGCCTAAATCGATACCGATGATTTTGTTGGACATATTTATTTAATTTCTAATTTATAATTTCTAATTTCTAATTTAAAGTTTTTAATAAAACCTCTCAGGAGGGTTGGGTGTTAGATTTAGTGTCTAAATCCTGACCAACAACCACACCGGCGGGACGAAGACATTGATTATTCAATAAATAGCCGGCTTTCCTAATGGATAAAACTTTGTTTTTGGCACCCGAAGCTGCTTCCAGACATTCCATAGTAGCCGGATCGAAGTCTTTACCGAGGGCGTCGATAGGAGTGAGACCAAAAGAAGAGAGGGTGGATTTAAATTTAGTAATAGCCATTTCTAAGCCTTTATCCTGAAGATGAGATTGCGCTAACTCAAAATCATCGAGGGCCTCAAGAAGTTTAGCAATAATGGAAACGGTGATTAGGAAAACAAAAGATTCCTTTTCCCGCTCAATTCTATTTTGAAGATTGATGTAATCAGCCAGAGATCGCTTTAATTTGTCCTCAAGCTCGGCAATTTTAACAGACTGATCAAGATTAGGAATGGGTTTAGTTTTGGACATAAGGGGTTAACCACTAATGGTGGATAAAAGCTCCGCAAAATAATCAACGGTGGGAACAATGGTCTGATAGTGAATCCTGGCCGGACCGATAATGCCGACAATCCCCCGATGGGGACCGGATTGATAGGTCTGATAAATAAAACCGCAGGGCTCAAGATGCTCCATTCCTAAATCCTCGCCAACCAGAAGATGAATTATTTCAGCCGAAGAAGCTAGGGCGGGGTCAACTCCGGCCTTGGAAATTATTTCAAACCAAAAAGCGGGGTTGTCTAAAAGAGATAAAACGGTTTTAGTAACGTCAATGTTGTAAAACTCCGGTTCTTCGAGTAAATTTGAGGCGCCGTAACTGTAGATGGCTCCCTGATCGGTGGTGGAAATGGCTAAAGAGCGGGTCTTGGCAGCTAGTTCCCGGGTGACTTCTTTTAATAGTCTTTCAAATTCATTTCGATAATCCCAAACTTTTTCTTTGACCCCAATTTCGTCAGAGACGGACATAGATTTGGGGGTCATCAGGTGCCGGACATAATATTTGAGTCCCATAGAGGTGGGACAGCGCCCGGCAGAGAGATGAGATTTTTTTAGATATCCCAATTGAGTTAGGGCGGCCATTTCATTGCGGATGGTAGCCGAGGAAATACCGAGATTGTACTTGCGCTCCAGGTTTTCCGAACCAACCGGTTCGGCGGTTTCAATAAATTCCTCGGCGATACATTTAAGAATTTTGATTTGACGTTGGGTTAAGTCAGCCATAATATTAGCAATATGATAGCCCGAGTGCTAAAAAGTGTCAAGAGGGATATTTTTAATCCCTCTAAATCTCCCTTTGACAAGGGAGACTTTAATATAATGAATTTATGAAAGATATTGAAATTGAAGCCATAAACTCAAAAAGGGGTTGTGTTGGATATTTACCACAACTAACTTGGGCATCAAAGAAAAATCGGAATACCCCAACTGAGGCTGAAAAAAAGATATGGAATGAGGTATTAAAGAAAAGGCAAACTGGATTTATATTTTTGAGACAAAAACCAATTTTTAGATTTGTTATCGATTTCTACTGCTCAAAACTTAGACTGGCTATTGAAATCGATGGCGGTTATCACATTAAGAAAAAAGATTACGATGAAGAAAGAGATAAATTTCTAAAACAAATTGGTATCGAAACAATCAGATTTTCCAGTGAAGAAGTGGTTAATAATATAGATAAGGTGAAAAATGAGATTTTCTCCCTTGTCAAAGGTCTTTAGATCCTCGGAGGGGAGAGAAGCGGCGAAGCCGAGAGGGATTAGGGCCCAAGGGTGATTTTGTCGGTGACCCGAAGGAGAGCCCGGGTGCGGGTGGTGTTGACACTATCATATTGTTTAGCTAAAGAATCAATTTTATCGCCAATCTTGCTAAATTCTTCATTGTAACGGTTGAATTCTTTTTCAAAGATTTTGATCTGGGTGATGATGGCTTGGACATTTTTTTGATAGCGAAAATTTTCATAGGCCTGACGGATCATCCGGAGAATGGCGGTAAAGGAAAAGGGGCCGGCAAAGATAACCTTTTTATTAAAGGCTTCTTCTAAAATATCGGGAAATTTTTCGTAGATAAAAGAGAAAATCATTTCATTAGGAATAAAAACGACGACAAAATCAACCGTATTTGATTCCGGATCAATATAGTCTCTAGTGGATACTTCAGCAATTTTCTTTTTGATATCCTGTTCGAATAATTTTAAGTATTGAGTTTTTTGAGCCGAATCGGTGGTTTCACTCATTTTAATAATGTTACTGTAGGGAAACTTGGAGTCGATGTTGACCTTGGTTTTGTCGGGCAAGAAGAGGGTAAAGTCGGGGCGGGATGAGCCCTCTGATTCCTGTTTACTGTAATCGGTACCAATGACAAAACCGGATTGTTTGAGTAAATCTTCGGCGACCTTTTCCCCAAAAGCACCACGAAGCTGGTTGTTGCTTAAAACTTTCTTTAGCCCTTCAGTAGAGGCGGAAAGTTCTGAAGTAATTTTTTTATAGCTCTCCAGCGATTCTTTAAGACTTTCGAAATTGCCGATTCTCTGGGCTTCGGCTGATTCGAGTTTCTTTTGATTTTTGTCAAGATCGGTGGTGAGACGTTTTAAAAGAGATTCAATAGCATCTTTTTTACCGGCGAGATCGGTTTGAATTAGTTTTTGACTGTTACTCAATTTGTCGTTGGCCAGAGAGACAATAGTGTCGATGGTTTTGGGGTCGATTTGAGATGAGGGAGATTTTTTTTGAAGATAAATAAAATAAAAAATGGATAGTAAAATTAATACCAGAAGAATGTAGGCAAAGGTCATGGTTTATTTTACAGTATTTAACCCCTCCGTTCCTCGATAAACTCGGGACACCTCCCCTTGCCTGCTGCAAGAGAGCGGCCGGGAATTTTGGTGGTATTAGGAAAACATTTTGTCATCGGTGATGATAATGGAAATATTTCAATCCAACCAAAAGGTTGAAATAAATTTTTGCTAAAATGGTTGAATGATCCTGGGACACAGTGAATTAAAAAAATTATTAAAGAGCGATAATTTGGTTACGAATTTAGCCGAAAGAGAACTTAAAGATCCGGAGGGTTGTGTATTTGACCTACGAATAGAGAAAATTTATTCACTTAAAGGAAAAGCTTTTTTGGGGATTGAGGAGCGGGAAACTCCGGATCTGGTGGAAAAAGCGTCATACGACCCTAAGAAAAAAAGTACATTTGTTTTTATGCCGGGAAAATATTATCTAACCAAAACAATAGAAGAAGTAAATTTACCTGATAATATTGCGGTTTTATTTAAACCAAGAGGAACAACTTACCGGTCGGGTTTAGTAATCAGAACCGGCATTGCTAATCCGGGATATCACGGACCACTTTACTTCGGAGCTATCAACGAAGGACCAGTGCCGGTGGAAATCGAAATGGGATCAAGATATGTTCAATGTTTTTTCTTGGAAGTTAAGGGTAAACCGGTTCACAGTTACCGGGGTCAGTGGCAGGGGGGCCGGGCTTCAACTAAAGGCAGAGAAAAACAGATTTAAGACCTGAAGTATTTATTAAATAAATGATGGAGGTGGTCGGGGTCGGGACAGGTAGCAGAAGGAGAGAATTTAAAAGAGGTGATTTTGGAATAGACGTCTTTAATTACTGTCTCCATATCAGAAATAGCCCCGGGAGTAATTTTAAAAGAGTGTTTAGCAAAAGAACCGTTGGCTTTGGTTTCAACAAAATCAATGGTGCCGGAGATAACATTATAGCCAAAGCCGGGGCTGTGGTCAGCCAAAATTTTGTAAAAAACCAACTGGCGGAAATAATCGCCGTCGGGTTTTAATTCTTTATATTTGTTGTCGGGAGATCCGGTTTTGAAATCGACGACATTAACATTATGACCACTTAAGATTTCAATCTTATCTATTTTGCCGGTGATGGGGATTTTGTCAATATCCGCCAAATAAGGTTTAAAGTCGTGTTCAACTAAGCATTTACCGCCAAATTCGGAAAGGTAGTGTTGATAATATAAGGTCAGCGCCTCGTGTCCCCTCTTTGATAAAGTGACCAGATCAAGAGGAGTTAGTAATTCCCGCGCTAAATTTTTGTCAAAAATAACCAGTAACTCATCCAGAGATGGAAGTTTGGGAGTGGAATTTAAATAAGCCAGCGCACCATGGACACTGGTACCAAAAGAGAGGGAAGAATTTTTAGATTTGGGAAGACGGAGAATGGTGTTGATAAAAAAACAAAAAGGACATTTGTGATAGGAATTAATGTGGCTGATATTAAGACGATAAAGATGGTCGAAAAAATATTTTAAATAATCACGCAAATTAGCGGATTGAATTTTGGTTTCTTTCGGAGAAAACCGGGACCGAAGAGAATCAACTTCAATTTGGGAATCGGGACCCTGAATCTCGATAAATTGAGGATCAATTTCGGAAAGAAAACGGGTGGGGGGCTGCTCCCGACCTTCGGGATTTATCTTGGTATAGGAGAGATAAATTTGATTTTGAGCCCGGGTAAGAGCCACATAAAAGAGACGGCGGCTTTCCTCAAGCTCGAGATCGATATTAGCAGTCAAGGGCTCGGAACGTAAAACTCCCAAAGGCAGAGTGATTTTATTAAGGCCTCTAGCCGATTCCCAACGGGCGGCTAAATTTTTTATAAGAAAGACATGTTCAAATTCCAAGCCCTTGGCTTTGTGAACGGTTAACAGTCGAATGGAACGGGGGTCATCGGATAGAAGCGGCGGAGAAACCAAAGAAAGGTTATTGTCGATATAAACAAAGAGGCGGGCAACAACGTCATCAAAAGAAAGAGGGGTAGCGGAGTGCTGAATTTTGAATTCGGAATAGAGTCTGTTTAATTGTTTAAGGGATTCGATATCCTGATGTTTTAAAATATATTTTAGATATTTAAAACGGCGAATGGCCAGATTAAATAATTTGTCGGGGGGTAAATTAGCTTTGAGTTTTTGAAAGCGGCTAAGCCGCTTTTCAAATTTGGTTAGATGTTTTTTAAATTTGAGGGATAGTTTTGGTGATTTTGGGTCGTGAAAGTAGCGGTAAAGAGAAAGGGAAGGAAAAGATAAAAAAGAAAAATTGAGAACTTTATTTTTTAGGATAGTGTCGTCGGGGCGGGATAAAAGTTTTAATAAATCGAACAACTGAAGAATAAGAGGCTGCTGCAAAATATTGGTGCCAAAATCTTTGACATATTTGATTTTGAGGGCAGAGAGAGCTGGTAGCAAATCGAAAATATCGGCGTTGTTTCGAAATAGTACGGCAATTTTTTGAGGAGAGACGCCGGCATCAATTAATTTTTTAATTTGGGAGGCTACCCAATAGGATTCTTCGATTTGGGAATCAGCCCGGTAGAGATTAATCGGGTCGGGATTATAGGAACGAGCGGCAATTAAACTCTTGTCGATACCCTTGATTTGGGTGGCAATCCGGTTAAGGTTGCGGGAAATCAGAGAGGTGGTGGAATCTAAAATGAGCCGGTGGGAGCGGTAATTATTACGTAAAACTAAGGGTGTGGTTTTATAAGTTTGATAAAAGTTGTAGACATTTTCAACCGAGGCGCCCTGAAAACGAAAGATGGATTGATCGTCGTCGCCGACGACAAAAATGTTGGGGAGGTCTTGCCCGGAACATAAAAGAGAAATAATTTCATTTTGGGAAGCCGAGGTGTCCTGAAACTCGTCAACTAAAATATATTGAAATTTTTCCTGATAGGAGGATAAAAGCGAAGGGTTATTCTTAAAGGCATCAATGACCGAGAGAATCATATCGTCAAAGTCAAAACGGTGACGAACAGAAAGTTCTTTTTGATATCCCGGAAAAATTTCGGATAAGGCCAAAAGATAAGGATATTGAGAGACGACATTTTCGTAAAAACCGGTGAGGGTGGATTTTAAATCTTTGGCCGATGTTAGGTCTTTTAATAGTGAGGAAATTTTGGTTTGGTAAGTACTGTTTAATTCTTTGAGGTGAATAATTTTGTTAATAATTGAGGCGATAGTGTCGAGATTTTTGGGATAGGCAGTAATAGATTTTAGCTGGTCATAAAAGGGTTTGACAATTTCTAAATATTTTTGTTCGCCTGATACTAAGGATTGATAAAGTGAAGGAGAAATATTTTCTTTTTTAAGAGACTCAAGAGCCGAAATTAAAGCACTCTGATAATAGTAAGTGTCGTTGGGAGTTTTGAGAGGTGAATCGGAGGGAAGGGCATCAATTAGGCGGCGGATGATCTGGATAGTTTCGATTTTGTCGAGAGGTTCGGAATCAATATTAAATTGAAAAAAATGCTGGGGGTTACTTCTAATAATTGATTGGCAAAAGGCGTGAAAGGTGTTGACCCGAATCGAATTGGCGCTGGCTCCGATGAGGGACAGGAGCCGAGCACGCATGTTGAGAGCGGCGGAATCAGTAAAGGTAAGGCAAAGAATATTGCCGGGGTTAACCTGAGTCTGTTTTAAAATATTGCCAATTCTTAGGGCGATAACTTGAGTTTTGCCGGTGCCGGCGCCGGCGACCACCAAAACCGGCCCCTCAATAGTATCGACGGCTTTTTTCTGCTCGGGGTTGAGCTTTTGGTATTCGATTTCAAAAGAAGTTGCCACTAGCTAATTGTATCGTAATTTTCCTTGATCAATTCAAACCCACCCAGCCCAGCAACTACTGGGCCACCCTCCCTTAACAAGGAGGGTGTTGGTAAAGACGGTGGCGAGGTCGGTAGAGACGGTGGCGAGGTCGGTAGAGACGGTGGCGAGGTCGGTAGAGACGGTGGCGAGGTCGGTAGAGACGTAGCATGCTACGTCTCTACATGATGCATGACATCATCGATAGAATTTGTCTTTTTCCCAAGAGGTCACATTGTTTTGAATATATTGTTTGACGACTGATAATTGTTTATTGTCTTTGATAATTTCATCATAAAAACGGGATTGCCAGACGAAAAATATTGTCTTTGGATTGATTTGACGAGTAACGGCTGATTTAAACGAACGAATTATTGTAGATATTGAATTTAGTTTTGGAGATATTCGAGAAAAGAATTGTTGATTATATTTATTATCGATTTTGATTGAAACATTTTTGTGTTTGTTGGTAGAGACAGGGGTGGTGGTAGAGACGGGGGTGGTGATAGAGACGGGGGTGGTGATAGAGACGTTGTTTTTATAGGTAGAGACGTTGCATGCAACGTCTCTACAAATATTCAATCGGTGCGTCTCTACAGATTTTGAAATTGACGTCTCCATAGAATTTGATCGAAGAGGTATTGTTTCCATGAGGATGTGGAGATGGTTAGGCATGACAACATAATCCAATAATTTAACATTTGGAAAATGTTTGGGAATATCGATGAGACATTGTCGGACAATTTGACCACAGGGTGAAAAAATCATTTTATTGTTGATTATTTTTCCAAAGAAAGGGTTGTGGTTCAAAGTGCAGATGGTAACAAAATAGATACCGGGGGATGAATAATCCCAATTTGGCAGACGAGGGGAGGAGACAGAAAAACGGTCAGCAAATTTGGAGGGATTATCAATAACCACAAAATATTCTAGCTTATTGACAGGGAGTCATTGGTTTTTCAAACGAGGGGTTGCCATGCTTAACCCACTCCCCTTTCAAACAAATCCAGGTGTCCTCGGGAGAAAGTAAACGGAGAATAAAAAAGACTAAAATCAAAACGACAATGATAATATAAATGCTTTTTTTAGACATATTTATTTTAATAATTTTTCCAAAATTTCTCGGACGACTTGAGGATTGGCGGAACCGCCGGAGGCTTTCATAAGTTGACCGATGAGAAAGCCGATGCTTTGGGGATTCTTTTTATAGTCGGCAACAGCTTGGGGATTGGCGGCCAAAACTTTTTTGGCTAAATCCTGCAAGGCACCGGTATCGGAAACCTGAAAAAGATTTTGCTTTTGGGCTAAAACCAACGGATCGGTGCCGGTTTGGTAGGACTCCAAAATTAGTTGTTTGATAACCGAAGATGATAAGTCACTTTTTTTATCAAAGAGATTTTGAAAATATAGAGGATTGATTTTATCAATAGTGATTTCAATAGTTTTGAGCGGACCGATAAGTAAATTGGTAATAAATTTGGCAAAATCCGGATTGGTTGAACCACCTAATATTTTTTCAAAAATAGCTGAAAAGGCCAAGTTTTCGGCTAATAAATTAGCATCATAGTCTGATAAAGATAAGGCTTTATATTTAACGATTTTGGCATTGGGTAGTTCGGGGATGGTGGCGCGGATGGCCTCGATTTGGTCTTTAGTGAAAACAATTGGGGGAATATCAGGTTCGGGAAAATAGCGGTAGTCAGCACTCCCCTCTTTTTCCCGTTGTAAAAAAGTAACTGATTTATCAGCATCCCAACCGCGGGTAGTCTTTTCACCGGTGGCTTTAGTAATACCGTCTTCTTGAAACTGTTTGGTTTGGCGGTCGATTTCAAATTGAATGGCATTAAGAACGCCGGTTAAGGAGGCGACATTTTTGATTTCGACGAGAGGGGTGAAAACATTATCAATTTTTAAATTGACGGTGGGTTCGCAACGCATACTGCCCTTTTCTATGTCAGCATCAGAAATATCAAGATAGCGGACAATCTGTTGAATTTTGATTAAGAATTTTTTAGCTTCTTCGGGAGAAGAAAGATCAGGTTCAGAGACGATTTCGACTAAGGGAACGCCGGAACGGTTAAAATCCAATAAGGTTTCACCCCCGACGTGTTGGGACTTGCCGGTGTCTTCTTCCAGGTGAACCCGATTAATGCGAATTAGCCTTCCATCTACATCAAGCTTACCATTAACAGCGAAAGGTTTTTGCAACTGGGTAATCTGATAACCTTTAGCTAAATCAGGATAAAAATAATTTTTTCGTTCAAAAAATGAATCTTGGTTGATAGTGCAACCCAAAGCTAGGCCTAATTTGATACACCACTCACAGGCAACTTGGTTGGGAACAGGTAGAGCGCCGGGGAGCCCAAGACAAACCGGACAAGTGTGGGTGTTTGGCTCCACATGAAAGTGGGAGGCATCACAGCCGCAAAACATTTTCGATTTGGTTTTTAGTTCAACGTGGACTTCGAGTCCAATGATGGGGGTGATGGTCATAGTTTTGGCTTCAATCCCTCTAAATCTCCCTTTGACAAGGGAGACTTTAAATGATTATCGGTTAATTGTTGATACTGATAACCGATGTTTAACAACAGATCTTCGGAGAACATGGGGCCGACGAGTTGGGCGCCGATGGGTAGTCCGGTTTTGGTGAAACCGCAGGGAAAAGCCAAGGAAGGAACGCCGATGGGGTTTTGGGAAGTAGTGTAAATATCGGCCAAAAAGTTTTGGAGAGGATCGCTCATCAACTCCCCAATTTTGGGCGGCTGGGTGGGGGTAATCGGCTGAAGTAAAACAGAGCATTTAGTCAGGGCTTTTTTGTATTCTTCGATAAATAAGGTCCGGACCTGTTGGGCTTTTTTATAATAGGCATCGTAGTAACCGGCAGAAAGAGCATAAGTACCGATTAAGATCCGGCGGGTAGTTTCGTCAGTAAAAAATTCCCGCCCCTGACCATAACGAATGCCGTCGTAGCGGGCCAGATTTGAGCTGGTTTCGCTGGGACCGATGAGGTAATAAATAGCCAGACCATAATCAAAGAGAGGCATGGAAAGGTTTTTTATTTTGGCACCGGCATTTTTTAAATCCTCGGCTACTTTTAGAACGGCGGTTTTAACCTCGGGGTCCAAACCGGCCTGAAAAAATTCATCGGGGATACCGATAGTCAGATCAGAAACTTTTTTATTTAGTAAGGTGGAATAAGAAGGAACCGAAATAGGTGAAGAAGTGGCATCATAAGGATCAACACCGGCAATGGTTTCCAAAACTATGGCGCAATCCTGCGCTGTTTTGGCCATGGGACCGACGGTATCGAACGATGAGGCGTAGGCAATGGAGCCATAGCGGGAAACCCGACCATAGGTAACTTTGAGACCGGTAATGTTGCACCAAGCGGCCGGATTTCGAATCGAGCCACCGGTGTCCTCACCGATAGCGAAAACAGCCATTCGGGCCGAGATGGCAGCGGCCGGACCACCGCTGCTGCCGCCGGCAACCCGAGTTGTATCCCAAGGATTTTTGACCGGGCCAAAATCAGTATTTTCCGAAGAACCACCATGGCCCCAGGCGTCCATGTTCATTTTGCCAATTAATATGGCACCGGCAGTTAAAAGTTTTTTATAGACTGTAGCATCGTAGGGGGCAATATAGTTTTTCAAAACATGAGAAGCAGCGGTGGTGGTAATACCGGAGGTATTAAAACAATCCTTGATAACAAAAGGGAGTCCAGATAAAGGCGAGGTTAATTTGACTGATTGGGCATGTTTGATAGCGGTTTCGCGGGGAAGAATGGTAATAAAAGCATTGATCTTGTCATTATATTTGGCAATATTGTCGTAACACTCATTAACCAGATCAACGGAAGTAAATTCATCTTGTCTTAGTCCGGCGGCTAATTCTAAAATCGATTTATCAAGAAGCATTATTTTTTAGAAATGGATTTAGTAATAAAAAATCCGTTTTTACTTTGAGGAGCGTTAGAAAGAGATTGGGCTTGGGTAAACATCCGTTTGGTATCGATAAAATCTTGGCGGAGGATATTTTTTTGGCCGGTTACCTGATAAGTGGGAACAACGCCTTCGACGTTGACTTGGTTTAATTTGGCAAAGTATTCCAAAATCGGTTCCAGTTGTTTGGCAAAAATGACAATTTTTTCGGGAGAAAGTTTGATGTGGGCCAGTTTGGCCACTTTCAAAACATCGGCTTCACTAATAACGTTTGAGAACATAGTGTATTTTACCTAAAAAGTTTGGCTTTAAGGCGGAGTAGCTTCCAGCGGTATTTATCGATGAGATTGTAGACTTTATACAATTGAGAATTGATAACCAGATCATAAGTGCCGACAAATTGGACCAGTTGACCACCATAACCCTGTTTGAATCGGTGAAATCCAAAGCCGTTTTCGGATTCTTTGGCCTCGGGACCCAAACAACCCCAAGTATCAAAAGATTTTAGGCCTAAAGATTGGCCGTATTTAATGGTTTCCCACATTAGTAAATTGGGAGCCATGACTTCTCTTTTTTTATCAGAGGAGGCACCGTAGGGGTAAAAAAGACGATCAGAGTTCCGAAATAACATAAAAGCGGCTAAAACTTCATCCTGATAGGAGGCTAAAAGGATGTCGATGGAATTGGTGTTTTTTAACTGTTGCCAGAGCTGGCGGTGGTAGTTTTCAGAGTGAAGATAAAATCCCTGACGCTGAGTGGTACTCATTAGCAGTTTTAGATAAATCTCAAAACCGGAATCGTGGGTTTCCCGGGAGACAGTGACCCCGTGACGATTGGCTAGGCGGATATTGTAACGGGTTTTGCTCTGAAGACGGGAAAGCAACTCTTCTTCGGAGAGAGTCAGGTCAATAACAAAAGAATGGGGATAGAAAGCGACTTTGGGAGAAACAGTCAACCCCGGAAAATCAAGATTTTGGGGATATTCCTTATCGAGATTAAGGGTAGAATCATAGACTTTGGCGACAACATCCGGCTCAAATTTAACAAAAACGGCCGATTCATCCTGGGCAATTTTGCGAACATTGCTAATCATATCAGCGTCAATTTGGGGACCACGAAGAATGGTGCCGATTTTTAGAGAAGTTTTGGGGATGGTGTGAAAAGAGAGGGAGTAGCCGGCCACCATTTTCTTTTGATCAAAAATACCCAGGCGGTAAACTTTGTGTCCCTGACTGATCTGAAAATCTCCCCAAGCCCAAGTTTGAACCGGGTGGCGGACAGCCTTGTCATAGGCAGCTTTTTCTTCGTTGTAGAGAATGCGGGTAATCATAAAAACTTCTAATATCTAATGTCAAATTTCTAATGTCAAATATTTTTAACACAAGAACGAATGATGGCATTGAATATTAAGTTTAATTCTACTGCTTCTCGTGAAATTATGATAATTTCTTCCTTGAGGGCGGGACAGGCGATTTCTATCATTTTTAACCAATAAGATGTTTCCTTTGCTTCTTTACAAGAAATTCCAATTTTATGTTTAAAATCACTCTTGCTTTCAGCATTATCTGCTTCGTGATAATTCGCACCAACGCTAGTACCTGCTCGGACAAATTGGGAAATTAACGGTAAAGTAATGGTGTTTTTGGGTATTTTAGATGCGAAGATGATGACAGTTTTCCCGAACTTCTTGGTGCGAGAAATTAAATTGTATTTATTTTCATTTGTCATTAGGCATTAGATATTTGACATTGGTTTAAAATATATCGGGATCGTAGATGAAGCCGGTATCTTCGTCAGGATTAAGTTTAATCCCTGAAATCTGGTCGATTTTTATTAAAGTTTCAGGGATGTCTTTTAAAAAGCGGGAAACTTGTCCAAAAGAGGAACGACCAAATTGGAGGCGACGGGTAGCAAAGGTGATAAACAAAAAATCTTTGGCCCGGGTGATGCCAACGTAGCAGAGGCGGCGTTCTTCTTCTAATTCATTCTGATCAATTAATGACCGGGAATGGGGCAGAATCCCCTCTTCAAAACCAGCGATAAACACAGCATCAAACTCCAAACCTTTACTAGCATGGAGGGTCATTAAGCGAACTCCATTTTTATTGGTCTTGTCCTTATTTTTTTCCTGCAGGCTATATTCGTTTTGAACCAGAGCTACGTTTTCCAAAAAATCGGAAAGGCGGGGAAAGGAAGTGGCGACAGATTTTAATTCTTCAATATTTTCCAAACGACGGTTGTCTTCTTCGTTGGTCGGATCAAACTTGGATAGATAACCTGACAAATTAATAGCGGTTTTGAGAATAGTTAGGGAAGAAGTTTTTTTGTTGATAGTGTTGATTTGGCCGACAAAGATATCGGTGCGGCGTTTACCCAGAGCTTTGTTAAGTCGCCCGAGCGACAACTCATCGTGATGGTTTTGAACAAAACGAAGCATGGCAATAACATCTTTGACCTCAGCCCGATCGTAAAAACGAAGACCACCGATGAGAACGTAGGGAATTTTATTTTTTAAAAAAGATTCTTCAATAACCCGGGACTGAGAATTCATCCGGTAGAGAACAGCGATAGAGCGAAATGGTATGTCGCGACTTTCCAGAGCTAAAATTTTTTGACTGATATATTCAGCCTCGTCCAACTCGGAGTTGGCCTGAAAAAGAGAAATCGGATCAACAGAGAGGCGGAGAGTATAGAGATTTAAAACCGGATGAGAACGGTTTTGAGAAATAACGGCATTGGCAGCATCTAAAATAACCTGGGTGGAACGGTAGTTACGCTCTAAATTAATAACGGTGGTCTCGGGAAAATCGGCCGTAAGAGAGGTAAGGTTTTTGTAATTGGCACCCCGCCAGCCATAAATACTCTGAGAGGCATCACCGACGGCGGTGATTCGGCGATTTTTACCGGCTAAGATTTTAGTTAATAAATATTGAGTCAGATTGGTATCTTGATATTCATCAACTAAGATATGACGATATTTATCGTTGATAATTTGTGCCAGAGCTGGGTTAAGGGAGAGCATATCGACAGTTTTATAAATAAGGTCGGAAAAGTCGAGAGCGGAATTACGCTCCAGGGCTTTTTGATAGAGACCATAGATTCTAGCGGCGGTTGATTCCCAAAAACCGGAAGCTTGGGCCGCAGCAGAGCGGGGGGAAATAAAATTATTTTTAGCATTTTCGATGTAATAAATTAAGGAAGAAGGTTTGAATTCTTTGACGGTGTAGTGAGTATCAGCCAAGAGAGAACGGATTAGATTTTCCTGATCATCGGCGTCATAGATGACAAAGTCGGGAGATAGTTTTATCTCACTACCATATATTCGCAAAAGTCGGCAGGAGAATGAATGAAAAGTTCCCGCCCACAGCTGTGCAGTGTCGGCGGGTGAACCAGCAAGTAATTTTTGCATCCGAATCTTCATCTCGCCGGCGGCTTTGTTGGTAAAAGTGAGAAGTAGAACTTCGGAGGCTTTAGCAATTTTTTCACTGATTATATAAGCAGCCCGATGGGTTAAAACCCGGGTTTTGCCCGAGCCGGCACCGGCCAAAACCAAAAGCGGAGTCCCTTGGTGGGTAACGGCCCGTTGTTGATCGGGATTAAGGCCTTTTAATAGGTCGGACATAAATTGATTAACATTTTGTTATAATTTTGTCATGAAAGTAGTTAATGTGGGAGAGGTAAAGAAGGTTATTCTCAATAATAAACAAATAATTAGGAACTATGGGGTGAATAAATTGGGATTATTTGGATCTTTTGTCAGAGATGAGCAAAAAGAAAATAGTGATGTGGACCTTCTTGTTGATTTTGATAAAGATCAAAATACTTTTAAGAATTTCATGGGTTTTGCCGATTTTATGGAAGAAACACTGGGACGAAAAGTGGATGTGGTGACACTTCAATCTCTTAGTCCCTTCATTGGACCTTATATTTTAAAAGAGGTTAAATATGTCGAAGTTTGAAATTGTCAATCAAAACCCCCCTGTTACTTCGTGGCCTCTCCCCTTGAGAAAATGGGGAAATGCGATAACGATATTTAAATTTTGGGAATAACTGGGATGAGGGATAAGCTGATACACTATTATTTTGGCGTCGATTATGCGACGGTTTGGGACGTAATCAAAACCGAAATTCCTAAATTGAAGATGGAAATTGAGAAGATTGAAGAGTTGAGATAGAACTATTAGTTAATTTCGTAAAGCCGGGTGTCGGCGGATTGGAAGACGACGTGGGCGAGAGAGGCAATAACTGATTCGTTGAGTTTGGGATATTTTTCCCGCTCCTGATCTCCGACTAAAATATATTCAACATTATATTTTTGAAGAATTTCTTTGACTTTGGTCGAGTCGGTGGACTCATAAATAACGGAGACTTCGGTAGCCCGGGAACCGGGGCCATCGTAGCCACCCCGCCAGAGCCATTCGTGAACCAGCCAACCCTCAATGGTGGGCAGGCCGGTGGCTGAAGAAACCTGATTAAATTTGGTATAAGAATCCCCCACTGCTTCAACCAGATGGGGTTGACCGGTGATATTGGTGTTGATCCAATTGATAACTGCCAAATTGTCGGGAAATTGCTCCTGCAAATAATCAGTGCCGCGTAACCCCCAATATTTAAATTCGGAGTGAGAATCACGGTAAGACTTGATGGCAAAATAAGGATAAATCAGGTGGGCTATCAAAACCAACAAAAAGAGCAGGCGATAAACAAAAATTTTTCGGAGCCGGATTAAAATATAACCGCCCGACAGGGAATACATAATAAAGGCCTGGTAAACCAACTTAAACATAGTATTGGCCCGGCGGTGTTCGTTGATGTAAATATCTTTGACGTAAATTAATTCGGGAATAATGATCAGGATAGTGGCGGTAATTAGCAAAGTGAGAACAAAGATGTCGGAATTTCTAATGTCTAATTTCAAATGTCTAATGAAAAAAAATACGAAAGGGATACTTATCAGCCAGAAGCCGCCATAAAGAACACAGAGCTGATAAAAAGCAGAACGGGCGTCGACGAGCTTTAGACCTTCGGCCATGGGAATAAAATTAAGAGAATAAGGCAGGGTAAAAAGATACCAAAAAAGAATGGTTAAAAGACCACTGCTGATGGTTAGCCAGAAGTTTTTTTGAATTAACAAAAGAAATAATCCAAAAAAGAGACCATAAACCGCTAAATCCCAGGCATTGGTCATGTAGGCTATAGACAGAAATAGACCGGCGGACAGAAAAAGTTTTGGGTCAAGATGAGATTTTTTAATCGATAAAGAATAGGAAAAAAGAAAAGCTAAAAAACACAAAATCAGAGGAATGTCATTCATGTGACCATGAAGATCGGAGACCACAAAAGAATAGAGAGGAAACTCATGAATTGTTTTGTTGTTAACATCAGGATCAAAACCAATAAAGCGGGTAGCGTCGGGATACCAATAGGCGGAGACGGCTAGCTTAATCGCTTTGATACTCAGATTTAAATGGCCGTTATTATTTTGAATGTCGGTTTTAATAATTTTATAGAGGGGATGAAGATTGCCGCCAAAGGTTAAAAGAAGGGCAGAGATTAGACCAGCCAAGAAAACAAATTGTAGACGGTAGATTTTAGATCTTAGATGATGGAAAACCAGATTGACGGAGAGGGAAAAAGTAGAAACAAAGGTTAGGGCGCAAACAGTGGCAATGGAGAGGTTGTAGGTAATGGCGGAAGAAAGACCGGAGATTTTGGTCAGCAGAGCAAAAACAAGGTGGCCAAAATAGTAGTAGTTTATGGGAGATCCGGCATACCACATGTCAGCAGGCGGTAAAAAACGGGTACGAAGGGCGGAGTTGACGAAACCCCAATCCATATACTTTTCCAAACCGTCAATGTCGGGGGTATGACCCCGGATATAGGACCAGAGGGTGAGAATGGACAGAAAGAGGATTTCCTCAAAGAGGATGATTTTAAAAGATGCGAGAAAGTCTTCTTTGAAGGAAGACCAATTTTTTAATTTAAAAAAATAAAATAGATCGGCAAAAAAAATAAGTAATAAAATAATTAATATTGAAAATTGAGTGAAAGGCAAAAGATGAATGACACTAAGGCAAAAAATAGAATAGGTAACCAGAGTTAGGGATAAAATTTTGGTAAAAATGTAACCACGGTCGAAAAATTTATGGAAAAGAGCAAAGGTCAGTGGCAAAAAAAGAAGGGAAAAACCTAAAATAAAGAGCCACCAAAAGACGATGAATTTAAAGTCGGCCAAAAACAAAGTCATAGATTATTTTAATTAAATTTACGGCAAAGGTCGGAACCATGATTTTGAAAGAGGACAGCCACATCAAAATACCGATTGCGACTCCCCCAAAAATATCGACAGGATAATGAAAACCAACCAGGACCCGAAAAAATAGTAGGGGAAAAACAACCAGAAGATAGTGGTAGTGATTAAAAACCGGGTATTGAAAAAGAAAAAGAAAAAAGAAAGTGGCTTTAATAGTGTGGCCAGAGGGGAAAGCGCCGCTTTGGTACCAACGATCAACCAGGCCAACAGGGGTAACATCGTGACGGACAAACATGGGCCGGCGCCAATAGACTTTTTTCTTAATTAATCTTTCAACAACTTCGGCGATGAGGGTGGCCACCAGTAATTGCCAAAATATATTGGGATTATGACCAACCAATAACACAGAAAGGTAGAGAAAAAAGATCCAGATGGCGTAGTTAAAAATAATCAGAATTATTTTTCCGCATGGAGACGATTCAAGAAGCTTGAGAAAATCGAGTTTGGGTTGCCAAAAAAGAATCGGATATTTTTTCATTTATAATCAGTAAGTGCCTAAAAATATATTAATTAACCTGACTTACTATTATCCCAATATTTCTGGGCTAAGTCAGTATGCAAAGATTTTAGCAGAAGAATTGGTGAAAAGAGGCTATAGGATAACGGTTCTCTGCGGTAAGCACCAGCAAGATTTAGCCGAATTAGATAATGTAAACGGAGTTAAGATTGTCAGGTTGAGGGTGATTAGGACAGGGAAGGGATTGGTAGTACCGAGCATTATTTGGAAAAGTATGGCTCTGGTTAAAAAGGCTGGAGTAATAAATTGTCATTTTCCGTCAATTGAGGGGGTGTGGGTAGCAATATTGACGAAAATATTTAGAAAGAAACTAATTGTCACTTATCACTGCCACTACAATCGGGTAGCGGAATGGTGGCAATATTTAGCGTATGTTTTGGCCGATAAAATTGTAGTAAATTCAATTGACTATATTGAAGGAAATAATTTATTAAAGAGTTTTTGGGAAAAAATAACAGAAATTTACCCGCCGATTCAAATCCCTCTCTCCCTTCGGGGGCATCTCCCTTTGATGAAAGGGAGAAATACAAAAAGTAAAAAAATAATTGGTTTTCTGGGAAGAATTTCAAAAGAAAAAAATATTGAGGTATTGATTGAGGCGATGAAAAAACTGCCGGAAATGGAATTGTGGCTGGCCGGACCGGAAAAAATTATTGGTGAAGAAAAGTATCGAAGAAAAATCGAAGAAATGATTGGTAACAATAGAAAAATAAAAAGGTTGGGGGTGGTGAAAAATATCTCTGATTTTTATCGCCAAATAAGTTGCCTGGTACTCCCGAGTAATAATACCCTGGAGTCCTTTGGGATGGTGTCGGCGGAAGCAATTAATTGCCAAACCCCGGTAGTGGCCAGTAAGATACCGGGGATCAGAGTACCGATAATGAAAAGTAGCGCGGGAGAATTGTTTGATCCAAATGATGTCGATGACCTGGTGAAGAAAATACAAATTGCTACCACAAAAAAGTACCCGAAATTACAAAATACGATGTTTAATTTTATGAAAACGGTTGATGGGTATGAGAAAATTTTTGGTGAAGAATAGAAAATGTAATATAGGGGGTAATAAAAATTATTGAGTAGATACAGAATATTTTGTAATTGTAAATATTGGGGAAAGTTTCGGTAATAATTCTAGTGATTTGGGGATGGAATAATAAATCTGACACCAATACCCGTTTTTCGCCGGTAAGATGAGGGGCAAAGTTTTCAGTACTTGAAACCCACGATTGAAAGAATGATATTAGTAAAACTGGTATTGTTAGAATGCAGAAAAGTGTTTTTGATAAAACTGATCTTTTGAAAATGTAGATAATAAATGGAGTTACTAAAATAGAAAAAATAGCGGTGACTGGAAGAAAAAAACGAGTATCATAGGAATTGGGTGAATAAAACACGAGATAATGAAACTGCATAATACAGGAAACAACGGCTAAGAAAAACAAGATTATCCATGTTTTTTTCTTTTTCATCAGAAAAAAGGAAAGAAAGATAAGAAAAAGATAGGGAGATTGAAAAAATATACCTTTATACTGGTAAGTGCTGGCGTAATACAGGCCCTGCTCCTCAGCGACTTGAGGATTGGTTAAAAAATATGAGGAAAAAACCGATGGTTGTATCGGTTTGTTGGGAGAAAAAAGGTTGGTGAAAAAACTGGAAATAAAGGGTGTGCCAAAGGTGACTGATTTATCAGCTAGCCAGTTGTTTCTGGCTTGCTTTGACCAGGCGGAATTAAGGGCATTGTCGAAAATGGTTTGATTGTAAAAAAAGATTGGAATATTTATAAGAAAAGTTATTAGGCCAAAAATAAATAGATAATTAATTATTTTGAATAAATCAAATTGTTTAATTGATATTTTGATCAGGGCGAAAATTACACAAACTACGGAAAATAAAATTGAGGTAGGGTCGATAAACACAGAAAAGGCGAGACTAATACTAAGTAAAATGTAATTAAACATATTATTTTTGTTTTGAAGTAGTTTAATAAGCAGGAAAATTGAAAGAAGAAGAAAAAAGACGTGGGGAGAATGTCGACAAAATGTGGATGAATATTTCCAATTAAGAGTTCCTAAACCGTAAAGAACGGCTGTCAAATATGACGGGTTGAAGTCTGAAAATAAAAGGAAAGAAATACCAAAAACCATGATTACCCCCAATGCACCACAAAAAGAGTTGAACATAACTGTGGATGCTTCCAGGCTACTTTCGGCAATGATTCCTTCACGTTGACCGTTGTAAGGAAGAGACAAAAAGTGATATTTGTCAGCTATTTTCGAGACTAGATAAAAGGGAATAGCCAGAAATGATTCTCCGGGTGAGCGGCCGGAATAAACTTTATCATTTTGATAAACAATATCCGGCCAAATCAATTCGTCACTACTATCGATAGAATATGAGTGACGATTGACAATTGATTGGGTTAAGCGGTATTGGGGTGAATCACCGAAATTTTGAAGACCGACTCCAGAGAAAAAATAAAGTCCTAAAAAGAATATAAATAAAATTGCTATTTTAATCTTTTTCATTTTTGAAAATTAACACCTTAGGATGGTCGTAGACAGTGAAAGCTTCTTCAGCAGTATCATCGCGAAGATAAATACCCGGGTAAAGACAGTTTGGGTCTTGAGCAAACCAACCTTTTTCTAACGGCTTATTGGTGGGGCCAAAATAGTAACAGGATCTCAAAAAAGGTAGAGAAAAACCGGGGTAAGAGTTAAATTCCTTTAGGGGTTTTTCTGAAAAAAGACCCTGATAAAAGGAAGAGGTTTCCGGAAACAGTTTGGAAACTTTAGTGATGGAAGCCCAAGCCCGATTGGAGGAAAGAATTAGATAGTCAATTTCCTTTAATTGGTCGTTTATTTTTTCCCACTTTTCGGGAGTATCGGGTGAGGCAATAGCCAGTGTTTGAATGTCAAAACGCTGATTATTATCAAGAGGAAGAATATCATCCCAATACTCGGTACTTAAAACCGAAGCGGCAGGTAAATTTTGATTGATCCAAGTAGACGCCTGAACCCGGGAATGAGGGTGGGAATAAATTCCCAGAAAAGTAAAACAAAACAGAAAATGAAATACAATAAGAATTTTGGGCGGAGAAAATCGACTGAGAATAAGGATTAAAAAAGGATAAAGGGGGAGAAAATACCTCATGGTATAAACGGGTTGAGTACCTTGATAAAGCAACAAAAATATAATCCAAATTAGTGACAATATTTCAACATAAGATAATTTAAGTTTTTTTATTTTAAGGAAAAATGGAGAGAGAAATAACGGTATACCAACCCCCCAAAAGATAATGTTTTGGAGAGGAAAGATAACCTTGATTTTACTCATCCACTGAACTGACGGCGGAAAATAAATCGAAGGAACAGTGAGATTTTTCAAATCCTCGAGGGATTTAATAAAAACCGGATTGGGGGTGAAAAGAGAGGTAAAAGCATAGGGCTGAAAGAGACGAAAAGTTATAAAAGAACAAAGTATAAAATACCAAGGACCGGGTAATTTTTTATGAAAAAGGAAAAACAAAAAAACAATTGGTAAAAAATAAAGAGCAGAGATTTTACAACTCATGGCCAGACCAAAAGTAAAACCGCCAAAAAGATACTTTTTTTGACTTAATAAATAAAAGGTTAAAAATATAAAGAAAGTTAAAAAGGTATCAACGGCGAAAAAATGGGAAAGTTGAAGAGGTAAGACGGTGGCGGTGTAAAGAAATGGGGCGAGGAATTTTTTGGTTAACAAATATAAAATAATAATGTTGCCGGTATCGAAAAGGGCTGATAAAATCCGACCGACTAAATGAAGGTGGGAATAGTCATTGAGTCCGAAAATAACAGCTAATAACTTAGTAAGAAATAAAGGGAAAGTACCGTAAACAAAAAACTGATATGGAGGATAATTGCCGGGGTTAAGAGGAGAGGTGGCGGTAGAAAAATATTGTGATATCGACGAGGGTAACTTGATGTCGGAAGCAACCATGGTTAGAAAACGCTCATCCGGATGCAAATGATTTCCCCCATCCCAATTGAGACCATAAATTCGGAGACTGAAAGCCAGTAAAACAATTAAAAGTAAGATGATTTTGGTTTTAATTTTCATGGGAAACTTTTTTAAATAGGCGGAGAGTGGGTTGGTCGAAAACCGAATAAGTTTCTTCGGCAGATTCGGGGTTTAAAAATAAACCAAGAGGCTGGTAAGTTTTAATTAGTTGAAAGCCCGAAGCACCGTTGAAAAGTTTTTGATAATAGCTGGCCGAGTCGGGAAAGAGGGGGGCAGTTTGGTTTTTGAACACCCGACGACTGGGAATCAAGATATAATCGGAGGCGGAGATCAAATAACTTAGGCGGGTTTGATTGGATTCATTAAAATCAAGATCATAAAAATCAAAATCAGTAACTTTAACGTTGGTCGACAAGGGCAAGGGATAAACATTACCACTTTCGGATAATATTGCTGAACCCGGGGGAAGACGACGGTTGATATCGGCAGCGGCCAAAAGTCGGATATCGGGGCGAAGGTAATTTAACCAAAAGACAACACCCGGAAGACAACATAGAAAGACCAGAAGATAGCAGATATCAGATCTCAGTTTTTTTAAGTAATGAAAAAAGTAAGTGGTAAAAAGGGGAAAGACAAAAAAGAGCGGGGCCATAAACCGGGTCCATTTGGTAAAAACTGCACCAAAATAGAGAAAATAAACAAGAGAAGAAAAAAGAATAATAAACCAAGCTTTAAAATTTTTGGGAATCTTTTTGATAAAAGAAAATAACCCTAGAAAAAAAAGAATAAAAACGAATAAACCGGAAGTGTAGGGAAAGATTTTTATAAACTGGAAAAGGTAGGGGGTAGTGCCTAGAAACTGGCGGGTGTAAAAAACCGAGGTAGCACCAGTAGCAATGGCGGTTTCATAACTTATAGTTGAGAAAAAGCTTCTAAAATCAATCCAATTGTAGGGGGAAAGGATTAAGATAAGTAGAAGAGTAGTAAATAGATAAGTAGTAAAGCTGAGAATTTTTTTGTTTAAAATAGAAGCGAGAAAGATGGGAATAATAAAAAAAACGGCGGTGATTTTGCTACTAAGGCCAATTCCGGTAAAAAGAGCGGCCAATAGAAAATCAGAAAGATGGGGGCGAGAAAGAACCCTGACTGAAAAATAAAGATTGGCCGTGAAAACCAAACAAAGAATGCTTTCGGTGGTGCCAAAGTGCGCCAGTTGGATTAACCCCGGACTACAAATTAAGAGAATTAAAAAAATAAAAGAAGAAGAGTTTTTTTTGAAAAGGGTCTGACCGATTTTGAAAGCAAAAAATAAATAAATAAGTGAAAAAACAGCCGACCAGAAACGAAGCGCCAGAATAGAGGCAGAAAGCGAGGGGTAGTTGCCAGTAATTGGAAATAGGCTAAAAAAAGCCAGATACAAAGGAAATTGGCCATAGGCAAAAAAATGGGGATTTAAATTTGTCAGTGACAGGCCGGAAACAGCCGTAGCCATGTTGTTTTCATCGGGGTGAAAAAAATATCCCTGTCCCCAACCTAGTCCGACAAGACGGAAGATGAGAGCCAAAATTGTTAATACAATAAGGCACTTTTTAGATGACATAGAGAATTCCCATCATCATCAGGCCCCAGGTGACAACCGAAAACAGTAGAGGAATATCGGTGGTAATCATCCGCTCCGGTTTTTCTCCCGCCTGCATCTCAAAGATTATCTGACCGTAGCGCATAATACCAAAAATTACCGGTAGAAGTGTAACCATATACCATTTTCTACCTAAGGCATCGGGGAAATATTGCAGAAGGAATCGATGCAGTGGTCCTTCGAAAACGATTGGTTCGGCCAAAAACGTAAACATGGCGTAACAAATCAAGGTAGAAACAGCAAATATGGTAATATAAAAACTCAAAAGCGATTTGCTGTAGCCGGTCATGGCCTGACGAATGTGTTTGCCGGCGTTGAAAATTTCACTGCGGCGTTTGCCGCTGGCAATAAACAGTGATAAAAAAATGACGGTAAGCATTATCCAAATCGGAAGGTGGTAACCCGTAGCGACTTCTCCGGCAAAGGCCCGGAGAATGAAGAAAAAAGCGATACTGACGATGTCGAGAATAGCCTTCTTTTTGAAAACAAAGGAATAAAGATACTGAAGAATGATAAAGAAAATGGCGAGTGTCAAAAAAGTAGGAGTGATTTTAGCGGCAAAAGATAGGCCGACAATCAATAAGAAAAGGAGAGCGATGACAGCCACCGGAGGAGATAAGTCCCCCCGGGCTAAAGGACGATATTTTTTACTGGGGTGAAGACGATCTTTGTTGACATCAACCAGATCATTGAGAAGATAAGAGGAAGAAGAAAGCAAACAAAAACTAACAAAGGCAAAACTGCTCTGAATAAAAGTGATCGGATCGAAAAACTTACCACTGAGAATGGCGGCGGCAAACAAAGAAAAATTTTTGATCCACTGGCTGGGTCGGAAAGATTCAAGAAGAATTAACACAATTACAATAATATCAAAAGGCCCAAGATGGTGACGATACCACCAAGAAGTGTCAGGGTAAGGGATGGAAACTCAAAACCAGCCAGGGGAAGAAGGATCCGAGTGGGTGAAGGTTCGCCGTCTTCGGATAAAGAGACGGCGGAAAAGGGAGAGGTATCGGTGATTTCGATTATCGGAGTGATGGTTTTAGTTGGAGCAGAAAATTTAACAGAGGCAGAGGTAGGCTGAAGGTTGTTTTGATTGGATCTGACTAAATAGATGCTGCCGACAAAAGAGAGGAACAAAAAAATTACGGAAAATATTACATAATATCTATTTTTCATTTTTCTGGTAATAAAACAAGGAGAGAATTAAGGCAAAAATGGAAAATAAAACCAACATTAGTCCCGGAAGGACAGAACCAGTAACCGGAACACCTGATTTAGTGGACGGCTTACTGGTGCGAATAGTAGGAATGGGGGTCGGGACTTCAGTGGGAATGAGAGTGGGAGTAGGCCTAATGGTAGCCGAAGGGGTGGCGGTAAACGAAAGAGGGTCACTGCCACTGGCGGCTTCGACCATAAAACTACGCTTGATTGTTTTTAGTAAGCCGGCAGCGTCTTGGTAGCTAACGGTAAGGGTGTGGGTGCCGGGACTAAGATTTTGGGGAGGAGACCAATTCCAGGAACCGTCGCGGGCGGTAATGACGCTATCTTCATAGACCGGAAAAGACTCAAGTTTGATCTGGAGTTGAGAAGAGGCCGGACCGACACCAAAAATATCGGGACGAAGGGTGTGAATATTTTCAGCTTCGGCGGGATTACTTACTTCCAGTCTAGTGTCGGAAGGAGAAGATGGACCGGTGGGCAGTAAACCTGAATCCGGAGGAGATAGGGAGGAAAGATAGTTTTGACCAACAATAATATCGGGAATAGGGTCGTTTTGAGAGGTGGTGTGGCTAATTTGGGTCAGGATACCATCGGGAGAATAGACAACTAAATCCTCAGGAACAGAGGCTGGAGGAGACAACCAAGAATTTTTGGATTCGGAAAAACTATTGGCTAGGGAAATATGCCATTGTCCGCCGGAATCAGTGATGGCCGAAAGAGGCAGGGCGCCGCTGACGGATAAATAGATAATAGTGTTGGGGCTGGGAGTAAAATCAGCTTTGACAATTTTTCCCCAGGCTAAATTGGAAGTCGGAGCTTCCAGGGCTGGCTTGGTCCCAGTTTTGATCTTATATTCGGGAAGGTGGTAAATCTTCCCCCCGGAGGAAATTGAATAAGAATAGTCGGTGCCGGGATTTAAATTATCAACCCGAAAATAGTGGGTAAGAGACGATTCCTGAAAATTGGGAAGACGGCGAGAATTTATTTCCAACAATGAAAGACAAGGCGAAGAGGTGGTAAAAGAGAGATCAAGCGAACGGTGGGTAAGATTGGTAATCTGGACACCGGTAGGAAGGCAAGAACCGCTGGCACCGGAGAAAAGGGTGGTTTTGGAAAGAGATAATTTTATCCCCATAAAAAGAATGGCTAAAAGCAGAAGAAGGCCAAGAATGGAGGGGATATGTTTTTCTTTCATGGGGTAGGTAAAAACTCTTTTCGTTTCTCGATTTGATCGAGGATGGTCAGATCAAGATTGGGATCAATAGGAACAATTAAGTTACTTTTTTTGGCCTCGACAGTGGCCTTCATTAAATTATCGTAGCTTTTTTGAGCAATCAACACAAAGATGGCTAAAAAGGTGGTAACAGCCAATATTAGAAAATAACGGGAATATTTATTTTTTTTCACGGCTTTGATCTTTCCAATAATAAATGTTTAAGGGTAAGTTAAGACTCACTTGACGAGAGCTGGCTGATTCTTTGTCCACTGAAAAACCAAGATTGGGGATTTCCAAGAGCCGTCGGTTTTGAAGGAGAGAGGCAACCAGATCAATACCGGAGATAAAAGAAGAGGCGGTAGCAATAGAGGTGGAGAAATATTGGCCTTCCTTAATTTGAAAGTCCAGCTTACTAAACTCAATCGACCGTTCGTCCAGAAGTCCTTGGATTTGACTGGTGGCTTGAGAAAAATGGGGAAGAGCAGGAAGACAGGACTCCACCACTGAATATCTTTCCTGAACCTGAGAAAAAAGGTCCTGGGCTAGAATAACTGACGAAATTTTCTTTTTCATTTCCCGGGAAAGAAGTTCTTTGGATTTGATTTCACCAACAAGGGCCGAGATGGTAAGGACCGTTGGACGGATGGCAAAGAAAAGAAAAAAGGAAATGAGAATGAAGGTAGCGGCCAATTTGACAGTTTCCCGGATTTTACGACTTTCCTGGCTCTTTTTGATATAGTCGAAAAGCGGGGTTAGTTTAGAGCTGACTGAAAGATTTTGACTTATCATTTTTTTTAAAAGTTAATGAAATATCGACATAATATTTATTATCTTTGGCCTTTTTTTCAATCCGACGGACATTGACAGAGTCAATATCGGGATTAAGGGTCAAGTTGGTGATAAAAGAGATAATTGAATCCTCCTGATAGGTATAAAGACTTAAGACTGAGATGAGGCGGGAGGGGTCAGTTTCACTTTGACCTAAATTGAAAGTTTGGAAGAAAACCCCGTCCGGAACCGTGTTGACCAAACTTTTGATGGTACCCGGATAGTCCGGTTGCTTTTGAAAAAAGGTACTAATGAATTTAAGACGGGTTTGAAGGGCGGAAAACTCTTTTTCAAAGTCGGCGGTGCTGTTCAGAATCGCTTTTTGCTGACGGAGAACTTCCGACAAATCCGAATTTTTCCGGTCAAGCCAAAAACGGGAAAGGAAGGCACTAATAACGATGAGTTCGGTAAAAACAATGATAAACCGGCCAACAGTGGTCAGCCAGCGAAGAAGACGGGCCAATGGGGTATTTTGATTGGCCTCATTGGGTAGGAGGGAAAGTTCTTTTTTCCCGGGCATAGTTTATATAAAGAGTATAAGCTATCGGGCGGTGAAAATGGAAGAAATCCGCGCAAAGAGAGAACTGAACTCGGAAAGTTCTTTAATTTTAAAAATCCAAGACAGGAAAATGTAGGAAAAAAGACCAGCGACTGAGGATACTGCTAAAACCAGAGCCACCTGAAAAGTGTGGGCAGTGTCAAAAACAAAAACATCAAAAGCCTTTAGGAAAAACCAACTAACGAATCCGGAAATAACAGAGACAAATAGAATTTGGAAGAGACGGGAAAAGGTAGATCCCCAACCAAGGCCATTGACCCGACGAATAAAAACAAAAAATAGACCGAAACATTGAACCAGATTACCAATGGAGGCGGAAACGGCCAGTCCCAAAATCCCCCAGTTGGTGAAATTGATAAAAAAATAGCTGGACAGAACATTGAAAAACAAAGAAAAAGCAGAAATCTTTAAGGGGGTTTTGGTGTCGTGAAGAGCGTAAAAAGAACGAACCAATATTTGAACAATGGCTTGAGCCACAATTGCCGGAGTAAGATAGGCTAAGGTTTTGGCGGTTAACAAAGTGGCTGACCAGGGAAACTGTTTGGCCCCAAAGGCCAAACGAACTATGGCTACCCGGTTAACTAAAATCAGGGCGGTAACCGGCAGTGCCAAAAACAAACTTCGAAGAATGGTTTTTTTGACGGTGTCCCGAAAAATTTCCAGTTCGTTTTGGGCTATATTTTTTGACAAAATGGGAAGAGATGCCTGACCAACGGTGGTACTAAAAATCCGACTGGGTAAATACATTAGCTGGAGGGAAAGATTGAGAAGAGAAAGTGAGCCGGCGGCCAGAGTACTGGCAAAAAACAGGGTGACGGTGTTTTCGATTTCCCCGAGACCCAGAGATAATGATCGGGGAAGCATTAGACGAAAAATTTCCTTAACTCCGGAATGATGAAAGTCGGCAACGGGAAGATAGGTAAACCCGTGGCGTCGAAGGAGAGGGATTTGGATGGCCAGATGGAAAAAAGCCCCAACCACAGCTCCGTAGACTGGACCATAAATTCCAAAGGCGGGAACCAGAGTAAAGATACTAAGGATGATAAAAATGTTGTAAACAATCGGAGCCAGAGACGGGATTAAAAAATTTTGCTTGACCTGAAGAATTCCGGTAGCAAAATTACTTAACAGAAAAAATATTTGGGCAACTAAAAGAATCCGGGTCATATTGACCATCAGATCAATCTGATAGCCGTTGAAACCTTTGGCGATAAGTTCGGAAAGAGGACGGGTGAAGATTAGAATAATTATGGAAGCAACTAAAAAAACCAAAAAAAGGAGATTGATAACCGAGGAAGCCAAACGATGGGCTTCCTGGGGTTTTTTGTGCAGGTAACTACTGAATACCGGGATAAAGGAGGCCGACAGAGCGCCGGTAACCAATAGTTTGAAAATTAAATCAGGGAGACGGAAGGCAGCATTGTAGGCATCAAGATCTAAAACACAGCATTGAAAAAAACGGGCATAGAGAAAGCGGCTACGCAGGAATCCGAGAATTGCCGATAAGCCAAAAGTAATTGCTAAAATTAATGAAGCGGAACTGATTGAGTTTTGGGGGCGGGAAAGAAGACCCCTGATTTTGGACCAAGACAACATGATTCATATTATAGCTGTTGTAAAGTACAAATCATTAGGCTAAAATATCACCTATGCCAATTTCATTGTCAGCTAAAAAATCATTGCGAAAATCGATTAAAAATAGAAAAGTCAATTCTAAATTTAGGGATAAAGTCAAATCAACGATTAAAAAGTATCTTTTGAAACCCAACGAGGCAGGCTTGAAAGAGGTGTTTTCGATGTTGGACAAGGCCAAGAAAAATTATGTCTATCATCAGAACAAAGTAGCCAGGTTGAAGTCGAGAATGAGTAAAAAGCTAGTGAAGCCAACTGCAGATTCTAAATCTACCCCTGACCCTCCTTTGAAGAAAGGGGGGAGTAAGAAAGTAGTTGCTAAGAAGAAAGTGTCTGAAGAAATGTCCTAGCCACGTAATGCCGAATCGGCAAACGTGGCTGATTAAGTTATAATTTACTTAATTTAAAGGACATTTATGAAAAAATTTTACGTTACTACAGCAATTCCCTACGTCAATGCAGCGCCACACATAGGTCACGCCTTGGAGTTTGTGGAAACGGATGTAATTGCCAGATTTCACCGGTTACTAGGAGAAAAGGTACGGTTTTTAACCGGAACTGATGACAATGCCCTAAAAAATGTTCAGGCAGCAGAAGAAAAAGGAATAAAAGTGGAGGAGTTAGTTAAAAAAAACGCCGATATTTTTGAAAATGTGGTGAGACGGCTAAATTGCTCGATTGATGATTTTATCCGAACCACAGAAAAGAGACATATCGAAGGTGCTCAGGCTTTTTGGTTGGCCTGCAAAAAAGAAGATATTTATAAAAAAAGTTATCAAGGGTTATATTGTGTGGGGTGCGAGACGTTTTATTTGGAAAAAGATTTGGTGGAGGGAAAGTGCCCCGAACACAAAAAGAAACCAGAGGTTGTCAAAGAGGAAAATTATTTTTTCCGACTATCAGTCTACCAGGACTGGCTTTTAAAACTAATTGAAAGTGATGAGCTAAAAATAGTACCGGAATTTCGGAAAAATGAAGTGGTGTCCTTTATTAAGGGGGGTTTGGAGGATTTTAGTATTTCTCGGTCGGTAAAAAGAGCTAAGGGCTGGGGAATACCGGTGCCAGAAGATCCAGAGCAGATAATCTATGTCTGGTTTGATGCGCTGACAAATTATATTACTGCTCTCAACTGGCAAAATAATGATCCCCTCTTTGGGCAATTCTGGCCGGCGGATGTTCAGGTAATCGGCAAAGGGATAACCCGTTTTCATGCCATTTATTGGCCGGCAATGCTCAAAAGTGCCGGTTTACCACCACCTAAAGAAATTTTTGTTCATGGTTATGTCACGGCCGAGGGAGAAAAAATTAGTAAGAGTTTGGGAAATGTGATTGACCCGCTGGAATATATAGAGAAATATGGAGTGGATGCAGTACGTTATTACCTTCTCAAAGAAATCCCCTCTTATAATGATGGTGATTTTTCGCAGAGCCGCTTTGTGGAGGTGTACAACTCCGAACTGGCCAATAACTTGGGTAATTTAGTGAGCCGGGTGTGTAAGTTAGGAGATAAATTACAAATTACAAATTATGAATTACGAATTGATGAAGAATTCAAAAAACTAATTAATCAATGTAGTTTCGATCTGACCGTAAAATGGGTTTTTGAAAAGTGGATTGACCCGACTAATGTTCGACTAAACGAAACCACACCCTGGAAGCTGGAAGCCACCGACCCTAAAAGAATCGAAATATTAACTGAATGTGTGAGTAACTTGCGACAGGCAGCCTATCACCTTTTGCCCTTTATACCCGAAACGGCCCAAAAAATTCTCGATTGTTTTGCGGGGGAAATAAAACCGCTCCCGAAGGCGTTGTTTCCGAGGATTGAAACAAATCCCTCCCCCGCTGATGGGCTCAAAACCCCTCTCGGCTCTGCCGTATCTCCCCCCACCACGGCGGGCAAGCTTGACAGGGGAGACGGTACCAATATTTTATCGTCAGATCGGAGATATTGGGTCGATGAAAAAGCAACTAAAGTTGGGGTGAAATTTCAGGTAGCTGAAATTTATGGGGTGACAGTGAAAAAGAAGAATCCAGAATTGGAAAAAGATAAAAAAGCTATAGCTGAATTGGTGAGAAAAACTGATTATTCTCGAAACCCAATACTGTTGGGGTATGAAAAATTATATGTTACAGCCGGAGTTAAAAATGCGGTGGCGTCACCCACATCATTATTACAATTGGTAAAGGAAAAAGGTGTTCTACTAACAATTAATACAGTGGTGGATGCCTATAACGTTAAGTCACTTGAGACAAAATTAGTGGTTTCAGCCCATGACTTGGACAAATTAAAAGGTGATGTCAGAATCGAAACCACCACTGGGAAGGAAGTTTTCTATCCACTTGGATCGACAACTGGCGAGACTTTACCAGTTAATGAATGGGCGGCAGTGGATGACGTTCACACTCTGTGTCGACTAAATTGCAAACAAAGTGAATTGTCAAAAGTGACGCAAAGCACTAAAAACTTGTTGATTTATGTCCAAGGAAGTGAGGCCACCAGTGACGAATATCTCCACCAAAGCCTCGTCGCCATTTGTGAAAATGTCGTGAAATATAATGGCGGGAAATACGTAGTACTAAAAGAGAAAGTTTAAAAATGTAAAGTAGAGACGCGATATATCGCGTCTCTACAAACTCTATTCCGACTTTTTTGCCTGGGATATCTGTTCTTTAAGTATAGGTAGATCCTTGATAACGGTCTCCCAGACAATACTCATGTCGATACCAAAATAATGATGAATGAGTTTGTCGCGCATGCCAGCAATTTTGCGCCAACTAATCTCGGGGTGTTGTTTGCTAAAGGCTTCGGGTATGTTTTTGGCGGCTTCGCCAATAATTTCCAGTCTCCTAACAACAGCATCTTGGATTTGAACTGATCTGGAAAACTTTTCTTCGGAAATACCGTCGATACCTTTCTCTATTTCGGTGATACTTTCTAAAATGTGGGAAAGAAAAATCTGTGGATCTTTATCCATAAATTACCTTCTGATCTTTTAAGATAATGTCTCTGAGTAGTGGGTTTATAGAGTTATAAGTTAATAAATCGACCTTTTGGTGAAGAATTTCTTCGAGATCTAATTCTAAACCAACAAAGTCAAGTAAACTTTTTTTCTCACCAAAATCAACTAGAATATCAATATCACTATTTTGCTTGGCCTCCCCTCGAGACACCGAACCAAAAAAAGCGGCCTTGGTAACCCCCTGGCTTTTGAGAATAGGAATGATTTTGGCACTAATATCTTGCATGGTCATAGGTAAATTTTAACATGATGCAATATAATTCAGTAATGATTGACACTCATGCCCATATTAATCCCTCTAAATCTCCCTTTGACAAGGGAGACTTTAAAATAGAGGGATTGGAATATGTGATATTGTCGGGGGCAAATGTTGAGGACAGTACCAGAAATGTGGAGTTGTCGAAAACCAATAAAAAATTGCTGGCGGCGGTAGGGATACACCCGCAGGAAATAATTTCAAATTACGAATTATCAATTACGAATTTAGAAAAATTATTAAAAGAAAATCCGGAAATTGTGGCGGTGGGAGAGTGTGGATTGGACTACTCAAATCCCCCTAAATCCCCCTTTGACAAGGGGGACTTTCAAGAGATGGAGGAATTGTTTAGACAACAAATCGGGCTGGCCAAACGATATAACAAGCCTTTAATTGTCCATGCCAGAAAAGCCATCGAGGAAGTGTTTGATATATTAAGGGGAAGCAACATGAGGGGGGTAATTCACTGCTTCTCGGGGGGTAAAAAAAGAGTTCAGAAAGTACTGGATTTGGGTAAAGACTGGTATTTTGGAATTGATGGAAATTTGACATATGAGGCAGGTTTGGTCGAGGTGGTCAAGGTTATCCCTCACGACCGACTGCTGGCGGAAACCGACTCACCGGAGCTAACTCCTCTGCCTTTTAGGGGGCAAAAAAATAATCCCTCTTATGTCAAATATGTGTATCAAAAAATAGCAAAGATCTGGGGGATGGAATTTGAAGAGGCGGAAAAAATCCTGGATGAGAATGCGAGAAAATTATTTGGGATCTTCACGTCATTGCGAATGTAATCACGTGGCGATCTCCACACTGTGGTGATTGCGTCGTCGAGGAATCCTCGCAATGACGATCGTGTTATTTCTCTAACAAATAGCGGCGATAGGGCGGATGCCAAGAATTACCATTTTTTTGATCGAAGTCGGCAATGATTTTAAAGCCAGAGTCCTGAAATAGTTTTTGGTAATAAATGGCAGTGAAACAAAAACGAGTCAGGCCTTCCTGGGCTTGAAATGTCCATGGTTGATAAAGCCGGAGAGATTTGTGGCGAGGGTCAATGACTACAGAAACAAGAACTTGACCTTTAGTCTTTAGTAAACGGCGAGTATTTTCCATCGCCAAGAGGTTTTGGGAATGAGTGGTATTAAAGTTTAGGCGAAAGTCGTTGATAATGAGATCAAAAGTAGCATCGGCTAGGCGGGAGTGACGAAGATCATCAAAAACCGCATGAAACAGGGGTAAACCTAGTTTGTCGATTTGGTATTGATGAAGAATCAGAGCCCGAGAGTCAAAGTTGGAGAAATAAACTTCGGAACCAGATAAATATTTAGCGATAGCGTTAACGTTGTCGGCAGAGAAAGAGTTGACGACCAAAATCAATTTTGGATGTTTGATGTTTATAATGATTTTTTCTTTTTTGGCAACAGAAAATAAATCAGTCAATACTTTACGGGGATTTTGGGGATTGCTCATGTACTCTAGATAGGCTTGAGTAGGAACAGTACCCTCGACGGGAAAGGTTGGGGTGGAAGGGATACTACTTTTGCTTGAAATCAAAACATAGCCACGGTTGCGGATTGTCTTGACAGTATATTTTGAAGAAAGTTTGCGACGAACAAGATAGATGAGACGATCGATTTGCCAATCGGAGTACTTCTTTAGCCAGCGCTCACCCCAAACAGCCTGGGCGATTTCGTCGCGAGAGACGATTGAATCTGATTTCTGTACTAAAATCTCAATGGTCTTGGACTCCTCTTTGGTAAAGTGGGTCAAAGTATCCTTGGCTATATCAGCTTCATTTAGCATGATTATAGGATATCAAAAAATCAGATTGGTGTCAAGAAACTCCCTTTCTTTATCCTATAATGCGGGTTGTGGCTAAAAGTATGGATGATAACTGGGAATTGTCAAACGAATACGCTGACAGAGTAGTTCAACTTTGCAAAGAAGGGGGGGTTGTTCCATTAAAAATATTGGAAAAAACCATAAGTAATATATTAAAACGTAGTGGTGGCGGTGTTCTAATAAACCAAACATTTGACGAGGTTCAACAAGATCTTGATTTATCTCCAGAACAACTAGGCGCATTGGTCTCTGGGCGTTCAGTAATGGTGACCCGGGAGCAAATGTTTTCAGATAGGTCAGATGTTATGGTTCAGGAATGCATAATTCGACCAAGGCGTAATTCACGGCGGGCGTGACTTTTGTTTAACAATATTATTTGAGATAGTCGGAAATAATAGCTTCAAGTTCTTTGAGAGGCGGGTATTTATCAATGAGGGCGACTTCATTGTTGATCAATAAGATTGTTTTACCCTGTAGGCCCATACTATAAACCCGATGCATGTCCTGAATG
>Ga0100388_10000443_pt1 | contig 38643 bp, 28 predicted proteins | sample CryGeymeta201512_FD_81536 | JGI IMG/M metagenome (GOLD analysis project Ga0100388, IMG submission 81536) | Groundwater microbial communities from Crystal Geyser aquifers in Utah, USA - Crystal Geyser metaG 2015-12 | ecosystem: Environmental > Aquatic > Deep subsurface > Groundwater | place... | reverse complement strand
GTGTAGTTCAGACTCGTCGTATCCTGCACCGCCAGAACCACCCGCTGTTCCTTGATCCTTTCGAGGGTCGCTTCCACGTGCGGCTGCAGCAAGGTCTCCAAGTTCACCTGCCCATTCTGGAAATTTGCAATTATCCTTTTACGAATCAAATGCTGCGCGTTTTGTCAAAGATACCAGGCTCCGGCTTGTCCGGGTTCAGGACTGGATGGCTGATTAGAGGACTTCCCGTCAGTCACGCTCTCCTTACGCTGGAATTTCAGTTGGTGAATGGGCTCCCCCCGGCAGTCGAACCCTCACGCTCTTCCTCCAGTTCCATCCCCACGTCCACCCACTCCCACTTCAGCTCTGGTCTTCGGCTATGAGGTGCTGAATTGTTGACTCCACCGCATCGGAAAGCGCTTCCAGACTCCCGCGGGCGAAAGGGGTCTGCCACACCTGGTAGCAATCCTGGTCGTAGCGTTCCGCCGGTGGCAGGTAGCCGATGGAGCCGTTAACGAGGTTCATGAAGACGACGAGGATGTCGGGAATGCGATGACGGAGTTCCTGCTGCATCCAAGAGTAGCATTCGCACATGTTCCCTGCGAGAACAGCGTCACCGACCTGCCAGACATGGATCGGCAGTGCGAAGGTCTTCCCGTCTCCCAGCACGCGGCGGATGTCGCGCCGACGGCGGAGCCGCTCCTGTAGCGCGCGGTCCGTACACCCCTGCCGCTGGCGCTCCAGCTCTTCCGCCGATGGCCAGTCCTTCAAGGGCAGATCGACAGTGGCGTTTGTTGACCGTAGCGCGGTGTTTGCTGCAACCGGTTCGCGTTTCCACACGGCCAGTGGCGCGCCGGACTCCACGACACGATCAAATACAAGCCGGGTGTTCGGCGGATCCATGTCCTCCAGGGTTGCCAGCGTTGCGTAGGCCAGCTGCCGGCCGTGGGCGTCGGCAACAGACGTGTCGGCCACATACTGGTACTTGGGCGCCAGGTCACCGGACGCTCCCTGGAGGAACATCGCGGGCGCGCGGGTGTGTTGCTGCAAGGTTTCGCGCATGGCGCCGACATAGTCGGGAGAGACAAGGCAGTTCTCCCACGCAAGCGTGGTAGGATGGCAGGCGTAGTTGGTGAGGGTGGCCAATATCCTCCCGTGGGAGTCAGTGACGCGACCAACCACGAGGGTGTCGTCCGCCGGAACTTCAGGGCTGTAGCCACACACCTGACGCTTGTCAGTCGAATCGGTCGGATCAGTCGGATCCGGCAAATCCCGATTTGTGGCGAGGCTGCACCGGCCGGTGTGCCAGTCCAGCGTTGCAGGTTGCGCAGATCGCAGAGCTTCCCTCGCAGCCACGAGCGTTGCGTCACGAACGCGGGCAATAAATGCGGGAAGCAATTCTCCCCCCTCCCACTCCGGTTCGGGGTCAGCAAGCGGAGGGGAGGAGTGCGTATGACTGAGAGCAAAGATGAATCGGGAGGGATTGAGACTCAGCTCTTGCAGGACTTGCTCACGGAACCGACGCTCTGTCTCCAGACTCCTCCACCACCCGAGGTCCGCCTCGACCAACACGCAAGGTGTGCCGTTTGGTTCGCGCTGAAGGGAAAGCACGTTCAGCGTGAGCGGGCGATGGATGCCCTCCGCCGCGTCATGTGTCGCCGCGCCCCAGTTGCGGCAATAGATTCCCACCGGCGGAGTGATGTCCTCCCGGGCGACGCCGATGTGACCGGTGAAGATTGGGCGGTGGGTACTTGGTGGCGCAATCAACATGGGCCTTGCTTCCATGGAACCCGGATGGGTAACGAGATGACAGGATCACAGGAAAGCCGGATGGCAGGACAAGAGGTCACAGGGATAGCGAATTCTCCCATCGCCCATCACCGTTCGCACATCTCCACCTAAAACCGTCGCTATCCCACTACATGAAGGTGTGTGTATCTAAAAGCAGTTTCATGGCTCTCGGGCCCAGAAGCCATCCGGGAGGGGCGCGTCAAAATACGCGCTCGCAGTAATGCTGCCTGCGTGCAGGCCGGGTTGTCGATGCGACGTGGGGATAACTCGCGCAACGGGTCCGTTGTCGTCGCTAAGGACAACCTCAGTCCCCTGCGTTACCTCCGCCATGAGTCGATCAAAATGACCTTCGGCTTCCTCGATCAGCATCGTCTTTGTTGCCATCGCGTTTTCCTGTCGGTCAGGTTCACAACTGAAGTTTAGAGACTCAGCGATGCTGTGTCAAGCAGTGGGACTATGGACACCTTCACGCATCACTCATCCACCTCGCACCCCATCTCCCTCCATACTCTCTTCGCGCGATTGACGGCTTTGCGGGAGGGTTTGGCGTCGCCGAGAATGCTCGGAGGAGGTTGGCCGGGTCCGGCATCTCCGGGGAAGGGCGACCAGTGGTCGTTCTCATACGCCTTCCGTTCATCTTCCTTCGAGAAGTCCGGCACGGTGAAGGGCTTCCCGTTCTCCAACGCGCTTTTCCAGGCGAGGATGCCGACGCTGCTCATGGCGACGCCGCGATAGACGTTGAGAAAGGGTTGCTGCCTACTGTGGATTGCGTTGGCGAAGTGGAAGCACGTCCAGAAATCGCCACCACCGTGACCGGCTTTGCTGGCGAGGTCGGCGTGCTCGGGCCAGTCGGGGACATAAGTACGTTCTGATGGCTGCCCCTCCTCGCGAGTCCATTCCTCATGCCAGACGCGGACCTGGGCGGGACCGAAGTAACCCGGACCGCGTGCGATCTCCATCGCGCCTGTCGTGCCATGCAGACGGTACCAGTTGCTGTGTCCTGGCAGCACCAATCCAAAGATGCGAAATACCGCGCCGTTATCCATGCGGCACAGAATGACCGAACTGGGGTCGCCGCGCAGCGGGGTCTCTTCCTGCACTTCCGGCGCAGCGATGGACAGACCGATCACTGAGGTCGGCATCGTCTCGGTGATGGCGACATGCGGTGCCAGTGCGCGAGTGCAGTAGTATGTGGAGGGAAGCCACGCCCGCCAGTGGTTCATGCCGGGGGAGATGCGCAGACGGTCATCCGGAGACATGGGATGGTTGTATTCACCCTCGGCATACAGGACGCGGCCAATTTCTCCCGTCTGGTACAGACGCCGCATCTCCTGGTTGAAGACGGTGTAAGGGTAATTCTCCGCCAGCATGTAGATCCTGCCGGTCTGCTCAACGGCACGGCAAAGCTCCACTCCCTCCGCGAGGGTCTTGTTGCACGAGGTCTCGCTCATCACATGCTTTCCCGACCTCAAGGCTCTGATGGCGAAGGGAGCGTGTTCGTGGAAGTAGTTGGCAAGCACCACCGCGTCCATGTCGTGTTCGAGGAACCGGTCGTAGTCGGTGTACGTCTTGACACCATACTTCTTCCCAACTTCCTTGAGCTTGCTCTGCCAGGTGTCGCACAGAGCCACCAGCTCCATGCCAACAGCTTCACCGGCGCTGGAAGCAAAGCTCTGCCCGCGCCCGATACCGATGACGCCGACGCGAATTCTCTTCTGTTTCATTTTGGAGCGACCGCTTGTTGGCATTCTTCGAGTCTCCTTTGATGGTGCATGATGCTTTGCGTACCTGGTCGGCTGCACCTACACGTCGCGCGACCAACACTCGGTAGACTTCAGTAGTCGCAGCGCTTCATCTTCTGTCTCACAATACGTCCCGATGAACAGCCCGCGAGCGGATAGCTCGGACAGGGCGACCTCCACCTCGTCAGCGGCGATGCTGACGTGCAGGTTCTTCCCTGCCTGCTGCACCTTCTTCAGAACGTCCATGTAGTGCAACGGGCTTGGCTTCCCTGCCCCCGGTAGAATCTGAATCGCCTGCAACCGAGGCAGCTCGCACAGCGCGTCTACGTGGGCAAAGGCGTGGATACCGTCTACATGATACACGCAATGATCCAGGAACTGCGTCTGCTGCTCGATGGCGGGCAGGAAGATGTCTCGGAACATCCCTGGGGAAATGTTGTACGAGAAGTCGTTCTGCGCCGCGTAGAACTTCCCCGGCGACCAGAGCCTGAACCAGCAGGTTGAACCCTCTGCCGAGCCGTGGATGATCTCGTGGCAGCGGTCGTAGAAGTCGCACCACATGTCCATCAGGTACTTCTCCGCAGCGCGCACCTCGTCCGGACGCTCGGCGCAGTCGACGAGCAGTTGCTCGGTGCCACGCAATGCCGCGAGCGTGTCTCCCCCGGCCCCAAAAGCCCCGATGGACGGGATGGACTTCCCCTTCGACTCCAACGCGGCGCGGTGCAGCATCTCCATCGTGAAGCGATGGCTGGGGTGAGACTCGTCGAGGCGGACGGAAGTGTAGTCGATTCGCTCGGGGTCAGTCAGAATCGGGTTCCACCACCCCGTGGCCATGTCCACGTCGGTCGGGCAGCCGAGAAGGGCCGGGATGCCCGAGACACCGGCGTAGCCCGCGCTCCAGATGGGGAAGGCTTCGCCACCGTAGAAGCAGCGGCTCATTCCGTACTCGTTCCATGCGCTGATGAGGTCGAGATCAAACCACTTCTCCTGCGGCGTCTTGGGTTCAGGAGGCGCAGGCAAGTCGGGTGGGTTGTCCTTGGGCGCGGTGACGGCGAGACCGCACCGCCCGAAATACTCCCGCGCCCACCAGGCTTTGAATCGCTCCTGCGTTTCTTCCCAGTCGGGTTTGTAGAGAAGGTTCATTGGATCGTCTCCTGCATCGCCAACCTGCACAGCCTTTGCCGGTGACAATGCCTTCCGTATCGTCACGAGCTTTGCGCTTGCGAGTAGAATTGCATACAATAAGGTCGGCCTCGGGCGAACGCAGTAATGCTGGAGCGTGGAACGGAGGGCACCGCGGGCACTGGCATGTTCCTGCACCAGGGATAGAACGAGGCCGCAACAACGAGTCACCCACAGCGATGGCAAATCATCCTTACGGAGTTCTGAGTTGGACAAATTGCATGACATATCCCAGTTGCTCGCAGTAGTCACCAAGCAGTTGAATACCTACCTCCAGAACGTTCTGCCAAGTCTGTCGAATGCGTGGTGGGAGGAACTGGTTCTGCCATCACTCTCATTCCAGCAACTTCGATTTGTCGAGCAACGCCGCGAGCCCTCATTGAGCCGTCTTGACCTTGCAGCTTTGCTTCGCGTCTTTGACCAGAACTGGTACGCAATCGCGGAGGCGGAGAAGCTGACGAATGAGGTGCGCAACTATCTGAAGGAAATGCAGACGGTCCGCAACCGGTGGGCGCACGCCACCACCGTTGAGTTCCCTGATGAAGACGTATACCGCGATCTCGACACCATTCAGCGATTCGTGACGGCCATCCGGGCAGATGCGGGATCGATTGCGCAGGTGCGCTGCGAAAAGGAGAACCTGCTGCCGCACGAAGCTGAACGCGCCGCCGTCACGGCCGCGCCCTCAACTACCGCAACAACATCCGTCTGAGTTTGCCATCGGTCAGGTGGTCGTCCTGAGCTCGAATCCCATAGTGAGTGGTGCAGTGGTTGGGATTACGCCGGGGCAGCCCGAGAACCGCTATCTTGTCTTCCACGACGGGACAACCGCGACCTACTATGCTTCACAATTGGAGCCGCAGGCCATTGCAGAAGATGTTATTGAAGTAGTTCCGCTGGATCAGTTCCATGCCCGCCTGTCTGCCTTGCAGATTCGTCACCCAAGTACTTCCATCCTCTACTCACTTCATGCGGCGCGGGTGGACTTCATCCCTTACCAGTTCCGCCCGGTGCTCAAGTTCATCCGGTCGGATCGCTCTCGCCTGCTGATTGCAGATAGCGTCGGTGTCGGCAAGACGATCGAGGCGGGCTTCATCCTGCGAGAGTTGCAGGCGCGTCGAGATGTCCAATCCGTGCTCATCATCTGTCCCAAGCCGCTGGTGACTGAGCGCAAGTGGGAGATAGAGATGAAGCGTTTTGACGAACGTTTCGCGGCGCTGGACAGCCGCACACTGGCCTACTGCATTGACGAAACCGACAAGGACGGCGAGTGGCCGGAACGCTACTGCAAAGCCATCATTCCCTACTCGTTGCTCCTTGACGAAATGTTGCACGGATCGAGGCCCGGAGGGAGACGGCGCCGGAAAGGACTTCTCGATCTCGACCCTCCTCCCCGATTTGACCTGGTCATCGTGGATGAAGCCCACCACATACGGAACGTGAATACCCTCGCGCACCAAGCCGTACGTTTCTTCTGCGACAACTCGGAGGCGGCTTTATTCCTGACAGCCACACCCATTCAACTTGGCAGTGAAGACCTCTTTGTGCTTCTCAACGTCCTTCGCCCCGATTTGGTGATTGACCGAGCGGCCTTTAACCACATGGCTGAACCCAACCCGCACATCAACAAAGCCGTTGATCTGGCCAGGGCGCAACCGTCCGGCTGGCAGCAGGAGACCCGTGATGAACTGAAGAAGGCGGCCGCTACCGCCTGGGGCAGGTCATTATTGCAGAACAATCCAGAGTTCCAACGAGTCTACGACCTGCTGGGTGAGGAGCCGGTGGAAGACGAGGAAAGGGTGACAACGATCAGCGCCCTCGAGAACATGCACACCTTTTCCGGCATCATCAATCGCACTCGCAGACGAGACATTGGTGAATTCACGATCCGGAAACCGGAGACGGTGGTCGTGGATTTCACGCCGGCGCAACGGCGGTTGCACGACGACGTGCTGGCAGTTCAGGCGAAGGTGCTGAAGATGTTGCACGGCGATACCAACATCCAGTTCATGTTGACCACTATTCGTCGCCAGGCGGCGAGTTGCCTCCCTGGACTTGCCCCTTTGCTTGAGGAAATCCTGACACGGCGGATTGATGAGGCAGCTTGGGAGGAGGCAGACGACACCTTTGATGAAATCGACGCGAGTGGCGTCTCTCAACTCGAGGACTACATACTCGCCGTACTGGCGGATGCTCAAGCTTTGCCGCCCGAAGACCCCAAGCTGGAACGACTCTGCGGAATCCTCCACGACAAACAGAACATGCCAAATAACAAGGTCATGGTCTTCAGCGGCTTTCGGCACACCTTGAAGTATCTGTTTGAGCACCTTCAAACCAAAGGCTTTCGCGTGGGGCTGGTACACGGAGGCATACCGGACGAAGAACGGGTGGAATTGCGGCGCCGGTTTCAGCTTCCTCGTAACGAGATGGAGGCGCTGGATATCCTGCTCTTTTCGGAGGTTGGCAGCGAGGGTCTCGACTACCAGTTCTGCGACTGCATCGTGAACTATGACCTCCCCTGGAATCCCATGCGCATCGAGCAACGCATCGGCCGGATAGACCGCAACGGTCAACAGAGCGAGAGCGTGGCCATCTACAACCTGATCACGCCCGGCACGATTGACGCAGAGATCTACGATCGTTGCCTGCTGCGGATTGGGGTGTTTCACAGGGCACTCGGTGGAGGCGAGGAGATTCTCGGGCAAGTTACACGCGAGATCCGCAACGTTGCTGAGAATCTCACTCTTACCGCGGAAGAGCAGGCAACAAAACTGCAGCAGCTTGCCGACAATCACATTCGTCTTCTGCAAGAGCAGGATGAACTGGAAGAAAGGCAGTTGGAGCTATTCGGCCTTCGGCTGCCGACCGAGCAGACACGTCGGATGATTGAGGAGGCATCCAGTTACTGGACCGCTCCCGGACGTGTGGAGAATCTTGTCAGAGAATATCTGCGATCCGTGTGCGGGGAAGACCGAGAGTATCTCTTGGGAGAAAAGGCGCTGAAGACCCTGCGTCTGTCTCAGGAAGACCGCAACCGACTGCTGCGCGACTTCCAGCAGCTTCCGCGACGTTCCTCCATCGTGGGGCGCGAGTGGGAGAAGTGGTTGAAAGGAAGCGACCCGCACTTGCCGGTAACCGTTGATCAGCAGTGCGCTACCGAGAATCCGCAGACTACCTTCCTGACTCCCGTCCATCCGTTGGTGCAGCAGGCGGCAAATGCTCTCCGCTCGGATACGCGATTCGTCACTGGTGTCTCCGTCGTGGACGACTCACTGCCCATTAGAGACTACCCCTTTGCGGTGTATGAATGGCATCTTCTCGGAGTACGGGAAGACCTGGAGCTTCGCATCGTGTGCCCGGAAGAGAAGGTCGCAACTCGCATGACTCAGCTTCTCCAGGATGGCGCTCCGTTGCACTTGACACCCGACGACATCCCACCGAAGTCTGCTTTCGACTCGCTTGATACTGAGCATTACAGGCTATGGTCAGAGGCGCGCAGGAATCACCAGGATCGCACCCGGCAGATTGTAGAGTATCGCCGTGAGAGTCTAAAGACAAGCCATGCCGCACGGCTGGCGCTCCTGCGTGAGCAACTCAATCAGGCATCCGATGAGAAGATTCACCGCATGCGACAGTCACAGATAGCGAGTGCGGAAGCCGATTACGCCCGGCGGATGCAGGAACTTGACGAAGCCACCAGCAGGGCCGACATCACCGCGCAGGTGGTGGGGTTTGGGGTGCTGCGCGTGGAAAGGAGAGATAACGATGCCCAGTGACTATGCGGCAATCACGAGAGACAACATTCGTCGCCGGGGTGAGGAGTTCGACGACATCGGTGAGTTTCTCTCGAAGCAGTTCTACTCGGACAAGGCGCATTTCGTATACGAGTTGCTGCAGAACGCTGAGGATGCGCTCGCGCGCCGAGCCAAGTCGAGCCTGGCAACAACTTCTCGAAGTCAGTGTCGTTCCGGCTTTTTCCCGATCGCCTTGAGTTCCGTCACCACGGTCAGCTTTTTGACGAGAAAGATGTCCGGGGAATCTCCGACATTCTCAAAGGGACGAAGCGTGATGAAATGGATCAAATCGGGAAGTTCGGTATTGGGTTCAAATCGGTGTATGCCTTTACTGCCAACCCGGAGATCCACTCAGGTGATGAGCATTTCCGCATCGAGCGCTACATCCGACCATGCGCTGTCCAACCAAAGAACATCGGTCACGGTGAAACACTCATCATCCTACCCTTTGATCGCAGCGATGTTCCTCCTGACACCTCTCGAGAGCTAATCGAGAAGCGACTTGACCAACTTGGAGTCCGAACTCTCCTCTTCCTGCGGCAGGTTGACGAAATCAAGGTGGGCATCGGGGAGGCGGCCACACGACATTACCTTCGGGAGGAAGAGGTCAAGGAAAGTGCTCGAAGTGTAACCGTCATCGGTCAGGCAGTGTCGACCGAGGCTCTGGAAGAAGAACGCTGGTTGGTGTTTCATCGACCAGTGAGCAAACCAAATGGAGAACCTGCAGGGGTGGTGGAGACCGCATTTCGCTTGTCGGTGAACGAGAAAAGCGGCCAGGAGCAGGTAGCGCCCATATCCGGGTCCCATCTTGTTGTCTATTTCGAGACGGCGAAAGAGACCCATCTTGGATTCCTCATACAAGGGCCCTATCATACGACTCCTGCGAGAGACAGCATTCTTGACGACGACTGGAACCAAACCCTCATGCGGGAGGCGGCTTCTTTGGTTACTGATTCCTTGCGCCGACTCAAGAAGATGGATCTGCTTACCGTATCCGCTTTGGAGACTATGCCCATTCGATCGGATGCCTTCCCGGAATCCAGCGCGTTCCGACCGATCTATGACCGTATTCGAACGGCGCTCGAGGAAGAAGCCCTCCTGCCAACTCATGACGGTGGTCATGTCGCAGGGAAGGACGCTAAGTTGGCACGAAGCGAAGGGCTACTTGACTTGCTCAGTTCCTCTCAGCTCTCAGACCTGCTCGGGAAAGGCCGAAGTCTGGAATGGCTTAGTGGCGATATCACGGAGTCGAGGCACGACCTGTATTCTTACTTGGTTGGAAGGAAACTCTATGAACGGTCGGAGACAAGGGCAGATCCCATTGTGGATGGACTTCTTGTTAGACATGAGCAAGTAGTTGACCGACTTGACGAGACGTTCTTCTCCCAACAAGACGACCAGTGGCTGGCGCGCTTCTACGTGTTCATGGGGGGGCAACGGAGTTTGTGGGATGAACTCAAGAAAATTCCGTTCATACGTCTCCAGAACAAAACGCATGTAAGACCGTTTGCGCAGAACGGAACCCGGCAGGCCTATCTCGTCCCCCAAGGGGTTGAAGCCGATGTGCCAACAGTCAGGTCTGAAGCGACCGCCAATCCTGAAGCACGGAAGTTCCTGGAGGATATTGGCCTCACCGAACCCGATATCGTTGCCGAGGTCATTCACACAGTGTTGCCGAGATACCGCACCGTCGATCACCAGATATCTTGGGAGCAGCACCACAAGGATATGACAATAATCTGTCATGTGGTAAAGCAATCCGAAGGGGAGAAGAAGAGGCAGTTGCTCCGAGAATTGGAGGACTCTCCCTTCCTGCAGGCACGTAATGCCGCCAGTGAGCAGGCGGCGTTCAGAAGACCAGGCGAGGTCTATCTGCCTTCTCCTGAATTAGCCGAGTACTTCTCTGGTAACGACAACGCCTGGATGCTTGATCCGGAGTACGACGATGCAACCGCGAATTGCCTTGCGGAGCTTGGTGTCAGCAAGCTGCCTCGGTGTTCGTATCGGCAGGCGAATAGCGATGACGAGTATGTGCCCATTAAGTCCATCGTGAGTCAACGAGGAGAGCACTACATACGAGGTTGTCGTAGGTTCGACCCGGACTGCACCATTGATGGTCTTGAGAGTGCTTTGAACTCCCCAACGGTAACCAAGTCGAGATTCATTTGGAATCGTCTGTTGGTGTCCAATTCCCACCTCGTTCACGGACGCGTGGAGACATGCCCTCGGAAGACTTTTGTGGATAGCGAGTTCAAGGAACAGTGCTCCGAGATGGGTGCCCTCGTCAAGGAGAAGGCGTGGTTACCGAACTCTGTAGGTCAATTTCATCGACCTTGCGACCTTTCGCTTGATGACCTCCCGGAGGGTTTCGAGCATAACGAGAAGCTACGCGAGCAGCTTGGGATGAAACCGACTGCAATCTCGTCCTTGGCCAAAGAAGCAGGAGTCCCCATGGCGTGGATCAAAATGTTCAGGTCGAATCCCGAGGAGTGTCAGAGGATCATGGCACTGAAGCAACCAGGGGGCAGGTATGACAAGCCGCCGTTCCCGGTGAGGGAACCCCCAGATCCAGGGCGGCGCGCGGCGAAGGTGCGAGAGCGCGTTGGGAGCGCGCCACAGAGAACCTATGAGAAACGAACGCGCAGCGTTCGCACTACAGCGCCTGATGGCGATCCTCGTGTTGTGCTCCGAGACCTCTACACCAACGATTTTGAGCAGTTGATCTGCCAGATCTGCAGGGATGAGATGCCTTTCAAGATGCGCAATGGGGAGTACTACTTCGAAGCAGTCCAACTCAGTGACGACATGGACAGAGAACTGACGGAGCCGTACCGCGCCTTGTGTCCCACCTGTGCTGCGAAGTATAAGGAATTCGTGAAGAGCGGTCCGGGGAAACAAGATGCTCAATACGCCCTCAAGGCAGCCATCCAAGCATGGGACGGGAGTTCCCTTGAGATTCCCGTTTCGCTTGACACCACATCCACCATTAAGTTTGTCGAGAAGCATCTGCTTGATCTGAAGACAATCCTGAACGACTTGGCGACCGAGGTCCCGGCGGGTAGTTATCCCCGACATGATTCCGCAGATCTGTCTGACCACATTCCCGATCCGCGACACGATACGGTGACCACCGACATACCTGAATAGCAGCGGCATTTACGGGCCGTTGCAATTCATTAACAAGCCCTGTATCATACTCACGACAAGGAGTTGAGCATAGAACGATACGTCGCCCAGCAAGAGCTTGGCGTGGGAACTGGAGGGCGAGCACTTCGTGCCGGCCTGGCTGCTTCTGCCAATAGACGTCGGCAATTCACAGGACCTACGGGGATTGAGTAATGGAGACGGTTTACATAGATACGTCCATCGTGAGTTATCTGGTGTCCCATCCGAGCCGGGACGTCGTTGTCGTGGGAAAGCAGGCAGCCACGCGGGACTGGTGGCAACGGCGGCGGGGAGCGTTTCATTGCGTTACCTCAGACGAGACGATTGCCGAGGCATCACGGGGCGATGCGACACCGATAAGCCTGCGATTGGAGGTTCTGCGCGGGATGGCGCAGCTTCCTGTGTCGGAGGAGGCAGAGGCATTAGCCGGAGAGTTCCTGGGTACAGGTGCGCTCCCTACGATCGCCCGATCTGACGCGCTCCACTTGGCGGTGGCGACTCTTGTGGAGGCGGAATATCTGCTGACGTGGAATTCTGAAAATTCCAGCATAAGAAGGACTGCGTTGTTTCCGATACTGCCTTGGCAAAGGACGCCGGATTGCTTCAGCATCCGGTAGCTCACACAGATAGCTACAGGGACGCCGGGAAAGCTCCCTCGGCACACCCTAATTTTCAAATTAGGGATCCTGACACAAGTGGCTACAACGCCGTGCCGTGGGAGAGGAAGCCCCAGTGGCGCTTGCGCCTCTGTAGTTAGTTGTGTCAGGAACCCCGTGTTGAAACACGGGGTGTAAGAACCCAGCGCGGGGGCGCTTGCGCCTCTGTAGCCAATTGTGTCAGGAACCCCGTGTTGAAACACGGGGTGTAAGAACCCAGCGCAGTGGCGCTTGCGCCTCTGTAGCCAATTGTGTCAGGAACCCCGTGTTGAAACATCGGGTGTCCCTGCCTATACTGGAATTTCAGGTGAAATTGCCAGCACTTGGCCAACACACAGGTTTTGCGTAGACTCGAACAGGAGGCTGTGAGGCGGGGCTGGAACCTGCCAACTGTCCGCACTCCATGCAAACTGATGGGAGGTGCTGAAGATGGGATCCGATCCGATTCTGGAGGAACTCTGGAGGATCAAGGATGATCTCGCACGTGAAGCGGGGTTCGATTTGCACACGCAATGTGAGAACTTGCGCAAGTGAATTGCCGAGCATCCCCCCACGGGACCGGTCATTCACAACGCCAAAGAGTTGCGTCAATACGTGGCGGAACAGGAGCGCAAGCCTCGGCATCGTTATCAAAGGAAGCTCCCCCGCAAGGAAAATGAGTGTGGTTCGGAGAAGAGCGGGATCGTGTCTTCTTCTGTCCGTTCCCGATACCAGCCATCCGGGTCGGTAGCAGCCCGTTCTCGGTCAATATCCTCAACCCCCTGCTTTTACTCCGTCGTCTTCGACGCCTGGCCCTCCACCAGCACGCGGTACTCTCCCGCCTGGAACGTGAGCGTTTCTTTCCGGGAGGGGCAGCATCGGGTATGGAGACGTGGATACGGGAGTTTCTGCGGGCAAGCTGCGGAAGAAGCGATCTGCTACGGCCACGCCTCCAGCCGAGCCCACTGCCGTCGTGCGTGTCTCTGTGGAAGAGCGTTCATGCGGAGACGGTCTATGGTGGCCCGACCGGTTAGTGTGAGACCTTCGACACACCACGTTTCTGTGGACGCGCGGAAGTGGTCGTCCCATCGCTGACGGCGCGGGTGGAACAGGGCCGCGGAGTCTCCTGTAACAGGGTCAATCCCGTTGTCGTGGTCGCGTTTATGGAGATTGCACCATCGGCAGGATAGCGCCGCCCAGTTCAGCGCGTCGTCTTGCCCGCCCTTGCCGAAAGGTATGATGTGGTCCACCTCGTGAGGGGAGTTGAACAACTTCTCCGGGGCGCGGCAATACTCGCACCGATGCCCGGCCCGGGGCCCCACGAGAAGATAGCGTGGGTTCACCTGCAGGATTCCGCCGCCAAGGCTGCGGCCCGTTCAGCGGACGCTCGCAGCTCCGCCTCCACCATCGCTTCCAGTTCGGTCTCTTCTGCAGCGGAAAGCAATGCGCCTCCCTGATGCGAGTCATCGAATGCGCTCATCAACTCCCCGAGTCGAGTCTGTTCTCTTTCGGAGAAAAAGCGGTCAGGGCCACAGCGATGCAGCAGGATCACCGTTGTCCTGCCTTCATCACCTTGGCCTCCCATTTCGTAGATCGCGTCCAAGGCCTGTCCCGGGGTCTCTGCGGCCACCTGACGGTTACCCCACCGCGCCCTGTATCTCGTCCGACCCGCCTGCTCGATCTCTTGCAGAATCTCTAATGCCGCCATCGCTTGTCACCTCGCTATCGCTCAAAGTCTACTCACTACCCCTAATCCCTGTCAACACGGTGCGCCGCCGCGTCTCTGCCACCAGAGGGCTCAATGCGATCGATATTCCTGCTATTCCACGGTCTCCGCCTGTTGCCCCTCCGGCTGCACCCGGTACTCCCCCGGCTGAAAGATGGGGACACCCTCGGCGGCGATCTGTTTGTTTACAGAAACGTGGTGAACGGAAGGACGACGAGGAAACACGATCGGACAAGTGAAGCTGCACTAACGCACGCAATGGCGCGGGAGAGGGGAAGCGACAAAGCGAGGGAAACGATTAGGCGCGCAAGCCCCCTGCCCGCCGCACGATCTGTCAGAAATCATAGGTGTCTAACGAGAGAGAAAACCACATCACTCGACCTCCCTTGTAGGACAGATGGATATTTACGGACACATTTCTGTCAACTACTGGCGGAATTGTGGCAGAACGGCGCGACAAGTGGCAATGGACTTTGGTAATCCCCGAACCGCGTGGTTGCCGTTGAGACACCCTCACCACACATCATCGATCGTCGCCCGTTCGGCTTCCACTTCGCCAAACCAGGTCTCCAGTTCTACCGACATGCGATGTTCGATGTCCGGATGTACCGCGGCCAGGTTGTCTCGTTCCAGCGGGTCTTCCGCAAGATTATAGAGTTCAGGGGGCGGAGGCAGAGGCACTTCTCGCTCAGGCTCGGGATCCTGCCGGACGCCATGTTCGAGGAAGTACTCATACTCGTACATGGAAACGCGCAGCCACTCCATCTCCGGCATGTTCAGCGCTTCCTTGATGGTAGGACGGATCAGCTTCCAGTCGCCGTCTCGCATGGCTGCATTGCACGTGCCAACCGGCGTGTACCGGTTCCACTGCCAGAAGCGACGTGTCTCGACTTTACCTCCCTCTCCGCGCAAAACGGGCAACACGTTAAGGCCGTCGAGGGGCAGGTGGTCGTCCGGCAGTTCCACTCCGGTCATGGCAAGGATCGTGGGGAACCAGTCGCTGAAGTGCACCATGTCATGGAGCTCTCCGCCCGGTTCCAAACCTCCCGGCCATCGAATCAGCATGGGCACGCGAATGCCTCCTTCATACACCATGCCCTTCGCTCCATTGAAATTGCAGTTGAAGCGATCCAGCCTCGTCTCTCCCTGACCGCCGAACTGCGGCCCGTTGTCGCTTGTGAAGAAGACGATGGTGTTGTCCTGCAAACCGTTTCTTTCGAGCGCCTCCAGAATTCGTGCAACGCCGGTGTCCATGCGATGGATCATGCCGTAGAGAGTCGCTACTCCCTTGTTGATGCCCTCCATGCCGAGAAACGGCTCCACTTCCTGGTCTGGAACCTGCAGCGGTGTGTGCGGGGCATTGAAGGTGACGTGAAGGAAAAACGGCTGTTCCTTGTGCCGATCGATAAAGCCGACGGACTCTTCCGTCCAGACATCGGTAAGATAGCGGCCATCGGCGCGCCGCACCGTATCGTTAAATTCCAGGCGCCAGTCGTAGTAGTCGTGCATCCCACCGCGGAAGCACACGGTTTCATCAAATCCCCGTTGGTTGGGGTGGTAGCGTGGATCATAAGATCCCAGGTGCCACTTGCCGACCAGTCCGGTGGCGTACCCGTGCTCTTTGAGAAGGTCCGCCAGAGTCGTCTCCCGCAGAGCCAGGCGCTCCAGACCGCGCCATTCGAGCGTGTCGATCGACCCAGTTCGATGCGGATATCGCCCCGTAAGCAGACACGCGCGGGATGGATTGCACACCGGCGAAGCGGTGTATTGTTGAGTGAGACAGAGGCTCTCCGCCATGAGATAGTCCAGCGTAGGCGTGCTCGACGCGTCGCCGTTGAACGCTCCGAAGTCGCCGTATCCCATGTCGTCGACGAGGATAAAAAGGATGTTCGGTCTCGATGCCATAGCGATCTCCTAACCCAATATTGCCTCGCGCCACTTGCCGGTCACCGGAGACCCTTCGTGCGTCCGGCTCGGAAGTTCCCCACCGCTTCCGACGTTCGCAACGCGCGTCCATACATCCGCAGGCAGATGAGTTTCCCGTTCAGGCGCGGAGCGATTCTCAAGATCTTTCCCCCGTTGACGTCCTGCAGATTCGGGTTGAAACGACCCCAACCAAACTGACGATGCTCGCCCCCGTCACACAGTTTTCCATCGGTGATGAAAGTGACAATACTCGGCCCGCCGTCGACGTTGATCACGACGTGGTGCTCCCTGCCTTCCTCCAGCATCCACGGATCGCAGTCCCAGCGACTTTCGGTGCGTCCGTCGTTCAGGACGATTTCCAGAGTGCCACGTGTCGTCGTTTGGAGACACAGCCCTTTCGTCGTTTCTGACCAATTGTCCAGAAGCACTTGACCGTGGGACAGATCGTCGAAACGAACCCGGAGATCGAGGCTGAAGCCGGTACGAAGGTTCTTCGTTCCGAAAGCCCTGTTAAACGAATCGTGAGACAGAAAAACGGGCAGTGGCGGCGCGTCGATCTCGGATGGGATGGGGGAATCGCCGCACGGCAGATCAAGGACCAATCCCTCACGCGCCTCACCCGCGCTCTCGAATTGACTCCACAGTCCCTGAAGCAGTGACGGATCGACCTCATGCACCCGCGCGGTTAACTTCTGGGTTTCCGTCAGGAAGTACTTGCCGTCCTGCTCCACCAGGTCCGGGTAGCTCATGCGGATGCAGGGATCGTCATCGTACAGAACGATTTCCGGTTGCGACCATTTGATGACTTTCCCCTCCGGCGAATCGGTCTCCACGCCGCCGCACAACCACGCGGGGTTGCGATCTTCGTACCCGTTGCCGCCATGGTTGTGGAACCAATAGAGGTGCTTCCCGTTCGAGCACTTCCACACGAAGTTAGCGGCGCGGGGATGCTTCATCAACCGTCCATCGGCGTATTGCATGTACCGCGGCTCCGACCAGGTGCGACCTGCGTCACGGCTATACGCATACGCGGGATGACCGTCGATGGTGCGGTACACGCTGAAAAACGATCCATCGCTCAGCGCCGCGTAGCTCTGCTCCTCCGCTATGGGGCCACCGCCGGGCGGGGTACGCAACCCAAAATCGCCTTCCGGGAGCGTCTCCCAGTGGACCTTCTCCGGATCCGTTTCGGTCAGGAGATTGTCGCTGCGAAGCAGCACACCTTCCGACCGCGTGAAGAAACCCTCGCCGAAGCCGCCCACCTTGTGGACTGAAATGTAGGCCGCGCCTTCGTGGACGAACGGCTTGCCGACGTTCCAAAAGAACTGGATATTTCCCCCGAAAGGGTTCTTCCGGTCGATGTCCATTTGCCGGATGGGAAGGGCAAATCGTTTGGCCGACCAGCTCCGCCCGCAGTCATCACTGTATCTGAAGACGTGATATCCCAGCGAATCCACACGCCTACACTTGCCGCCGGTGAAGGGAGGATCGTCGGCAATCACCTCGCGGACATTGTCTGTGTTGTGGTTGTAGAAACAGAACAGGCGTCCGGAGGGTATCCTCAACAATACCGCGTACGATGCCTCCGGCCCGTCGCTCGGTTCCACGTCGACCGGTGTTGACCATGTCTTTCCCTGATCTTCACTTCGAGTGGTAACGACATGCTGTCCCGCCGCGCCCTCGTGCCCCGGCCCGGTAGTCATGACGCACGTCCAACTGCCATCATCATTGACCACAACATACGGCTGGTCGCAGTAACCCTCGGAGGGGATTTCGTAGCCGGTGCGAATGTTGCGGGGATCATAGGGCTGAATCAACACACCTCACCCCCAACCTCTCTCAATTTCCTCCCGCGTCCACTGCACCCACCGCGCCAGGCGGTGGGGCTCTTCGCGGAGTGTGTGAACATCCTTCATAATCAGTTCCAGCCGACAATCTCTGCGCCTGGCGATGTCGAGAGTTACGCGAATGTCTTTGCGGATAAGTTCTTCGTTGAAGTCATCCGTGCTGATCAAGGTGGGGTTCGGCTTGCGGGAGAAGACGTAGTCATTCCCAAGCGCTTCGCCCATGATCTCCTGGTTGCACAGGGGAGAGACGGATGCCACGCGAAGATTCGGCATCTTCCGAAGCACCTCCCACCGGTGATGCAGCGGTTCGCAACAACCATAATACACGAGTCCGAAGCGGTCCGCTATCTCCTGCTGGTAAGGGAAAATGAACTCCTCAAACTGCCGCGGCCCAACGCCCACGGTTTCCTGGCTCTCCAGCAGTACCCACGTATCCTTCATCTGGGCGGCAACCATCTCGCTTCCCTGCGTCAGTGAAAGCTCCTGCGTGTAGCCAATGCTCCCGGAACCCACGTAGTCATTCTCATTGTTGAGGCACAGCAGACCTTCCTTCTCCAGCCAATCGGCAAAGGCAATATGGTCGTCGCACAAGAATCGCATCACCCGGTGCAGTCCCTCGGGGTCGTCAAACATGTACAACATCAGCTCTTCCAGACCAATCAGATAAGCAACCTGAATTGTCATCCCCATCGTCCACCAATAGCCACCTCGAATCCGCACCGGCAGGATGCCGTCGAATACCTGCTCCAGGTGCGCCTTCCAGCCCAACGTTTTCTCCCGGTCGACCGTGTACGTTCTGGGCTTGAGCAGGTGAAAATCTTCGGCAATATTCTTGATGGGTGATTTCCAGCGTTTTGCAGTGAGATGGTCGCCCTCCACCTGCTCATATTCGGCTTCGACTCCGTAATAGGTCGTGTCCACGAACCAGCGAACGTTGTGATACGGTTCGACCACGTGGTCGTCCTGTAACTCGTCAAAGACCCATATCTCCGTACGGAGAGCGTTCTCGATCTCCCGCGCCCACTCCTCCCGGCACTGCAGCGCCGGAGAATAGGGTCGCGCCTTGTCCAGAACACCACCCCACTCGGCCAGCACCATCGGTCGCACCACCGAGCCGCTGTGCAACTCCAACCAGCTCCTCTTCCGTTCCCGATTCACCGGGTCGTTGGCAATATCCATCTTGCGCTCCGCAAGCTCGCGAAGGATGCCAAGGTCTGTCGGGACGGTGTTGTATTCAGGTTGTGATGACATTTGTCCCCTCTCTTGTATGGAAAATTGAGATTGAACCCATGAACGATACCTTTGCTCACTGTCTGCGGGATGCTCGACTCGGTGGAGTTCGCCTCCCGGGCGGCCTGGATGGTGGTCAGGAACTCCTCAGCGACAGCAACGGGGCACCGCGGGTCTGGAAGTAGAGGGTGGCCTTGGGGATAATCATGCCGTTATTGTCCGTCCACAGCGCGGCGTAGCCATCGGGGAGTGGCTGAGGGTCGTCGTAGCGGAGCAGGAGTTGGGTGTCGAAGTAGAGAGAGAGCTGCGAGCCCACTTTCTGCACACGGATGTTGACCCACCGGTTGTGTCCCATGCGCGGCATGAGAAACGCGTCGTTCTTTGCCACGACCTGACCGTTGCGCCTTATCTCGGCGCGGTTCGCGCTTCCGGGACCAATAACGAATGCGTACCCGCTGAGAGGGTCTTTCCCGTCTCCGCAGAGGGTTGCATTGAAGTCCTGCATCTTTTCCTGGGCGCGCTGACGTTGCCCCGCCGGCGTGGGCATCGGCAGCATCTTGGGGCCGGCGAAGTAATCGAGAGCCACGTCACCTTCCAGGGGGCGCTTGTGCCAGATCGTCGCCTTTCCGGAATACACTCCCGGTTGAGTCTGCGGACAGGTGCCGCCGAACCATGACCAGTCGGGCGTGCAAGACCATCGGTTGGTCACGTCCCACTCGCCTCCGCCAATCCACCAATCGGTGGGGGCGCGCTCAAAGGTGTAGTTCGCGACGTTGGCGCTCCAGTAGGCCACGTCGGCAATTCTCGGCAGCGCCCCCGTTGTTTGGAACGCGATGCTGCCCGAGGCGGGCAGTGGAGCCGGATCTCTGTAAGTGAGCACGGTGCGGTTGTTGAGACGCGCATAGACGAGGTTACCCGCGCGTCGGATGGAAAGCGCCTCAGTTTCGGCATTCGACCGCGCAAGTTGTGCATGAGAAACGCTTTTCCCGTTCCGAAGTATCTCCATCGAGAGACGCGCGCCTTCCGCGATTGCGACGAAGGTGTATCCGGTGTCGGGGTTGCCCGATTCCGCGTGAATGAGGACGGCCGCTCGCCCGCCGTCCACGCTCAACGCCTCCGTCCGTAGACGAACACCCACGTCCCCCCACAAGGGCGCGTTGTTCCAGAAAAACCCGCGGTGGTTGGGATCGGCGTTCCACTGCATAGCTGGTCCCGCCCAAGTATCCTGGTCCACGACGCCGGCGTAACTGGGCAGGTCGCCGCCGAAGACCGCGCCGCGGCCCTCGCGCAGGTTGGAGGGTTCCACGAGCACGTCGTCGAACTTCACGGAAGTGTTCCTGGCCCATAGACCGATCTTCCCTCCGGGCAGCGACGCATCCATCCCGGTGAGGATTTTCTCTCCATCCACAAACCCCCCAATCCACTTGTCGTAGACCTTGATTGCCAACTCATAAGTTTGTCCCTGGTGCAGGGCGCCGGGCGCGGCGGCAAGCACCGTCTCCTTCCCCTGAAGGATGCGAACGATCTCAAAGCCGTCCTCAGTCTTCTGTGCCTCAGGAGCAACGCGCAGCCGGAACAGTAGACCGCTGTCCGTGCCTTGGCCGTAGGCAATCAATCCCAATTGGCCGGTAGCTGCATCTGGGCGAGCGGAGACACGGTAGCGGTACATGTCCCAATGCGCTCTACCGCTCAGCGCAAGCGCTTCGGGTTTGGCATCCACGTGAAAAGCGAATGGGTTTGCGCCCATGTCCGGGTTCTGCACCGGCGTCAGCTTCCATTGTCCAGATTTCTGCTCCCACGCGCCGATCTCATCCTGTGAGCGCATGAAATCGTCGGAGAAGTAAACCGGTTCCGCGGGCTGGTAGCGCACATTCTGCAGTGAGGTCCCTTTGGCCCCCACGCGTCCCTTCCAGAGGGAGGACGCAGAATAAACAATGCGGTCCCGGCCGGTGATGTACAGCCGCACCGCGTCGGCGCGCTCCTGCAGGACGAAGGGGACAGGAGTCGGCGAGGTGGGAAGCGGTACGCTGCCGATGACGGATCGCCGACCGTTACGCACTAATACGAGCTGAGCCGTCATCTGGTTGAACTCCGCAGACAAGTAATTGGCGGAGTTCCAGTAGTTCAGACGGATTGACGCGGCGCCGGCCGATGGGGAGAAGTTGCCCGACACGTCGAACTCGAGATCGTCGTCGCTGGCAAGCTCCCCGACATCCGCCGGAAGAGTGGTTCGCTTACCCGATGCATCCGCGCGCGTGGGAGTGGGAGGGGGCGACACTCGAAATTCCTCTTCCTCCTCGGTCTGCATCTGCAGGCTGCGTTTGGTCTGCTTCCGAGAGAGCGCCACGCCCTCGCTCAACAACTGCGGAGCAGCTCGACCATCCGTAAGGGCACGCGCGAGCCCAAGGATGAGAGCATCGACCTGTGTCGAACCCAACGCGACGGTCATTCCCATGGATGGCCCCCAGATCAGGTACCGACCTTTGCCGTGGGGGATCATCACCAGCGCCGCGTCACCGACGTTGGGTGGCGGAATGTTGACTCGCTGGTTCTGAGCCTGACGCGTCGGCTGGACGCTGGAGTAGACCGCCCACACCTGCGTTCCGGGAAAGGAGGTGGCGATGCTGTTCATGGAGAGCATCTGGTCGAACACAGTTCCCTGCTTCACTTCCGGCGTCAGGAAATCGCCACTGAACTTCACCGACACAATACTGGGCTGCTGGAACCGGGAAGCATTCACAAACCGGATCACGAGCGCGTCCGAGTCACCTCGCATGCCCCTGACCAGGCCAGCGCCGGGACGGCCGATGTCGAAGACCAGACATCCTCCCTGTTTAACATACTCATCCAGTGTCTCCGCCACTTTCGTGACGTCGGGGTGCATGACTCCGCTGATGAAGAGAAGATCGTACCTGCGAAGGACATCCGACTCAACCAATTGCTGATCCAGGACCATTTCGTAGGGGATTCCGTGGCGCGCCAGGATACCGACGAACCCGGAGGCGAACGCGCCACCGACACCAACACGACAATGCCATGGGGCGGCGGCCTCCGCGCGTGGGGTGAGTAGCCCCCATGCGCACAAACATGCAATCGCAGTGTGTTTGACCGGCAACAACAATACTAACCTCCTGGCGTAGGGCAGAGCGTGACGACGCTGCATAGATGGTATCAATATTGCTCAACTCCGTCAAAAGGGTCAGACGATCTGCGGAGGGCAATAGTTTGATAATAGACACAAAAGGGAACCGGAGCGCAAATCGTGTCCGGTCGAGATAGACGCGCTTTACTACCGCCGCTATGATGTCGGCGACTGCTCGTCGCCGCCCACGTGCGCAATCGGTTTTTCCGACGCCGAATGCAGCCTGCCCCGATCCATCCGAGCCGTAAAGCGACCCAGGAGTATAGTAGCAAGCATCGCCGTCGCTCCGAGGTGTTCGGCTGAACTCGACGCGGAATTATTGTTGGACGAGTTCTTAAGGAAGTGGCTTGATGTTCAATGGCGCGCCTGATCGACTACGCGCCCTACCGTGACATACGCAGACTCATGCCTAAAGAGGTGTTCCTCACGCATGGGGAGGAGATATCGGGGCGCATCCGCTCGAAAACGCGACGGGAAGGTATGAACTTCCTGCGCCAGCGGTCGCGTGAGCGATGCGGCGGAGGATAGGAGATGCACCCCGCCCTCGATTCACCGTTGCGAACGATATCGAGAGCGTTGACCGTCGTAGAAAGATACGCCAGCAGAACCATCGCTATCAATCAGCTTGCCCAACACCGACAGCACGGCAGAGACCAGCACGCGGTGTCCCGCGTGATTCGGGTGACACTGGCCAGTCATCCATTGGGCGGCACCCGTTCCCTCCTGCCTGCGTTCAGACCAGATCGGGAGGTGGTCAATCAAAGAGGACTATTGCTCTTCGAAACGATCTTCCCCCGCAGCGGCCCGAACATTCCCATGCCCCACTCAACTTTCGCGTCTTTGGTCCTTGCCGCCAACGCGGCGGTAATGGGCGCTGACACCAGTTTGCGGCCATCCTGCGCAACGGACAGGCGGTCGTTGGTCACGGTGAACTGCAAAGTCATCGGCTTGCCCGTCCACTGAATGGGAGCAGTGGCGATCCCCGGCTTCCGCATCCGGTGGACGGCCCGGTATTCGTTCCATACATTGTCGTCACGCAAGAACTCGAGGCGCGCGTCGCGGGCGAAACAACCCTTGGCGCTCACGCCAACATAGAGTGCATCTCCCATCGGATTCAGGCCGGAGACGCGTTGACCCCAGTTGTTGAAAACGATCTTCTCATCGTGGGACTTACAGTAGTCGACAATTTCTGCCTCCCACGGGTGTCCCACCTTATCGGTGATCGGTGGTCGTTGGAACATGCGCCGGACGAAGCTCCATTGACTCTTGTGTGCGTCGTACCGCCATACCTCGGCCCAGGGCCACACGCCAACGTACAGGTCGCCACCGTAGATACACGTGGTCTGCGCCTCGCGTGAGTAAGTCGCGACCCCCGGCATTACCGGCGGCCAGTCTTTCAGGTGACGTATCTCCTTACCGTCGTACTCGAACAGGTTCCCGGTCGGGTATTGTGCCATCAGCAGTCTATCGTACCAGTTGAGCATGGAGTAGACCTGGTAGCTGACCTTGTCATTCGGCTCATTGAGAACGCGCCATTGCGCTCCGTTGAAGGCGTATACTCCTCCCATATTGGATGAGTCGATGATTTCGTCGCCCAACTGGCCGATAGCGAACGGTGTTTCTCCGGGGTACTTCACATCAAGGATAACGGCCTTGCTCAGGTCAACGGGATTGCTGCCTGGCGTCCAGGGCACGGCGTACAGCCGGCTGAAGGCGGGATTGCCACCGCGGTTGTTGTGGAAAAAGACGAGGTGCCCCAGAGCGTAGTAGAAGTGGTGATAGTAGCCAACTTCGGGCTTGCTGAGGACCTTGATGCCGTCGTACCAAGCCTCCCCGCTTCTGAACTGGAGCGCCTTCCCGGCGACTCGCATTTTGCCTTCACCACTGCCGGTCTCGCGCTGCCCAAAACTCTCGTCCACCTGCCACGCCTTCGCGCCGTCGTCCCACCATCGAGCGATCTGATCATTGTGATGGCTGAACTGATACACGCGACCGTCGAGGTCGAACAGGTAGTTGCCGCCGTCGTCCGACGCTGGCGGGAGTGATTCGAATGTCGCGTCGCTGTCCGCTGCGCCGCGTACAAAGAACTGAAGAGTGTGTCGATCCATGCGGAACCGTGTGTTGTACAGCCCCGCGAATCCTGCGCCAAAAACCACCTCACCGGCAGTGTTGCGCGCCTCGAACAGCGTCCCGTAATTCTGGCCACGGTCGTCGCCGAAATCAATCTTAATCGTGATTTGCATGATGGGCTTCTCCCTAATTCCGTCTGCCGCGCAGATCGATGGCAACAAGAGCGCGGCCGCGGCGCTGCATATCATTCGGGCCGCACGTGGCAGGTGGTTTGATTTCATATTGACTCTCCCTCTCCGTTGATACTGCCTATGCAATGAACTCCGGACAACTGTAGTTTGGCAAATTTCAGCATATAAAAATGGATCGCCTCCACCTCCAACCTAAACCAACTTCCGGCTATCACGGTCGCCAAGTCTCCGGGAGTCTGAGGCGCCAGACATCGTTGACCAACGGCCACTCGTTGCCGCCGACGACCCAGATATTGTCATCATGTACGTATGTCGAGTGCTCGTGCCGCTCGGACCAGATGGTCGGTGTCTTCAGTTCTTTCCAAGTCACTCCGTCGGCGGTGTACCAGACATCGTGCCAGTTCTTCGATGGGTTGTTCGACCAGCCGCCGAGAATCCATAGACAACCTTTGTAAACAACGGAGGAGAACCAGATACGCTCAGCCCACGGCGCGTGGTCGGCAACCTTCGTCCAGTGCATGCCGTCGGCGGAGTTTCAGACATCGTTGTTTCCCAGATATCCCGGCAGGTAATTGCCACCGCCAAACACCCATATCTTGTCCTGGAAAGCCAGAGCGCAGTGGTAGGCGCGGGGAGACCAGGGCGCCTTGTCGGTGGTTAAAGTCCACGTTGCTCCGTCGTCTGAACACCAGACATCATTCCGCAGGTGACGCGGTTCACCGTCGAAGTACCGCTCCACGCCTCCGAGAATCCACATCTTGTCTTTGAGCACCACTCCCGCCGCGCCGAGCCGCGGACTCCAACCAGCATTGTCCGTCACGCAGTTCCACAGCGCGCCATCGGTGGAGGACCAGACTTGGTTGCTGGCCGAGGCTTCCGGCAGGCGTCCGGCGTACCAGCCGCCCATGAACCACATCTTCCCCTTGTGGACGAGGGTGGTCGGCAGGTCGCCGTGTTGCCATCCGGCCTCATGCACTACCTCGGTCCAGGTCATTCCGTCCGCGGAACTCCACACGTCACGCGGGCCGATGATGTGTGAGCTGAACCAACCTCCCAAGAGCCACATCTTCCCGCCGTAAGTGACCTCGCCGCACGAATCGCGCGGCGCCCACGCCGCGTGCTCAGTCGCTCTCACCCAATCCAGTATCTCCGTCTGAGCCATAGGTGCCTCCTGCAAAGAGAGGAATAAAAATACCAGTAGGTAGAGCAGCCTTCGACAGTTGTCGCTCACTCATCCACTTCCTCAAACACGAAGTCGTCCACATACATCGTCAGGTTCTCATCGCCGCTGATGCGCAAAACCAAACCGGTGGAGAGGAGACCTGGGAGCCAGGTCCACCGCGCGCCCGAACCGGCGGGGCCGAGCGTGGTCTCCGTTGTCTCCCACTTTTCGGTCGGCCCTTTGATGACAACGGCCCATTCCCAAACGCGCCCCATGTCATCTTTCGCTTGGCCTTTACTGTCGTTTCCGTAGCCGCCGTACTGAGTCGCCATGTTGGTGGTGGTGTAGTATCTGAAGCTGAAGCGGTAGCGCTTCGTGGGGTCGATGAAGATCGCCCTCGGCGGCCAGGTCATGCCGCTCTTCCAACGCAGGTGCAGCACCGCGCAATACTTGCCTTTGTGGTTCGGGTCGTTCTTCGCGGGATTCCCTTCGTAGATCTTCGCTGTGCAGTTGTATTGGTTGGTGTCTTCCGTTAGGAGGGATTGCTTACCGGACTCGAAGTCCCCACCCTCCAACAGGTTGACGGGACCGACGGCGCTGACGCTGCCTTCCTGCAACACCTTGCCGGCCGCGGCGATGCGTCCGGCCGCGCCGAGGGACAGAATCGGCTTTCCGTTGCGAATCTGAATGGCTCCGACCGTGCCCTCAAACTCCACGTCATCCTGTTTGAACTTGATGGGAGTCGGACTGAGAAACGCGTAATCGACTCCGGCGAGATGTTTGATCTGTACCCCGCGTCCATCGGCAAGAGATGCGAAGGTGGGAGCGGGTTCCGTTTTCAGCCGCGGGTAGACAACGACATTGAGCAGTTTTTCACGCTCAAGGGTTGCGGTCAGCCCGATCTGTGTCGAGTCAAGCTTGCCGGGGCGGCCGTTGGGGTCGAGACCATAATTGGCGGTACGCGTTGTCGGAACTGTCGTCAGTGAAGGATTCACTGGCGCGGCGAAGAAGACGTCGGCATCTACGTCTTCACGTCCCTCAACGAACGCTCCTTGAGAATCGGTTGTCACATTCTGCGCGGCAAAGAACAACCGCCACTTGGCGAGCGCGGGGGCCTGGAAGCTGTCGGCGATCACGAAGTAGTTGGGGCCGAGTGGGTCGGTGTCCTTCACAAACGCAATCTGTCGCGTCCATCCGGATTGGATGCCGCGAACGTAGTCCAGCCGTTCCGGCGTCTTGAAATCTTTCATCTGCATGATCCCGGTGGCGACAGGCGACTCGATCATGCTGTGGTCGGCGCGGTCGGGGACATAGTAGCCGAAGTCGTCGGCGAGGATGCGTCCCTTGCCCCAAATGGTGACGCTACCCGAGTCGTCGTCATAATGAGCGTGGTTCTGACCGTGGATTATGTGCAGTGTCGTCTCCCGGTCGGAGGGGAAGATATTACGCAAGATCGCTCCCGTCTGCGGAAACAGTTCGCTCTTCCATGCCGGCGGCTTCGACGGGAGCTTCGGGTCGACCATCATCGCGCGGTAGCCTGCGAAACCGGGGTATCCGCCGCCAATGCCCGGATACGAAAAACTCCCATGCTGCTGGTGCATCCACTGCATCTGCGCGGAGAATTCGGGGTCTTTGTCTCTGAAGAGATAGGCGACGATGCCAAATTCCCCGGTCGGTTCCTGGAGATAGGTGTTCCCGACGGGTGGAAGGTGCCGCCAGCCTTTGACGCGAGAATCGGGCGGGGTGGAGATTTTACTGAACCAGTTGAGGAAGATGCGAAGTCTGGGCGAATAGAGGTAGTCATTGAACCCCGCGTTGTTTGCCATCACAAAGCTGGCCAGAATCTGGTCGGCGGCGGCCATGGCGTAGTGGGGCGCTTCCAGCCAGCCGCCGTTGTCGTCGGACCATTCATCCACCATCGTCTTCAGCTCCGCCATGCCCTTCTTCGTCCACTCCGCCGCCAGCGGGTGTTCGGGAATCGCGCAGGCGATGGTGGTTTGGTAGCCGTACACTGACGTGGTCATATTGGGGTTTGCCGCAAAACCTCGTCCGGTGGACCAGTAATCGGGACGGGCGACTGTGTACCCCAGAAAGGCAATCTGCCCGAGGATGCGCTCCCGCAGTGCGAGATCCATCTCCGGGTTGCTGAGCGCCGCGTCGGCGAGAAGCACCGACGCGGCGATGTCCTGAAAGTGGTGCGGCGCCGCGCCGAAGACCATGTCGGGCTGCAGGACGACCCGATTGATGGCTCTCTGCATCATGGCCGCGGTAGCGTCGCCGAGGTGTTTCCCGAGCGCCGCGTCAGCGGTCGCCAGATACGCTGTGATGGGCGCTTCCATGTTGAACTGATTTAACGCCTTCGGCTTGTACTGGCTTCCCTTCACGTACTGCGGTATCGCGCCCTGATAGGGCTTCAGGTCTTCGATGGACTTGCGAAATCGCTCCACATCCTTCCGGGTCACCAGCAGGCGGGGGTAGTTGTCGTGATCGCCTTTCCACGAATAGACGTAATCCTTCACTGTGTCCAGCGGGAACTGTCCATGCTTGGTCATGTACTGGTACGCCAGGAGCGACTTGAACGCGTCCTTCTCGTCAAATCCCTCCAGCGCTGCGTCTTTGCGCAGCGCGGTGATGATCCACTGCCGTTGGCCCTTCCTGAGTGGAAAGGTCATGGATAAGCCCTGATCATCCTTCTTCACAAAGATGCGCGGATTGGCCTGTTCCTCCCACTTGATCTTGGGATCGATCCAGCGACCCGCCCACCCGGCGCCGAACGAGATGACGTCCTCGCCCGCGGAGTTGAAAAGGCTCAAGCACGGCCCCTGTCGCTCGCGTTCCCACCAGTGAAGCCAGGGCTCCAGTACGCAGACTTCGCCGGGAGCGATATCCCCAATCTTGTTCTGATTGATCTGCCCTTTGCCGGTGCGGTACAGCAGCTTGTCGGCGTCGAGACCACTATCCGGGAACACAACGAAATTGACATCCGGCGCCGTCACCGCGCTGACCTCCTCGACACAAACAACCGGCTCGTTGGCCTGCAACTGGAACTTTATCTCCCATGTGCCAGAATCAACAAACACAACTTTGCAGACAACCTCGGCAAACACGGGGCCGCGGGCGGTGATGGTGGCGGAATAGCCAGTGGGAGGCGCGGGGCTTCGCAGCGACGATCCGCCGACCGCCTTCCCGGACGGAAGACGCACACTGAGCAACGGGCCGCCGCCCTCCGACAGTTTCGTTGCCAGAGTGACAGCGATGCGGGAGTTGGACAACGTTACGCGGTCGGCGAACTCCTCGATCTTCAGGTCTGTGACGGGTTTTCCCGTGTCCCCAGCGAAACGAATGGCGCGTGTCTCGAAGGGGTTCAGGTCGGTCTGGAAGGCGATGCGGGGCGGCGTCCCCGAGACAAGCTGGTAAACCAGCGGCGGCCCGTTTGCGCCACGTAGCGCATGCCCCGCCTTGGCGTGCGCCAGTTGCGCCGGTGACAGGGCAAAGGTGACGCATTCATTCCGCCATTCGCGACCGATATGATCGCGGAGAACGAAGTCGCCAGTTGGCGCTGCGATGCCTGTCGCAGCGCTGCCAAGCAGGCAGGCAAGGGCAACACGCAATGCTCGGTGAGGTGATGCCTTGATTGATAGAAACAGAAGTTGACGCATTTCTCTCCTCGCCATAGAGTCTGCGGGGATGGAAAGGGAGGTGCGACCGACCCTACCCATCTGCAACTCTCACTTTCATCCACCGGATATTGTTGATACAGTCTTCCTGACACCAGAACACAACAAACATACTACCGTCGGGGAGCAGCACCATGTTGGGGAAGCCAAACCGGAGTTCCTTCATCTCCGCGCCGGGAGTTGTCTCTCCGCGCATCCCGGACTCCGCGCCGCTCCAGAGCAGCGTCTCATCAAGGTTGATCCATTCGTCTCCTTCGATGCGCGCCAAGTTCGACCACAACCCCGGCCGGTCATGGCGCCGGTAGAGGCAGAGGACGCTCCCATCGGCGAGAACGCTCAACTTGGCGGTCTGGGCGTGGAAACCTGTCAGACGTGGCGGTCCGAAGGTTCGCCCGTCTTCGGAGGTCACATAGGGCGAAGGGCGCGTCTCACCCGACGCCTCGTGCAAAGCCCACGCTATCGCCAAGAGTCGACCATCCTGCAATTGCACCAGCGACTGCTCGAAGTGAATAATGCCATTCGCATAATCGTCCATCACGTCAAGGTACTCCGGCCACGTTTCGCCGCGATCATGCGAGATCAGTGCCACCGCTCTCATGCCGTTCGGCGCTTCGCCGTTCCACCCCTTCCAGGTGGACATGGGCGCGAGCCATCGACCGTCGTCCAACTCGACGATGGAGTGGCAAATCTCCCATGAAGGTCCGAGCAGTGGAGGTTCGATGATGCGGGGCGTCTCCCAAGTCTGGCCATTGTCCTTACTCCGAGACAGAAACAAGTCCATCGCCGTGTAGCCGAGGTTCTCCGGATTAACGAATCCTTTTTCGGGATCGTCGCGATACAGATGGCCGCCCAGCGCCACCACGGTTCCGTCCGAAACCGCGCGAATCCGGGCGAGGGTGTTGGCGTAGGGGGTTGCGCAGTCGGCGAGGAATTCTTGCGGCGTCTCCCACGTGTTCCCTCCATCCTGCGACCGCGACAGGTGGGTGCAGTAGTCCATGCTCTCACACCCCTGCCCGAGGTCGAACGCGCACAGCAACACCCCGTTCGGCAGCCGCGTCACTGTTGGGTGCCAGGCGTTGACTGCCCGCAGATTCGGGTGGGGGTTGCGGTAGACCAGACCGGTGGACTCGATGGTAATCGACATGAGGGACTCCTTGTATCCCCTTCGGTTGTGTAGCCGCAAAGAGGCACAAAACGCGCAAGGGAATTTTTTTCTTGCGCCGCTTGTGCCTCATTGCGGCTACACAACCGACATGATGTATTTTTTGATCTGCAGTCGGGGCGCGCCAAAGTTAACGAGAAGACCGTGTTCCATACGGCAGGCACGAAGATATCCGAGTAATTGGGCGACGTGCTCATCCGCCAGGGCTTTGCACGCTTTCAGTTCGACGATGAGACAGTCTTCGACCAACAGGTCAGCCAAGTAGTCACCCAAAACCGTTCGGTCCTCGTCGAGCACTTTCAGCGCGTACTGCTGCACAATCTTCAACCCTTTCTTCCGCAGCCGATGTGCGAGCCCATTCTCATAGACCTTCTCCAGGTGCCCATGCCGTAAGTACCGGTGGAGTTCCAGACTGGTCTCCCTGATCGTGTCGCACAGCGCGAATATCTCCGACTCAGTTTTCATCCCGCCACCCCCTTCGGTTGGGTTGCCGCAAAGAGGCGCAAAACGCACAAGGAAATTCTTCTTTGTGCAGCCTGTGCCTCTTTGCGGCTACTCCAGCTCAACTCTGTATCGGTAGTAATTCGCCAGCATCCACTGTTCCGCGCTGGCTTCGCCGTAGCGGGCGAGGAAGAGGACGACGTTGCCGTTAGCACGGTCCTGGTAGAACTTGAAGTTGCTGTGCTGCACCTGCGGGGACTCGCCCGGTTGCTGGCGGTCGATGACGGTGATGGTGTCCCGTTTGAGCGCGAATGGCTCTTCCTGCACTTCAGCGATAACGATGGGAGTGCGGGGGAAGTTGCCGTTCGGGCGCACGCCGTCAATGCACAGGTTTCCTATCCAGTAGAGCCTGTCGTTGGTGGCGGATCGAAAGATGGAGGAACCGTTCGAGCCGGACTCGATCGGGTCGCCCACGTCGCAGGGAAACGGCACGGGATCGGTCCACGTCTCGCAGTGATCTTCCGAGAAGCTGAGCCATTTGTATCCCGATCGGTCGGGGAACATGCTGTTGTCGCCGCGGAGGATCATCGCGAAGCGCCCGTCGGTGAGTTCCGCGATTGCGGGTTCATAAAGGCCGCGAGACGTCTTCTCCAGATCTGGAATCACCGGTTGGCTGAGATGCCACTGGATGGAACCGTCGTCCTGATAGTCGCCCAGGACGTGGACGATGACTCCCGCGGGCGACCAGCACCCCCTGTAGTGAACGGGTTTGCCGTTCTGGTCCAGGAAGTGCGTCTGCGCGGGGAAAACGAGACGGCCCTGCGAAGTCTTAATGGGACGGCAGAAGCTGACCGCAACTCCGCAGGGGTAGTCAAACTCCAACGGTGTCAGGTCCGACCAGGTGTTCGTCCCGGGATCGAAGGCGTCGTAGACGATGGTATAGTCCGCGTCGACATCGAGGTGGTCCCCGGGGTACAGCACTCTGTCCGTGAGAACGATCAACTTCCCCGTGTCAGGATCAAACAACCCACCCGGCTCCGCGTACCGCACTTTCCCTTCTTCGACCTCGTAGCTCTTCAGGTGAGGAACAGGGTCGGTCCACGTTTCACCGTTGTCATAGCTGATCTGATCCACAAAGTCATCATAGGCGTCGGAATAGTCTTGCCGCCCCCAGCGGTGCGTCAGTGTCCGTTGATGGTTACTGATGTACAGCACAAACCCCGGCATCGCCGGCCGACCGTTTTCGTGGGTGATGAACACTTCCCTGGACAATACTTGCACTACCACTCCTCCTCACGCTGAGTCGTCGAATCCGAGCAACTCCTCCAACGGAACCTTGTCCATCTTGTCTCGGAGATACTGACCGATCTCTGCCTGCTTCATCCTGACCAATTCGTGCCTATAGCCCAATACTCTGCTCAACTCCCGCGCTACCTGCTGCGGCCAGTATCCCATACTCATTTGAATGATCGTGCCGTCAATGGCTTCGGCGAGTTGCTGAATGCGACTATTGGCTCCGATGCGATCGACAATGATAATCGTGGACAGGTACCAGGTTGACCGACCAAGCGAAATCTCACGCTCAAATCGGCTGACCTTGTCCAAAGAAATCTCCGGATTCCCCCTCCCGATGAACCCGATGTCAAAGCGCACACCTTTCCCGGCCTCATAGATGAGTGTGGCATCGCTCTCACGCCTTTCACCGCGCGAGGACAACCAGAACACTCTGCGGAGCCTTCCAGTACTTGTGGTGGGTACGTGTTTGAATCCAAGTATATGGAGAAGAGATCCCAACACGAGTCTCCGCGCCGACGGCGTTCAGGAGGTAGGTGAGAAACAGCCAGTTGATTTCGGCCTTGTGTCCGGAAGTCAGTTCGAGGGAACCTGACAAAGAACCCGCCTGACTTGCGTACTTTTCAATGACTTCTTTGCAGGTCATAACGTACCGTTCGCGGTAGTCGGAGAGTGCTCGCGGGTCGTCACGGAGCACATTCTGAAAAGCTTTGTCGGTGAGTCCCAACATCCATTGAGCAAGCCACCGTTCCGGTTTGGCGATGCGTTTTCTTTGCAGTGCCCTCGTTGCCAGTTCAGGCAGTTGCTCCACGAAGGTCGATGAGGCGGCAGAGCCTTTCACAAACATTTCCACAAGGGCAAGGTTCAGGGTAGCGATGCGCCGTCGCGTGAGCAACTCCGTGGAATCGCGCAGGTTCTTTCCCGTGAGTATGTCGTACACGACACTACGAACAACTTCAAGGCCAATGTCGTGGACGAGCTTTGCGCCACTGGCTGATAGTAACTCCAGTGCATCCGACGGCATCAGGTCGCATAGGTCCGGTCCGCTTTTTCTCCGCATGCCCATCCTCCGCGTGTGCTAAAGCAATACATCTTCCGTGTCAATCGGCGGGCAGTTTAGCGTCAGCACTTCGCTGGCGTCTTTGCCCAGCCATCTCTTCGCTTCAGAGCAGATGATCTCAACATAGCGCGGTTCCTTCTCAATAAGTACGAAGCGCCTGCCCGTCTTCACGGCTGCCTTGCCGGTTGTCCCCATTCCGGCAAAGGGGTCCATTACCACGTCTTCCTTGAACGAGTAATAACCGACGACCTTCTCCGCCAATTCCACCGGAAAGATAGCCGGATGGCGATCGTCATGCGCCGGTTGAATGTTCCAGATGTTCGTCCGTTCATAATCATCTGCAATGCGTGAAGCTTTGACGAGTTGTTGGTTGGGATGAGCGCGGATATTCCAATCGATCAGTTTGTCGGTTCGCTTGCGATAGACGAGCACATACTCAGTGACCGGAACAGGCTTGTATTGTAGTGGGTTGCGGTCAGCAGCAAATCGGCGCCCCCTGCCGGTTGCCCAGCCTGCCCCGGACGGTTTCTCCCAGATGATGTCGTCAATGAAGTCATACCCCTCTTCGACGAACAGACGATGCGCGTCAAACGGCACAGCGATTCTCTGTGACGACTGGTTGCGGTTCGCTCGTCGCACGAGAACGGGGGAAATGTTCATCACGAAGAACCTGCCTTCACCCAACACGCGATGACAGGACTGGATGACCTTGCGGATCTTCAGCAGGTACTCCTCGTATGTCACGAAATCCGCATACTCGGGCCGCGCATTGTAATAGGGGGGGGGGAGGTGAACACCAAATCCACCGATGCCGCAGGGAGTTCTTGCACAACCTCCTCGCAGTCGCCCAAAGCGATCGTGTTCCGCAGACATGACAACTGATAGGCAGCCTTGGAATGTGTCGCCGTGGCTTTTGAGTCCGTCTCCCCGTTGCGTCCCAACAGTCGCTCCTCCAACGTCGTTGTGCTCGTGGACTTATCCTGCAGCACCAGCGACGACCACGCGTCGATGACGACTTCCCCAATTCGGTCCTGTGATCCGTTGTTCAGCAGTGGAACTCGCCACACGTGGTACCGGTCGTCCACCTCCGGCAGACCGAAGGCGATGACGCTATCAAGGCGGAGGCTTTGAAGCCAGACGAACGCCACGCTCTTTGCGGTCTGAACATCGAGGACAGCGTATTTGCGTTGTGCCGTTGCAGTGGGTTGATTCCGAGGCACTTACCTGTCATCTCCCTTCCGGAATGCCTCCATTTTGCCTGATGCGGACCGTATTGACAACCCGTCCCACCGTGCCCGCAATCCGCTCTTCCACGTCTCCCGCCCATCGCCACGCGGGACGGCCGTACTCGTCCAGGTGCGGGCCGCCTTCGTAGCCGCCTTCTTCCCAAACGCGGCGAGACGGAATGTAGGCCGCCATATCGTTGGCATACCCGCAGACCCAGGTGATGTGGCCGAACTCGCGCTTGAAGCGGAGGGAGTAGTCGACCACCGCCTCACCACCGATGCCAATGAACAGCAGTTCCTTGCCGATCATCCACGCCTGCACGGGGTACGGGTAGGAAGTGGGGAACGTCACTCCATCGTCAATCATCTTCAGCATCCGTTTCGCCCAGCGCGCGTGCAGCTCGCTCTGGCCGTTGGCCACGGGGAGGAGGGTCTCTCGAATCACGAGTTTGTCGTAGGCCAGATCGACGAACTCAAACGCGGTGCGCAGTCCGGACGACACAGGCTGCATGGGTTGATACAGTGCGTCTTCGACCGCGTCGGACAGCATCCCACCATAGCGTTCGCACAGTTCGACGGTGCGTCGGGAGAGGGGATTCTGGTCGGCGCCGCAGGCATTGAAAAACATCGCGGTTGTACCTGGGTGGCCGGACTCCAAGCTGATCTGGGCAAATCCCGGATAGTCGCCACACCATTTGGTGAACGAGAGGGTCGTCGGGTGACAGGCGTAGCCAAACAGCACGCCGAGTAGCTCATCATCCTTTCCCCGGATCGCCAGCACGGGAACATAGTGATCCACAACGCCCTTAAGTGACTTACCCACAGCCCGCATCTGCTCGACCTCGGCTTCCTGATTCTCCCGCCGGTTGACAGCAAAGGTGCACCTACCCTCACCCTTTAGCAACGCCGCCGGTTGCATGTTGCCCAGCGCCTCGCCAATCGCCTCCACCGTCCGGTCCTCAAACCACGTCGAGTATTCGTCCACCAGCTTCCGCTGTTCGTCGTCGAGAGGGTAATAATCGACCAGGTCATTCTTCAGAATCGGCCCGCAGTGATTGTGTGAAAAAGTGAGCATAAACTCGGAACGGTCGAGTGAGAAGCGCCTTTGCACCTTACTGAATAGGCTCTCGTAAACGGACTTGGACATTCCCATGTGGTCAGTCGTCGCCATCACCGCGCGATTCCCGTTGGCGTCTTTGAGGACCAGGACCTTGGCCCACAGGTCGTGCAGCTTCCCGTCCGGGGCGCGCTTGCTTCCGTAGCCTGCCAGCCAGACGGGAGTCTGCGGAGTAATCACACGTCGAGAAAGACCAACCTGCCAGCTTCGTGGGTTCTGATTAGACATAGAGACGCTCCAATAGAGAAGGATCAGCGCGATGAGTTGAGCAATCGCCTGCAAGAGTCATCGTCACTTTCTGATGGGGGCATTTTCCCACAATTGCCAGACTGGAGCAACTCCACCGCCCGGGCAGGAAGACGGTAGTGTGAGCAGGAAACGCAGATGACTCGACACAACAAAACGGCGGAGCCGATATCGACTCCGCCGTTTCAGCTATCACCGATGACGCGGCTGCAGTAACTAACGCGGCCTGTCAGGTTTTGGTGGCGCCCCGGGTGTTCCACCGCCGGGCCCCACAACGATGGTTAGTTCCTGGCGGTTATTGTCGAGATTGGTTTCGGCATACACCGCAGGAATCATCGCGTTCAGGATATAGGAGCCTGCTCTGGCCCCTCTTGGAATTCGACCCGCCAACTGAACCAACTTTGTTTCGCCCGCATTAAGTGACCCAACTCGCTGATAGATGTAAGGTCGATTGTTAACCCGGACGTCGACATAGACGTTGTCCTCGCGAATGGTGCCCCTGTTAGTGAGGGTGAGCGCCACACGCACCGTGCTTCCCGGCGAAAGCTCCAGTTCATCCAGTTGCATGGCGTCGAGGGACATGTCGTGGACGCGCTCTTCTGTAATTTCCACTGTGAGACTGCCCGCGTTGTCCTCTGTGTCTACTTCATCCTCCACAGGCGTCGCGGTGGCCGCGATCACATAGCTTCCCAGTGCAGGAGGAGTCCAGTTGAAGTAGTAGGCCTGCACGGAGCCGGGTAGAAGGCCGAAAAAGTACGGCGGCATCACACAGCCCGCGCTGACGTCCGCCCCCGCGAGGGGCAGGCATTGCACGAGTTGCGTGCCGGCCACAGTGGCACCCAATGGCTCGCCGTTGACTGTAAGGTTTATCTGGATATCCCGCTCCCACACATTTCCCTGGTTCTCCAGGAACACCATGATCTGCGCTGGTTCACCCACTGCTGGAAGTGGTGGTGGGATGGGGACGGGCAACTGATCGGTCGGTGGTTGGGTAGACGGCCTGCCACCCGCACCGGCTGCGCCATTTGGCGCGTCCAGGTAGTAGATCGGTCCGCCAGCGAAAACGGAAATCGAGTTAACGGCAATATCGCGCACCGGACTCTCCACCACGACGCTCGCGGACAATGTGTTATCTTCGATGTCCGCTTCTCCGGGGACATACGTACCGTCGTTTAGCGTCTTCACGCTCGCGACCAGGTCGACTTCGCCAGCGTCTGCCGGCGTCCAGCGGAAGGAAACATAAGTGGAATAGCCGGGCTGAAGATCGATGGGGTAGAAGGCAGCATATTCGAGCGGTGTCCCGTCCACCGTCACCGACACATCCTCGGGATTCTGAAGGCGCACCCTCTGATTGCCCTGGTTCTCAACACGAATCTCAACGCGGGCCGATTGCCCGACCACCGCGGTCCCCTCCACGGTTGGGGCTTCCTGACGGTCATTGCTACTTGCATCCGTGACCGCGGGAATAGGCCCCGGTGGTGGTGGATAGTAGTTCATCTCCGGATAGAGGCGGACGCCGGTTACCGCAATATCGGTGACAGGGTCAGCTTCCGTGACGGCCACAGACAGCTTTTTCGTGTCATTCGCCCGGTTACTGTCCCCGCCATAGCGGACCTGCGCGGTCACAGTCTTCTGACCGGAGGTATCAGGTGTCCACGGGGTCTCCTGAACGATGGTCTCTCCGGGGGGCAAATCCAGCGCAATTTCGATACACGCGAAACTCAGCGGAACCCCGTTCACGTAGACCTGTGCGGGACAGGGGGAGGTGTACACGGTGGCTTCGCCAACGTTTCTCACGGTGACCAGAATAGTCTCCGTCTGTCCCACCAGTACGGGTGCCGGGGTGACCTCCACTTTCTCAACAGCGAGGTCGACCACCATGCCATTGCTGGTGGAAGGACGCGCAACAGAAACGCCGCAAGTCCCAAGTAATAGAGCAGGCAGACAAGCAATAATTGTTCGAGAGTGCATATTGACTCCCTCCTTGCGTTGTGCTGTATGGGTTAGACGCCACTATTCTGTCATAGTTCCAGGCGAAAGACAACCCCCCCCCTGTTTTTTTTCACTACGCTGTGCAACACCCGGCGTAGCAGGAGACAGCCTTACTTCCGTATCGTCCCAACCATGTGAGTAAGTTCCGGAATAATCAAGCGGTTCATTGCGAGGCGGACGGCGTTCTCGGAACCGGGAACTGAGATGACCACCTTGTCTCGACTCACGCCGGCCACAGCGCGGCTCATGATCGCCGCCGACCCCACCTCCTGGAAACTGAGAAACCGAAAAATTTCGCCAAAACCGTCGATGATCTTTTCGAGAACCTGACTCACCACTTCGTAAGTGCGATCCCGTCGTGAGATACCGGTTCCGCCATTGAGAATGACAGCATCGCCGTCCGCACGACCAAGGAGGTCGCCCAGCAACTGGGCAATCTGCTCCGGATCATCCCGGACAATGTAGTAGCTGGCCACTTTGTGGCCGTTGTTCTCGAGGAGGTTGCGAATGAAGCGCCCGGAAGTATCCGTCTCGGCCGAACGAGTATCACTGACGGTTATGACATGAACGCTCACCGACTTCGGGGCATCCTGCTTGTGCAATTGGTCCGTGGAAAAGAGCATGTGGACTCCTTGTGATTGAGTGCATTGTGACAGAAGCTAGTGTATCCTTTCGTAAATTCTTCGACATTAGACGCCGGATCGCTTCAGCGTCCGGTAGCTCACACAACATTAGACACCGGATCGCTTCAGCGTCCGGTAGCTCACACAACATTAGACACCGGATCGCTTCAGCGTCCGGTAGCTCACACAACTGACTACCGAGCGCCAAGAAAGGACATCTTTTC